>Ga0136617_10003782_pt1 | contig 13525 bp, 10 predicted proteins | sample AntDrymUQ3222106_2_FD_129672 | JGI IMG/M metagenome (GOLD analysis project Ga0136617, IMG submission 129672) | Polar desert sand microbial communities from Dry Valleys, Antarctica - metaG UQ322 (21.06) | ecosystem: Environmental > Terrestrial > Soil > Desert | place: Antarctica: Dry Valley...
GCTGCTGCAACACCTGTGGTCGCTGGCGGTCGAGGAGCAATTCTATGTGCTGTGGCCGCTGCTGCTCACCGTCGCTCTCTGGGGAGCGGCCCCGATGAGACGCTGGCGACGGGAACGCCTAGCCCTGTTTGTCGCGCTCGCGGGCGCGGCAGGATCGGCTTTGCTGATGGCTACCCTGTACCAGCCTGGCGTTGATCCCTCGCGAGTCTACTACGGAACCGATACCAGGGTCGCCGGGCTACTCTTTGGCGCTGCGCTCGCCTTTGTGTGGGTGCCCGGACAGATCCCGCGCTGGGCAGGACGGGTTAGACCGTTACTGCTCGACGTAGCCGGCCTCGCCGCGCTCGGCGCCCTCGTCTGGTTCTATCTCCGGCTCGACCAGTACCAACCGTTCCTCTTCCAGGGCGGATTCGCGCTGGTCGCGCTCGCCACCGCTGTCGTGATCCTGGTCGCCGTCCACCCACATACACACCTGGGCCCGCACCTCCTAGGGTGGCGGCCGCTGCGCTGGATCGGAGTGAGGTCGTACAGCATTTACCTGTGGCACTGGCCCGTCTTTATGCTTACCCGGCCTGAGCTCGATGTGCCTGTCACTGGGGTGCCGCTGCTGGCCCTGAGGCTGGCGGCGACGATCGTGCTAGCGGACCTATCGTACCGCTTTGTCGAGACACCGATCCGCACCGGCGCGTTAGAGCGAGCTTGGAGGGCGTTGCGCGAGGCACAAGGGGCCCGGCGCTGGCGGCTGGGTGCCTACTGGTCTGGGGCTGTCGGGACGGGCGCAACCTTTTGCGTGGTGCTCGGCCTGGCCCTGGCGCATGCCCAACCGCCGGCCCCACCCTCCTACCTCTCCGTGGAGTCGATGCACACCGAAGGCTCGGCCGTTGGCGAGTCCGAGACGGCTCCCGCTGCTGATGCGCCCTCCGGTACCACCAAGGACCCGGTCACTCTCGTCGGCGACTCGGTGATGCTCGGTGCCGCCGGGGAGCTCGAGCGAGCCCTCGGCAACCCTGCTTTCGCTACGGACGTGGGTCTCCAGCCCATGGGCGTGATAGAGATACTGAAGAAGCGCCGCACCGCAGGACAGCTTGGCGAGGCCGTGGTCGTCCACGCCGGCGACAACGTGCCCTTCACAGCCGAGCAGTTCGACGAGATGATGGGGGTGCTTGAGGACGTACCCAAGGTCCTGATCGTGAACGTGAAGGTCCCGCGCCCCTGGGAACAGCCAAACAACGACGTGCTGGCCGACGGAGTGCAGCGGTACCCGGACAAAGCCGTGCTCGTCGACTGGCATGCCGCGAGTGCCGGCCGGCCCGAACTCTTCGTGGACGACGGGATACACCTCCAACCCGAAGGCCAGCGCGTCTACGCCGACCTGATCGCCGCGCACCTCTTCGTGTGAAGTAGCAATACGTTCGTGTAGGGTTGTCCCTCCAGAGTTAATTGTCATGCTATTGGCTCAGTCGTTTCGATAAACGCTGTAGGGTGCTAAACGCTGTAGGGTGCTAATTACTTCATTCACGACCCTTAGAGTTCGTCTTCGCAACCCGCTCTACATCTTGGTGCCACGCTGGCGCTCGTGGCAGCTCGATTGCTACTCCAAGCACCCTGGAGGGGTCGAACAAGCTCAAACTGACTACGGCGAGCGGGGTGGACGCCCTTGCCGAGCAGCAGTGTTGCGCACGTCTGTCGGAGATCGTGGAAGCGGACGGATTGGGGGAGACTGGCTCGGAGGGGAACGAGCGCTGGTTGCGCCCGGAGAGCTTGCAGAAAACTTGCGTGCACTTTACTTCTAGGTGACAATTACAGTTAGGTAATCTTCACCAGTTGCCACAAAAAAGAGGGGGCGTGTTGACGGGTCTAGCTTTGTTTCTTTTGGTGTATCCGCTGTGACGAGGGACCGCTTCCTTAACGAGTCGTTCGATGGAGTGTTCAGTCGCTCCATCTCACGGCGACGAGTACTTGAGTTCATTGGCGTAGCTTGCGCCTACAGTGCTCTGATAGCCTCCGTCCCTGGGACGTCCGCTTTGGCACAGGTACCTACCGATGTCACTGTATCATCCCATTCTATTGAAGGACCAGCTATTGCTACCAAGGAGCAAGCCTGGCGGTGGCTTTCTGCGAACGGTGCTCACGATCAAACCTACGATTGGATTGACCTCGCGTGGGCGTGGGGCGAAGCGGTGGGTATCAGACCGGACCTCATGCTCGCCCAAGAGATGTTCGAGACCGGGTGGGGGCACTTTGGAGGCTTGGTCACGCCCGAACACCATAACGTGGCCGGAATGAAGATCGCATATCCGAGTGAGGCCGATCTGCCAGAAGACTTCGAGTGGTTTAATTCTTGGAGTGAAGGTATTAGGGCACACGCGAACCATCTTGCGACTTATTGCGGCGCGACCCCCGTATTGGGACCGAACGGTGAACCCATACACGAACGCTACTATGTTGTGATGAGCTTACCGTGGGCCGGTACCGTGGAGACTACCGACGGACTTTCGGGGAAGTGGTCTATTAGGGAAGATTACGCCCAGGTTTTGCACGAGGGCTTGTTGGACCCTCTAAGGAACATCTGAAACCTCTGCCTGGGGGCTTAACGCTTCTCGGAACACTGAGTTGACAGTAGTTTGACAGTAGCCCGGAAAAACAACCTGAAACTCTGGGCAACACAAGATAGGGGAATCTGCCCTAGATAAGCACTTGTTGGAACTCTGAGAAACACCTGGAACCGTATTGGACCTAACTGAAAATCATGGTGTCCCGGATTCGAGTCCCGGTCTCGCCACTCTTGCAATACCTTTATCGTAAGCGGGGCCGGGATGGGCCTTACCGGTAGGATCGGAGCGCATGGCGGACACGCGGGCTCCAAAGAACCTGCCGGAGAACGTGGATCTCATGGTCCTCGACGGTTCCGGTGTGCTCCGAACCGAAGTCGAGCTTGAGGAGTTGCCCTTCCACTTATCGGACCCGGAGGCTTTGATCTGGTGCGACATAGCCAGCACGGAGGGGGACAGGACGGTCCTTACGGCCTTCTGCTGCGGGAGGTCTTCGGGTTCGATGACCTTACTATAGAGGACTGTTTCACCAGGAACCACCTGCCGAAGGTGGATATCTACGACGAGTATCTTTTTATGGCGCTATTCTCGTTCCACCTCTCCGAAAAGACCCAGAGAGTGCAGACCGTGGAGCTGGACATGTACATCGGGACCAACTATGTGGTCTGCGTGCATCCGAGGCCGCCCCGGGAGCTCGACCGGGTGAGGCGGCGGATGCTTTCGAGGAACGAGTTCGTCACCTCCTCTCCGGCCAACGTCGCCAACACGGTCTTCGATGCGGTGGTGGACGAGTATCTGCCGATCATGAACAGGTTGTCCGCGATGGTGGACGGCATCGAGGACAGGCTGCTCGACGAGGACCCGGGTGGCGACGGTGCGGCCGTCCTCGACTCTCTATTTCACCTCAAACACGAGTTGACCGCGCTCAGGAGGCTGGCCGTTCCCTTGCGGGACGTCGTAAGCATCCTCATTAGGCCGACCACCAGGCTCGTCCCCGAGGAGAGCGCGGCGTACTACGATGACGTGCGGGACCATTTGAATTGGGTAGTCGACATGATCGATACCATGCGCGACTATCTCATGGACTCTCTGGACATCTACATCACACCCAGCAGACCCGCCGCAACGCCGAGCAAACGCAGCGGGTAAACCAGAGCGTCGCGCGCCTCACTGCCGTCTCGACCATCTTCCTACCCCTGACCTTCATCACGGGAATCTACGGGATGAACTTCGAGCATATGCCCGAGCTCTCGACTCAGAATGGCTACTTCGTCGTTCTCGGCGTACTCTTCACGCTCGACCTCTCGATGCTCTTCTACCTGCGTCGCAAGAAGATTATCTAGAGTCCACAATCCGGCAAGCTAGGGCGGATTGGCGGCGAGCTTCGCTGCTACGATGCCGGCCTTTCGAAAGCGCCGCGTTGTTACGGGCCGGGGCGAAAGTGCTGGTTGGACGATGTGAATTCGTACGAGCCTGTCGCTGGCGCGTAGAGGTACAATCGGGGCCATGAACGGACGAGCGGTAAACGGTGTGTACGACGCGGTGGTAGTGGGCTCCGGCCCTAATGGTCTTGCGGCGGCCGTGGAGCTGGCACGCAACGGGCGCTCCGTGGTCGTGCTGGAGGCTGAAGACACGATCGGCGGCGGCACCCGCTCCGCGGAACTCACCTTACCGGGCTTCGTCCACGACGTTGGCTCGGCGATACACCCTCTGGGCTATGCTTCGCCCTTCTTCTCGACCCTGCCGCTAGAGGAGCACGGCCTGGAGTGGGTCCACCCATTAGCCCCACTCGCCCATCCCTTCGACGACGGTACCGCCGCCGTCCTCGAACGCTCGGTGGAGGAGACGGGGGAGACCCTTGGCTCCGACGCCGGGGCGTACCGGAGATTCATGGGACCACTCGCGCGGGACTTTGACAGGATCATCGACTCCCTTCTTGGCCCGCTGCGGCCCCCGCGCCACCCGTTCGCGCTCGCCCGCTTCGGTCTTGGAGCGATGCGCTCCGCTCGCGGCCTCGCCGAAAGCCTGTTCGAGGGCGAGAAGGCAAAGGGGCTCTTCGCCGGAAACGCCGCGCACTCGTTTTTGCCGATGGAGCAGGCGCCGAGCGCCGCGTTCGGTCTGGTCCTCGGTACCGTGGGCCACGCCGCCGGCTGGCCGTTCCCCAGAGGTGGCTCGCAGAAGATAGCCGACGCGCTCGTCTCCTACCTGCGCTCGCTAGGCGGCGAGGTTTATACTGGCATCCGCGTCGGCTCCGTCGAGGAGGTGCCCCGGACGCGGGCGGTACTCTTCGACGTAACGCCGTGGCAGTTGCTCAACATCACCGGCGAGCACTTCACCGAGCGTTACAGGCACGCCCTTAAACGCTTCCGGTATGGTCCGGGAGTGTATAAAGTGGACTTCGCGCTCGACGGCCCGATCCCCTGGACGGCCGAAGCATGCAAGCGCGCCGGGACCGTCCACATCGGCGGTACGCTCGATGAGATCTCCCAAGGGGAGGCCGCCGTATCGCGGGGTGAGCATCCCGAGAAGCCTTTCGTCCTGCTCGCGCAGCAGAGCCTCTTTGACAGTACGCGCGCCCCCGATGACAAGCATACTGTATGGGCCTACTGTCACGTCCCCAACGGCTCTACCGTCCACATGACCGAACGTATCGAGGCGCAGATCGAACGTTTCGCCCCCGGCTTCAGGGATCGTATCCTCGCGAAGAGCACCATGGGTCCCGCCGACCTCCAGCGCATCAACGCCAACCACATTGGCGGCGACATCAACGGTGGTCTTTTGGATTTTCGTCAGCTATTCACCCGGCCAGCCGTGCGGATCACGCCGTATTCCACCCCCGCCAAAGGGCTCTACATCTGCTCCTCCTCAACCCCGCCGGGCGGCGGTGTCCACGGCATGTGCGGCTACCTCGCGGCGCGCGCCGCACTTTCGACCACGCTGCGCTGAAAGAGTTCCCGGTGCGACGTCTCGTTGCTGATCGAGATACTTGACCCGAGCTGAGTCCCTCGCTACCGTAACTCTCGGGGGCGACGCCACGACGACTAAGAGGGGTGAGGTTCTTTTCCGCGCCCCGGAGGAGGATACGGGATGAGCGAGGTGGGGGACGGGACGAGCGCCCCGTTGGAGGGTGTGCGCGTGGTCGAGATGGGGAGCTTGCTCGCGGGTCCCTTCTGCGGCCAGCTACTAGGGGACTTCGGGGCCGAGGTCATAAAGGTCGAGCCGCCTGGCCAGGGTGACCCCATGCGCGAGTGGGGGCGGCACCGCAAGGAGGGCCGCACCCTGTGGTGGCCGATTATCGCGCGCAACAAGAAGTCCGCCACTCTGAACCTGCGGGAGGAAGAGGGACAGGAACTCGCCCGCCAACTCGTCGCCGGAGCTGACGTGCTGGTCGAGAACTTCCGGCCCGGCACCATGGAGCGCTGGGGGCTTGGGTACGAGGGCCTGAGCGAGACTAACCCCGGTCTGGTGATGGTGCGCGTCTCCGGATACGGGCAGACGGGACCGTACAAGGAGAGAGCGGGGTTTGGGTCCATCGGGGAGGCGATGGGGGGTATAAGGCACGTTACGGGCTTCCCCGACCGGCCGCCGCCGCGCGTGGGCATCAGCCTCGGTGACTCGCTCGCGGCGACTTTCGGGGCTCTCGGGGCGGTAACGGCGCTCTTTGACCGGGAGACGCGCGGTGGTAGGGGACAGGTGGTGGACGTCGGTATCTACGAGGCCGTGCTCGCCCTCATGGAGAGCACCATCCCGGAGTATGCGCTGACCGGGCACGTTCGGGGCCGCACCGGGGGCATCCTGCCGTTCGTGGCGCCGTCGAATACCTACCCCACCGCCGACGGAGATTACGTGGTCATCGGGGCAAATGCCGATACTGTCTTCGGGCGCTTCGCGGAGGCCGTCGGGCGGCCGGAGTGGGCCGAGGACGAGCGGTATACCACCCATCACGCTCGGGGAGAGAACCAGGAGGAGCTGGACGGCATGATCTCCAGCTGGACGGAGGGACACAAGGCGGACGACGTGTTGAAGGTCATGGAAGAGGCGGGTGTGCCGGCCGGGAAGCTGTTTACCGCCAAAGATATGGTCGAAGATCCACACTACACAGCCAGGGAGAACATCGTCGAGGTCGAGGACCCGGAGATCGGGGCCTTCCCGATGCAGAACGTCGTCCCGCGCCTGAGCCGGACGCCCGGAAGAGTCCGCCGGACGGGACCGAGGCTCGGGGAGCACAACGATGAGGTGTACGGGGAGGTCCTGGGGTTGGGCGAGCAAGAGCGGGATGAGTTGCGCGAACGGGGCATCATCTAATGCGCGTGGAGGTCGTAGACGTCGGCCCCCGTGACGGCCTGCAGAACGAAGACAAAACCCTCTCACCGGAGACCCGCGCCGAACTGTGCGACAGGCTTGCGGCGGCTGGACTCCCCAGGGTGGAGGCGGCGAGTTTCGTCAACCCGAAGCGCGTCCCCCGGATGGCGGGCGCCGAGGAGGTGATGGCGAAGATAGAGCGTCGTCCGGGCACGGCCTACGCGGGCCTCGTGCTCAATGAGAAGGGCTACGAGCGGGCAGTGGAGGCCGGGGTGGATGAAGTCCGCTACGCATTTCCGGTCACGGAGACGTTTGCGAAGCGCAACCAGAACACGACCGTAGCCGATGCGACCGCGCTGGCGGCCCGGCTCGTGGAGCGGGCGCGGCTAGATGGGGTGCGCGTCTCGATCACGCTCTCCGCCGCCTTTGGTGACCCGTTCGAGGGATGTGTAGAGCCCGGGCACGTGCTGGAGATCGCCGAGGAAATGGCGGACTCGAACCCGGATGAGATCGTGCTGGCCGACACCATCGGCGTGGGTGTACCAACTCAGGTGCGGCATTTAGTCGAGGCTGTCGCGGCCTTCGGTGTGACGGTTGGATGCCACTTCCATGACACGCGCAACACCGGGATCGCAAATGCCGTCGCCGCCGTCGAGAGCGGCGCGACGGTGCTCGACGCCTCGGTAGGTGGCACGGGCGGTTGTCCATTCGCGCCGCGAGCCACCGGCAACGTCTCGACCGAGGACCTCGTCTATACGCTGCACGGCATGGGTTACGAGACTGGCATCGATCTGGAGGCGCTGATCGAGGTGGCGTTGTGGCTCTCCGGGCAGCTCGGCAAGGAGTTACCGGGGCAGGTCTACAAGGCCGGCAGCTTCGAGCCGGTGGCGGGGTAGAGCGGGGTTTTGGGGACGTGTGGGCGGTGTTTCGGGATGGGAGTAGTCTTGGCATATAACGTGGCGGTGGATGTAGGGGGCACGTTCACGGACGTGCTGATCTTCGACGAGGAGACGGGCGAGCTTACCGAGGGCAAAGTCCTCTCGACGCCTGATGATCCCTCGAAAGGCGTCGTTACCGGGATAGAGAGCGTCTGCGAGAAAGTTGGGATCGGCTTTACGGACCTGAAGCTGTTGTTTCATGGGACGACCGTGGTAACCAACATGATCCTGACGAACACTGGCTCACGCGTGGGTCTGCTGACGACGCGGGGGCACGAGCAGATCCTGCACCTCGCCCGTGCCTGGACGCCCGGCCCCCTCTACGGCTGGATGGCCCTCCAAAAACCAGACCCGCCCGCAGACCTGACAGATACTATCGGCATCTCCGAGCGCATCGGCGCGGACGGCAGCGTCCTCTCGGAGCTCGATGAAGACGGGGTACGGGAGGCTATAAAGGAGTTGGTGGACCGGGGCGTCGAGGCGCTGGCGGTAGGTTTTCTCAACTCGTATGTCAACCCGGACCACGAACGCCGGGTGCGCGAGATAGCGCGCGAGATGTACCCGGATTTATCGGTCTCTATCTCTTCGGATATAGGGCAGGAGTACGGCGAGTACGAGCGGACCCTCACGACCGTCGTGAACACTGCCGTGCAGCCGCGCACGATGCTATACATGCGGAACTTCGAATACTTGATAGCCGAGAAGCAGTTCAGTGGTTCTCTGAGCATCGTCCGGTCGGACGGCGGGGCGATGAGCACGGAGGCGGTGTCGCGGCGGCCGATCCAGATAGCCCTCTCCGGGCCATCCGGGGGCGTGATGGGCTCGGCTTACTTAGCGCGGGAGATCGGGATGCCGGACATCCTGACCTTCGACATGGGGGGAACCTCGACGGACGTGTCACTGTGCCTCGGCGGGGAGACTCTGGTGCGGAGCGAGATGGCTTTGGGCTACTTCCGGTTCAAGGCGGCGGCGGTAGACGTCCACAGCGTTGGGGCGGGCGGCGGCTCCATAGCGTTCCTCTCGAAGAGCGGTGCGCTCCAGGTTGGTCCCGGAAGTGCGGGTGCCGATCCCGGTCCCGCCTCTTACGGCCTCGGAGGCGAGGACCCGACCGTGACCGACGCGAACGTAGTGCTACACCGCATCCCGCCGGGCGTCGCCCTCGGCGGCACGATGGAGATGGACGAGGATACCGCGCGCGAGGCGGTAAAGAAGGTCGCCGAACCGCTCGGAATGAGCGTCGAGGAGGCGGCGGAGGCGATAGTGGAGATCGTCAACGAGAACATGCACGCCGCCCTGCGCGTGGTGAGCATCGAGCGCGGCCACGATCCGAGGGAGTTCGGACTCGTTGGCTTCGGTGGCGCGGGGCCGATGCACGCCAACGCCCTCGGACGGCTGATCCGGTCGCGCTCCGTCATCATCCCCCCGACACCGGGCGTGATGAGCGCTTTCGGCTTCCTCTCATCGGATATCCAGAACGAGTTCCCGGAGACGTATCTCCGTATCGCGGAGGAGACACCGGCTTCGGAGCTCAAGAGCAGGGTCGAGAGCCTGATGTCCCAGGCGGACGAGTGGCTGGATGGCGAGGGCGTGGGGGAGGATGAGAAACAGTTCGACCTGTACGCGGACTGCCGCTATTACCTGCAGAATATCCAGATCCCCTGCCGCTTCGAGCTGGATGACTTGATGGGTGAAAATAGCACCTTCTTGCGCGAACAGTTCGAGGAGGCCCACCGCCAACGGTACGATTTCGATTTGCCGGACTCGCCGCTGGAGATCGCCACGATAAGGGTCATCGGACGCGGCACTATAAAGGGCGTGAGCTTGACGGAGAGCGAGAACGGTGCGGGCAAGGACGCGTCGGGGGCGGTGATGAGGACCGATACGGTCTTCTTTGGGGGCGAGTGGATGGAGACGCCTGTTTACGAGCGGGGCGCGTTGCGGGCGGGGAACGTTATCGAGGGTCCGGCGATCGTGGCGCAGGATGACACGACGACGGTGCTGGAGCCGGGTTATGGGGGAACGGTGGACCGGTTCGGGAACATCATGATCGAGGAGGCGTAAGATGACGATCCACGAGCAGACACTGCCGGACTTCGTCCGCGAGCACGACATCGACCGGGTGACGCTCGACATTATTGAGAACGCCCTGAAGAACATCCGCGAGGAGATGGACCGGGTGCTGGTCACGACCGCCGTCAGCCCCATCATCCGGGAGCAGGCCGACGAGTTCCCGCTCATCGCCGACCGGCAGGGGCGCATGATCGTCGGGCAGTTCGGCAGCCCCGTGAGCGTGGTCATCGAGAACTCGCCATACACCATCGAAGAGCTGAAGGACGGCGATGTCATAGCCCTCAACGACCCCTACATGATGGAAGGCGCGACCTCGCATCTGCCGGACCTCTTGCTGGTGCGGCCCATCTTCTACGAGGAAGATCTCATCGGCTACGCGCTGCAGTGGGGGAACCTGATGGATGTCGGGGGCAAGGCGCCGGGATCCATTCCCATCGACGCCCGCTCCATCTACGAAGAAGGCGTCCGCATGCCTCCTGTCAAGCTCTACGACGGCGGGACGCTGAACGAAGAAGTCCTCCGCTTCTTTTGCCACAACTCGCGCACCCCACGCGAGACGCGCGCCGACGTGATGGCGATAGCCGCCGGGACGTCCGCCGGGGCGCAGAGGGTGAAGGACATCTGCGACCGCTTCGGGAAGGACACGTATCTGAAGGCGTGTGATGCGTTGCTAGACAGGACGCGCACGAGCGTGATGGGTTTGATCCGGCAGCTCATCCCCGAGGACCAGCGCTTCGAGTTCGAGGACTACACCGACGACGACGGTCTCGGCAACGGCCCCATCAAGCTGAAGCTCGCGATGTGGCGCGAGGGCGATTCGCTGCATCTGGACTGGACTGGAACCGACGACCAGGTCCCCGGACCCGTGAACTTCCTCCTCAACCACGAGATGTTCCAGATGTTCGCGGGGGTCTTCCTCATCTCCGCCGTCGACCCGACCATCCTCTTCAACGACGGCTACGCCGACATCATCAAAGTAACCATCCCCGACGGCTCCGTCCTGCGCCCAAAGGCCCCCGCGCCCTTGAGCAATCGCCTGGTCGTAATGGCGCGGCTGTTCGACGTGCTCGGAGCGGTCTACGCGAAAGCCATCGGCTTCCAGGTCTCCGGCTCTTACGGAACGAGCCCGAACTTCGTCTACTCGGGCGTCAAGGAGGGCGGCGAGTCGTTCCAAACAATGGAGATACTGTACGGTGGCATCCCGGCCATGCCGGGCAAGGACGGTCTCGATGGCCATAGCTGGTGGCCGGAGTTCATGGCCGTCCCCACGGAGTACATGGAGACTTACTACCCCCTGATCGTGGAGGAATACTCCGCTCGCCGGGACTCCTGCGGCGCGGGCCAGTTCCGCGGTGGCTGCGGCATCAAAAAGGTCTACCGCTTCCTCTCCGACGGGAGCATCACCTACCAGGACGACCGCGCCCACACCTACCCCTACGGCGTCGGCGGCGGCAAGCCCGGCTCACCCTCGAACAAGACCCTCATCCGCGAGAGCGGCGAGGAGATCTCATGTCCCTCCAAGGTCAGCGCCGTGCCCGTCTACAAGGGCGACCGCCTCGTCTTCGAGACCGCCGGCTCCGGCGGCGTCGGGGATCCGCTCGCCCGCGAGCCCGAAGCCGTCGCCAAAGACATCGCCTGGAACCTCGTAAGCCGCGAAGCCGCCGAGAGCGACTACGGCGTTCTACTAGACGATAACGGCGCGGTCGACGCCGCCGCTACGGAGAAGAAGCGCGAGGAGTTAGAGAACGGACGCGGGGAGCTTCCGGAGTTCGACCACGGCCCGCTACCATCGCTCGACGAGCAGCGCATGGTCATCGCCGACACCCGGCGGGAGTTCAACGAGTGGCTTTCCAAGGAGCTTGGCGGTGGGAGGAGATGAGGCTATGAACATCGGGATCATCGGCGCGGGGAATATCGGCGCGAACGCAGCGAGGCTCTTCGCGAACGCGGGTCACCGGGTGGCGATCAGCAACTCGCGGGAGCCGGAGTCGCTCTCTTCGCTCGTCGAGGAGATCGGGGCGAACGCGAGCGCCGCCAGCGTGGAGGAGGCGGCCGGCTTCGGGGAGGTAGTGCTGGTGGCGATACCGTTCGGGCGCTACGAGACGCTGCCGGCCGCCCAGCTCGCGGACAAGATCGTCATCGACGCCACGAACTACTATCCGGGGCGGGAACGTCAACTGGACTTTGGCGGCCTGACGTCGAGCGAGGTGATCTCCGGACACCTGCCGCTCGCCCGCCTCGTCAAGGCGTTCAACACGATGTACTACGAGACGCTGCGCACTCGTGGCAGCCAGTCCTACGAGGACCGGCTGGTGCTCTTCGTGGCCGGAGACGACGTGGAGGCGAAGGCTACGGTTTCGGGGCCCATAGACGAGATCGGCTTCGCCCCCGTGGACACGGGCTCCTTGAGGGACGGTGGCGGTAAGCAAGAGCCAGGCTCGCCCATCTACAACGAACCGATGTCCGACGAGCGCGCCCATGAGATCCTCTCCGGGATAAGCTGAGGAGAACTCTTATGCACATGCAAGGTTTTGGCGGGCGTGGTGGCCTCGGCCGTCACCCGGCCCTCATCGTCGTGGACATGACGCTCGGATTCACCGACCCGGAATCTCCTCTAGCATGCGACCTGGAAGGACCCATAGAGGAGATACGGAAGCTGCTGGACGCTGCCCGCCAGGCGGAGATACCGGTAGTCTTCACCACCATCGCCTACCGTGAGAGCGACAGGCTAACCGCCGCGGCGTTCATAGACAAAGTCCCCGCTCTTCTAGAGCTAGAGGCCGGGAGCCGCTGGGCGGAGGTGGATCCCAGAATAGCGCCTCGCTCCTCGGAGCCCGTCCTCAACAAGCTCTTCGCCTCGGCCTTCTTTGGTACCGGCCTCTCCAGCGCGCTCACCGCCGCCGGGGTAGACACGCTCATCGTCACCGGCGCTTCGACTTCCGGCTGCGTCCGGGCTACCGTCGTGGACGCGCTGCAGTACGGTTTTCGTCCAATAGTGCCGCGCGAGGCCGTTGGCGACCGCAACCCGGACGCCCACGAGGCGAACCTCTACGACGTGGATGCCAAGTATGGGGACGTGATCTACGTCGAGGATACGCTAATGTACCTGGAGAAGGTTGCCTCGGCGCCAGCCCGGTAGCGGGTTCGCTTCTGTCCTTCCGAGGATAGTCATGCTACAGCTTGACCCTGAGGGCCGTGGACACGAATATACTAGGTCAAAGAATTTAGTGGGACGAGTGATAGGAGATGCATTGGATGTAAGAGCGGCTGTGGCTTTTGGGGCGGGCGAACCGTTGAAGGTAGAGACGGTCGTGCTTGATGGTCCTAGAGAGTGCGAGGTTCTGGTGGAGGTCCGGGCTACCGGCGTCTGTCATACGGACGAGTACACGAGGAGCGGCGCCGACCCGGAGGGGTTGTTCCCTTCGGTCTTGGGGCACGAGGGGGCAGGGGTCGTGGTGGAGGTTGGCCCGGGGGTGACGAGCCTGAAGGAGGGGGACCATGTGATCCCGCTGTACACTCCGGAGTGCCGGGAGTGCGAGTATTGCGTGAGCCAGAAGACGAACCTGTGCCAGGCGATCCGGGTGACCCAGGGCCAGGGTCTGATGCCCGACGGTACGAGCCGTCTCTCCCTGAATGGAGAACCGCTCTACCACTACATGGGCA
>Ga0136617_10003783_pt1 | contig 13524 bp, 14 predicted proteins | sample AntDrymUQ3222106_2_FD_129672 | JGI IMG/M metagenome (GOLD analysis project Ga0136617, IMG submission 129672) | Polar desert sand microbial communities from Dry Valleys, Antarctica - metaG UQ322 (21.06) | ecosystem: Environmental > Terrestrial > Soil > Desert | place: Antarctica: Dry Valley...
CGCTGGCGCTGCGCGCCGCGAAGTCGCCGATGACTTTGGCGCTGCGCTCGGCAGCGTTCGCCAGCGATTCGGCGAACGCCACGGGATCGTAAGCGGGCTTGGTAATCTCGGCGGCGGGGGTGGCCATAATGAATGTTCCCGTTTTTAGGCGTGCTTTGAAAGACCGACCGTCGCATCGGAAGAACAATGAGCCGCAAAGCGAACGCCGTCGGCGGTCACGGTGCGACCAACGCGACCGTTGCGCCAAAGATGATTCAGATGCGCGATTGCCTCGCCCATCGCGAAAAAGCGCTGCTGCACGTCAAGCTCGCGCCGGAACAGCACCGGGAGCATCGAAGATGCCGATACCGGCGCAGTCGCGGCGAGCAGGGCCGCTTCGAGCTCGGCCAGACGCGCCGCGTGGTGCGCGCGCAGTTGCTCGACCCGCACCGCGCTGCCGCGAAAAGGCAGCCCGTGAGACGGCAGGATCAGCGTCGCGGCTGGCAACGCTGCGAACGCGCCGAGCGACGCGAGAAAGCGGCCGAGTGGATCGCCTTCGCGCTCGGCGGGCCACACACTGACGTTGGTGCTGATTCGGGGCAGCAGCATATCCCCCGAAATGGCCACGCCGTCCTCCGCCGCGTAAAGCCACGCATGTTCGGGCGAATGGCCGTAGCCGCACGCGACCTGCCACTCCCGTCCTGCAGCGGTCACGACGTCGCCGGCGAGCATGCGCACGAATGCAGCGGGGATTTCGGGAACGCCTCGCTTGTACTGATTGCCGCGCGCGCCCATTTCCGCGACCTGGCCAACAGGCATGCCGTGGGCGGCGAAGAGCGAGCACATGTCGGCTAGCGAGTAGGAGGCGCGCTGATCGATCACTGCGTGCGCGGCGAGGAACTCGCTTTGCGTCATCCGCACCGGGACGCCGAAGCGCTGCGAGAGCCACTGCGCGTTACCGATGTGATCGGGATGATAGTGGGTGACGATGATCTGCTTTAATGGCCGGTCGCGTAACGTGTGAGTGAAGTGCAGCTCCCACACATCGCGCGTGGCGGCGGTTCCAATTCCGCAGTCGACCAGCGTCCAGCCGTCGGCCTCCTCGAGCAACCAGAGATTGATGTGATCGAGCGCGAAGGGGAGCGGCATCCGCAGCCAGCGCACTCCCGGCGCGACCTCGAGCGTTGTCCCCGGTGGCGGCGGCGTCGGGAACGGATAATCGAGGACCAGAGGGAGCGCTGCATTCATCGGCGGGTGGTCACCAAAGTGAGCACCAAACTGACGACCAAAATGAGGACCAAAGTGAGAACCAAAGAGAGGGGCAAAATGAGAAACATAGTGAGCAGCAGCATGAGAGGAAAAGGCGGACGAGGAAGTCAGAACCTCGGAAAGGCGCTATGGTATCGTGCCCGTCCGCGCGCCCCCTGCAGCGCGCAGCGTTTTGATTCCCGATGTCTGTCCCCCACCGTGCTTCGAGCGCCGCGCAACGCGTCACGCGCGGGGCGCCTTACACGATTTCCGACCTGGCGCGAGAGTTCGCGCTGACCACACGCGCAATCCGCTTCTACGAAGACGAGGGCCTAGTCGCGCCGGCGCGGCACGGCCAGTCGCGGGTTTACGGCGAACGCGAACGGGTGCGCATCAAGCTCATCCTCCGCGGCAAGCGGCTTGGCTTGACGCTCTCGGAAATCCGGGAACTTTTCGATCTCTACGAAGTTGCCCACAATGAGCGCGCACAGCTCGCAAAATTCATCGACATGCTGGAAGAGCGCCGGGCCCGGCTCTTGCAGCAAAAAGAGGACATCGACGTGGTGCTAATCGAAATCGCTGGACTCGAGCGCGTCTGCCGCCGCCGGTTGCAGGAGGAAGCCGAGCGCGCCAAGCATGACGGACGCGGAGCGGACGGCCGCTGATGCTGACGCGCCGCAATCGCGCCACGGCGTGCGTAGGTGACTCTCTACCAAATAAAGATCATTTTACTTGACGTTTACGTAAACGTAATTCATGCTCGTCGGCTGAGCGACCGCCGAGCTACGTGATCTAAAGACTGCTTCCAGCCAATGCTGAACTTTCCCTCCCTCAACTTCCAGCACGGCGAAACCATCGACATGCTGCGGGAAACCGTGCAGCAATTCGCCGCCGCGGAGATTGCCGGCCGCGCCGCGGAAATCGACGATGTGAACCAATTCCCCGCGGATCTGTGGCAAAAGATGGGTGACTTGGGCTTGCTCGGCATCACGGTCGAGGAAGTCTACGGGGGGACACAAATGGGGTACCTCGCCCACGTCGTCGCGATGGAAGAGATTTCTCGCGCGTCCGCGGCGGTCGGCCTTTCCTACGGTGCGCACTCGAACTTGTGCGTCAACCAAATCCGGCGCAACGGCAACGACGCGCAAAAACGCAAATACCTGCCGAAACTCGTGTCCGGTGAGCATGTGGGCGCGCTTGCCATGAGCGAGCCGGGCTCCGGCTCCGACGTGGTGTCGATGCGCCTGCGCGCCGATCAGCGTGGCGACCGATTCACGTTGAACGGCAGCAAAATGTGGATCACCAACGGGCCCGACGCGGATACGCTCGTCGTCTATGCCAAGACCGATGCGGCAGCGGGCGCCCGTGGGATTACGGCGTTTTTGATCGAGCGCGGGATGCGCGGTTTCTCGACGGCGCAAAAGCTCGACAAGCTCGGCATGCGCGGCTCGAACACCTGCGAATTGGTGTTCCAGGATTGCGACGTGCCTGCGGAGAATATCCTCGGACAAGAAGGCAACGGCGTGAACGTGCTGATGAGTGGCCTCGATTACGAACGCGCGGTGCTCGCCGGTGGACCGCTGGGCATCATGGCTGCGTGCTTGGATAGCGTGCTGCCGTACGTGCATGAGCGAGAGCAATTCGGTCAGCCCATCGGCGAATTTCAGTTGATGCAAGGCAAGGTCGCGGACATGTATTCGACGATGATGGCGTGCAAGGCGTATGTGTACGCCGTCGCTCAGGCGTGCGACCGGGGCGAGACGACGCGCAAGGACGCCGCCGGTGCGATTCTCTACGCCGCCGAAAAGGCGACCTGGATGGCCGGCGAGGCGATTCAGGCGCTCGGCGGCAACGGCTACATCAACGACTATCCGACCGGGCGGCTGTGGCGCGATGCGAAGCTCTACGAGATCGGCGCCGGCACGTCGGAAATCCGCCGGATGTTGATCGGGCGCGAGCTCTTCAACGAAACCAAGTAAGGATCAACTCATTCTATGGACAACGACCCCATTGTGATCGTCGGTGCGGCCCGAACGCCGATGGGCGCGTTCCAGGGCGATCTCTCGAGTCTGTCCGCGAGCGACTTGGGCGCCGTCGCGATCAAGGCGGCCGTCGAGCGCGCGGGAATTAAACCCGGCGACGTGCAGGAAGTCATCATGGGCAACGTGTTGCCCGCGGGGCAGGGCCAGGCGCCCGCGCGGCAGGCGTCGCTCAAGGCGGGGATTCCGCTTGCCACCGGTTGCACCACCGTCAACAAGATGTGCGGCTCGGCGATGAAGGCGACGATGCTGGCGCACGATCTGATCGCGGCTGGGACCAACGACATCATGGTGGCCGGCGGCATGGAAAGCATGAGCAACGCGCCGTATCTCATGGCGAAAGCCCGTTCCGGCTACCGGATGGGCCATCAACAGGTTTCCGACCACATGTTCCTGGACGGCCTCGAAGACGCCTACGACAAAGGCAAGCTGATGGGCGTCTTCGCCGAGCAGTGCGCCGATACCTTCGCCTTCACGCGCGAGGAACAAGACAAATTTGCGGTTACGTCGCTCGAGCGCGCGCTCGCAGCGAATCAGGATGGCACGTTCGCCTGGGAGATTGCTCCCGTCACCGTCTCCGGGAAAAAGGGCGATATCGTCGTCGATCACGACGAGCAACCGGCGAAAGCAGCTCCCGACAAGATTCCGAACTTGAAACCCGCGTTCCGCAAGGACGGCACGGTGACCGCCGCCAACTCGAGCTCGATTTCGGACGGCGCCGCGGCGCTGGTGCTGATGCGCCGGTCCGAGGCGGAGAAGCGCGGATTGCAGCCGCTGGCGGTCATCGTCGGGCACGCAACGCATGCGCAAGAGCCGGATTTGTTCACGACTGCGCCGGTCGGTGCGATTAAGAAACTCTTTGCCAAAACCGGCTGGTCATCGAAGGATGTCGACCTCTTCGAGATCAACGAAGCGTTCGCCGTCGTGTCGATGGCGGCCATGAAGGAGCACGGCCTGGCGCACGATAAGGTGAACGTGCACGGCGGCGCCTGCGCGCTCGGCCATCCGATCGGCGCCTCGGGCGCGCGCATCGTCGTCACCTTGATCGGTGCGCTCAGGAAGTTAGGCAAGAAGCGCGGCGTCGCCGCGTTGTGCATCGGTGGCGGCGAAGCCACCGCGATGGCGATTGAAATGGTCTGATGCGCGATGAACCTTCGCGCTACGCCGTGTCATTCCAACGAAACACGCGCTGACCGCACCCCGTGCTGCTGACCGACGAACAGCAGCAGATTCGCGACACGATGCGCGCTTTCGCGCAAGCCGAGCTTGCGCCGAACGCCGCCAAATGGGATCGCGAGCACCATTTTCCCCGCGCGCAGTTGCACGCATTGGGCGAGTTGGGTGCGCTCGGTGTTGTCGTACCGGAGCGTTGGGGGGGTGCCAGCCTCGACTATGTCTCCCTGGCGATCGCGTTGGAGGAGATTGCCGCGGGCGACGGTGCGACGTCGACGATTGTCAGCGTCCAGAATTCAGTCGTCTGTGGGCCGATCAATGCGTTCGGCACTGATGAGCAAAAGGAGCACTACCTGCGACCCTTGGCGCGCGGCGAGCGCTTGGGATGTTTTTGCCTCACCGAACCGCAGGTCGGGTCGGACGCCGCCGCCCTCGCAACTCGCGCCGAGAAACAGGATGGGGATTATGTCTTGAACGGCGTCAAGCAATTCATCACGACCGGCCAAGAAGCCGACGTCGCAGTCGTGTTTGCCGTGACCGACAAAGCCGCGGGCAAGAAAGGCATCTCAGGATTTATCGTCGACACCAAAACTCCAGGTTACATCGTTGCCCGCGTCGAAGAAAAACTGGGGCAACGCGCGTCGGATACCGCGCAGATCGTCTTCGAGAACTGCCGCGTGCCGGCCGAGAATCTGCTGGGACGCGAAGGTCAAGGCTACCGAATCGCGCTCGCCAATCTCGAGCCCGGACGCATCGGGATTGCCGCGCAAGCCGTTGGGATGGCGCGCGCCGCGTTCGAAGCGGCGCTCTCCTACGCGCGGGAGCGACAAAGCTTCGGCAAGCCTGTGGCCGAGCACCAAGCCATCACCTTCAAGCTCGCGGATATGGCCGTGCAGATCGAAGCGGCGCGGCAGTTGCTGTTGCACGCCGCGGCGTTGCGCGATGCCGGGCGACCGTGCTTGAAGGAGGCCTCGATGGCGAAGCTCTTTGCATCGGAAATGGCCGAGGACGTATGCTCCGACGCGATTCAAATCCATGGGGGCTACGGCTACGTCAACGATTTCCCCGTCGAGCGCATCTATCGTGACGTCCGCGTTTGCCAGATCTACGAAGGGACGAGCGAAATCCAGCGGCTGGTGATCGGCAGGGCGTTGTGAACCGGCCGGATAGCTCGCCCGTGACAATCGGCGCAACCTTTGCGCAGCGCGCGACGTTCGATGCCGCATCGATTCGCGAGTTCGCCGAGATGAGTCGCGATGGCAACCCGCTGCATCACGATGAGGCGGTCGCTGCGCACAGCGAATTCGGCACGCTGATCGCAAGCGGCCCACACATCACGGCACTGATGATGGGGCTCGATGCGACCTACTTCTCGCGTCGTTTCGATGCGCTAGGGTTGGAGTTTTCGTTCCGCTTTGTCAAGGCGATACCGGCGGGTACCGAGCTGACCCTCGAATGGACGATTACCGAGAGCCAAATGAAGCCATCGCTCAACGGGCATCTCGTCAGTGTCGAAGGGCGCGCCGTGGACGATGCCGGAACTGTGTACACGACGGCGCGTGGCGTCAACCTCGTCAGGCGACCTAGGACGGAACTCACATGAGCACACCGATCGATTTCTACTTCGATTTTTCTTCCCCGTACGGTTATCTCGCTTCGCGCAAAATCGATGAGTTAGCCGCGAAGCACGGGCGCAGCGTCAATTGGCGTCCGGTCCTCCTCGGGGTCATCTTCAAGACGACCGGCGGCGCTCCGCTCACGCAAATTCCGCTGAAGGGCGATTACTCGAAGCGCGATTTCGCTCGGAGCGCCCGGTTTCATGGCGTCACCGAATTCTCGATGCCGTCGCCGTTTCCGATCGCATCGCAGGCGCCCGCGCGGATCATCCTGTGGGCGAAGGCAGAGGATCCCAACCGCGTGCCGCGCATCGCTCACGCTTTCTACCAAGCGTATTTCGTCGACAATCGTGATATTTCGAATCCCGATACCGCTGCCAACGTAGCGGCCGAGGCGGGTATCGAGCGCGCGGCTGCGCGCTCGGCCGTCGATGATCCCGCGATCAAGGACGCGTTGAAGCGCGAAGTCGAAGCGGCGGTTGCCGCTGGCGTATTTGGCTCCCCATTCGTCATTGTCGACGGGGAGCCGTTCTGGGGTATCGATCGTTTCGATCAAGTCGATCGCTGGCTCGCGACCGGCGGATTTTAGGAGGATGCTGGCATGGCGAAATACGTGCTGCACTGCTTCGCGCAATCGGGCAACGCGTACAAGGCTGCTCTGGCGCTCGAGCTCGCAGACGCCGATTGGGCGCCGCGCTTCGTCGACTATTTCGGCGGTGAAACACGCACGCCGGCCTATCGCGCGATCAACATCATGGGCGAAGTGCCCGTACTCGAGGACGGCGCGACAAAGCTGACCCAGTCCGGCGTCATTCTTGACTATCTGGCCGCGAGGCTCGGCGCGTTCGGTCCAGCCAACGAAGACGAGCGCCGCGAAATCCTACGTTGGATTCTCTTCGATAATCACAAGCTGACGAGCTACACGGCGACGCTGCGCTTCCTGCGCGCATTCACCCAAGATGCCGATCCGGCGGTGATCGCGTTCCTTGCCAGCCGCGCGGAGACGGCATGGGGTGTGCTGAATGCGCACCTAGCGGGCCGCGACTTCGTCGCCGCCGACCGTTTAACCATTGCCGACTTGTCACTCGCTGGCTATCTCTACTTCCCCGATGAGATTGGTGTGGACTGGGCCGCCTACCCACATATTCGCGATTGGCTCGCGCGCATCGCCGCGGAGCCGCGCTGGCGGCACCCTTATCAACTGATGCCGGGTCACCCGCGTCCGCAGGCTTCGTAGTGTCCGCCGTCAAGGCCAAGCTTTAGCCCCGGTCACTCGCGTCCGTACGTTCACCAATGTCCGCGATCAAGACCAAGCTCAATCCGCGCGATTCGTCGTTTGCGCAGAACTACGCAGCGATGGCGGCACTGGTGGCCGACCTCCGCGCGAAGATCGCGGTCATCGAGCAAGGCGGGGGCGCGGCGACCAGGACGAAGCACAGCGGACGCGGCAAGCTCTTGCCGCGCGACCGCGTGCGCGCGCTGCTCGATCCGGGAAGCCCGTTTCTCGAGCTCTCGCAACTCGCCGCGTTCGGCATGTACGACGACAACATCGCGGCGGCAGGGATCATCACCGGCATCGGCCAGGTGTCTGGGCGCGAGTGCGTCATCGTCTGCAACGACGCCACGGTCAAGGGCGGCACGTACTATCCGATGACCGTAAAAAAGCACTTGCGCGCGCAAGACATCGCGCGCGAGAACGGTCTGCCCTGCCTCTACCTCGTTGATTCGGGTGGCGCCAATCTGCCCAACCAGTACGACGTGTTTCCAGACCGCGATCACTTCGGCCGGATTTTCTATAACCAGGCGACGATGTCGGCGCAAGGCATCCCCCAGATCGCCGTCGTCATGGGCTCGTGCACGGCAGGCGGCGCCTACGTTCCGGCAATGTCGGATGAATCGATCATCGTCCGCGGGCAGGCGACGATCTTTCTCGCCGGACCGCCTCTCGTCAAAGCAGCGACGGGAGAAATCGTCAGCGCCGAGGACTTGGGCGGCGCCGACGTCCATACGCGCGTATCAGGTGTCGCCGACCATTTCGCGTTGAACGATCACCATGCGCTCGCCATCGCGCGGCGCATTGTCGCCCACTTAAACACCGTCAAGCACGTCGCGCTCGAGGTTGCGCCACCGGAAGAGCCGCTGTATGCCCTCGACGAAATCTACGGTGTCATCGAAGCCGATATCAAGCGGCAATACGACGTCCGCGAAGCGATCGCGCGCATCGTCGACGGAAGCGCGCTGCAGGAATTCAAGGCGCGTTACGGGACGACGGTCGTCACCGGCTTCGCGCGCATTTGGGGATATCCAGTGGGCATCGTCGCAAACAACGGCGTCCTCTATTCGGAGTCCGCGCTCAAAGCCGCGCACTTCATCGAGCTTTGTAGCCAACGCGGTATCCCCCTCGTATTCTTGCAGAACATTACCGGCTTCATGGTCGGGCAGAAGTACGAGTCTGGCGGCATCGCCAAGGATGGAGCAAAAATGGTGACTGCGGTGTCGTGCGCGCAGGTTCCCAAGTTCACGGTGATCATCGGCGGCAGCTACGGCGCGGGCAACTACGGCATGTGCGGCCGCGCGTTCAATCCGCGCTTTCTATGGATGTGGCCGAACGCGCGGATTTGCGTCATGGGCCCAGAGCAGGCCGCGAGCGTGCTTGCGACGGTCAAGCGCGATCAGCTCGAAAGCTCGGGAAAGCGGTGGACGGCGGAGCAGGAAGAGGCGTTCAAATCTCCGGTCCGCGACAAGCTTCTCTCCGAATCTCACCCGTACTACGCGAGCGCGCGCATCTGGGATGACGGGGTCATCGATCCGGCCGACACCCGCAGGGTCTTGGGGCTCGCCATCTCCGCATCGCTCAACAAACCCTTCGCGGCCACTAAGTTTGGTGTGTTCCGGATGTAGCAACTCTAAAAAGATCGCATGGCTAAAATCAAAAAACCTGTCAGCGCCGCCCGTTACGATACCCTCGATGTTGCCGTCCGCAATGGCATCGGCCTCATCGCGCTCAATCGGCCCGCTGTTCACAATGCATTCAACGAGACGCTCATCGCTGAGCTGACCGCCGCGCTGCAAGCGATGGCTGCCGACGATGGGGTGCGGATCGTCGTTTTGATGGGCCGGGGAAGAAGTTTTTGCGCCGGCGCCGATTTGAACTGGGTCAAGAAGATGGCGGCGTTCGGCGCCGCGGAAAATCGCGCGGACGCGAGCGCATACGCACGAATGCTCTCGACCCTCGACCGCTTGGAGAAGCCGACGGTGGCGACCGTGCACGGTTCGGCGTTCGGCGGCGGCGTGGGGTTGATCGCCTGCTGCGATATTGCGATTGCCGCGCAAGACGCGACCTTCGCTGTGTCGGAAGCTAAATTGGGACTGATCCCAGCGATGATTTCGCCGTATGTCGTCGAGGCGATTGGCCCGCGCCACGCGCGCCGGCTGTTCCTCACGGCGGAGTCTATAACTGCCGCGGAAGCGTACCGGCTGGGACTCGTCCATGATTTGGCGCCCGCCGCAGAGCTCGAGAGTCGAGTAAACGAGCTGCTCGGCAGGTTGTTGCTCGCAGGGCCGAATGCACAGCGCGAATGCAAGGCGCTGATCCGCACGGTCGCACATCGGCCCATCGATGACGGAGTGGTCGCCTATACCGTGGAACGGATCGCTGTCGCGCGCGCGTCGCCGGAAGGACGCGAAGGTGTCGCGGCGTTTCTCGGCAAGCGAACACCGGCATGGGTGCCGAAGTCGCTACAGACCAGCAAATGAGCTCGCTTGCGCACTTCGATACGTGGCAATTGGTGGCACTTGCCGGAGCGCTAGGCTGGGCGAGCGGCTTGCGTCTCTATGCCGTCCTCTTCATCGTCGGCGGCGCCGGCTATCTCGGCTGGGTGAATTTGCCGCCGGGCTTGCAGGTGTTGACGCACCCATACGTGCTTGCGGCGTCGGGATTCATGTGCTTCGTTGAATTTTTCACCGACAAAGTACCTGGTGTCGATTCGCTGATGGATACCGTGCAGACTTTCATTCGCATTCCCGCCGGGGCGGTCCTCGCCGCCAGCGTATTCGGCGAAGCCTCAACCGAGGCGATGGTTGCCGCGGCGATTCTCGGCGGCACGCTTGCAGCAGGCAGCCATTTCACCAAAGCGGGTAGCCGCGCGGTCATCAATACGTCCCCGGAGCCGTTCTCGAACTGGGCCGCTTCGTTCAGCGAAGAGCTGGCCGTCGGCACGGTGTTATGGCTCGCCTTCGCGCATCCGTTCGTCGCGCTGGTCGTGCTCGCATTGCTGATCGTGTTGATGATCTGGCTCTTGCCCAAAGTCTGGCGCATGATCCGCGACGGTGTGCGCCGGGTGTTGGATTGGGCGGAGCGACCGCGGACCAACGCGCGATGAGTGAGCACGCGATCTTGTTTCCGGTTCTGGCGCTCGCCGCGTTGACGTTTGCGGTCGCCGTCGTCATGGCGCGCCGGCGATTCCGCGAGTTGCGGGAGCGGCGCATTCGGCCGCAAGAAGTGGCAAGCGCAGCGGCCATGAGCATGACGCTCAAGGACACCGGCCCCGCCGACAACTTTCGCAACTTGTTCGAGCTTCCGGTGCTCTTCTATGCAGCGATCCTTATCATTTATGCGGGCAAATTTGCCGCTCCTCTCTATGTCGTCCTGGCGTGGCTTTTTGTCGGCTCGCGGCTCGTCCACAGCATCATTCATTGCACGAGCAACCGCGTGCGTCACCGCTTCTACGCGTACCTCGTCGGGTTTGTCGCGTTGGTGGCAATGTGGGTCCTACTCGCGTTGGATTTGCTCCGACGTAGCGCCTGAGCGATAGCAGCGCATTGCGTTCATGTTCACCAAGATTCTGATTGCCAATCGGGGCGAGATCGCGTGCCGCGTCGCGCGCACGGCGCGACGCATGGGCGTGCGGACAGTCGCCGTGTATTCCGACGCGGACGCGAACGCCCTGCACGTCGAAGCGTGCGACGAAGCGTATCGGATCGGTCCGCCGGCGCCGCGTGAGAGCTACCTCAATGGCGAGGCGATCATTGCGGTCGCCCGAACTTCGGGTGCGCAAGCGATTCATCCCGGCTACGGATTTCTGTCCGAGAACGAAGCGTTCGCGTCTGCGTGCGCGCGCGCCGGCATCGAATTCATTGGCCCCCCGCCGGCAGCGATCGCGGCGATGGGCTCGAAATCGGCAGCCAAAATTATCATGGGCGACGCGCGGGTGCCTCTCGTCCCCGGCTACCACGCTGAAGATCAGGATCCGCAATTGCTCGCGCGCGAGGCGGAGACGATGGGCTTTCCCGTGTTGATCAAAGCCGCCGCGGGCGGCGGCGGCAAGGGCATGAAGATCGTGACGCAAGCGCGCGATTTCGCATCCGCTCTGGCTTCCGCCCGGCGCGAGGCGAAGGCTTCTTTCGCCGATGATCGCGTGATCCTCGAACGCTATCTGACCTCGCCGCGCCATATCGAGCTCCAGGTATTCGCCGACAAGCATGGCGCCGCTGTCCATCTGTTCGAGCGCGATTGCTCGGTGCAGCGGCGGCATCAGAAGGTGCTCGAGGAAGCACCCGCGCCGGGCATGACAGTCGAGCGGCGGCGAGCAATGGGCGAGACCGCCGTGGCTGCGGCCAAGGCGATCGGCTACGTCGGCGCCGGCACGGTCGAGTTCATTGCCGAGCAGGACGGCACGTTCTACTTCATGGAAATGAACACGCGGCTGCAGGTCGAACATCCGGTGACCGAAATGATCACCGGCCTCGATCTCGTCGAGTGGCAGCTGCGGGTCGCGTCTGGCGAGCCGTTACCGAAGCGGCAGGATGAGATCGACGTGCGCGGCCATGCCATCGAAGCGCGGCTTTACGCCGAGGACCCTGAACGCGGGTTTTTGCCGTCGATTGGGCAGCTCATTCATTGGCGAATGCCTGAGTTGAGCGCCCGCGTGCGCATCGATACCGGTGTGCGCGAGGGCGACCTTATCTCTCCGTTCTACGATCCGATGCTCGCCAAGCTCATCGTGTGGGGCGAGAATCGTGGCGCCGCGCGCGCGGAGCTAAGCGCGGCGCTCGCTCAATGCGCGGTGGTTGGCGTCGCGACTAACATTGCATTCTTGGAGCGCGTAGTTGCGCACGACGCCTTTGCCGACGCGCGTCTTGACACTGGATTGATCGACAAGCATCGCGAGGCGCTGTTTCCGCCGGCAACCGCGACACCGGAAGCGGCTCTGCTTGCCGCAGCGGCGGCCGAATACGCAAGCGTTGTCCACGCGGCAAAAAAAATCGCAGCCGCGTCGGAGGATCCCTACTCGCCGTGGCATGTGCGCGATGCGTGGTGGAACAACGTGACGACGCGAGCGCTCGACTTGACCTTCGGCGATAAGGAACAGGCGGAGCAAAGTCCAGTCAACGCACCAAATGGCCATGCGCGCCACGCCGTGCGCGTGCATCCGCTAAGGCCCGGCGCAGTCCGCATCGACATCGGCCCGCGCAGCGTCGATGCGACGATTCGAGGGCAAGACGGGACGATGATCGTCGATACCGGCGACGAGGCCTTTGCGGCAACGGTTGTTGCAGACGGCGACGACCGGCACGTCTTCATCCCCCACCTCCGCCGCAAGCTCGTGTTCTTTGATGCCCTGGCACACTCAGGCGAAGCGGATCAAGAGCGCGGCCATCTGACCGCGCCGATGTCCGGCGCGATCATCGCCGTCCATGTGAAGGCGGGCGATCGCGTGGAAGCCGGAGCACCACTTATGGTCCTCGAAGCCATGAAAATGGAGCACACGATCGTCGCACCCGCGGCAGGTGTCGTGGCCGCGATCAACTACAAAGTGGGCGAGCGCGTAGCCGAGGGCGCCGATCTCGTCGATCTTGGGGATGCCGAGGTTGCTGGCTGATCGCCTTGCCCTGCGGGACGACAGGAGCAAAGACGTGCGCGCAGGTACGTCAGGTATCGATCAATTGGGGAATGGTTGACCGCTGGTTCGGGCACTTCCCCGCGTGGACGCTTCGTGCATGCCAGCATTGCGGAGGCGTCGCCCGTCCGTGGTGAGCTCATGATCGGGTGGGGCGCCCACTGCGCGATCGGCATCATCTTCTCGGCTTTGTTGCTGGCGATATGGGGCCTTAACTGGGCGCGTCATCCGACCCTGCTCCCGGCCTTGATCGTCGGCCTCCTGACCGTGGTCGAGCCCTTGGTTGCCAGATACAGCCAAAGCGCCGGCGCATCGGGCGGACCGAAGCCCGCGCTCGAATCGTCCTGCGAGCAGAGGACGAGACCGAGCGGCTCGAGCGCGGCCTTGTAGAAGCGCGCCGCGGCATCCAGATCTTTCACTTTCAATCCAATGTGGTCGTACATGAGCCGTCTCCGAAGCTCGATGCGCGAGCATTTCGATTGCCCTGTGCCATTTGTCGCCACCGTCTGTCGAGATCTCGGCGCGCCAGCGGAATGTGTCGAGTGCGATATCGCTGAAGATCCAGCGCAA
>Ga0136617_10003784_pt1 | contig 13520 bp, 11 predicted proteins | sample AntDrymUQ3222106_2_FD_129672 | JGI IMG/M metagenome (GOLD analysis project Ga0136617, IMG submission 129672) | Polar desert sand microbial communities from Dry Valleys, Antarctica - metaG UQ322 (21.06) | ecosystem: Environmental > Terrestrial > Soil > Desert | place: Antarctica: Dry Valley...
GAGGTCCAGAATGCGGATCTGGCGCAAACCGGCCTCGCGCTCGAAGACTGCCAGATGAGAGCGAAAAGCTTCGGCACCATCCAGCTTAACCGCGGGACGATAGGGAAGAACCGGCAGCCAGCTGGCCTTCGAGGGAGCGGTCACCGGCGCGCGAACCAGCCGAAAATTCGGCGCCCCATCATTTGTCGTAATGAAGAAGTGGCCGTCGTGGTGGGTCACGCTATACTCGATGCCAGCCTCGCGGGGCTGCACCACTTGAAACCCGCGCTCGGGTTGATCGGCGTCCAGGAATCTTACTTCAGACGTCGAGTGGCTCGTGACGTCCAGGAGCAGGTAACGCCGGCTCCTGGTACGGCTGACATCCAGAAAGAAGGATTCGTCAGGCTCGAAGTAGACCAGGGCGTCGGTGCCCGGGCTGCTTCCGATGGTATGGCGGTAAAGGCAGCAGGGGCGCCGCGCCCGATCCTGCACGGTGTAAAACAGAGTACGGCTATCGTTGGCCCACGCTACGCCCGCCGAGGTACCCTCCATCCTTTCAGCCAACAGCTCACCGGTGGTCAGATCTTTGATATAAAGAGTGAACTCCTCCGCTCCTGACGTGTCTACGGAGTAGGCCAGGAGCCGATGGTCGGGGCTCACCTCGCTCGCGCCAATCCTGAAATAGGTGTGCCCCGCCGCTAACGGGTTCTGGTCGAGCAGGACCTCCTCTGTTCCCTGGGGGGCGACTCGTTCCCGGCAGAATATGGGGTACTGCCTCCCAGCCTCCGTCCGCGTATAGTAGAAGTAGTCATCCACCTGCTCGGGGACCGAGAGATCGGTCTCCTTGATCCTTCCCCGCATCTCCTGATACAGGCGCTCCTGTAGCGGCTCCGTGTGCCGCATGGCGGCTGCGGTATAACCGTTCTCTGCCTCCAGGTAAGCGATCACTCCTGGATCGCTCCGGTCCCGTAGCCAGAAGTACTCGTCCACCCGGGTCTCCCCATGGAGAGCGTGTACCCGCGGTTCCACGCGCGCCTTCGGGGGCGCTGATTGCACCCCGGCTCCCGTTGGAACCGAGCCGATGTCTCGATAGTCGATGGGTGAGCCTGCGGGAGCCAACAGCGATGCCAATGTGCGGCTGGGATTGGAAGACATCTGCGGTTTATTCTCGATTCCTGGCGGGCCGATGGTTCACCGGACGGCGTTCATTGGAACCCCAAGCGGGCCCCAGGGGTGAATTACGACCCCATCGGCCGCCAAGTCAAGTGTGACGTAACCAGTTATAGGGAATGCATTTAACTAGCAAAAGCGGGGTGAATATTACTATCGCTTTCGTGCCACAAGAACGGGAGCCGGGGAACTCCGGCTCCCGCACTGAGATAGAACGCCCGCACCAGCCCGAGCCCCGCGAGTTGTCACGGCAGGGCTACCTGCAGCCCCGTATGTCCTTACGCTCCATGAAGCTCCAGTTCCCGGCGTCAGCAGCCGGAACCACCACGACATCAACCGGCTGGGTGAGGGAGGCCGTGGTCATGCAGTTTGGACCGGGGGTCGTTTCGACCACCTCGACAGTCAGCTGCCCGTCCGCTTTGGTGACCCGGTCGATGGCAATCTCGTGGCCGCCGGTGGGCCGCTGCCCGGCCGCCGCGGCGATTACCACGTCCCGGGTGAAGTCAACCGCCGGACGATCGCCCACTCCCAGCTCGGACCAGAACTGGGCCCAGGCGTTGGCATCCTTAATCACGAGACGGCGAGCTTCGCTGATGCCGGTGCGGGTCCATTGGCCGATACGCCTGATGTCTAGCGTGCGGCTGTCCCCGTAGGGTGCGTATCCCTGTGCCGGAGCGACGGCCGGATCCGGTGCGGAGGCGGTCTGAGGGATGGAGTCGGTGGTGGGCTCCGCTGCCTGAGGCTCCGGCGTGGGAGCCAGCGAAACCGGCTCGGTGGCGGTAGTGTCTCCCCCCTCCGCCACGCGGAGTGTACTTCCCGCGGCGCAGCCTGCCAGCGCCACGATCGGGATGAGTATTGTGAACCGTCGAATCATGGGCGCTCCGGAGTCTGTTGTAACACAGGGACCGTTCGAAGAATGAGAAGCTACCTCCAAGTACTGCGGTGCGCGCCCCGGGACGTCTCCGAAGGCAGGTGATCAAGCTCACACAGTGCCTCATGCCCTCCCACTCCCTCCGGCCTTTACGGCCGTCGTTTCAGGCCGCACCTTATCTCTCGTTTCACGGCAACTCCACCCGTCAGGCCTCAAAAGGAGATGGCGATGAACCTCGTAGAGCGCGTCAAGAAGATCCTGTTGACTCCGAAAGCCGAGTGGGACGTGATCGATGCAGAGCCCGCCACAGCGGCCGAGCTCTACACCCGTTACATCGCGCCGCTCGCGGCGATCGGGCCGATCGCTCAGCTCATCGGCTACTCGGTATTCGGGGTGACCGTTCCCTTCGTGGGGACTTACCGGGTTCCAATCGGTTCGGCCATCACCCAGGCGATCGTCATGTACGCCCTGACGCTGGCAGGCACATATGTGCTGGCGCTGATCATCGATGCGCTGGCGCCTACTTTCAACGGGCAGCGCAGTCAGATTCAGGCTTTGAAGCTGGCGGCGTATTCGCTCACGGCCAGCTGGGTGGCGGGGATCTTCGCTCTTATTCCCGGACTTCGGATCCTCACGCTCCTAGGATTATACAGTCTATATCTCCTGTATCTTGGCCTGCCCGTGCTCATGAAGACTCCGCGGGAGAAAGCGCTGGGGTATACCGTTGTAGTCATTGTGGCAGCTATTGTCCTCTCAATGATCATCGGCGCTATCGCCGGAGTATTCCTGAGGGTGCCCGGCGCCGGCCTGACGGTTCCTTGATCGCTGCAGCGCCTGGCGACGGGGATCACAGCCCGGGGAGGCCGGAGGGGTGTAGAATAGCTGATTGCGTCGCCTAAGCCTGCCAATCACTGCGAGATAGGCGTCGAACGAGTACAAAGGAAGCTCTCATGACGCGTCACTCAGTTTTTCGTTCCTTGCGCGGTTCCTTCGCGCTTCCATCGGTACTGCTCGCGGGTCTCGGCGCCGGGTTGGCCGCGGGCCCGCTGGCCTGCGCCCGTAATCCGGTCACGGGCAAGAGCGAGCTGTCGCTGGTCTCCGAGGCTCAGGAGATTCAGATGGGCCAGCAGGGTGCGAAGGAAGTAGCCCAGTCTATTGGCTTCTACGAGGACGCCGCCGTCACTGCATACGTGGCGGGCATCGGCAAGCGCATGGCGGCGGAGTCAGAGCGGCCCAACCTGCCCTGGGAGTTCCACGTAGTGAACGATGCCGCTGTCAACGCCTTTGCCATTCCCGGAGGCTTCATCTACGTAACCCGGGGCCTCATGAGCTCGATCAATAACGAGGCGGAGCTCGCTGGTGTAATTGGCCATGAGATTGCGCACGTAACCCACCGGCACTCGGTCCAGCAGATCAGCAAGGCTCAGCTGGCCCAGTTTGGGCTGGGCATCGGGAGCATTCTCTCGTCCGACATTGCCAAGTTCGGCCAGATTGCAGGCGCGGGACTGGGCCTTCTCTTCCTTAAATACGGCCGCGACGCCGAGAATCAGGCCGACCAGTCCGGCTTTCGTTACGCGCTAGGTCAAAGCTACGACGTGCGCGAGATACCGAATGTTTTCGAGACACTGGGTCGGATCACTGATGCAGGCGGTGCCGGCAGGCTGCCGGAGTGGCTCGCGACGCACCCGGATCCGGGCAACCGTATGGAGCGCATAGAGAAGATGATCGACACTGTGCGGTTGGATCAGAGAAAGCTCATTGTCGACCGGGAAGACTACCTCCGGCACATCCAGGGCATGACCTTTGGCGAGGACCCGCGCCAGGGGTACTTCGAGGGGAGCAACTTCTATCATCCCCAAATGCGCTTTCAGCTGAAGTTTCCCAACGAATGGAAGAAGCAGAACATGGCCCAGGCGGTTGTGGCAGTCAGCCCAGGGGAGGACGCCATTATTCAGCTAGGACTGGCGGGGCAAACGCCTCCGGAGCAGGCGGCTCGGCAGTTCCTGTCGCAGGAGGGGGTGCAAGCGGGCAATGCTTCCAGCTCGAGAATCAACGGCCTGCCCGCCACCTCGAGTTACTTCCAGGCCCAAACCGAACAAGGCCAGATCGAAGGTATCGTAGCGTTCCTCTCCTATGGTGGCCAGACGTTCGGTCTGATGGGCTACACTCCGGCGGGTAAGCTCAGCACTTATGACCGCGTCTTCCAAAGCACCATCGGCAGCTTCAGCGAACTTCGGGACGCATCCAAGATCAACGTCCGACCCGCAAGGGTCGAGTTGGTGAAGACGCCGCGACAGATGACGCTTGAGCAGTTCAACGGGCAGTACCCTTCAACGATCCCGATCGAGCAGCTTGCGATCATCAACGAGCTGGAAGGGCCTTCCTCGCTCATTCCCGCGGGGCTGATGGTGAAGCGCGTTGTAGGTGGCCGGCAGGTAGAAGCGTCCTGAGGCGCTCGAATACTCCATACCACATGGGGCGGGTCAGTCGCCCCGTGTTGGTATTCTGCCGGCTCGGGTGAAAGGAGGACATCAGAACGGTCCCATCCGGCAGGTTCGTTTCTCTTCCGTGAGCGAACTGCGGACGTCGGGTCACTCCCAGACGCTCCCACCAGCCCGCCGTGCGCAGCCAGTGCTCCCAACCGATCTGCCCCAGCGTCAACACCACCCGCACCGATTCCAGCAACCTCAGCTCGGCCGCCAGGTAAGGCTGGCAACGATTCAATTCTTCCCGCGTCGGTCGGTTGTCGGGCGGCGCACAGCGGGCCGCGGCGGTGATGTAGCAGTCGGTCAGCACCAGATCATCTTGGCGAGATTGTGAAGTAGGCCGGCTGGCCCAGCCGTAGTCGTGCAGCGCTCGGTATAGCCAGTCACCGCTCGCGTCACCGGTAAAGACCCGACCGGTCCGGTTGCTGCCATGGGCTCCGGGCGCCAGGCCGACGATCAGGAGCCGGGCAGCGGGGTCGCCGAACCCCGGCACCGGCCGTCCCCAGTACTCCTGGTTGGCGAATTCCCGCTTGCGTTTGCGCGCGATCTCCCTGCAGTGACCCCGGAGCCGGGGGCAGAGCTCGCAGTTCGAGATTTGATCGACCAGGGCGGGCAGGGACATCAACGCTGTGTTCGAGGATTCAGAGACGAGATCTAGTCCGGCAGCCGAAGCAGGATACGCTCCGGACTGCCAGTGGATTTCGGCTCGATCTGGGCGAAGATAGTGAGATTCTCTCTTCGTTCAGGAGTACACGCCGTTGGCACCAGACCCCGCACCTCGATGGTGGCCCCTGCCTGATCCAGAGTCCAGGAGCCGGCCCGCCTGCCTTCTCCCCGAGCCGTGCACCGGCCTGAGACTCTGACACGCCGTCCCAGAAGACTATCGGCCTCGAGAGCGTCACGTACACCGACCAGTGGAGCCTGATCCGGCCGCACCGGTTCGCGACCGGCATTGGACTCGATACCGGGGCCACCGGAGCTCCCGCCCTCGACCGTAGCTGGTCTCGAACGTGGATCAGCCACGGGGGTAGGGCTTCCCGGGTCTCGGGGCGCTGCCCCCTGAGAGCTGCACGCGACAGTGTGGAGTGTGAGAAGGACGAGGAAAGTCGGATGTATTCGCATGTGGCCTCTCAGCGGCCGGCGGTCTACGACACCCGCCGTGTTTTGCGCTTCATGAAATCCATGAGGATGAACTGGCCCAGCGTCATCGTGTTGGTGAAGTACGCCTTTCCTTTGCAGATCGAGGCCACCTGCTTGACGAATTCGACCAGGCTGCGGTCTCGAGCCAGCATGAAGGTGTTGATCATGATACCGCTGCGCCGGCAGTTGGACACCTCGCGGTAGGTAGCCTGGAGGATCTGGGGATCGAGGCCCATCGAGTTCACGTAGATCCGTCCGTCGGGCATGGTCAGGGCGGAGGGCTTGCCGTCGGTGATCATGATGATCTGGCGCATGTCCTTTTTCTGCCCTAGGAGCAGCCGCCGGGCCAGCTTCAGGCCTTCCGCTGTGTTGGTGTGATACGGGCCCACCTGCGCGGTAGCCAGGGCACTCAGCGGAATCTCCTCGGCGGAGTCGTGGAACAACACGACTCGCAGGCTATCGCCCGGAAACTGGGTGCGGATCAGGTGGGTAAGGGCAAGCGCCACCTTCTTGGCCGGCGTGAACCGGTCTTCGCCGTAGAGAATCATGGAATGGGAGCAATCCAGCATCAGCACCGTTGCCGCCGAAGAGCGGTACTCGGACTGGCTCACCATCAAGTCGCTGTATTCGATATTCAGCGGAACGCCGAGTCCTTCCCGGGCAATCGCGTTTGTCAGCGTGGCCGGCACGTCCAGGTTCAGCACATCGCCGAACTCATACTGCTTACTCACCCCTTCTGCCTCGACGCCCGTTGCCAGGTAGGGAGTATCGTGCGCTCCGAAGCTCGATTTTCCGACGCTGCCGAGCAGGTTCTTCAGCGTCTTGTATCCGAGGAAATCGATGCCTTTTTCCGTCAGGTTGAACTGGACCTGCTGCGCGGCAGAATGGGCCTGGCCTCCGGGACCGAACATTGACTGGTAACCCTGAGGCACCTGCGGCGCCTGGCCCACGTTCAGGTAACCCTCCTCCATGAGCCGCTGCACAATTTTGTCGAGCAGCTCGCTGAGCTCACCCTCGATCTCGCGATCTCGCCCGGCATCTCCGGTGGACTCGCTCCTGAGGACCTTCAGCATGTCGGGGGTAAGCTGGCCCGAGTCCATCAGCGCCTGGAGGATTGCCTGCTTGAGCGCATCCAGGGAGCGCTCGCCTTCGCCCATTTCGTCGTGCCAGAATGAGGGCGAATTCCCCGCAAAGCCCGATTGCAGCAGGAAGTCGCTCAGCTGATCGAGCAGCCCCTGCAGATTGACCGCGTCGGCCAGTTCCGGGTGGTACTTCGAGTAGGTCGTGAAGCGCATCTAGTCGGGAGTCAGAAGTCAGGGTGAGCCATCCTCATGTATTGATAACGAGTGGCGGACCAACGCACCATGGCCAGCACGGGGACTCCCGACTCCCGACTCCCGACTGTTCCACCTACTTTCCCCCCGTGCTCCCCTCCTCTTCGCGCCCGGTCTTCGCGGCTCTCCGGCATCGGAACTTCCGGCTGTTCCTTACGGGCCAATTCATCTCTCTCTGCGGCACCTGGATGCAGACGATTGCCCAGGGATGGCTGGTGTTGCATCTCACCGATTCCGCCTTCGCGGTAGGGCTGGTTACGGCGCTCGGATCGCTCCCCGTCCTGCTCTTTTCCCTCTACGGCGGGGTGATTGCCGACCGGGTGAACAAGCGCCGCTTCATCCTCGTGCTCCAGTGCCTGATGCTGCTCGAGGCGCTTACCCTGGGGGTGCTCACGGTGCTGGATCTCATCACCGTGGGGTGGGTAATGGCCCTGGCGGTCTTCTTCGGGTTCCTCACCGCCTTCGAGGTCCCGGCGCGCCAGGCCTTTGTCGCCGAGATTGTAGAGCGCGAAGACCTCATGAACGCTATTGCGCTGGGCTCCAGCGCGTTCAATTTGGCCCGGGTGATCGGCCCGGCTCTCGCGGGACTACTGATTGCGACACTGGGCCTGTCCGTGTGCTTCTTCGTTAACGCGGCGAGCTACCTGGCGGTCATCTTTAGTCTGGCTCGCATGAAAGTGGAAGTGGGTCCTCACGCGCTGGTTACCCTGTGGACGGCACTGCGGGAAGGGTTCGCCTACGTCTTCGGTAACCGCTGGCCCCGCGCTCTGGTCATTATCGTCGCCACCTTCAGCATCTTCGGCTTTTCCTTCATGCCCCTGATGCCGGTCTTCGCTCGGGACGCGCTCGACCTCGATGCCGGCGGATACGGTGCCATGGTGGCATCGATCGGGGTGGGCGCCCTGGCGGCGGCATTCTTCATGGCGGCGTTCGGTGGCCGGGTCCGCCAGTCCCGGCTGGTACTCGGCTCGTCAATCCTGTTCGGAGCCGTGCTCGTTGCCGCTTCCCTTGCCCCGAATTTCTGGTCGGCGGTAGTCCTCTTCACCTTCTGCGGCGGTATCATGGCCCTGAATGGCATCGCGGCGAACACCATGCTTCAGACCGAGGCGCCCAACCAGCTGCGGGGCAGGGTAATGGGTTTCTACTCCTTCATGGTGCTCGGTCTCGCTCCCTTCGGCTCACTCCAGGCGGGCTGGCTGGCGGAACGTTTCGGAGTGCGGGTTGCCTTTGCGTTGGGCGGCCTGGTCTGTCTGGTGGTGGCCATCAGCGTGATGTGGTGGATGGGACGAGCAGTGCGGGAAAGACGGGCACGGCGGGAAGGACGGGAAGGACGAGAAAGACGAGAGAGACTGGGCTCTTCCCGCCCTTCCGATCCTTCCATACCTTGAGCCATGATCATCACCATTTCGAGGCAGTATGGCGCCGGAGGCTCGGAGGTGGCGCGACGGGTGGCGGCTGCGCTCGGTTGGCGGGTGGTCGACAATGAATTGGTCGACGAGGTGGCCGCCCGGGCAGGGCTCCCTCCGGCCGATGTGGCGGAACGGGAGGAGCGGGTGCCCAGCTTCGCGGAGCGCCTGGCGCGGACACTGGCGGCGTCCACGCCTGAGCTCTTTGCAGCCCCGGTGCCGGGCGGCACTGTGCCCAAGCTGCAGGAGACTGACCTGGTGCGGATCACCGAAACGGTTGTGGCGGAAGTGGCCGCCAAGGGCCGGGCAGTACTGGTGGGCCGCGCCGCTCCGGCGGTCCTGGCGCGGGAGCGCGACAGCCTGCACCTGCAACTCGTCGCTCCTCGCGCCTATCGGATCCAGGCCGCGGCCGAGCGACTGGGGCTGGATCCGCAGAGGGCAGAGAAGGTAACGGACGAGACCGACAGCATGCGCGCACGCTACCTGCGACAGTTCTACCGCCGGGATTGGTACGACCCCGTCAACTACCACATGGTGTTGAATACGGGGGCATTGGGGTTGGACGGAGTTACGGAGGTGATCGTAGGGGAGGCAGGACGGCGGGGGTGGATGGGCGGGGCAGTTGCCCCGCTGCCTATCCGAAACTGATCCCGCCCTTCCCGTATCCCGGTTCCCGCCGCTCGGGCTTTGCGCGAGTATATCCCAGCTCCTCGCTGCGGCTGATCCGTTTCTGCGCCGCCAGGCCCTCGAGCACCAGCTCGCATGCGGCTACCTGTCGCGGTGCGTCCTTCCCTGCTGCCAGGCCGAACTCTCCCACCAGATCGAGCAGTCCGGGAACCACCCCGAATCCCTCGATACAGAGATCCGAGCGCTGGTCTCCTGAAACCTTGAGCGCGCCACCCTGATCGAACCAGGCAACAATCTTCCCCAGGTCCGCGCCGCCCATGCGTTCTTCCAGGACGCGGCCGGCGGCGCGGCGGATGAGATCTCGGGCGATGGTGTCTCCGCCCTGCAGCTCGCCTTCGTACTCGAGCTCGAGCTTCCCGGTAATTGACGGCACCGCCGCGTAGACATCACTGACGCGAGGAACCACCCGGTCCTCGCCGAGCGCCACCGAGCGCCGCTCGGCGTTGGATACCGCGTTCTCGAGCACGCTGATGGGCAGACGCTGGCTTACCCCCGATCGCTTGTCGACCCGCTTGTCCTCCCGGGCTTCGAAAGCGACCCTCTCGATCACTTCCAGAACAAAGTCCGGTACGTCGACGATTGGGCCGCCGCGCTCCGTCCAGGCCTCCTGGGTGGTGATCTCCATGCCGAGTTGCACGGTTCTGGGATAATGGGTGATAACCTCGGATCCGATACGGTCCTTGAGCGGCGTGATGATCTTGCCCCGCGCCGTGTAATCCTCGGGATTGGCTGTGAAGGCCAGAAGCACGTCAAGGGGAAGCCGAACGGGGTAGCCTTTGATCTGAACGTCGCCTTCCTGCATGATGTTGAACAGACCGACCTGGACCTTTCCACTCAAATCCGGCAGCTCATTGATGGCAAAGATGCCCCGGTTGGCCCGGGGCAACAGACCAAAGTGCATGGTGAGCTCGTCGGACAGCAGATGGCCACCGCGTGCCGCCTTGATGGGGTCAACGTCTCCGATGATATCGGCGATGGTGACATCCGGTGTGGCGAGCTTCTCGACGAAACGCTGCTCCCGGCGCAGCCAGGAGAGGGGAGTGGCATCGCCGCACTCGGCCAGCAGCTCTCGCGCATACTTCGAGATGGGCGCAAACGGATCGTCGTTCACCTCGCTTCCGGCTACGATGGGAATGCGTTCGTCCAAAAGTCCGGTGAGCTCGCGCAGAATCCGGCTCTTGGCCTGGCCCCGGAGGCCCAGCAATATGAAGTGATGCCGCGCCAGCAGTGCGTTGACAATCTGGGGTAGGATGGTGTCCTCGTACCCTACAATACCGGGGAATAATGGTTCCCCTGAGCCGAGCCGGGTAAGCAGGTTGCCCCGGATCTCCTCCCGGACCGACCTGCCCCGGAGCGGGGCGTCCGCCCAGCGGCTGCTCTTGAGTTCACCCAATGTGCGTGGTTCGATCATGGCTCAATTCGCTTCGGTGCGAGACGCAGTGCGCCGTGCATAACGTCGTCCGCAACAATGTTTTAGTATGAGTCCGCCGGGGGCTCGGTGCCTCGAGAGCGTGCGGCGGCATGATGGTTCTGCAAATGTCCTCACCTTGCACAAACTCAACTGGCGACGTACCTTCGCCCACAGTCTGCCGGTCACAAACCGCTCAGACCCTGGTATCCACCGCCCCCCTGATGGAGAGACGATGAAGACGATTCTGTTGATGACCGCGGTCCTCGTGCTTGCCGGCTGTGGTGAGAGGAAGGGTACCACGTCGGGATCCGATACGACCGGAATGGCGCCTGCCATGACCGACAGCACCGCCATGATGCAGTCGGACACCTCTATGATGCGGGACACCGCTCACTAGTCGAGCCGTTGTCTCGCTGTCCGTCGGGCCCCGAGCGCTGTTCGGGGCTCGCTCGTTTCTGGCATCACCCGTCCAGATCATCGGGTCCAAAGGGAAGCGCCACGACGGTAGCGGGCTGCCCCCCCGCTAGTAACTCCTCGCCCACACCCACCTCTCGGCGTATTAACCCTAACCCTATCGCCCGGTCGTCGAGACTGAGCGTGGAGCGCACGCTGCCCACCTCGCGCTCACCCTTGCTGATCGTCCGTCCATCGAGCGGCTCCGGCCTCCGCCAGCGCAATCCTCGCAGCTCCCGGTTGGTGTGGCCGCGAAAGTGCAGCCGTGCCACGGTCTCCTGCCCGGTGTAGCACCCCTTGGTGTAGGACACCCCTCCGATCTGATCGTAGCGCACTTCCTGAGGCAGAGTCCGCTCGTCGATTTCGGCGCCCAGTGCCGGCCAGCCGTAAAGGATTCGGGCTGCATGCAGATCGCTCTCATCGCCCGGAAGGGCGCCCGCCGAGACCAACCGGGAGCTCAATGCGGCCACCGCCGGACCGGCCCCGATAGCGAGCGCCACGAATGGTGCGGCTTCTGGCGCCAGAGCCAGCGCGATAGGGCTCACCTCGCCGCCAACCGATGCGACACGTCCGGAAGACTCCGGCATGCCCACTCCGGATTCAGCCAGAGTCTGGAACCCGTGGGCACCGATCAACCACGCGGCCTGCGTCTGCCCGGTCAGATCGATGACCTTGGCCAGACGCGGAGGCAACTGACGGCGGAACAGATCGAGCGATGCTCCGTGCCCGGATCGGGGAGCTATGAGGGTAAGGGCATCGGCTTGCCGAATGACCCAGTAGTCGACGATCAATGCTCCTTTGGGAGTGAGCAGGGCGCCGTAGACGAGGCTGTTGTCGCCGGGCTTCACCAGATCGTTGGTGAGCAGACCTTGCAGGCAGGTGAGCGCCCCCGGCCCCTGGACCCGGAATACGGCCGGCTCGGTGGTCACCAGCACCGCGCCGTGGCGAACCTCGGCGAGTCGATCCCGGTTGAGAGTCAGGTCGAATTCAGACATGGGCCCAGGGAAGCTCGGCAGCATCGTGACCAACGAAGTTACGCCACACCAGATCGGCGTCGCCGAAGGCGTCCTCGGGATGTGAGGTGGCCAGCATGGCGCAGCGCAGCCCCGCAGCCCGCGCCGCCGTCAGACCTGGAATCGAGTCCTCAACCACCACGCAGCGCTTTGGAGCCAGATCCAGCATCTCTCGGGCTCTGTTGTAGCCCTGCGGATCGGGTTTACAGGCGCCAACGTCTTCCGCCGCGATGATCTCGGCGAAATGAGGGCGCAGCCCGGCCAGCTGGAGTACCAGGTCGATCTCGCTGCGCAGGGCCCCCGAGACTATGGCGAGCTGAAAGCCATCCAACGCCGCATTCTCGATAAAGTCCGAGACACCCGGCACGAGCCGCATGGAGGCTCGGATTGACCGCTCGTACTCAGCGTGCTTGCGGGCAATCGCTTCGCCGAGGGCAGCGTCGTCTGTCGGACGCCCCATCCGTTCGAAGGTGAATCGAAAGCACTCGCGGTCATCGAACCCGAGATACTCGCGGTAATAGGTCTCGCGGTCCAGTGTATAGCCGTACTCGGACAACGTCGCGGTCAGCGCGTCACAGTGCTGTGACTCGTCGTCGACGATCACGCCGTTGAAGTCAAACAGGATCCCGGAGGTCATGGAGAAGGTATAATGGAGTAAGGCGTGAGCGGTAAGCGGTGAACGGTAAGCGGTAAGCGGTAAACGGTAAACGGTAAACGGTAAACGGGTTGGGGAGCCTGTTCACCGTTTACCGTTCACCGTTCACGCTTTTCTTCTCATAGAACCCCGCCTCATCATACGACAGATCCAGCAGCTCGACCGGATGAGCCACGCCGATCGGGAGCCCTGCCGCCCGGAGCCCGGCACCGATCTGCATCAGGCACCCGGGATTTCCGGTGGCCACCACATCGGGACGTGGCTGCGCCGCCGCGAGGCTCGCGATCTTGTTCTCGAGCACCGCGCGCGCCATCCGGGGGCGCAGCACCGAGTAGATCCCGGCGCTTCCGCAGCATCGGTCGGATCCCGGCAGGACGTGGAGGCGTAGCCCCGGGACCGCGCCCAGGACGGCAAGCGGCGCCGCGTGCACCCGCTGGGCGTGCTGGAGGTGGCAGGGGGCGTCATAGGCCACTTCGATACCGATGGGGGCCCCAAGCCGTGGACCTCGGTCGGCGAGAAGCTCGGAGACATCGCGCACCTTCGCGGCCATCTTTGCCCCCGCGGCCGACCCGAGGAGGTGACCATAGTTTTTGAGCAGCGCCCCACATCCCGCGCTATTGACGACGATGAAATCAGCCTCATCCTGGAGGGCCGCAACATTCGTCTCGGCCAAGGATCGCGCGGCTTCCATGGCTCCCGCATGCTCGTGCAGCGCCCCGCAGCAGACCTGGCCCCGCACCTCGACCACCCGATAGCCGTTCACCGTCAGGGTTCGCCTGGTGGCCTCGTGCACGTGACTGAACAGCGCATTCATGACGCAGCCGCGAAAGAGGGCGACGGTCGTCAGCGGGACAGTGGATGTAGTGCCCTTTTCATTTTGCTGCTGCTGTCCGTCTGCCCCGCTGACCCGCTGAC
>Ga0136617_10003785_pt1 | contig 13520 bp, 6 predicted proteins | sample AntDrymUQ3222106_2_FD_129672 | JGI IMG/M metagenome (GOLD analysis project Ga0136617, IMG submission 129672) | Polar desert sand microbial communities from Dry Valleys, Antarctica - metaG UQ322 (21.06) | ecosystem: Environmental > Terrestrial > Soil > Desert | place: Antarctica: Dry Valley...
GCCTGTCAGCCAGCCGCGCGTGGCGTCGCTGATGATAATCCGCGTCCTGTATTCCTTATTGAGGGATTCTAACCGCGAACCCAGGTTCACGTTATCGCCGATGACGGTGTAGCTCATGATCGATGAGGAGCCGATGTTCCCGGCAATCATGTCCCCTGAATTGACGCCGATCCCGATATCGAGCTGAGCGCGATTCTCGGCCGCCCACTTCCGGTTCAACTCGCCCAGTTCGCGGACCATCTCGACGGCCGTTGCGACGGCATGGTCCGCATGGCCCGGATCGTCCAGCGGGGCGCCATACAGCGCCATCACCATGTCCCCCACGAACTTATCGACGGTCCCATGGTGACGGAAGACGATCTCGACCATCCGTGAGAAATACTCGTTCAGCTGCGCGACGAGCTCCTCGGGGTCTCCCTTTTCCGTGACGCTCGTGAAGCCGCGAATGTCGGAAAAGAGCACGGACATCTCGCGTCGGGCGCCGCCGAGCTCCGCGCTCTCGGGATGTTCGAGCAGCTGGTCGTAGACGTCCTTCGAGACGTAACGGCCGAACAGCTTCTTGACGACCCGCTTTTCCTTGCCCTCGACGAAGTACTGATAAGCCGTGCCCGAGAACAACGCCAGACTCATCGCGGCGATGGGCTGCGTCAGGTTGACCCACAGACCGGTCCTGAATGAGAGCCAGGTATAGAGCGCCCACGCGAACATCACTGCGCCGGACATCACCGCTGCGGCAGTGAACCCGAAGAATGCTGCAAGCAGGCCGACGACGACCGCGGCGAAAACGGTCATCGCAATGCGCTGGCGATGCCCGGCAGGAGCGATGAACCTGTTCGACAGGATGCTGTCGGCGACGCTGGCGTGCATCTGGATGCCCGGCATCTTCCCCTGACCGCGGCTGTCGAACGGAGTCTGGAAGACATCTACGAGACCGGACGCGGTCAGGCCGACGAACACGATCTTGCCTTTGAACAACGCCGGATCGACCGTTGGTTTTTCTCCGGAGAGGAGCTGAATCTCCGACTGAAGGAGGTGCCGCGCTTCGAAGCTCCGGTACGGCCGCTCGCCATTGGGGAGTAACGCCGGCGCCCGGTAGTTGACCAGCATCGTGAGCTGATCCACGGTGCGACCACTGGTCGCGTCCTTGACGGGCACCGGCACCAGGGGGACTGCTCGGTCCGCCATCCGGAGCGTGTCCCCCGAGAGCGTGACCTGTTCCGGCCGGATGTCGGCGCCGCGCAACGCGGCGGCCACGCCGAGCGACGGCATGAAGCGGTCGCCGGTCCTCACAAACGGCACGATCCGGCGCAGGGAGCCACCGGCGTCGAGTGCCGCGAAGCTGTGACCGAGCGTCGCCACAGCATCGTTGAGCTCCCCGAACGGCGTGATGATGGAGCGCCGCTCGAAGATGCGTTGGTCGAGCCGGTACGGATCGCCACGCCACTCCGCCGCCTGGTTGGACTCTTCGCCGCTGATCAGTCCTTCGTAGACGGCGTCCGCCAGGAGGATCGTGTTCTGCGCTCCCTTCACGGACTTGACGAGCGCACCGTCCGATTCGGCGCCCGACCACTTCTCGGTGCCGATCTGGTGCTGGAGCACGCGATCTCTCTCGTAGAAACCGAGATCGAGGGCAATCACCTTTGCAGGCGCGCGGTTCAGGAAGTCGACGAGCAGCGAGAACGTGACGCGCGGCCACGGCCAGCGGCCGAACACCGGATCGAGGTCGCGAATAGTGGTGTCGTTGATCTCGACGAGGACGAGGTCGGGGTGGACGTCAGGAGGAGTGCGCGCGTCCGACCGCATCCGCCAGTCGTACAGGATGAGTTCGACCGGCTCGAGCGCGCCGGTTGCCGCGATCGACAACACGATCGCCGCCGCGCCGAGACCGAGCAGGACGCCGGCCAGCCCTTTTCGCATGAGCGACGATTTCAACATGAAACCTGTTCTCATCATCCCCCGGGTGCCAATGTCCGCTCGAAAGCCGATCCCGATCACTGAAATGGCGCAGCCGGACCCTTTTCCTTGACGCCCGCAGACCCGACAGTTACGATTCGCCATCACGTATCCGGGCAGTTGTTTGACCTTCCTGGAGAAATCCATGACCCGACGCTTCACGCAGAGCCTTCTCTCTGCAGCATTCCTGTTCGCATTCGCCGGGTCGGCACATGCCCAGGGCATGGGATCGATCTTTGGTAAGGTCACGGATCCGTCCGGCGCCGTCGTGCCGGGGGTCACAGTCACGGTGACAGGCACGGGGCTGCAGCTGCCGCGCGTGGCAGTGACGACCGAGTCGGGGGCCTACCAGTTCCCGAACATTCCGATCGGCACCTACGCGGTCATGTTCGAGATGGACGGCTTCAAGAAAGCCACTCGCCCCAATATCGTGATCGTCGCCGGCTTCAACGCGCCGGTCGATCAGGCGCTGGCGGTTGGCCCGATGTCGGAAGAGGTGACCGTTTCGGGCGAGCCCCCGGTGGTTGACACCAAGCGAACGACCGTCGGCGGAACGTTCGATCTGGCGACCCTCGAGAACATCCCGACGGCCCGCGACCCATGGATGATCATTTACATGGCGCCTGGCGTTCAGCTGAGCGGCACGAACGTCGGCGGATCCGGGTCGGGCGGTCAGCCCACGATCTCGTCGCGCGGCACGAGCGCAAACGTGCAGTGGAATCTCGAAGGGGGCTCGACCTCCGACCTGAGGAGCAACACCTCGGCGTCGTACTACAACTTCGACTCGCTCGAGCAGATTCAGATCATCAACGGCGGCGGCGACGTCTCCGTCCAGTCGAGTGGTGTTTCGATCAACCTGGTCACGAAGAGCGGCAGCAACGTATTCAAGGGATCCGCCGTCGGCACGCTGACCAACGACGCGATGCAGTTCCAGAACGTCACCGAGGAGCTGTTCAGCAAGGGGACCGGCGGTTTTCTGTCAGGCTCACCGCTCAACCGTGTCAGCAACGTGACGTTCGAGTATGGCGGGCCGATCGTGAAGAACCGCCTGTGGTTCTGGTTCAACGCGGATCATCAGGACATCAACACCGGCGTGCTGAACTACTACGACGTCAACAAAGGGGGAGACTGCGTCGCCTACGCCAACGCGCAGCGCCTCGGCACCCTGAACCGGTCGATCACCTACGCCGACCTCGATAAGGTGCGCAACTGCCTGAGCAACGACAAGACCGTCATCTACCATACCGGCGGGAAACTGAACTTCACGCTGAATTCCGCCCACAAGTTCCAGTACCTGCTCCAGGGGGACGACAAGATCCAGGACAGCCGCGGCGCGAGCGCCACGGCGGCGAAGGAAGCCACCAACCGCCAGTTCAGCGACTACTGGCACGGCATCCCACAGCCGACTCACTCGCTGACCCACACGTACATCGCCAACGACAAGCTGGTGTTCAACAGCATCTACACCTACGTGTACGGCGGGTGGACCAACGACTTCCAGGATTACGACACCTGCGGCAAGATCCGGTACAACGGCAGCGACAGCTCGGCTGACTACGCACGTGACTCGAGCTGCCTTTGGAACCAGCAGCCACTCTCGCTGCGGACGACGGAATTCCGCAGCCGCTCGCTGCTCGCCTCGATCCAGCGCCTTCGCCCGACCCACGACCTGAAAACCGACGGCACGTATTTCATGTCGAACAAGCTCGGAGGGGATCATTCCCTGAAGTTCGGCGTGGGGTATCGCAGGGCGCCGACGACGACCTTCTCGCACTATGCGGGCGGAGCGCGCGCGTGGCTGCAGTGCAATGGCAACTCGGTCGCGAACTGCGCCGACAACCGGATTGCTCCCGGCGCGGCTGGTCCGGGACTGGTGCCCTACCGCGCGGAGTTGTACCGCGACGCCCTGCGCAACAGCGTCTGGTGGGGGTATTCGGGGTACGTGCAGGACTCGTTCAACCGCGGCAGGTACACCGTGACCGGCGGGCTGCGCTACGACTGGCAGCACTCGAGGTATGACGGCGGCTGCGTGCCGGAGAACGTCATCCGGCCGGACCTCCTCCCCGCGCAGTGCGAGGAGGCCACCCAGGAGGGGATCAACCCGAACACGGGCCGGATGGAGAAGATCCGTCCCTTCGGAAACCTGTCGCCTCGCCTGTCGCTCACCTACGACCTGTTCGGCAACGGCAAGACGGCGCTGAAAGCAGCCGGGGGCTATTACTACAAGACCCGTGAGACGCTGGCCGATAACCTGAGCGGGTTGTTCCAGGTGACGAGACTGACGTTTGGTTCCAACATGAACAATGGCACGTGCACTGGTGCGTCCTGCTGGACCGACGCGAACATGGACGGCGTCATTCAGGCCAACGAGCTGACGGGCACGCCGACATCGCCAAGTTCGCGGTTCAATACGACGACCGGCGTCTTCGCGCCGGCAGGCAATTCGGTCGATCCAAGCACGAAGATCGCGCGGACGCGTGAAGCGGTCGTGGGTGTTCAGCACGAGCTCCTGCCGAACCTTGCCGTTGGCGTGGACTACATCTATCGCAAGTACGACCGGGGCCTCGCGATCTACACGATCGGATATCAACCGGGCGCGCCGGGCTACCCGCTCTCACAGATCTACACCGGCCCCCTGACCCATACGGATCCCGTCAGCGGCAACACGGGGGAGTACTTCGTGGTGCGGGACGGCGCGGTGCGGCCATCAGGTCTGGGCAGCATCACGATGACCGACCCGAACTACCAGATGTATAACGGTGTCGACCTCACCGTGACCAAGCGCTACAGCAACAAGTGGCAGCTCGCCGGCGCGGTCACGATTCAGGACAACCCCAATTACTTCCCGGAAGGTTCAGTTGATTTCGTCAACCCCACCGGACGTACCTACCGGGAGGGCGTGAGCACCATCGCCAAGTACGTGATCAAGTTGAACGGCAGCTATGACCTGCCCTGGGGGTTCGTGGCGGCCGGCAACTTCAACATGTTCGAGGGGGCCGCGCGCACCCTCACCGTGAACGGGCCGGGCAGCGTGTACGGCGGCGTCAACGCCGCCGGTGCGCTGTCGCCGATCAGTTACCCGACCCTCGAGTTCCAGCCCCGCAACTCAATTCGCTTCGGTGACACGAAGATGCTCGACCTCGGGCTCCAGAAGTCGCTCTCGCTCGGGCGCAGCGAGCGTTACAAGCTCAGGTTCATGGTGGACCTGTTCAACGTCTTCAACACGAACGAGGTCCTGAGCTACTCGAGCAATAATGTGAGCTTGCCGGCGTCGACCGCACCGAGCTCCATCATCCCGCCGCGCGTGCTGCGGATCGGCGTCAGGGCTAACTTCTAGGAAACTGAACAACTGCTAACTATTTCCCCCGCATCGCAAGCGCGCGCGTGAGGTTCTGCCGCGCCGCCCGGTTCTCGGGATCGAGATCGACGGCACGGCGGAAGGCGTCAATCGCTTCGTCGAGGCGGCCGCTGGACGCGAGAGCGATGCCGAGGCTGACGAGCGCCGAGTCGTCGGTGGGTCTGGCGACGACGGCCTTTCTGAGGAGAGCGCTCGCCTCTTCGAACCGCTGCTGCTCGAGAAGAATCTGCGCGAGCAGCACCATCGCCTGGTCATCATCGGGATGTGCCGCCAGCATCGCGCGATACTGGGCCGCGGCCTCGCCTTGGCGCCGCTCCTTCGTCAACGCATCGGCAAGCAGCCCGCGCGCGAGGTGCACCTGGTCGAGCTGCGGCGGCTGGTCCGCGATGAACGACTCGAAGTGATTGATCGCCTCGGCGCGCTGCCCCCGCGCGGCGAGCACCGTGCCCAGGTAATAGCGCGCGGGCGGATGCGTGGCCGCGGCTTCGCGCAGGTGCCGTTCCGCGTCCGGCAGCCGGCCGGCTGCCGCCAGCTCAGTTCCCAGCATGGCTTGCGCGCCCGGCGTCGGCCAGCGCTCAACCGTCGTCTCGGCCAGCCGAAGGCTCGACTGGTACTCAGCGTTTCGAACGAACGTTCCTGCGCCAAGAAGCAGGGTAATGAGGGCGAGGGCAGCCGCGCGAAGTCGCGGCGACGGAGTCAACGCGCGCCACGCCGTCACGGCCAGCGCGACGAGGGGGATGAGCGGGAGGTACATGCGCCGCTCGGCTCCAACTTCGGTCGCGATCGGAACGAAACTGGACGTCGGTGCAAGGGTGAGAAAGAAGCACGCGCCCAGGAACCCGAGGCGGGGGTGGCGCATGAGAGTGAAAGCCGTGAGGGCCAGGAGCGCAACGATGAGAGCGGCCTGCGGCAGTACGGCGCTGAACGTCAGCGGCAACGGCCATCCGTAATACAGAACGAGATCGCGCGGCCAGACCGCGAGCCGCAGATACCGCACGATCATCATCGTCTGGTTGAGGAGGTAGGTCCACACGTCCGCGTCGTGCGCCCCGAAGCCGGCAGAGAGATTCCGGGGCGCGCTCAACATTAGGGCGCCCAGCACCAGCCAGGTCGCGGCCAGCCCGGCGTACAAGAGCGCCCGCGCGCGGACGGCCTCCCGGATCGATCCGAACAGAAATACGCGGTCGTAGAGCAGAACGGCCAGCGGCGCCGTCACCATGGACTCCTTGCTCGCCATGCCGAGTGCGCACGCGGCGACCGCCGAGGCTTCCCAGCGGCCGCTGCCCCTCCGGGCCTGGTGCGCCCGGATCGCGCCATAGAGGGTCAACAGGTACGACAGGGCCATCAGCAGCTCCGTGCGCTGCGTGACGTAGTTGACTGCCTCGGTGTTGAGAGGGTGCACCGCCCAGATCAACGCGATCGCAAATGCCGCATTGACAGACGGCTGTGCGCGGCGCGCGACGGCGAACACCACCAGAGCGCACAGCAGATGGATGGCGATGTTGACGACGTGGTAGCCGGTTACGTCGCGGCCGCCGAACGCGTAGTTCAAGGCGAACGAGACATTGACGACTGGTCGTCCGGCCGTTGGAGTTTCGTGAGGCGCCGAGAGGACGGCGCGGCTTCCCAGCGCTTCGATGGTTCGGTTGTCGACGATCGTCCCGCGGTCGTCGAAGATGAACGGGCCCGTCAGGCTGTTGGAGTAAACAAGAGCCGCGGCTAGCGCAATGATCGCCGGCCGCCACCAGGGTCCCCACGCAAGCCCCTTGCCGGCTGGCGGTACGCCCGGCCGGCGGACCGGCTGCCTGAATTTTCCCACCGGCCGCGATCTTATCGTGAGGCCGGGTATCAGCCGGCGAGCAGCCGCCGAATCACCACGACGTCCGCCTGCATGGAGGGTGGCGCGGTCGCGATGAAGCGCTCGCCGTACTGACGCGCTTCGTCACGGCGCCCGGCTTGCGCGAGATTCACCGTGATGTTGAACAGCGCGTTCAGCTCCATCGGATCGAGCGAGATGGCGCGCTTCCAGGCGTCGATGGCCTCAGCGCGGCGGCCGGTTGTCGCGAGCGCCACGCCAAGGGCGGTGTGGGCGCCCGGGAGATTCGGATCCAGGTCGAGCGCGCGGCGAAGCGACTGCTCCGCCGACGCAAAGTCCCGCCCGCGCAGCTGCGCCGCGCCGATGTTCTCGTAGGCCAGGGCGTTGGAAGGATCGACGGCGAGCAACCGGTTGAACGTGGTGAGGGCATCGCGTTCGCGTCCCGCCAGGATGTAGGCGTTGCCGAGAGCCGTGAGCGCGTCCGGATCGGTACCCGCGGTCGCCGCGAGCAGCTCGATCGCGCGACCAGGGCGGCCTGATTCGGCCAGATACTGCCCCAGTTTGATCCGCACCTCGCTCTGTGTGACGCCGTTCTTCAGCGCAAGTTCGAGCGTCGCGATCGCGTCTTCGGCCCTGCCCTGACGCCAGTAGAGGAGCGCGAGCTTGCGGTACGCGTCTTCGGTGTCCTTCCGCCTCGCAATGACGCTCCTATAGATGTCGATGGCTTCAGCGAATCGCTCCTGTCGCTGTGCCTCCGTCCCCCGCTGGAGCATCTGCTCCAGGTCGATGAGCCGCTTGGGGTCATCGGCCTCGGTATAGCGCTCGCGGACCGCGGCCACACCGCCGCCGATATAGCCAAGCGATCGAAGCCGCTCGAGCGTCTCCGGCGTCTCAGCCGAGGCTCGCGATGGAGGGGCCACATTGAACCCCTTCAGCAGGTTGAAGAGCACCCGCGCGCGGTCGCGGCTGCTCGAGGCAAGGTTCGTCGTCTCGCGTGGATCGGCGGCAAGGTCGTACAGCTCAGGAATCGGCAGGTCGATATATTTTTCGCGACCTGAGACGACCCCGCGGAGGGGGGCCCAGCCCCGCGTCACCGCCGGCGTCATTGCCTCGAAATAGGACGGGCGGTCGGCGCCGCCATTCTTCGCGATAACATCCTTCAGCGACGCTCCGGAAAGAGGCGACGTCGGCTGAACGCCTGCCGCGTCGAGGATCGTCGGCAGCAGATCCACGTGACGCGCTGACGCCGTGATGGTGGCGCCGCGTCGGGCGCGTCCAGGCGACCTGGCCCCGGCGGCCGAGCGTGCCTCGGCGATGATCAGCGGCACGCGCAGCGTCGCTTCATACGCGAACACGCCGTGCGTGGCCTCGCCGTGATCGCCCAGCCCTTCCCCGTGGTCGCTCGTCACGATGATGAGCGTGCTGCGCGGCTGATGTTCCAGGATGTCGAACAAGGCGCCTAGCGCGTAGTCGGTCCACGCGACTTCTCCCAGGTAGGAGGACCCTGGATATCGACGTGCCCATTCCTCCGGCGGCGCATAGGTCGTGTGCGGATCGTAGAGGTGCACCCACGCGAGCCATTTCCCCTGCTGCCTCCCGATCCAGTCGCTGGCTGCCTTGACCACCGCATCCGCGCGCCGCTCGCGCTCGCCCGGATCCGTGGGGGTCACCGCGTCGAGCCGATCGTCATAGGTGTCGAAGCCCACGCCCAACCCGAAGCGGCGATCGAGGGGAAACCCGCCGATGAAGGCACCGGTAGTAAAACCGACGGCCTTCAGGAGCGTTGCCACGGTGGGCTGAGAGCGATCGAAGCGGTAACCGGTATTGTCTCGGATGCCGTGTTCGTACGGATACCGGCCGCTGAGGATGCTGGCGTGCGACGGAAGCGTGACGACCGCGTGGGCGTGCGCGGACTCGAACCGTGCACCCTCGGAGGCGAGCCGATCGAGATTCGGCGTCGCCGCCCCGCCGCCGTACGACCCGACCGCATCGGCGCGGAGCGTGTCGATAGTCACCAGCAGAATGTTGCGGTCGGGATTTGTCTCGAGCGTGAAGGTGCGCGAACGGAACGCCCACATTGCGGCGACAGCGAAGAGCGCGGCCAGTATGAGCGTGCCTGCGACGACCGATGATCTGGGTTTCAAATCGACTACTGGCCCCCGTCGAGATACTGGGCGATCTGACGACGCTCGTTCGCGAAGAATGCCGGAGGCGCGGTGGCCACGAACTGCCGGCCGTATGCCGCGGCTTCGTCGCGGCGCCCGGCTGATGCGAGCTCCAGCCAGAGGTTGTACAGCGCGTTGAATTCCGAAGCGTCCAGTGCGACTGCGCGCTTCCAGCTCTCGATCGCCTCACCTTTACTGCCTGTCTTCGACAGCACCACCCCCAGTATGGTGTGGGCACCCGCGAGGCCGGCATCCGCGTCGATCGCCTTCCGTGCGAAGGCTTCGGCCTGGCGCATCTTCGTGAGGGCTTTACCCTGATCGCGGGTTGCGAGCGCCTCGCGGAGGTTCATCGAGGCGAGGTTCTGGTGCGCGAGCCCGTTGGTCGGGTCGAGAGCGAGTACGCGATCGAATGTCCGGATGGCGTCGGCGTAGCGCTCTGCGGCGCCATACGAGATCCCGAGGCTGTTCAACGCCTCCACATCGTCAGGGGGCAACGTCTGGAGCAACGCAATGGCACGCCCTGGGTCGGCTCCGCTTTCAGCCAGATAGACCCCGAGCCTCACCCGCAGGTCGCGATCGGGCGCGCCGTTGCGAAGGCCGTTCTCGAGCGTCGCGATCGCACGGTCCGGCTGGCCGGCCTCCCAGTAGATGTGGGAAAGCGTGATGTAGGCGTCGGCCGTATCCGGTCGCCTGGCAATCACGCTGTCGAGCAGCCGGATGCCCTCGTCGCGGTGCCCGCCGCCAAATGCCTCCGACGCGCGGTGCAGGTCACGATCGACTTCGACCAGCCGCTTCGGATCGTCCGCCTCCGTGTAGCGGTCGCGCGCCGGCGCGGTGCCGGTGACGTAGCCGAGCGAGCGCAGCGCCTCGCGCGCCGACGCCGATTCCTGTCCGGGACGCTGCGGCGGCGCGGTATTGAAGCCACGCAGCATGCGGGTCATCAACTGCAGGCGATCCGGCTCGCGAGCGGCGAGGTTCGTCTGCTCGGTGGGATCCGCGCCCATGTCGTAGAGCTCCGGGATCGGCAAGTCGATGTACTTGCTCCTCTCGACGATCACGCCACGCAGCGGTGCCCAACCGCGCACGAGGTTGTAGGTCATCGACTCGAAATACGAGGGCCGATCACCAGCGGGCTCGCCTCGGATGGCGGCATGCAGCGATACACCCGGCAGAGACCGATCGGCGTCGAGACCCAGCGCTTCCAGCACAGTCGGCACGATGTCGATATGCCGTGCGGGTGCGTCCACGACGCGCGCGAGCGGACTTCCTTGGATTCCTGTTCCGCCAGCCCCCGGCACTATTCTCGCCACGATCAGCGGCACGCGCAGCGTCGCTTCGTACGCAAACATCCCGTGCGTGAGCTCGCCGTGCTCGCCGAGGCTTTCGCCGTGATCCGAGGTCACGATGACCAGCGTCGGCCGCGGCAGCGTCGCCAGCATCGTCAGGAGCGGCCCGAGCGCCTGGTCCGTCCACGCCACTTCACCGTAGTACGGCTGGGCAGGGTGGTTCGCCGGGTGCGGCTCCGGCGCTGTGTATGGGGAGTGCGGATCGAAGACATGCACCCATGAGAAGAACCTGCCCCGCTGGGCGCCAATCCAGTCGACCGCGCGCGTGACGACCGCGTCCGCCCGGCGTTCGGGCATGGAGATCGCGATTGCACCGGTCAGCTCCGGCATCCGATCGTCGTAGACGTCGAAGCCGGGTGTGAGGCCGAATCGTTTGGTGAGCGGAAACCCTCCGACGAAGGCGCCGGTCGCGAACCCCGCGTGCTTCAGCCTTGTGGCGAGCGTCGCCGTGCCTTCCTTCACCCGGAAGCCGGCGTTGTCGCGCATCCCGTGCTCGAATGGAAGCTGCCCGGTCAGGATGCTCGTATGTGACGGCAGCGTCACGACCGCGTGCGCGTGGGCGAAGGTGAACCGCGCGCCGGCCGAGGCCAGGCGATCCAGATTGGGCGTCTGCGCGGCGCCGCCGTAGGACGACAGCGCGTCAGCGCGCAGGGTGTCGACGGTGATCAGCAGGATGTTCTGGTCCCCGTCGCGCTCGAGGACGAACCCGCGGTCGCGCGGCCACCAGAAAAGCAGGGCGGTAACGAGCAGAGCCAGGGCCGACGCCCCGACGGCGGCCCGGCGGACGGCGGGGCCGCGGGACGCACGGGGCGGGATCATTGCGGTGCGAAAATCCCCGCGATGACCTGGAGCCCGTTACGCCTGACGCCGGTCTGCACGACCTGCGGTCGCCCCGACGGTCGCGTGTACGTCAGCTCGTACTGCGCCGTCAGGGCCGCCGCGTATTGCCGCATGTAGCCTTCAATCGCTGACTGCGCGACGATGAACTCGCGACGGCCGCCGGCGTTGCGGACGAGGGTGCTGAGCACGAGATCGCGCTGCGCGTTCCTGAGCGAGCCCTTCTGCACCGACACGGCCCAGAGCTGCGCCCGCGACCGCATCAGCGAATCGGTGATCTTGTTTGGCTGCTGCCGGCTCTGTTCGTCACTCGGCTCGAGATTGAGCACGACGATCGCGCGGCGCGGGCTCGGCCTGTTCGCGAGCGCTTCGCTCGCGTCGTACAGCGCTTCGAGCAGCACCGATGCGGCCTGCGGCTTCGGAAAAAGACGCCCCGCTTCCTTCTCGAGGGCCGCGGCGTCGCTGGTGAAGTCCTTGATGCGCACCGAGGCCTGGCCGAATTCCCACAGCGAGATCTGCGACTCCGGACTCTTCGCGAGCACGTCCTGGATGAACGCTTTGATGCCGACGCGGATGTCGCGGACGTAGGCCTCGGCCTCGCTGGTCGTGTCGACGAGCAGCGCGATGCGCAGCGGATCGGCGGCTGGCGTCGCTTTCACGACCTCGCGATCCATGCCGTCTTCCCGGACGGCAAAGTCCGCGGCCGTTATGTCGGTCACCGGTTTGCCGGACGCGTCGAGCACCGAGACGAAGAGGGACTTCTCGGCACTCTGTGTACGCACCAACCCTGCGCCGGCAGCGAGACAGAGGGCCAGCAACGAAGCGAACAGGAGCCAGCCCCGAAACACGCGCGTCGTCATGATGGAACCCTGGGTGGGATCGAACCTTGAAATCATTTCACCGACAGCGACATTCCCTCTCGCAGCACGCTGGTCTTCACCCCCGTCGCGGCGACGGGCCCGCCAGGCGGCGTCTTCTCCACCTTGGCATCGCGGGCGTCGAAGACCACGACTGCGCTGCGGCCGACCACCTCGATCCGGCCGTTGCGCAGAATCGCCGCCGTGCCCTCGTCGATTCCGACCCCGACCAGCTTCGGATGATCGAGCACTGCGCTCAACAGGCGGTTGTTCCGCTGACGCTTGAGGAAATGCTGGTCGACCAGCGCGTCGGGCCAGAGGGCGAGCCCCTTTGCCAGCACAGTCTTGCCGGATGCGAGCGACGCCAGGTCCGCCTCCCCCGTGATCATCGATTCCGACAGCACCGCGGCTCCGGCGCTCGTCCCGCCGACGACGGCACCCGCGCGATACCGTGCGCGTATCACCTCGTCAAGGCGGGTGCCTTCGATCGCCTTCATGAATCGATTCTGATCGCCGCCCGGAATCCAGATGAGCGTCGCCGCCTCGATCGCGCCCTTCGCCTCGGGAGCCACGAAGTCCACCTTGCGCGCCTGCTTTGCGCCGGCGTCGAGCCACATCTTGACCGAGCTGTCACCGGCGCCCGCGCTCGCCGACGATTGCGGGAGCACGACGACGACCGCGTTCGAGCCACCGGCGAGATCGAGGGTGCGGCGGACGATTGCGTCCGTTGTTCCGCCGCCGCCGACGGCCACGATCGCCCCTCGCGACTGCGCGGAGACACTTGCCGCGAACAGCAGCATGAGCACGATCGCCTGGACGAGTCTGAACATGGCAACCGATTCTAGGCGGCTCATCCGCATCGCTCAAGAAGTAACTGAATTTGCGGCTGGAAGATTGGTACCGGTACGGGGATTCGAACCCCGGTCCCGTGGCTGAGAAACGCAACCGGAGACCTCGATGGTCTCCGGTTGCATCGGTTCTGTTCAGGTTTTCGCACTAACCTTTGGGGTGGTGCCCGTCGCTAACGGCCGGTTTCGTGCGCAAAGTTTCAAGAATCTTTCAAGTTGCCGCCGAACAGCGCTTCGCCCAGAGCGAAGATCCCATCAAGGATTCCACGACAAGACACTGAACTCGGAAGACGGAAGGTTGGTACCGGTACGGGGATTCGAACCCCGGTCCCGTGGCTGA
>Ga0136617_10003786_pt1 | contig 13519 bp, 13 predicted proteins | sample AntDrymUQ3222106_2_FD_129672 | JGI IMG/M metagenome (GOLD analysis project Ga0136617, IMG submission 129672) | Polar desert sand microbial communities from Dry Valleys, Antarctica - metaG UQ322 (21.06) | ecosystem: Environmental > Terrestrial > Soil > Desert | place: Antarctica: Dry Valley...
TCGAGCGGGACGGGCGACAGCGCCTCGAAGAAGGTGCACCCGCCTTCGGAGCGCAGCTCGTGCTCGACGCCGCGGTTGATGGCGACGACGTCGTCTGCGCGCAGCGTCTTCGTCTCGCCCCCGATCGTCATCGTCACGTCGCCGTCGATGACCACCATGAGCTGCTCCGTGTGCTCGTGGGCATGCCGCCGAACCGTCGTGCCCGGCTCGTAGCTGACGCGGCAGAGCAGCACCTGCTCGCCGCCGATCGCATGGAGCCCGACGCCGGGAAAGATGGCGAACGACCCGACGCCGTTCCAGGTGCGGAAGGGCGAGCTCAGGCCGGAACCTCGAGCCGCACGGAGCCGTTGCCGACCGCCCCGATCGAGAGCGCCTCGTCGAAGATCACCCGCTTGCCCTCCCGGCGCGGCTCGGCCTGCGCCTCGAGCGCGCGCAGGATCCGCTCCGGCGTCACGGGCAGCTCCGTGATCCAGACACCGACCGCGTCGTGGACGGCCGAGGCGATCGCGGCGGGCTGCGCGTTGTTCGCCATCTCGCCGATCCCCTTGGCGCCGTACGGCCCGCCGGCGCTCGGGTTCTCGATGATGATCGTGTCGAGCTGCGGCAGATTCTCGATGCCCGGTGCGAGATAGGCGCCGAACTCGCCGCCCCGGTGCTCGACGCTCGGGTAGTAGGGGTAGCAGTTCTCGAGCACGCCCAGACCGAGCCCCATCACGGCGCCGCCCTCGATCTGGCCCTCCACGTGCGACGGGTTGATGGCGCGGCCCACGTCGTAGCACTGCACGAGCCGCGTGACCGTGACCTCGCCCGTCTCGTCGTCGACCTCGACCTCGGCGGCGCACGCCGCATAGGAGATCGCAGCGTGGGGCGGGAGGTCGACCCGTCCCGTCTCGGGGTCGACGATCTCGGCGAACGCGTTGAGCTGCGCGCCCGTGCCCGTGATCAGCTCGCCGTGCGTCCACGTCGCGGCCGCCGCCACGTCCGGGACGGAGATCGTCTTCTGGGGCGCTCCCTTGGCCACCACCTCGCCGTCCACGATGTCGAGGTCCTCCGGGTCGATCTCGAGCTCCTTGCCGGCGATCTCGAGCAGCTTCGAGCGAGCGCTCTGGGCCGCCTTGAGGGCCGCGTTCCCGGCCACGAAGGTCGCGCGCGAGGCGAACGTGCCCGTGCAGAGCGGGGAGGAGTCGGTGTTCGAGTTGTCGTAGGTGATCCAGTCGTAGGGGACGCCCAGCGTGTCGGCGACGATCTGCGACTGGATCGTCTTCGAGCCGTTGCCGATGTCGGCCGTCCCGGCGAAGACGTCAACGCGCCCGTCGGGCTTGATCTTGATCCACGCCTGCGACGGGTCACCGTTCTGGTTCATCCCCGTGGGGTACTCGATCGCCGCGATCCCGCGGCCCTTGTGGATGGCCATCAGTGCTCCTTCGTCTCGTGGAAATCGAAAACTCGAAACGTTGAGAAAGGTTTCTTTCCGGCGGAGCCGGGCTTGCCCGGCGCAGCCACCCGCGGCTCCGGCGCGTCCACTTGGAAGGAGGGGGCTCGTGGGGTAACCATGGGTTCCCCCACGTTACTTCGGGTCGCCGACCTGGGCGACGAGGTGCTCCGGGAGCAGATCGCCCGCGCGGGGGTCGGGGGTCATCGTCCGGTACTCGGCCTTGAGCTCGTGGCCGATCGCATCCGCGATCGCCTGGATCGTGGGAACGGTGGAGGGGTCTGTGAGGACGACGCCGTTCGGGGTCGTGTCGCCGATCCGGTTCGCATTCTTGAGCCGCAGCTCGAATGGATCGAGGCCGAGCAGGTTCGCGATCCGGCTCATGTGCGTCTCGACCGCGAACGACACCGAGGTGACGCCGAAGCCGCGCATCGCCGTCGTGGGGACGCGGTTCGTGAAGACGACGTAGCCGTCGAAGTGGACGTTCGGGATCGTGTACGCGCCCGAGTGGTGGAAGCTGTGCTTCGTCAGGCCGTACGGGGAGAAGCGCGCATAGGCGCCGGAGTCGTGGAGGGTGAGCATCTTGCGGCCGAGGATCCAGCCGTCGGTCGAGACCGCGTCGGCGATCTCCATGTGCCAGGGCGCCCGCGTCGAGGAGCAGAGGAACTCCTCCTCGCGCGTCCAGCGCCACTTCACCGGGCGGCCCGCCTTGAGCGCGAGCAGCGACGTCATCGTCTCGGTGGCGGTGTCGACCTTGCCGCCGAAGCCGCCGCCCACGGTGCCGCCGACGAGCTTGAGCCGGTTCAGCGGCACCTGGAGGTGCGTCGCCACGACGCCCATGGAGAAGTAGAGCGCCTGCGTGCACGTGTAGATCGTCAGCCGGCCGCTCGCCTCGGGGACGACCTGGCAGACCTGGGTCTCGAGGGGCACGTGCTCGATTGCGGCGGGGCGATAGACGCCCTGGACGATCGTGTCGGCCTGCTCGAACGCGCGGTCGATGTCGCCCCGGCGGATCTGCCGGCGGTCCATCTCGCCCTCGAAGTGCGGGTACCAGTTGCCCCAGTGGTGGATCTGCGGTGCATCCGGATCGAAGGCCTTGCGGATGTCGAGGAGCGTGGGACGCTCCTCCCATTCGACCTCGATCGCATCGACCGCCGCCTGCGCCGTCGCTTCGTCCTCTGCGGCGACGACCGCGACGGGCTGACCCTTGTAGCGCACCTGATCCTCGGCGAGGAGCGGCTCGTCGGCCGGAATGCCGAGCGCCTCGAGGTGTCCGTAGACGTTCTTGGGCACGTCCGTATGCGTCACGACGGCCCGGACGCCGCGCATGGCCTCCGCCTTCGCCGTGTCCACCCGGACGATGCCCGCGTGGTGATGGGGCGAGCGGAGCGCCTTGGCCCAGAGCGTGTTGGGAATGCGGACGTCGTCCACGTAGACCGTTCGGCCGGTCACGTGCGCGACTCCGTCGTAGCGTGGAATGCGAGCGCCGACAGCTTTCATGCGGGGGATCCTTTGATCTCGACGGGGGGCTCCTCGCCGACCTCGAGGTTGCGCTCGAGTTCCGCGGCATCGCCGCGGGCGGCCGTTCCGACGGCCTCGAGGATCTTCACGTAGCCGGTGCAGCGGCAGATGTGACCTGCGAGCGCCTCCTGGATCGCCGCCCGGTCGTCCGTGCCGCCGCCCTCGAGGTAGGCGTGCGCAGCGATCAGCATCCCGGGCGTGCAGTAGCCGCACTGCGACGCGTAGTTCTGGTGGAAGGCGGCCTGGACGGGAGCGAGCCGCTCGGGCGTTCCGAGCCCTTCGACCGTCGTGATCTCCGCGCCGTCGAGGGCCCCGACTGGCACCAGGCACGAGCGCCGCGGCTGGCCGCCGACGAGGACGGTGCAGGCGCCGCAGCCTCCCTGCCAGCAGCCCGCCTTGCAGCCGAGCACCCCGAGCTCCTCGCGCAGCACCGCGAGCAACGGCGTCAGCGCGGGACTCCCGACCGAATGCTCGACACCGTTGACAGTCAGGTTCATCCGGTGTTCTCCACGAGTTGTGTGAGGGCGCGCCGGACGAGCACCGGCAGCGTGCGTTCCCGGTACCAGGCGGACGCGAGCGCGTCGTCCTGCAAGGTCACGTCGGCGAGCGCTGCCCGGCCTGCGGCCTCGGGGTCGCCGGCCTGCGCCTCGGCGGAGGGAAGGCGCACGCCCCGCGGGCCGGCTCCCGTGGCGGCGATCCGGACGGTGCCGTCGGCGGCGCGAGCGACCGAGACGGCGAGCGTCGTGTAGGTGTGCGCGTGGGGTCGGTCGACCCGGGCGTAGCCGCTCGCCGATGGCTCCTCGAAGGAGATCTCGAGCGCGAGCCGGCTCTGGTGGTCCGCGAGGAAGCTCTCGACCGGCTCGGTGCGCTCACCGCCGGGACCCGCCGAGCGAACGTGGGCGCCGAGCGCCAGCAGCGGGCCCTGGAGGTCTCCGCGCGGAGCGCTTACTCCGGGTGGAGCGCAGAGGTTGCCCCCGACGGTCCCCTGCGCGCGAATCTCGATGTCGGCGACGTTGCGGGCGGCGGACGCGAGCGGCTCGGGGCCATCGGCGAGCGCGGCCACGGGAAGCATCGCGCCGAGTCGGATCATGCCGTTCTCACGGGTGATCGTGTCGAGCCCGCTCTTCGAGAGCATGAGCGCGCGGCCCGGCTTCAGTCGCCCGTAGGTCAGCGCGGGCAGGAGGATCGTGCCGCCGGCGACGACGGTGACGCCGGCACCGTCACCGAAGGCCTGTACGGCCTCCTGCAGCGACGTGGGAAGCAGGACTTCAGGAGCTGCGGCAGTCATCGGCCACCTTCTGTCGTGATTTCGGCGCCGAGTCTACTGCCAGCGCCCTACACTTCCGGCCGAGTGCGATTCTCGACGATCGACGAGCTGCAGGAGGCGCTGCGTGCCACCTCCTACCTTCCGGATGCCGGGCTCTCGACCGCGCTCTTCCTCGCCCTGACGCTCGAGAAGCCGCTCCTGCTCGAGGGTGAGGCGGGCGTCGGCAAGACGGAGGCGGCGAAGTCGCTCGCGCGCGCCACCGGAGCCCGCCTGATCCGCCTCCAGTGCTACGAGGGGCTCGACGTCGCGCACGCCGTCTACGAGTGGAACTACGCACGCCAGCTCCTCCACATCCGCGCCGCGCAAGAGGGCACGGTCGACGAGGGGGAGCTCTACGGGCCGGAGTTCCTGATCCGCCGCCCGCTGCTCGAGGCGATCGAGAGCGACGATCCCGTCGTGCTCCTCATCGACGAGATCGACCGCGCCGACGACGAGTTCGAGGCTTTCCTGCTCGAGATCCTCTCCGACTTCCAGATCACGATCCCCGAAATCGGCACCGTGGCGGCACGCCGCAAGCCCGCCGTGATCCTCACCTCGAACCGGACGCGCGAGCTGCACGATGCGCTCAAGCGGCGCTGCCTCTTCCACTGGATCGGCCACCCGACGCTCGAGCGCGAGATCGAGATCGTCACCCTGCGCGTTCCCGGCGTGCCCGAGCGGCTCGCGGCGGAGGCGGCCCGCTTCGTCCAGGGTCTGCGCGGCCTCGACCTGGCCAAGCCACCGGGCGTGGCGGAGACGATCGACTGGACGCAGGCGCTCGCGGCGCTCGGCCAGCGGGAGCTCGACGCGCAGGTCGTCGAGTCGACGCTCGGCTCGGTGCTCAAGTATCACGAGGACTTCGAGCTCGTCCGCGACAGCGATCTCGTCGCACTCGTCGCAGAGGCCCGTGTCGGCTAATGCCCTCACGCAGCACGTCGTCACGTTCGGGCGCGTGCTGCGCGAGGCCGGGCTCGAGGTCGGCCCCGCGCGCCTGACCGACGCGCTTCGCGCGCTCGACGCCGTCGACCTCACGAGCCGCGAAGAGGTCTACTGGGCGCTGCGAACGACGCTCGTGACCCGGTGGGAGGAGCTCGAGCCGTTCGACCGGGCGTTCGCGGCCTGGTTCCTGCGCGCTCCCGTTCGGCCTCCGCTGCGGGTCGCGGTGTCCGCTCCCCGCCAGGCCGAGCTCGCCCGCGCCCGCCGCAGCGACGCGGGGCAGCTGCCGGAAGAATCGGGCGACGGCGAGGTGTCGCTCGGCTGGAGCGCCGACGAGTGGCTCCGCGGCAAGGATTTCGCGTCGATGACGCCCGAGGAGTTCGCCCGGGCGCGCAAGCTCATGGCCGAGGTGGCACGTTCGCGGCCGCGCCGCCGCTCGCGCCGCCTGCGGTCGCACGCGCGGGGCCGGGAGCTGCACCTTCGCCGGCTCGCGCGCTCGTGCCTCGGGACGGGTGGCGACCCGATCGACCTTCGCTTCCGCCGGCGGATCGAGCGTCCGCGCAAGCTCGTCGTCCTCTGCGACGTCTCGGGCTCGATGGAGGCCTACAGTCGTGCGCTCCTCCTGTTCCTGCACGCCCTCGTCGCCAGCGGCCGAGGTGTCGAGGTTTTCGCCTTCGGCACGCGGCTCACGCGGCTCACCTCCGAGCTCCGGACGCGGGACCCGGAGCAGGCGCTCGAGCGGGCAGCCGCGTCGGTTGTCGACTGGGCGAGCGGCACGCGGATCGGCGACTCGCTCAAGGCCTTCAACGACGTGTGGGGCCGGCGCGCGCTCTCGCGTGGCGCGGTCATCGTGATCGTCTCGGACGGCTGGGAGCGTCAGGGGCAGGCGCTCGTCGGGCCGGAGATGGCGCGGCTCGCGCGCGCGGCCTACGCGGTCGTCTGGGTGAACCCGCTCAAAGGGAACCCGGAGTACCAGCCGCTTGCAGGGGGAATGCGAGCCGCCCTCCCGTACGTTGACCGCTTCATCGCAGGTCATAACCTGGCGAGCCTGGAGCAGCTTTCCTCCGTGCTCGCCGGAATCGAAAGGAGACACGCGGCATGAAGGAGATCCTTCCGGAGGTCGAGCGCTGGCGCGTCGCCGGCGAGCAGGTCGCGGTCGCAACCGTTGTCGCCACCCGCCGCTCGGCGCCGCGGCCGGTCGGGGCGAGCCTCGCGGTCTCGGAGAGCGGCGCGCTCTGTGGGTCGGTGTCGGGCGGCTGCGTCGAGAGCGACGTCTTCGAACACGCGCAGGAGGTGCTCGCCTCGGGTGAGCCGAAGCTGCTCTCCTACGGCATCTCGGACGACGAGGCGTGGAGCGTCGGGCTGCCCTGCGGCGGCGAGATCGACGTCTGGGTCGAGCGCGTCGAGTGACTCTCATCCGGCGTCTCGTGGAGATCGGCGAGCGCGGCGAACGCGCCGTCCTCTTCACCGTCATCGAGGGCGAGCCGCGCGGCGCGAAGCTGCTCGTCGTCGAGGGAGGCGAGACGGTAGGCGAAGGGCCGGCCGAGCTGGCGCTGCACGCGGACGACATTCAGCGCCGGGGACGCAACCGGCTGCTCGAGCTCGACGGGTTGCTCGCTTTCGCCGAGGTGTACGGGCCGCCGCCGCGGCTGCTCGTCTACGGCGCGGTCGACACCGCCGAGGCGCTCTGCCGGGTGGCGAGGCTGGTCGGCTGGACGACGATCGTCGCCGATGCGCGGGCGAAGTTCGCCACCCGAGAACGCATCCCGACCGCCGACGAGCTGATCGTCGCCTGGCCGGAGGAGACCTTCGCGCAGGTGGAGCCCGATCACCAGACGGCCGTCGTGGTCCTCACCCACGACGACAAGTTCGACGAGCCGGCCCTCCTTGCCGCCCTGAGGTCCGAGGCTTTCTACATCGGGGCTCTGGGCTCGCGGCGAAACCAGGAGCGCAGGCGGGAGCGTTTGCTCGCCGCCGGGGTCGAGGAGGCGCAGCTCGAGCGGATATCGGGGCCTTGCGGCCTGGACATCGGCGCCGACATGCAGGGGGAGACCGCGATCTCGATCATCGGCGAGATCCTCGCGACCCGTGCCGGAAGGGAGGGCGGGCAGCTGCGGAAGGCGAAGCATCGCATCCACGTCGAGGCGCAGGAATCTGTGCCGAGCTGAGTCGTAGCCGCTCTGACCGCTCACACTGGTAAGCTGATGTCAAGGTGGACAACACGCTTGCACAGCTCGCCTACGAGGCGTCACTGCGAACGCTCGACAAGCAGGAGCAAGCCCTGGATGAGCTGCGAGCTCGCACGGGGATCCTGTTCGGGGCGGCGCCGACGGAGATAGACGCTCCCGCAGCCGCGGGAAGAACAGCCTCCAGCCCAGTAGAACCCGCCGGCCGGCCCCCGTCATCGGGCCCAACGAGGTCGCTCCGGCGACGAAGAGCGGTGGCACCGCGAGGACGCCTCCTCGTCCGCTCGGCAGGGGCGAGTTTGGACCACCAGGAGGTGCCACCCGATGGAAAGGCTGCTCTTCGAGCGAGCTCCGTTCGCACGTCGGCGAGCTCGTTCGCCTCGCCGGCTGGCTGCACGGGCAGCGCCGGCTCAGTCGGCTGACCTTCGCGCTCCTGCGCGACCGCGGTGGGCTTGCCCAGATCGTCGTGGACGACCCGAGCGCCGTCCTCGAGCTCGGACGGCTTCTCCCCGAGACCGTGCTCCAGGTCGATGCAGTCGCACGCGCGAGCGAGCAGGCTCCGGGCGGAGTCGAGCTGCACGAGCCGGTCTTCACCGTGCTCGCGGAGCCCGCCGCAGCGCCGCCGATCGAGCTGCGCCGGCCGATCCTCAAGGAGTCGTTGCCGACAATCCTGGATCACGCGCCGGTTGCGCTCCGCCATCCGCACCGGCGGGCGACGTTCGAGCTGGCCGCTGCCTCGCTCGCGGGTTTCCGAGCTGCGTTCGACGGGCTGGGATTCACCGAGATCCAGACGCCGAAGCTGGTCGCCTCGGCGACCGAGGGCGGCGCGGACGTCTTCCCGGTCGACTACTTCGGCCGGCGGGCCTATCTCGCGCAGAGCCCCCAGTTCTTCAAGCAGATGCTCGTCGGCGTCTTCGAGCGCGTCTACGAGGTCGGCCCGGTCTTCCGCGCCGAGCCCCACGACACCTCCCGCCATCTCGCCGAGTACGTCTCGCTCGACGCCGAGCTCGGCTTCATCGAGGATCACCGGACGGTGATGGGCGTGGCCCGCGAGGCCGTAGCCGGCATGGTGGAGGGCGCTCGGCAACGAGCGGGCCGTTCACTCGAGCTGCTCGGCGTGAGGCTGCCTGACGTTCCGGCCGCGATTCCGACCCTGCACTTCGCCGAGGCGCAGGAGAGAATCGAGCAGGCGACGAGCGAGCGGGCCGTCGGCGAGCCGGACCTCGCGCCCGCACACGAGCGCTGGCTCGGCGAGTGGGCGCGCCGTGAGCACGGGGCCGACTTCCTCTTCGTCGAGGGCTACCCGATGGCGAAGAGGCTGTTCTACACCCATCCCGAGCCCGGGCGACCCGAGTACTCGAACAGCTTCGACCTCCTCTTTCGAGGCCTCGAGCTGATGACCGGCGGGCAGCGCCTGCATCGCTACGACGAGTACCTCGCCGCCCTCGCGGCTCGCGGGCAGAGCCCCGAGAGCCCTTCGAGGGGTATCTGCAGGCCTTCCGGTACGGGATGCCGCCGCACGGTGGCTTCGCGATCGGGCTCGAGCGCTGGGTCGCTCAGCTCACCGGCGCTCACAACGTTTCGCAAGGCCACGCTCTTTCCGCGGGACCGGGGGCGCCTCGCCCCGTGAGTTTGCCGAAGGGGCCGCAAGGGGTAGGAAGACGCCGCCCGCCCCACCCCTCCGGAGGAGGCTTGATGCCCGACCCTGTCCGCGTCTCCCTCACCGTCAACGGACGGACGTACGAGCGGGATGTGGAGCCGCGGCTGCTGCTCGTGCACCTGCTTCGCGACGAGCTCGGCCTGACCGGCACCCACATCGGCTGCGACACCTCGACGTGCGGCGCCTGCACCGTCCGGCTCGACGGCGACACCGTGAAGTCCTGCACCGTCTTCGCCTTCAGCGCCGAGGGTTGCGACGTCCAGACGATCGAGGGGCTCGCCACGAACGGCGAGCTGCATCCGCTGCAGCGGGCTTTTCACGAGGAGCACGGACTCCAGTGCGGGTACTGCACGCCTGGGATGATCATGGCCGCAACGGCCATCCTGGAGCGCTCGCCCAACCCGAGCGACGAGGAGATCCGCACGGGGCTCGAAGGCAACCTTTGCCGCTGTACGGGCTATCACAACATCGTGGAGGCCGTGAAGGCCGCAGCGGGGGAGGTGGCAACACATGCCTGACCAGATCACCGAGCCCGCAATCGACTCCCAGCTCGCCGAGGCGGCGGGCCGCGCGGTCGAGCTGCCGGAGCCGGAGCAAGCGCCGGCCGACACCGGCAAAGGCATCGGTGTCTCCGTTCTGCGCAAGGAGGACGCGGAGCTGATCACGGGCCAGGGGCGCTTCGTCGACGACATCCGGCTCACGGGGATGCTCCACCTCGCTTTTTCCCGCAGCCCGCTCGCCCACGCCGAGATCCGGTCGATCGATACGAGTGCGGCGCTCGCGGTTCCCGGCGTGCGGGCCGTGTACACCTACGGGGATCTCGACTTCCACGCCGGTGTCCCCACGGGCTCCAATCCCACCGGCGACGCTATCCAGCCGGAGCGGCCGGTCCTCGCCCGGAACAAGGTGCGCATGGTCGGCGAGCCGATCGCCGTCGTCGTCGCCGACAGCCGCTACGCCGCCGCCGACGGCGCTGCCGCGGTCTTCGTCGACCTCGTGCCGCTCGATCCCGTCGTGGCCGTCGAGGACGCGCTGAGAGACGGTGCTCCGCAGGTGCACGACGACGCTCCGGGCAACCTCTGCTGCTCGATCGTCTACGCGACCGACGGCTTCGACGAGGCCGTGGCCGGAGCCGAGGTGGTGGTCGAGCAGCGGATCGTGAACCAGCGCCTGACGCCCGTCGCGATCGAGGGCCGGGGCGTCGTCGCCCAGGTGACGCCCGCGAGCGACGAGGTCACCCTCTACACCTCGACGCAGGTGCCTCATTTCGTACGGACGTTCGCCTCGGTCGTCAACGGGATCAGCGAGGAGAAGATCCGCGTGATCACGCCCGATGTCGGCGGAGGCTTCGGCTCCAAGCTGAACACCTATGCGGAGGAGTTCGCCGCGATCGCGGTGTCGAAGAAGCTGGGCGGCACGCCGGTCAAGTGGATCGAGGGCCGATCCGAGAACATGCTCGCCACCACGCACGGCCGCGACCAGGTCCAGTACGCGACGCTCTACGCCGACCGCGAGGGTCGCGTGCGGGGGCTCCGGCTTCGCATCGTCTCCAACATGGGCGCCTACCTGCAGCTGCTCAGCCCGTCGATCCCGCACCTGACCCTCTTCATGGCGCCGGGCGCCTACGACATCCAGAACTACGCCTGCCAGGTGGACTGCGCCTTCACGAACACGACGCCCACGGACGCCTACCGAGGGGCCGGGCGACCCGAAGCGGCGCACATGATCGAGCGCATGATGGACATGCTCGCCCGGCGGCTCGAGCTCGATCCGGCCGAGCTGCGGCGGCGGAACTTCGTCCGCGAGTTTCCCTACACGACGGCGACGGGTCTCTCGTACGACTCCGGCGACTACGACGGGACGCTCGACCGTGCGCTCGAGCTCGTCGACTACGCGGAGCTGCGCCGGGAGCAGGCGGCGCGAGGCACGAACGGCAAGAGGCTCGGCATCGGGCTCTCGACCTACGTCGAGGTCTGCGGGCTCGCGCCGAGCTCGGTCACGAAGGCGCTCGGCATCGGTGCACCGGGCTGGGAGAGCGGCACGATCCGCTTCCATCCGACCGGCAAGGTGACGCTGATCACGGGCACCTCGCCGCACGGTCAGGGGCACGCGACCTCGTGGTCGCAGATCGTCGAGTCGGAGCTCGGCATCCCCTTCGACCAGGTCGAGGTCCTCCACGGCGACACGGCGTTCGCCCCCTACGGTCTCGGGACGTACGGCTCCCGCTCGCTCGCGGTCGGCGGCTCGGCCATCTTCCGGTCGATCGAGAAGGTGAAGGAGAAGGCGCGCAAGATCGCGGCGCACGGGCTCGAGGCGGCGGAGGACGACCTCGAGTACGTCGAGGGGCGCTTCCGCGTGAAGGGCTCGCCCGACCGGGGCATGACGATTCAGGACGTGGTCGGCGCGGCCTGGACGGCGGCCGACCTCCCCGAGGGGGTGGAGCCGGGTCTCGAGGCCACGACCTTCTTCGACCCCCCCAACTTCGTCTTCCCCTTCGGCTGCCACGTGTGCGTGACGGAGGTCGACACCGAGACGGGCAAGGTCGCGATCCGGCGTTACCTCGCGGTCGACGACTGCGGGCGGGTTATCAATCCCATGATCGTCGACGGCCAGGTGCACGGCGGCGTGGCGCAGTCGATCGGGCAGGCGCTCTACGAGGAGACCGTCTACGACGAGGATGGTCAGTGCCTGACCGCGAACCTCGTCGACTACATGGTTCCGACCGCGGTCGAGATCCCTCGCATCGAGACCGCGCGCACCGAGACGCCGACGCCGACGAACCCGCTCGGCGTGAAGGGCGTCGGCGAGGCGGGCACGATCGCGGCGAGCGCAGCGGTCGTCAACTCCGTCTGCGACGCGCTGGGCGTCGACCACATGGACATGCCCCTGCAGCCGGAGCGTGTCTGGCGCATCCTGCAAGGGCTGGGCGAGAAGCCGATCGAGGCGGGCCTCGCCGAGACGAAGGGAGGTGGGGCTTCGTGATCCCGACCGCGTTCGCACTGGAGCGGGTCGCGAGCTGGGAGGAGGCCTCCCGCCTGCTCGCCGCGGGGGACGGTGAGGCCCGCGCGCTCGCGGGAGGCCACAGCCTGATCCCGCTGATGAAGCTGCGCCTCGTTGCTCCCGAAACGCTCGTCGACCTGAGCGGCATCGAAGGAACCTCCTACATCCGCGACGAGGGCGACCGGATCGCGATCGGCGCGCTGACCCGCCACTCCGAGCTCGAGCTCTCGGAGCTCCTTCGCGCAAGCTGCCCGCTCCTGACCGAGACGGCCGGCGAGGTGGGGGACATCCAGGTGCGAAACCGGGGCACGCTCGGCGGCTCGATCGCCCACGCCGACCCGAGCGCCGATCTCCCCGCAGCGATCGTCGCGCTCGACGCGGAGATCGTGACGACGGGCGGCCGGACCATCGGTGGTCGGAGGTTCTTCACGGACGTCTTCACGACGGCGCTCGAGCCGGGCGAGCTGATCACCGAGATCCGGGTGCCGAAGCTGGACGGAGCCGGCTCGGCGTACCTGAAGTTCAACCGGCGCGCGCAGGACTGGGCCATCGTCGGGTGCGCGGCGATCGTCCGCGGCGACGAGGGGACCGTGGTCTGGACGGGCGTCGGGGCGACTCCCGTCCTAGCCGAGGGCGACCCGCGCGAGGCGGCCCGGCGACTCCAACCCTCCGGCGATCTGTCAGGGTCGGCCGAGTACAAGCGGCACCTGGCGGGCGTCCTCGCCGAGCGCGCCCTTGCAAAGGCGCGGGAGCGACAGTGAGAAAGGAGCGGGGAGAGTGGCAGTAGACGTCAAGTCCGAGAAGCTGCGCGAGCTCGTCGACGAGAACGCTCAGGTCGAGAAGGTCGGGACCGGCTTCACCTTCACGGAGGGTCCCGTCTGGAACGCGTCCGAGGAATGCCTGTACTTCAGCGACATGCCCGGCGATGTCCGCCGGCGCTGGAGCGAGAGCGGCGGCGTCACGGAGGTCATGCGGCCGAGCAACAAGTGCAACGGCCTCGTGTACGACGCCGAGGGCAACCTGCTCGTCTGCGAGCACGTGACCAGCTCGCTCGTGCGCGAGCGGCCCGACGGCACGCGCGAGACGCTCGCCTCGCACTTCGAGGGCAAGGAGCTGAATAGCCCGAACGACGTCATCACGAGCTCGGATGGCACGATCCTCTTCTCCGACCCCTGGTACGGGCGCATGCCGGGCTTCGGCATCGAGCGCGAGCGCGAGCTCGGCTTCCAGGGCGTCTACCGGATCAGGGCGGGCGGCGAGCCGGAGCTCATCGTCCCCCGCGAGGAGTACGATCAGCCGAACGGCCTCTGCTTCTCGCCGGATGAGTCGCTGCTCTACATCAACGACTCGCCCCGCGCGCACATCAAGGTCTACGACGCGAAGGCCGACGGCACGCTCTCGAACGGCCGCATGTTCTTCGAGGGCATTGGCAGCGGCGTGGTCGAGGAAGGCATTGCCGACGGGATGAAGTGCGACGA
>Ga0136617_10003787_pt1 | contig 13518 bp, 10 predicted proteins | sample AntDrymUQ3222106_2_FD_129672 | JGI IMG/M metagenome (GOLD analysis project Ga0136617, IMG submission 129672) | Polar desert sand microbial communities from Dry Valleys, Antarctica - metaG UQ322 (21.06) | ecosystem: Environmental > Terrestrial > Soil > Desert | place: Antarctica: Dry Valley...
GAGCTGGACCGACTCGACGACGCCGAGGCATGGGCGGCCCGCGCGGCGGAGCTCGGAGCGAGCGACGACAGGGTGACACAGATGCTCTGGCGGCAGGTGAAGGCGAAGGTGCTCGCGCGCCGGGGCGAGCGTGCCGAGGCGGAGCGGCTCGCCCGCGAGGCGGTCGCGATCGGCGAAGAGACTGACTTGCTCAACGGCATGGCGGGCGCCTACAGCGACCTCGGCGAGGTGCTCGCGCTGGCGGGCCGCGCGGACGAGGCAGCCGCCGCATTCGCCGAGGCGCTCGCGCGCTACGAGCGCAAGGGCAACCGCGTCTCGACGCAGCGCGCGCAGACGCGACTCGCCGAGCTTCAGGACGCGGCGCCGCGATGAGCGTTCCCGTCGTACCGGTGCACTGTTGCAAAGCTCGCCGTCGCGAAGTTCCACGACAAGCGGGACATCCTCGCTTCACCGCCGCACCCAGCCATGAGGCAGCACCGCCATGAGCGCCCGCATGGAGTGAGGCTACGCAGGCCGTACACCCGAAGGCCCCGTTTCGCCAATCCCTCCTAACGTCGTGCGCCGACATAGCGGAAGCCGAGCGCCTGGATCGTCTCGGCGTCAATGAGCGTCTGCTCCTCCGCTTCGTCAACCGCCCCGTCGAGAAGCCGGTAGAGATACGGCGTCCAGGCGAACGAGCGCTCCTGAAAGCGCCCGTCGAGCGCCGGCCGCATCGCGCCGTAGCCGTGGAGACCGGCGTGCTCGTCCTCCCACTCCCGGCGGCAGCCTTCAAGGGTTCCGCGATCGCCTTGGAGCTGATGGAACCACTGGGCGGTGGCGAGATCGAGCCGGTCCGAGGCGAACTCGACCAGAACGAGCGTTCCGCCCGGCCGAAGCAGCCCGGTAATCCTGTCGAGCGCGACCTCGAGATCGTCCACGTGATGCAGCGCCAGGACTGCGACGACCGTGTCGAAGCGCTCGTCTTCGGAGACGTCCTCGAGCTTCAGGCGCCGGAAGATCGGCCCTTCAGGTGCGGCCGGATCGATCGCGACGACGTCATAGCCGGCGCGATCGAGCGCGCGCGCCAGATCGCCTTTGCCGCAGCCCACCTCGAGCAGTCGGGCCGGTTCCGGAGGTAGCTGCGAACGCACCCATTCGACCACTTCCACACTCGCTAAAGCTAGTGGTCGATGGAGGTCTACATAGAACACGGCTTCGGCGGCGCGACTGACTCGGCAGCGCGCTTCTACTCGACCGAGGCGCTCTTGCGGCGCCAGACGCCGTTCGCGACACGCCTCGCTAGCATCCGAGCGTGGACTTCGAGACGCGCGCGATCCACGAAGGTCAGGAGCCTGATCCCGCCACGGGCTCGGTCACCGTCCCGATCTACCAGACTTCCACGTTCGCGCAGGAGGCCGTCGGACAGAACAAGGGCTACGACTACGCGCGCGTTGCCAACCCGACGCGGACCGCGCTGCAGCTCTGTCTCGCGTCGCTCGAGAGCGCGGAGCACGGAGTCGCCTTCTCGTCGGGCCTCGGCGCGGTCACGACCGTGATGCACCTCGTCAATCCCGGCGAGCGCGTCGTCTCGGTCAACGACGTCTATGGCGGCGTCTATCGGATGTTCTCCCAGGTCTACGAGCCGAAGGGCTACCGGTTCTCATTCCTCTCCGCCCACCAGATCAGCGCCGGTCTCGCCGACCATCTCGACGAGCGCACGCGCATCGTCTGGCTGGAGTCGCCCACGAACCCGCTCCTGAACGTGATCGACATCCGGGCCGCGGCCGACGCGGCGCACGCGGCCGGCGCGATCGTGGTCGTCGACAACACCTTCGCCACTCCCTACCTCCAACGGCCGCTCGAGCTCGGCGCCGACATCGTCGTCCACTCGACGACGAAATACCTCGGCGGGCATTCCGACGTGATCGGCGGCTTCGCCGCCACGAACGACCCGACCATCGCCGAGCGCTTGTTGTTCCTGCAGAAGTCGCTGGGCGCCGTACCCGGCCCGTTCGACTGCTGGCTCGTGCTCCGAGGTCTGAAGACGCTCGCGGTTCGGATGCGCCGGCACTGCGAGAACGCGCGCAAGGTCGCGGCGTTTCTCGCCGATCACCCAGCGGTCGAACGTGTGCTCTATCCGGGCCTCGAGACCCACCCCGGCCACGACATCGCGAGGCGGCAAATGTCTGACTTCGGCGGCATGATCTCGTTCCTCGCCGAGTCAGAGGAGCAGGCGGTCGGCCTCGTCGCCCGCACGAAACTCTGGACGCTCGCCGAGAGCCTGGGCGGCGTCGAGAGCCTGATCGAGCACCCGGGCCGGATGACGCACGCGTCGACTGCGAGCGCCCCGTTTGCCGTACCGGGAAGCCTTGTTCGCCTCTCGGTCGGGATCGAGTCGGCCGACGATCTGATCGCCGACCTCGAAACGGCGCTCGTGCGCTCGACGGCCGCGGCCGGCGCCTGACGCCCTCGTTGCCCGAGCCGCTCGACCTCGACCATCAGACCAGCCGAGTGGTCGGCGTCTACTTGCTCGAGACCGACGACGGCCCGGCGCTCCAGGACTGCGGCCCGGCTTCCACCGTTGCCACGCTGCGGCTGCGGCTGCAGGAGCGCGGGCTCGAGCTCGCAGACATCCGGCACGTGCTGCTCTCGCACATCCACCTCGACCACGCGGGCGCGGCGGGCGTGCTCGTGCGCGAGCAACCGAAGCTTCAGGTGCACGTCTCGGAGATCGGCGCCCCGCACCTCGTCGACCCGAGCCGGCTCGAGCGCAGCGCGCGCCGCCTGTACGGCGACGCCTTCGATGCGCTCTGGGGCGAGCTTGCGCCCGTTCCGGAGCAGAACATCCGCCCGGTCGGCGAGCGGGTCGTCGGCCTCGACTGCTTCCCGACGCCCGGCCACGCGTCGCACCACGTCTCCTATCTCGACGCCGACGGCGCGCTCTACGCGGGCGACGCCTGCGGAGTGCGGATCCAGCCCAGTCAGTCCGTACTGCCGCCGACGCCGCCGCCGGATGTCGACCTCGAGGGGTGGGAACGAACGCTCGTCGAGATCGAGCGCCGAGCTCCCGAGCGCCTGGCGCTCATCCACTTCGGCGTGGCCGCCGATCCGTCGTCCCACATCGCCGACCTGCGCGACCGGCTTGCTCGCTGGGCCGAGCGCGTGCGCGGCGGGGTCAACGAGGAGGAGTTCACGCGGGCCGGCCTGGCCGAGCTCGAGCCAGAAGATGCGGCAATCTACGACCGCGCCATGCCGCTCTGGCAGTCCTACGCGGGGCTTAAGCGCTACTGGGACAAGCGTGCATGACGTGGGGGAACCCTGGGTTCCCCCACGAGCCCCCTCCTTTCGCGCTCGCCGGGGCCTTTCTCTGTATGCCTCCCGCCGGGACAAGCCCGGCTCCGGCGGCGGATTCGCTGTCGTCCTAGAGACGAGGTCGGCCACTCGTCGCGCTTCGCACGGCGTCGGCGGCGTGGGACTTCGCCCCAGGACCGCCTTCACTGAGCTAGCGCGTGCTGTTCCCCGGGGAACCGGTGGTTCCCGCACGAGCCCCCTCCTCGTGCCGCGTCAACCGGCGCCCGAGCCGTCGATCGCCTTGCGGTAAGCGTCGAGGTAGTCCGCCACCATCCGCTCGGGTCTGAAGCGCTCCTCGGCGTAGCGACGGATTACGAGCGGGTCGAGCGCGTCTGCCCGCTCGAGCGCCCCCGGCATGTCGTAGTAGTGGTCGACGATGATTCCGCTCCGCCCGTCGTCGATCACCTCCGGAACGGCTCCGTGACGAGTCGCGATCACGGGCGTGCCGCAGGCCATCGACTCGATCATCACGAGGCCGAACGGCTCCTCCCACTCGATCGGGAAGAGGGTCGCGCGCGCGTCCTGGAGCAACTCGACCTTCGCTCCGTGGCTGACCTCGCCGAGGAACTCGATCTTCCTGCTCAGGTGCGGCTCGACGAACTCGGCGAAGTACTGCTGCTCGCCGGGCTCGCGGTTCTTGCCTGCGATCTTGAGCGGCAGGTCGAGCTCGCGTGCGACCGCGATCGCCCGGTGCGCGCCCTTGTCGACGCTCATGCGTCCGAGGAAGAGCAGGTAGTCCCCGGGATGCGGGTTCACCGGGTAGACCGAGAAGTCGAGCGCGTTGGGGCAGTTCGCCAGCCACGGGAGATCCGGCTTCGGCCGCCGCTGGTTCAAGGACAGAGAGATCAGCTTCGCCGAGGGAACGACGGCAACCGCTTGCTCGTAGAGCTCGCCCGGCTCTCCGTCGAGCGGGCCGTGCACGGTATGCGCGACCGGCGTTGAAACCAGGCCGCCCAGCGTGAGGCCGAGGAGGCCGGTGTGGTCGTTGATCACGTCGAACTCGGCGGCGCGCTCGAAGCACGTGAGCGCATGGCGAAGCTCCCAGAACGTCCGCCCGATCTCCTCGCTCGGCGCTTGCCTGAACACGTACAAGAGCTTTGCCCTGGTGTGCGAGTCGCCCGAGGCGAAGAGGGTGACGTCGTGACCCGCCTCAGCAAGCCCGTCGGCCAGGAGCGAGACGATCCACTCGATCCCGCCGTAGCCGGTCGGCGGAACCGGGAACCACACCGGGCTCAGGATCGCGATCCGGAGACGGTCTGTCACGGGCTCAAGGGAGATTCCCCAAGCCGTGGCGTCTCACGCTTCCCGCACCTCCACGCGGCCTTCCCAGAGACGGACGTCCCAGAGCCGGTCGAACGCCCGCACCCCCGCGAGCCGGATCGAACCCGCCCAGGTCGGGAGCTCGTCCGGAGCGGCAGTGACGAGCGCGTTTCGCCGCGGGTCGGGCTCGAGCCCGAGCAGGATCTGCAGCAGCAGCACGGGCGTGCCGGCCGCCCAGGCCTGCGGGCGAGCCGCGGTCGGATACGCGATCGGGAACGGCGTGTCGGAGCGCCGCATCCCCGCGAACACCTCCGGCAGCTGATAGCCGAAGTGCGTCGCGGCGCCGATCATCCGCTGGACGATTCGGTACGCCTCCGGCCAGCGCCGATAGCGCGCGAGGCCCCATGCAACCAGGGAATTGTCGTGCGGCCAGACGGTGCCGTTGTGGTATGAGAGGGGGTTGTATCCGGCATCGCCCGTCGACATCGTGCGGACGCCCCAGCCCGACCAGAGGGCGTCCCCCATCAGTGCATCGACGATCGGATCGACGCGCTCGTCCGGAACGATCCCGCTCCAGAGCAAGTGCCCCACGTTCGAGCACAGCGAGTCGACCGGCCGCTTGTCGCCGTCCAGTGCAAGCGCGTAGTAGCCGCCTCGCTCGGTAACCCAGAACGACTCGTTGAAGCGTCGGCGGAGATCCTCGGCCTCGGTGACGAGGCGCTCCGCAAGTGCGCGATCCCGCCAGACGGCGCGCGCGAGCTCGGCCATCCGCAGCTTGGCGTCGTAGACATACCCCTGCACCTCGCACGGCGCGATCGGCGTCCGTGCCAGGCTCCCATCGGCGAAGCGCTGGGAGTCGCCCGAGTCCTTCCACGACTGGTTCTCGAGGCCTCGCTCCGACCGGCGCTCGTACTCGACGAAGCCGTCGCCGTCGCGGTCGCCGTACCGATCGATCCACTCGAGTGCCCGCAAGGCTGGTTCCTGGAGGGCGGTGACGAGCGGGGTATCGGCAGTCCAGCGCCAGACCTCCGAGAGCAGGATCAGGAAGAGGGGCGTCGCGTCGACGGTTCCGTAGTACGCCGGGAACCAGACGCGCGCGGACTTTCCGTGCCGCACCTCGTGGACGATCTTGCCGGGCTCGGCGTCGATCGAGGCGTCGTCCTCGCGGGCCTGCAGACGGGCAAGCGCCTCGAGCGCCGTCCGCGCCAGCTCGGGCCCGAAGAGCAGCGTCTGCAGGCACGCGATCACCGTGTCGCGCCCGAACACGGTCATGAACCAGGGACAGCCGGCGGCCGGCAGCTTGCCGATCCCGCCGTCCTCGCTCCTCATGCGCAGCGAGGCAAGGTCCGAGACCGACTGGCCGAAGGAGTGCTGGAGCGGCTCCCAGCTCGCACGGAGCTGAGGGACACGAAGCTGCCAGGCGGCGAGCGAGTCGCGGACGTGGGCGAGCTCGCTTCCGAATCGGCGCTCGGCCTGGCGCGGGGCGACCCCGTCCCCGTCGGAAGCGTGCACGACGTCGACCACGAGCTCCCAGCTCGAGCGCGGCTCGGCGTCGACCCGGTAGGAGGTGCGCGTACCGTCGATCTCCCCCGGCTGCGAGAGAATCACCTGCGTGCGGGCGTTTGAGCCCTCGTCGGTGTCGACGAAGACGAACTGCGCATGCTCGTCTTCCCAGACCGGTTGATTCGCGCTCGGCAGCGGGCGGGCGCTGAGCGGATCCCCGAGCCAGAAGTCGCGATCCTTGACCGTGAAGATGTCCGCGAAATCGGCCTCGAACTCGAGTGCGACCTCGAACGAGAGCGACTCCATGCTCTCGTTGCGGATGATGATCCGCTCTTGCATCCCGGCGCCGATGAACCGCTCCCGGACGATCAGGAGTGAATCCTGCGGCAGCCCGCCGGCAAGAGGATTGCGGAGATAGAAGGCAGCCGAGAAGTACTCCACCCGATCGGACGAAAGGAGTAGGGGCCGCTCGCCGTTGATCGTCAGGCGCAGCCACGAAAGAAAGCGTGTGTCCTCGGCGAAGAAGCCGGTCGTCTCACCGCCGATGTCACCGCGCTCGTCGCAGATGCAGAACGTCGAGCCCTCGAGGATCCGGAGTGACATCAGCTCTCCGTCCGGAGGATGCGAGCGCCGGAGGACTGGGCGAGTGCCTTGACGACGATCTCGTCGACGTTCACGTGCGGCGGCCGAGTGACCGCGAACAGGATGCACTCGGCGACGTCGCCGGGCGTCATCGCCTCCACACCTCGGTAAACCGCTCCCGCCTTCTCCTCGTCGCCGCGAAACCGGACGAGCGAGAAGTCCGTCTCGACCAGTCCGGGGTCGACGGTGGTGATCCGGATCGGCCGCCCGAGCAGGTCCTCGCGGAGCGCGTAGGTGAAGCCGCGCACGGCGAACTTCGACGTCACGTAGAGCGACCCGTCGGGATACGCCTGCCGTCCGGCGACCGAGCCGACGTTGACCAGATGCCCGCCCTCGCGCAGATGCGGCAGGCACAGGCGCGTCATCCGGATCAGCCCATGGACGTTCGTCTCGAGCACGACCTTCTCGTCCTCCTCCGAGCTGGCGTCGAACGGCTCGCGACCGAGCGCCAGGCCGGCCGCGTTGACGAGGATGTCGATTCCGCCGAGCTCCTCGACCATCCGCTCGACAAACCGCGCGGAGCTTGCGGCGTCCGTGACGTCGAGCGCGTGGGCAACGTCACCCTCGAGCCGGTCGGCCCTGCGCGCGCCCACACCGACGCGTGCGCCCGCCTCGGCCAGTGCGCGTGCCGTTGCAGCGCCGATGCCGCTCGAGGCGCCCGTGACGACCGCGGTCTTGCCCTCGAGCGCGCCCAAGGCCGCGGACTCTAACGTGGTACCCGGCTCGTGAGCTCGATTCGCCGCGAAGCGGCGTGTTCGACCTGGAGCGTCGTGTGCGTGAGCCCGAACCGATCGGCGAGCAGGCGCTCGAGGGCAAGCCGGATGCGGTGGCAGTCTGCACCGGGGGCGACGAGCACGTGGGCCGAAAGGGACGGGAATCCTGACGTGATCGTCCAGATGTGCAGGTCGTGCACCTCGTGCACCCCGCCGGCAGCCGCCATCGCGTTGCCAACCTCCTCGGCGTCGATCCCGCGCGGCGTTCCCTCGAGCAGGATCCCGATCGAGTCGCGCAGGATCGTCCACGAGCTCGCGAGCACAAGTGCGCCGATGAACAAGCTGACGAGTGGATCGGCCTCGCGCCAGCCCGTGGCGAGCACGACCACCGCCGCCACGATCACGCCGACGGAGCCGAGCAGGTCGGTGAGCACGTGGGTGAACGCGGCCCGCCGGTTCAGGCTCGAACCGTGCGAGCGGCCGAGCATGACCGCCGCTCCGAGGTTGACGAGAACTCCGACGACACCGACCGCGAGCACCCAGCCTGCGAGCACCTCGGGGGGCTCGCGGAGGCGACCGTAAGCCTCGACGAAAATCCAGATCGCGATTGCAACGAGCAGAACCGCGTTCGCGAAAGCGGCGAGGATCTCCGCCCGCCTGAAGCCGAAACTTCGTGCCGGGGTGCTCGGCCTGCCGGCGATCCACGACGCGCCGAGCGCGAGACCGAGCGCGACCGAGTCGGTGACCATGTGCCCGGCGTCCGCGAGCACGGCGAGGGACTCGGCCGCGAAACCGACGACCAGCTCGACGGCCATGAAAACGACGATTAGCGCCAGGGCGCCGGCAAGCGCGCGCCGATCTGCCTGCGCTCGCTCGGCCGCTCCGTGGTCGTGCACCGGCCTACTGGGCCTCGCGGAGCTCGATCCGCTCGATCGAAGCACCCTCCTGCGGCCGGTCGCGCCCGTCGCGCGGCAGCGTCGAGATTCTATCGACGACATCCATGCCCTCGGTCACCCGACCGAAGACGGTGTGCTTGCCGTCGAGCCAGGGGCACGCATCGGCGGTGACGATGAAGAACTGGCTTCCGTTCGTGTTCGGGCCCGCGTTCGCCATGGCGAGAGCGCCCCGTTCGATCTTGCGAGTGTTGATCTCGTCCTCGAACTGGTAACCGGGGCCGCCGGAGCCGGTTCCGGTCGGGTCTCCGCCCTGGATCATGAAATCGGGGATAACGCGGTGGAAGACGATCCCGTCGTAGAAACCCTCGCGCGCCAGCCTGGCGAAGTTGTCGACCGTCTTGGGGGCGTCTTCGGCGAACAGCTCGATTGCGATCGCGCCCTGGTTTGTCTGAAGCGTTGCAGTTGTCATGACCGGACCGTAGCGAAGCCGCGCCATTCGACACGCACCGGAGCTACGGTGGAGCCCTGCCCCGCCGTTCCCACCTCGCCCTGCTGCTCGGGCCCCTTGCCGCCGCGCTCGCCGTCGGCGCCGTGCTCGGCTGGCACGCTCGTCCCGGCAGCGGCAACCGACCGGCGGCCGCACTGAACCCGCACCCGATCGCCGGCGACTTTCAGCCCGACGGGACGACACTCGCCGGCTGCCGAAACTGGGCCTGTTGGGCCCAGGCCTTCGGCAACCTCGCCTACCGCGAGGGGCCGCGTGCCGCACTCGCCGCCTTCGACCGGCGCGTTGCCGCGGACGAGGGCGTCGAGTCGGGCTGCCATCGCATCGCCCACACGATCGGCTCGGCCGCGCTCGCCCGCTATTCCGGCAACGTCGCGCGGGCCTTCGCCGAGGGATCGTCGAGCTGCGCCTCGGGCTACTACCACGGCATCCTCGAGCACGCGCTGGCCGGGACCCGTTCGAAAGCCGAGCTCGTCACGGTCGCGCGGCGCCTCTGTGCGGACGACGGCGTGCGCACGAGCACGTTCCTGGCCTACCAGTGCGTGCACGGCATCGGCCACGGGCTGATGATTCACACCGGGCTCGACCTACCGTGGTCGCTGTCGGTGTGCGAGCAGCTCGCGACGGAATGGGACCAGACGTCTTGCGACGGCGGCGTCTTCATGGAGAACTTCAACTCGTCCTACGGGGTCAGGTCGCGCTACGTCCGGCCCGACGATCCGCTGTACCCGTGCAACGCCGTCGCGGAGCGTCGCCAGGGAGCGTGCTACCTCCAGGTCACGGACCGCCTGCTCGTGGTGTTCGATTACGACTGGAAGAAGACGGCGACCGGCTGCACCGCGGTCGCGGCACCCTGGCGCGCAGCCTGTTTCCAGTCGTTCGGGCGAAACGCCTCGGGAGCGGCCCGGCTCGACGTCCATCGTCTCGTCGCGCTCTGCGGCGTGCCGCCTCGGCCCGACCGCGGCGACTGCGTCTACGGAGCCGTTCGCGACGTGGTCAACAATGATGCCGGAGCGAAGCGGGCCGGCCGCTTCTGCCGGCTCGTCGAGCTCCGCCTCCGCGCGCGCTGCTTCAGCGGCGCCGGCACGATTCTCGCCACCCTGGCCGGGACGGCGCGGGAGCGACGGGCGATGTGCGCCGAGATCGCACCCTCCCGCTACCTCGGCGCCTGCCTGCGCGGAACGGCATAGAGCCGTGACGCTGCGATGCGTTCGGGCAACGTGGGGTGCGTGGCCGTCAGGAGGTGCAGCAGCCGCGGCGGGTCGAGGTCCGCCACGTTCCCTGCCGCAAGCCTCCGAAGGGACGACTCCACCGCGTTCGGATCGCGCGTCAACTCGAGCGCGAAGCGGTCGGCGACCCGCTCCCATCGCCGCGAGATCGTCGCGAACAACGGCAATCCGACGAGCTCGAGGACGATCCCGATCAGGAGGATCAGCGGGATCTGCCGGGGGTCGGCGACTTTGGTTCCGAGCACGAGCCAGAGCGCGAGGACGCCCGCGGCTGTGCCGGTCATTCCGATCAGCGTCAGCTTGATCACGTGTCGCTCGCGCCGGTGGCCGAGCTCGTGGGCGACGACGGCCGCAATCTCGTCGCCGCGCGCCGTGCGAAGGAGCGTGTCGTAGAGAACGACGCGACGGGTGCGCCCGAAGCCCGAGACGTATGCATTCAGCTTGCGCGTCCGCCGGCTCGCATCGGCGACGAGCACGTCGCGGACCGGCGCTCCCGCCCGATCGGCGAGCGCACGCAGCTCGGCGTGCAGCCCCTCGTCGCGAAGGTGCTCGAAGCGATTGAAGATCGGCTCGAGCACGATCGGGGCGACGAACCCGAGCACGATCACGAGCAAAGCCGCGGCCACGGCGGCCGGCAGCGGCCAGAGCCCGGGCAGAACCCGCGCGAGCGCGACGAGCCCGAGAAGCGCGCCCGCAGTCAGGAGCGCACTCACGGCGAGCCCTTTCGCCTGATCCGCCAGCCAACCTCCGAGGCGTTGAGTGGAAAGACCCCACCGTCGTTCCCGCACGTAGCTCCGCCAGAAGGCGAGCGGCAGTCCAACGAGCGTCTCCACGAGCAGGATCAGCCCGATGAACGCGACCACCTCGAGCGGCCACGGCAGGCCGCTCACCAGCCCGTAGAGCACGTCGCCGAGACGGGTGAAGGCGAGCACCACGAGGACGGCGAGACCGAACGCGAGGTCGACGGCAAGCGCGGCGTAGAGCGGCCGGTGGTAGCGGCGCCCCCGCTCGATCTCCTCGGCGCGAAAGAGGTCTTCAGGAGTCGTCGTCGAGATCCGATTCCTCCTCGAAAGCGAACGTACGGGGAGTTAACACAGAATCAACCACCGATTGTGCGTGCTCCGATTAACCTGTAACGATGGCAACGGCTGAGCCGCTAGCGACGCTTTCCGCCGGCGAGAGCTCCAAGCTCCTCGCCGACCAGTGGCGGCGTCTGACGCGCGCAGCGACGTTCGTCGCCGTACTGACAAGCCCGGCCGTTTTCGTCTGGTTCCACAGCATCGTCGAGCTGACGATGTTCTGGTCGCTCGTCGCGACGTTCTTCGTCGTGATCGCCTTCCGGGGATTCGTCGACATCGTCATGCGCCGCGCGATCCCCTGGCCGAGCCTTTTCGGCGCCGACAGCCAGCGAGTGCGCGAGGAGGACGTGGTCAGCCGCCGGCGCGCCTGGTACTGGCGCAAGAAGTACCGGCTCGGAATCTTCATCGGCGTCTTCGTCACCGCCGTCTGGCTCACCTTCGCCCCGGCGGGCACCTCCTGGGTGGGCACGTTCGGCTTCGTCGGCGAGAAGATCGGCTTCCTCGCGTCGCAGCCGCAGCTGTGGATCCAGGTCGTTTTCGTCTTCTTCCTCTTCATCGCAAACTTCGGCATCCTCTTCGGCCCGCTGCTTGCCATGGGCCTCACCCAGATCCGCGGCTACGAGCCCGGCGACGCCGAGTGGGGCGTGAAGCTCGGTGACGTTCGAGGCCAGGCGGAGGCAAAGGAAGAAGTCCGGCGCGTGGTCGCGCTGTGGCAGTCGGGCGAGGCGTTCGAGAAGGCCGGCGGCAAGCGAGAGCGCGGTCTCCTCTTCCTCGGCGCGCCCGGCACCGGAAAGACGATGCTCGCGAAGGCGCTCGCGACCGGGTTCAACTCGCCGTTCGTCTCGATCCCGGGCTCCGGCTTCGCCTCGACCTTCATTGGCATCGACGCGATTCTCGTTCGCTTCCTCGCGCGCAAGGCAAAGAAGCTGGCTGCCAAGTGGGGCGGCCAGTGCATCGTCTTCATCGACGAGATCGACGCCGTCGGGATGCGCCGCCAGGCGCTCGGGGGCGGCGTGCCCGGAGCAGCAGGCGGCTTCTCGCCCACGAGCGCGCACGACCTCCTCTTCTTCGGGCCGAACGGGGCCCTCAACCCGACGGGCGACATGATCCTCGAGACGCGAGCCTGGCGCGACCGGCTGTTCGCCGAGCGCGCACCCGAAGTGGCCTCGCCCTACCCCGGATTCGTCCACCGCCTCGGTTCGATCGCGAGCTTCATGATGCCGGGCGGCATGGGCGGGGGCTCGCTTGCGCTGAACCAGCTGCTCGTGGTGATGGACGGAATCGACAACCCGCCCTTTACGAAGCGGCTGTTCACGAACCGCTTCAACACGTTCCTCGACGCCACCTACGTGATCCCGCGCCGGCTGGGACGCGTTTCCTTCCGGCTGCGCCCGCCCCGGCCCCGATCCGAGCAGATCTACTTCATCGGCGCCACCAACGTGCCGATCGAGCGGCTCGATCCTGCGCTGATCAGGCCCGGCCGCATGGGCCGCCACGTGTGGTTCCGGACGCCGACGAAGCAGGACCGGCTCGACGTCTTCGACCTCTACATCAACAAGGTCGCGCATACGCCCGACCTCGACACGCCCAAACGGCGCGACGAGCTGGCCCGGATCACGAACGGCTACTCGCCGGCGATGATCGACCAGGTCTGCTCGATGGCGCTCACGATCGCCCATCACACCGGCCGCGAGCGCTTCGCCTGGGAGGACTTGATCGAGGCGATGACGACGGTCGAGTCCGGGACGGCGATCGGCGTCGAGTACATCCCCGAGGAAACACGCGCCGTTGCTCTGCACGAGGCCGGCCACGCGGTCGCCTCGCACGTGTACATGAAGGGCCACGAGTCGTCGCGGATCTCGATCCGGATGCGTGCCGGCTCGCTCGGTCACCATCAGACGCTGCAGAAGGAGGAGCGCTTCAGCTCCTGGCGGCACGAGGAGATGGCACGGTTGGTCTGGGGCCTCGGAGCGATGGCGGCCGAACGGGTCTTCTACGGCGAGAACGCGAACGGGGTCGGCGGCGACGTGTTCAGCGCGACGGCGCAGGCGGCGCTGATGGTGGGCGCCTCGGCGATGGGGCCCGAGCGGATCGAGCTGAACAAGAAGGTCCGAGGTGAGACCGAAGACGAGACGCGCGAGCGGATCATGAAGCGGTTCGAGGACATCGGCCTCCAGATCATGAACCGGACGAGCGGCGGCGGGCCGATGACTCAGGACCCGATCGCCGGCGTTCTCTCCGATCCGTACAAGCGAAAGCTGGCCGCGCAGATCCTGGGCCAGGCCTACATCAAGGCGCACCACCTGATGGCGCACAACCGCGACGCCGTGGACAAGATCGCCGAGACGCTCGTCGAGCGGA
>Ga0136617_10003788_pt1 | contig 13517 bp, 9 predicted proteins | sample AntDrymUQ3222106_2_FD_129672 | JGI IMG/M metagenome (GOLD analysis project Ga0136617, IMG submission 129672) | Polar desert sand microbial communities from Dry Valleys, Antarctica - metaG UQ322 (21.06) | ecosystem: Environmental > Terrestrial > Soil > Desert | place: Antarctica: Dry Valley...
AAGGATCTCATCAAACTCATAAAAGCCGTTGAACTGATCGAGCGTCACCTCGCGTTTCGCAAAATCGATGCTGACCACGGCATCGTGCAGGCCGGAGGAGTTGGCGACGTGAGAGGCGTTCAGAACGATTCCGTCACCGGTCGTGACCAGGGGGCTGTACTCGGCGTCGCCGACAGCACCGGCCCGGAACTGGAGTGGTGGAAATCCGTCCACCGGATTCGGGACGACCAGACGCACTGGGCTGAAATCGACCGTCCCTTCGAATGAGAGAACCACTCCCTGTGATTTGAGGCTCGGTCGCGCCTTGACTGGCCTACCCGTATTCGCATTCACAAATTGCGCGTCCTGCACCGCTGCCGTGCCGAGTGCGTTGTTCATCTTGGGAGCGAAGTTGACTCCCAGTTTCGCGGCATCGCGCTGATCCGACGATTCGGTAACGATGAACCAGACGTCTTTCCCGTCGTGTTGCCCCTTGAAGATGGGGAGCGTGATGTTACCGGTCGCCTGATCGAGACGAATCGTGCTTGCGAGAAAAAGATCCGGGTTCTTGATGTTTCTCGCAGTCTGCCGCTCTGAACCGGGTTTCAGACCGGGATCGGTGATTCTCGATTCGTCTGAACAAGCCGTGAGAACTACGGCCGCCAGAATGGGCAGGACAATGATTCTTCTCATGCGTACATCCTTGAAATAACGGTGGGTGGAACTGTGTAGTGACTTGGTTCCCCGCATTGTATGCAATGATCGCGCCGAACGATGGGGACGAGCATAGTCTTGATCTCACCAGGAACCTCTCTACGGCTCAATCAGGAAAGCTGAAGCAGCTGGCCGAGGATTGGCGGCGCTGGAGTGGAGGTCTTGCGAAGCCGCGATGGGGTCCGCCGCCGGGGACTGCGGCTCCGCCGGGTGCGGAACGATAGGCCATGCCGGGGCGGCTTACCTTCAAAGGAACAAAGCGAGCCGACAGACCGATTGCGAGACTAAAGCGCTCAGCGGAGGACTGATGGCGCTTGGATACCGACATCGGTGCCTTTGAAGCCGGGCGAGACAAGAACATTCCAGGCGGCAAGCCTTTGCAATGACTTCATCGCATAGGCTGGCAGTATGCGAAAAACATGAGGGCCGGGAAGATGTTCCCGGCCCTCCTGCCATCTCCTCCTAACCGCTGCTACGGTGTTCGCTCGTTCCCCGTCGGGTATGGAAGCGCGGGGTACGGGCCGATCTTGGCTACGGTGTACTCGCTTGCCCAGAAATCCGGCGGGCCTTCGCTATCCGCCACCCTGTTGGTCACCGGCTTCACGCCGTTCTTCAGATAGGCCGCGATTGCCCAGAGATCTTCATCGGGCATGTTACGCCAGGTGGGCCACGGCATCGGCACCGCCATGTACTTGGGATTCGCCGGATAGTTGCCCTGGCCAGGGGTGGTCGATGTGATTTCGACATCCGGGGTCTCGCCGGGCCGCAAGCCATAGCGCAGCGAGTTGTAAATCTGCCGCTCGCTGAACCGCCCCATCCCCGTAGCGTTGTCGGGCGTGAGATTGCGCGGGCGGGTCTTGAAGGGACCGACAACGAACTCCTGATCGGGGGTCGTCATGCCGGCCAGCCATCCCTTCGCGGAGGGATCGGAGCCACCGCCATGACATCCCCCGCAATCCTTCGTGATGACCTGGAACCGGCCGCGAAGCAGCTTGTCCTGCGCGCCCTGACCGGCAATCTCGTTTGCCGTGGGATGGGGCACCGCCGGGAAAGGCCCGATCTTAGCAACCGAGTATTCGCTGGCCCAGAAATCCGGCGGACGTTCGCTGGCGGCTACGTTGTTGCTTACCGGCTTGAGGCCGTGTTTCAGGTACGCGGCGATCGCCCACAAATCCTGGTCCGGCATGTGACGCCAGGCCTCCCAGGGCATGGGCAGGGCGAGATATTTCGGGCTGGAAGGAAAGTTTCCCTGCCCTGGCGTGGTTGAGGTGATGGTCACGTCCGGCGTTTCTCCCGGGCGCAGCCCGAACCGGAGCGCATTGAAGATCTGGCGCTCGGTATAGCGTCCTATTCCCATCGCCGTGTCCGGCGTGAGATTCGAGCTGCGGGTCTTGAATGGGCCGATTACGAATTCCTGCTGAGGCGTCGTCATACCGGCCAGCCAGCCCTTCGCCCCGGGATTTCCACCACCGCCATGGCAGTCCCCGCAGGCGTTGCTGATTGCGACCGCCCGGCCCCTGAGCACCTGTTGCTGCCGCACCTGGCCCGACGCTACGGACGCTGCGGAGGCTGCGGGGGCTGCACTCGCCGAGCCGCCACTCTGTCCGGCGCAGGCCGCGATCGACAGGACCACCAGCGACCATTCGCAGCTGCTGCTGAGACTTGGCATCATCTGAGGTTCCTCGTCATTTGACTTCGAGAACGCCCATCATCCCGTGATCCGAGTGATCGAGGATGTGGCAATGGAACATCCACTTGCCGGGGTACTTGTCATAGCGAACGATGAACCGCACGGTCTCGTGCTTTGGCACGTTCACTGTGTCCTTCCAGCTTCGGAACGGTGCCGGCACTCCGTTGCGATCGATCACCTGGAACTGAAAGCCGTGAAGGTGGAATGGGTGATCCATCCCCACCAGGTTCTCGATCTGCCATATCTCAACAGCGCCGAGCGGAGCTGAGACATCGATGCGGTTCATGTCGTGGAGTTTGCCGTTGATCATTCCCTGGCTCATCGCCATGACTCGCGTTGCCGTTGACTTCGCGGTATCGAGCGCCGGTATGGCGCGGTAGGTCGCGGGCAACTTGACCGGCTGGAGCGCCGGCTGATTCGTGTATTGAACCGTGAGAATGTCCCGCGGAGTGCTCCAGTCCTTCGGCCGCGTCTGGGGGATGTACCGGTCGTACGGCAGCGTCTGAAGCACTGCCGTTTCACCAGGCTTCCCGGTGCCGCGAACCAGAAGCTCGACTCGCTCGCTGTTCGCCACCAGGATCTCGTTGACTTCGAGCGGATGCTCGAACAAGCCGCCGTCATTCCCGATGTGCAGAAAGGTGTGGCCGCGAAGCGCGAGGCGCAAAACACGCGCTGCTGACGCGTTGACCACGCGCCAGCGCTGGACCTCTCCGCTGCGGATGTTCATGGCTGGCATGACGCTGCCGTTCACGAACAGGATCGGTCCCTCCCGACCGTTCTCAAAATCAATCCTGCCCGGAATCGAAGCGGGGTCCGGAAAGTCGACTGAGCCATCAGACGTGAACCGGTTGTCGGCGAAGATCAACACCTTCTCCTTTACCGCTGCGGGAACCGGGTCCCGAGGCGGGCGAACAATCACCGCGCCGTAGAGACCCTTCGCGATCTGATGTCCGGTGTTATGCGGATGCGGGTGATACCAGTAGGTGCCGGCGGTCCCTGGCTGAATCGTGAATTCGTAGTCGTACTGTCCGCCGGGCGGCACGAGGTGGTACTGGCTGCCGTCAGCAACGACTGGCAAGTGCAGCCCGTGCCAGTGGATTGTACTCGGCTCGGGCAGTCTGTTCCTGAAGTGGATGACGACCTTGTCCCCTTCGCGGAGCTCGAGGGTCGGACCGGGAACCCTGCCGTTATAAGCATACGCCGGAGTCGATGCACCTCGCACGAACGACACGCGCGTCGGTTCAGCCGTGATCGTGACTTCGACGGTTCCGGGCTTACGGGACGCGTTGACGAGAATCGGTGGACCCGAAACTTTGGCGGCCGGCGATCCCGCCGCGACCACCGGCTTGTGATCGATGTGTTCCTGGCCCGCGAGCATGTGAGGGGCGAGGCTCGAGAGAGCCGCCACCAGCGCGGAAACGCGCCAAAGGAGCGGAGGGGGACAGAGGGGATTCGGGGAATACATCGCGGACCATGATCTCGTCGACTGGCTGCTTTGTCAACCACTGTCTAGCCGCTTCGGCCGATAGTCCTGCGTTGCCCGGCGCCGCTCATGGATCGCTGGCGATGGACTGACCATGCTGACATACTTGTTGCCCGGAGCCCCAGCTGACCACGGGCCGGAAACCTGGAGGCGGGATATGCGAACGACGAAACTCCCGGCACGGCCGATGATGCCAGCGCAGTGATCGATCCGCTGGTCTCCGGGAACACCCAGCCCGATACGCCGATCCCGTCGCAGTTCACCCGATACGAGCTACTCGACAAACTCGGCGAGGGGGGAATGGGGGTCGTGTTCCGCGCGCGCGATCCTCGGCTGGGACGCACGGTGGTTCTCAAGTTTCTCCCGCCGCACATGAGCGCCGACGAGGTAGCCAAGAAGCGTTTCATGATCGAGGCGCAGGCGGCAGCGGCCCTCGAGCATCCCAACATCTGCACGATTCATGAGATCGGGGAAACGCCGGATGGGCAGCTGTACATCGTCATGGCGTACTACGAGGGCGAGACGCTCGGGCAACGCCTTGCGCGCGGCCCTCTCCCCGTGAGACAGGCGATCGTGACTGCGCTTGAGATCGCGAAGGGGCTATCGAGAGCGCATGAGCGCGGCATCGTGCACCGCGACATCAAGCCGGCGAATGTCATGATCACGAAGGACGAGACGGTCAAGATCCTGGACTTCGGAATCGCCAAGCTCGGCAGCAATGCGCTGACGCAGACCGGTGGAGTGATCGGCACGTTCGCCTACATGAGTCCCGAACAGGCTTTCGGGGAGCCGATCGATGCGCGGAGTGATGTCTGGTCACTCGGTGTGCTGATGTACGAAATGATCACCGGTGCCAACCCGTTCCGGCGTGAGACAGACCAGGCAATGATGTACGCGGTGCTTACCGCCGATGTCGAGCCTCTGGCCGCAACGGGCAATGGCGTGCCGAGGGAGGTGGACGGATTTCTGAGCCGTGCGCTGGCAAGGCAGAAGAGTGATCGCTTTCAGACAGCTCAGGAGATGGCGGACGAGCTCGCGTCGCTGCTGAGTGTCGTGAGCTCGGCAACACCCGCAAAACTGCCGCTTCGCTCGAGGTCGCGAGGATTCGACACAGATTCTTCACTGACGAGAGCCGGTGAGCGCCGGCACGCCACAGTCGTCGTGTCACAGATCGACGGATACTCGCAGATGGTCGAGCGCTCGGCACCGGATGATTGCGATATCCTGACCGCTCGGATCCGCGAAACCGCTGCCGAATTGGCGAGCGCGCAGGGTGGAATTCTGAACAGCTTTGACGGCGAAGAGCTCCTCGCACTGTTCGGCGTTCCCGTTGCACACGAAGATGACTTCGTTCGCGCGTCGCGATTCGCTGTCGCGCTGCACGCTCGCGTGCAAACCATCGCCACCGAGATGAAGCAGCAGCTCGGCGTGATGCTCCAGCTACGCTCCGGAATACAGACCGGCCTCGTTGTCGCCCAACAGCTGCGGGCGGGTGAGCGGAGATACAAAGTCGCGGGGCCGCCTGTGGCCGTCTCGAGCCGGCTAGCCGGGCTCGCCGGCGCCGGGCAGGTCCTCATCAGTCCGGAAGTACAGCGGCTGATCACACCCTTCTTCATGACGGAGGCTCTTCCGCCCGTAACGCTGCACGCTGACTCGCCGCCGACGCATCCCTTCAGAATCACCGGTCAATCGGGCGCCAGTTCGCGCCTCGAGGCCGCGGAGGTGTCCCAGCTCACTCCGTACACGGGGCGCGGACGAGAGTTGTCCAGCCTCCATGAACAGCTCGAGCTGGCGCGAGCGGGCGCCGGGCAGCTCGCTATCATCATCGGTGAGGCGGGAGTCGGGAAGAGCCGTCTTATCATGGAGTTCGAGCGCGCGATCCGGCCTGATTCCGTGCGAATACTGCATGGCCGGTGCGACGCAATGCGAGTATCCATCGCGTACCTCCCGTTCATCCGCATGCTTGAGCACGCGCTCGGCGTGACGATAGAAAGTGCCGGATCACAGTCCGTTCATGACCGCGCCGTTGCGGCGATCCGGTCGATTGGATCCACGCTTGACGAGTACCTCCCTTTGCTGCTGCATCTGCTCTCGATGCCGAGCGACGAGTTTCCTCTGCCGAAGCACCTTCAGAAAGAGGATTTCCATACGGCCATGACGGAGGCGCTCACAGCAGTTCTCACGCTCCAGGCGCAACGGTCACCGACCCTGCTTGTCCTCGAGGATTGGCACTGGGCCGACGATGCGTCTCGCCAGGTTCTGCGACAACTGTCCGAGATCACGCCCGGATACGAATTGTTCGTCGTTGTGACGGCCAGACCGGAACACGATCATGAATGGGGAAGCGGGGAGCACCAGCGTCTCGTACACCTCGCTCCCGTCGATGCGGGCGCGTCGCTCGCCCTGCTGGAGGCCGCGCTTGGCGTGCAGCGCGTGTCGGAGGAGATCGCTCGAGAAGTCCTGAGGCGAGCCGGAGGGAATCCCTTCTTCATCGAGGAGATGTGCCACTCACTTGTCGAGAACGGCGCGCTTCAGCGTACCGCCGGCGAGGCTGTAGTCGTTGACCGCGCGAGAATCGTTCAGCTCCCTGACACTGTCCAGGCGGTGGTCGGCACCAGAATCGACCGGCTGGAAGCCACCGCGCGCGATGTTCTAAAGGTTGCATCGGTCATCGGACCGGAGTTCCGCCGCGGAATTCTCGAGCAGGTGGCCGAGCAGGGAGTAGACCTCAGCAGTGCGCTGGAACGTCTCAAATCGGCGGGCCTCATTCAGCAGGCAGCGGTGGTTCCCCGCCCCGCGTATCGCTTCCGGCACATCCTCACACACGAAGTCGCCTACAACTCGCTGCTCGAGCATCAGCGATCAGTGCTGCATGCAGCGGTGGGACGCGCGATTGAAACGGACGAACCCGACCGCCTCGACGAACAGTCGGATGTTCTCGCCAGACATTTCAGCCGCGCCCGGGAATGGGCACCCGCGATCCGCTATGCGATGACCGCCGCCGATAGAGCCACTCGGCTCAGCCAGTTCGCGCAGGCGCTGTCGAGTCTCGATGACGCGCATGACTGGCTGTTCGAGCTTGCGGAGGACGAGTCACGCCAGGAGCTGCTCGCGGAAATCCTGCTCCGCCAGGAGAGAATGTGCGAAACCCTCGGGCTTCGCGAGCGTCAGCAGCATCTCGTCGCTCGGTTGATCGAGCTCCTCGAACCGCGGGGTGAATCGGAGAAGCTGGCGGAGGCTTACCGCCGGCAGGGGGAGCTCTACACTCTGCTGAGACATTTCTACCTGGCAGCGCAGGCGCTGGCGAAATCGCTGCACATCGCACGCTCGCGCAAAGACGCATTCGCCGAAAGAAATGCACTGAGAAGTCTGGGCTTTCTGAGATGGAACGAAGGTAACTTCACGCAGGCGCTCAGTCTGGCGAAGGAAGCTCTCGACCTCGACCGGAGCCGCGGTGATCAGGAAGCCGTTGAGGGCGATCTCATCAATCTTGGTCAGATCTACAAAGGGACAGGGGACTACGAGCGATCGCTGGAGTCGCTGGAAGCAGCGCTCCGCGTTTCTACGGAGAGGGGCGACGTGGTGCGGCAGTGCTACATGCTCGGGGTGATCGGTCAGGTTCACCACGCAACTGGAAACCTGGACAAAGCACTGGAATATCTTCAGCGAGCAGATGACGGGGCGCGCGTTCAGAAGCTTCCAATACAGCGTTCGTTTCACCTCATTAGCCTCGCGAATGTTCTTGTACAGCTCGGCGAGACAGACAAGTCGCTGGCACTGTACCACGAGACGTTGGATGTCTGCCGCCGCGCGGGTTACACGCCAGGTCTTGCCCAATCATTGAGATTGCTGGGCGACTTGTTGATTACGCTCGGCCGCGACGGCGAAGCAGTTCAGTGCCTTCGCGAGGCGGCCGGCGCGTTCACGCAGCTCGCTGATCCGGAAACCGAAGGGGAGATATGGACGCGCTGCGCTCCCGCTCTCGAGCGCCTCGGCCGCTGGGAGGAAGCGTTCCACGCCTGGGAATCAGCGCTCCGGTTGCCGCGCCGGACCGGCGACCTGGTGGCGGAGCTCAATGTCGTGGAGGGAATTGCACGCGCAGCACGGTACGCGAAGCATGCGCCGGAGACGGTAATCGAACGATACGAAGAGGCTCATACACTTTGCAGCTCGATCGGCGACGACGAACGCTGCGGAGCTCTTCGAAATACCCTCGGTATCCTCGAGTTCGAGCGCGGACGGTATGACGCCGCGGATGGGCACTACCTGGCCGCGGCCTCGCTATTCCACGACCTCGACGATCGCGTTCATGAAGGGTTAATGCTGAACAGCCGGGGGGTGACCCTGACACGTCTATCGAAATACGACGAAGCAAGGGCGATTCTCGGGCAGGCGAGAGAGCTCAACTTGCGGACGGGACAGCGTTTGCTGGAAGCACACTCTCTGTCGGCGTTGGGCGAGCTGGCAATTCTCGAGGGAGATCTCCAGCTCGCAAAGGCCGCATATTCATCTTCGTTGGACATTCGCCGCGAGATCCGCGACAGGCGCGGTGAAGCCTGGTCGCTGCTGAATCTCGCACGGGTTCATAGTGCCATCGGCAGCGAGAGTGATGCGCGCAAGCTGAGAGAAGAAGCGCGCTCGCTGGCCGACGAGTTGCACGATCCGGCGCTCGCCGCTGCCTGCGCGGAATCAGCTAACTTAGATGCCGACAACAACCACCAGGGAGAATGACTCATGCCACGCTACATCATCACCCGCTCCGTACCGGGGCTCACACGCGAAGCGCTCAACGTAGCCGGCCGCCGCTCGAATGAGGTACTGGCCGAGATGGGCAACGTGACGTGGATCAGGAGCTACGTCTCCGACGTCGACGGAAAGATCTACTGCGAGTATGACGCTCCGAATCCGGACGCGGTGCGGGAGCACGCTCGGCGGGCGGGCCTTCCCGCAGATCACATCTCCGAGGTAGCGCTCGAGATAAGCCCGGCGATGTTCATGTAACCCCGTCACGCCCGGAGTGGGGTTCTCACACCGGCTTCGATGATTAGCTTCTCCGTGGTCGCAGCGCTCGTAGCTCAATTGGATAGAGCATCTGACTTCGGATCAGAAGGCTGGGGGTTCGAGCCCCTCCGGGCGCACTCAACGCTGCCGCTGATTTAATCGATCCACCTCGCACTCTGTCACCGAAACCCATGTCACAGCAGAATGTGTTTACCCCCGACGAGGCTGCTGCCTGGTCGCGGGATCTTTACGACAATGGTGTGGACAAAATGGACGCCGTGCGCTTTGGGTCAGTGTTCACTGACGATGCGTGGCTTCGCTTCGGCAACAACGATCCTGTCGTCGGACGGTCCGCAATCGAGGCTGCGATCGCCGGGTTCTTCACCACCATTGGAAGTCTCAGGCACGAGGCCGCCGGCACGTGGTGCCAGGGTGATGCGCTGATTCTCCAGGCCAACGTCACCTACGACCGCAGGGACGGAGGCGAAGTGACTGTTCCGGCGGTTACGATCTTCCGGTTGAAGAGGTCTGAAGAGGACCCTTCCTCTCCTCCAATGGCATATCGATGTCAGATGTTCGTCGACCTCACGCCCCTGTACGCTCCAGCCCCAGTCTGACTCCGCGCGGCATCTGGTTGATGAGCGTGGGCCCAACGCTCGACCATCATTGTTGCGCCTCGATATGAGACGACAGAGCCTGCTCGCTTTGTCGATCGCTGTTCTGACAGTTAGCTGCTCCGGCGAGGCGACCTCCCCTTCCGCATCAGGTGCGGCACCGAGCGAGGTGCCACGCAATGCCGTCGCACTGGTCGAAGTGTCGAGCGTTGCCGCTCTCCGCGCCGCGATCAGGGATGCCGAGCCCAACCAGCGCATCCTGATCGCGCCAGGCACGTACAACCTTGGGAATCAGGGCCTTCGCATCGAAAGCAAGCGCGACCTCGAAATCTTTGGTTCGGGCCGCGGAAGAACGACTCTGTTGCTCGGTCCGGATGTGCTGACCGGAATCGACACGCCGGGAAATATTCAACGCCTCAGCATCGCACATCTGACCATTCGGGGCACGTTGCCATCGAGTGTTCAAACCACCGCCATAGGCACGGGAGACGACCGCGTCTCCATGACTGGCGTCCGCTTCTTCGATCTCGAGATTGCCGATGTTGCGGTCGGCATCAGCACCGTCAGTCCGAGAGGAGGCCAGTGTTCCGATATCAGCATCACCGGAAACTTTCTCGACAACATGCAGGATTTCGTGCTCCCGGGGGGCTTCACCCGCGGGTCGGGCTACGGAATTCACAACGAGAACTGCTGGCGCGTGCGCATCGCTGACAACGTGATCCGGAACGCCGATCGCCACTCCATCTACCAGGCATTGCAGAGCGGTTACGGAGGCACGGGCGTGGTGATCGAGAACAACCTGATCATCGACCATGCGACGACGCCGTCGATCGATCGCAGCTATCTCATCGCACTTTCCGTTGCGCGCTCGCAGAACGTGATAGTGGCGCACAACGTCATCGTCGCACCTGCACATGATGCGCTCGGACTCGAGGGCTACGAGCCGGACGCCGAGGGACTTCGGGGACCGGTGAGGGATATCTACTTCATCGGCAACACCGTCCTCGGTGCGAAGGGGTCGGACGTCTATGTGACGCAGCCGTGGTCCTGGGTATTCTGGGGTAACCGGTTTGCCCAACGCGACGCGGCGGTTACGAACGTTCCCACCGTCTCGCGGGTTAACGCGGGACTGCACTCCGTCCTTGCCGATCCGGCTGCTTTTCCTCAGACGCAACGAGTGGTCGCCCCCGCTCCGTTCACGGCGACGTACGTCATGCAGGCCGGCAGGCTGCATTCGCTATGGAGCGGATACTCCAGCTTTGCGACTATGTCCCCGGGAGCGTGGCCACGGTCGACGATGCCGGAATCCTGGCCCGGCTTTCAGGACATGACCGCCGGCAGGGGCCGCATTTACGTTCTCGCTGACAACCGTGTTACAGAGATCGTTCCGGGCAGCTGGTCTCGCCGGGCGGCTCCGTTCACCTTCACGTCGGTGACCGGGATGGCTTTTGCGGGCAGCTCGCTATACGTGGTTGCGGAGGGAAGAATTCACCGGATCGACCCGACCAGCTGGTCGGATCAGATCGTTGGTCCCGCACTCAGCGGCCGCATCAACGGAGTAGCACAGCATGCGAATGTTCTCTACGTGATGATGGACAACGCCATCACGCCGATCGACCTCTCGTCGCTGTAATCGCGTCATGCGACCATTCGCGGTCATTCGCGCGCTGATCGCTCTGACTCTGGCGTCGTGCGGTGATTCTCCCTCTGCACCGATGTTTGGAACGCCGGCGATCATGCTGATACTCGAGGCGCCGACGCAGACCGGCATCGCCGGCCAGCCTGCTCCTGCACTGCCCGCGGTGGTGGTGCTCGACGCCGAAAACAAGCCGGTCGGCGGCGTCACAGTGACTTTCGCTGTCGGTCCCGACGGAGGATCGGTGACCGTACCCAGCGCCACCACAGACTCGCGGGGCAAGGCGACCCCTGGTTCGTGGACCCTCGGCGCAACCTTTGGTTCAAAGACTCTCACCGCCACAACTGCCGGCGTGGCGCCCGTCGAGTTCAATGCCACCGCGATTGCACCAGATGCCGGTGTTCAGGCATTCCTAATTAGCGACGCCGCTGGGGACACGATCCCGACATCCGCGTCCGGCTTCATGAAAGCGCACGACGTCGTAAGCGTACGCGGCGAATTCAAGCGCGACTCGCTCATCGTCACCTTCACGTTCACAGGCCCGGTGGGACCCATTTCGGCAGGTGGTCCTGCGGCCGTGGGCGGGTACCTCGAATTTGACACCGACGAGAGCGGAGCGACCGGCATCGTCCCTTCGGGCAATGCGTTCGGCGGCAGTGCCGGCCTCGGAGTGGACTATCAGGTAAACCTTTTCGACGCCACCAGCAGCAGTGCCGCCCTCCGCGCAATCTCCACCGGGGCCAACGCCAGCGTTGCTGCTTCCTTCGCGGGCAACTCGATCGTACTTCGGATTCCGATGCGCCTCCTTGGCAATGACGATGGGAGATTCGCCGTCGTCGGCATCCTCGGCACCATCGAGCGCCCGACTGATCTCTTTCCGAACACCGGAGGAGGTACCGCACGACCGGGAGGCTAGTGGCACCCCAATTGCTTTTTGTCGAGGTCCACCGTCAAACGACAAAAGCTGTCCGGAGAAATGATATGGAAATGGAAACTCTGAAAGACCTCTATGTAGAGGAGCTGAAGGATCTGTGGAGCGCGGAAAAGCAGATCGTCAAGGCGCTACCCCGCATGATCAAGGCAGCATCCCACCCCGAGCTCAAGGCGGCTTTTGCCCGGCACCTCAAGGAAACCGAAACACATGTCGAGCGCATCGAAGGCGTGTGTGACGAGCTTGGCGTGAGCCCGCGCGGCAAGAAATGCATCGGCATGGAAGGCCTTCTGGAGGAAGGCGCGGAGCTCATCAAGGAGAAGCCTGATGCTGATGTGCTCGACGCCGGTCTGATCGCCGCGGCGCAGCATGTCGAGCACTACGAGATGGCGGGCTACGGCTGCGTTCGCACGTACGCACGGCAGCTCGGATTCGAGGCGCAGGCGAACATTCTTCAAACTACGCTCGATGAAGAGGGCACTGCTGACAAGCTCCTCACCCAGATCGCGGAAAGCTCCGTGAATCTGGAAGCCGAGGCCTAGCAGCGGTCCACCGGCAGGGATTCGCGCCAGCAGGGGGAACAACTCTTGATCTAGCGCGGTGCCAGCGCAGAATGATTGACTGGCATTGAGAGGCCGGCCTCGAGCCGGCCTTTCTTGCGCTAAAACAGTCCCGGTACGCCGAGCTCGAGCTGGTCCGGAGGAGATGCACCGAGCTTTGTCAGCGACGTTGCCGGAGCGATGCATTCGGCCGAGTCATTGTTCGGACTGTTCACCAGGCGGCTCACTTCGTACGTCTGGAGATCTGTTCCCTCATAAGGCGCTAGAAGCGCGAGAAGCGTCGCCTCGTCGGAAGCAGAATCCATCCACATTTTCACGGAATCAGCGGTGAGGATCGCCGGCATCCTGTGATGATAGGCGGAGGCCATCGTCGACGCCCGCGTCGTGATGATGGTACAGGTATCGAGTGGCTCGACCCCGCCATTCCAGCGGTCCCACAGCCCGGCGAAGGCGAACGCCCCATGACCGTCAAGGTGAAAGAACATCGGTACCTTCGTTTTGCCGGCGGGAGTCCACTCGTAATATCCGTCCGCCAACACCAGACATCGCCGGTTGCTGAGCGCCTCTGCATAAGCTGCCCTGCTGGCCAGCGACTCCGCCCGGGCGTTGATCATGCGGCTTCCTCCCGATGGGTCCTTCGCCCACGACGGCACGAGACCCCATTGCATCATACGGGCAGCGGCCGAGCTACCTTCGTCGAGAGAGAGCGTCCACTGGAGCTGCGAGGGCGCAATGTTGTACCTCGGCTCGAATCCCGGAAGGACGGGCGGCAGTTGGAACCGGTCCAGAATGTTGACCGGCGCGTCATGAAGCGAGGAACGGCCACACATAAGCACAAGTTAGCCGCATCGTCTCGTGAGTCGATAGCTGGCGCTCTGGCCCGGAATGCGCAGGATGATTATCCCTACT
>Ga0136617_10003789_pt1 | contig 13516 bp, 19 predicted proteins | sample AntDrymUQ3222106_2_FD_129672 | JGI IMG/M metagenome (GOLD analysis project Ga0136617, IMG submission 129672) | Polar desert sand microbial communities from Dry Valleys, Antarctica - metaG UQ322 (21.06) | ecosystem: Environmental > Terrestrial > Soil > Desert | place: Antarctica: Dry Valley...
CAGCACCGAGTCGAGCAGCAGTCGCTCCACGCCCGCCGGATGCGCCTGTGCGTAGGCGAGCGCGAGCTTCGTCCCGTACGAGGTTCCGTAGAGGACAAGCCTGCGAACACCGAGTTCCCGGCGCACGGCCTCGATGTCCTCGACGTGGTCGCGGGTCGAGAAGAAGCGCCGGCGGGCCCCGAGCGCCGTTGCGCACCGGGCCGCCCGGGCCGCGAGGGCGCCGCCGGTGAAGGCGTCGGCCCGGCCCTCGACGTTCCGGCAGCGGAGGAGTCCGGACTTGCCGGTTCCCCTCGGGTCGAAGGCGACGAGCGTCGAGCGCGTGAAAACTTTGGCCTCCCGGCGGAGGTCGAAGACACCGGCGGAGGCCTGCCCCGGCCCGCCGGCGATGAGAAGCACGACCCGGCGGGTCGCCCTCGGGGCCCTGAAGCGCTCGAGGTGGAGCGCGATGCGGCCGCGGACGGCGCGGGAGCGGTCGAGGGGAACCGAGATGCTCGCGCAACTCACGGCGCGCTTGCCCTCGCAGGGCCGGAACCGCGCCGCCTCGGCGGGGGCCGCAACCACGAGGAACGCCGCGAGGCCGAGGAGAAGCCTCAGCGCGATGACGGCCACCGTACGAGCCTACTGATCGTCCCAGATGCCGTTCGCCGCGCAAGGACGATCCCGACAGCGATCAGAAGGCCGCCGAGGAACTGGGCGACCGACATCGGCTCCGACAGGATCACCAGCGCGAACACCGCCGCGATGAAGGGCTGGATGTTCGCGAAGAGCGTCGCCCGGGCCGCGCCGACAACGGCGATGGAGCGGAACCAGAGGACGTTCGTGAGTACGAGCGGGCCGAGCGTCGCGAAGACGATCGCGACCCAGGGCACGACTCCGAGATCGAAGGGCTGGTCGCCGAGCTGGCCCCAGCCGCTCGCCACGAGCGGAATGCAGCCCGCGAGCAGGACGACCGCGCTGATCCGGTACGGCGAGTACCGCAGCATGAGCGGGGCGACCGCGAGCGAGTAGACCGCCCATGTGGCGGCGGTCGCGACGGCGAGGAGATTGCCGGTCAGGTCGACCGTGACGCCGCCGCCCGAGCCGAGCGCGACCAGGGCGACGCCGAGGGACGAGACCGAGGCCGCAAGCCAGAAGCGCCCCGACAGCCGCTCGAGGCCCAGCGCCGAGCCCGCCAGGGCCGCGAAGATCGGAGTGATCCCGAGAATCAGCGCGACCGTCGTTGCTGTTGTGAGCTTGATCGCATAGGAGTAGGCGAGCTGGTTCAGCCAGATTCCCGTCGCGGCGGCCACCGCCAGCAGCAGGAGATCGCGCCGGCCGCCGATCCGGAAGGAGCGCTCGCTGCCGAAGGTGAAGGCCGCGAACAGGAGAGCCCCTGCCGTGTACCGGATCGAGGAGTACGCGAGCGGCTCCCACCCGTGGGTGAGTGCGTAGCGCGTGACCGTGATGTTGAGCGCCCAGATGACGACAGTCGCCAACAGCATCAGCTCGACCGTCGACGGACGCCGCACTCTCGGACACTAGATGCTCGACGCGGCGCCCCGGTTCACGGCCCTGTCGAGTAGGTTTCTCCCGTGCGCCGCGAGCCCACGATCGACGACATCGACGCCCTGGTCGGGCCGGCTACCCCCCACTTCGCCCTCCAGCTGCGGGCCCGCGTCCGCGAGCAGATCGCCGACCTTCCCGACGATCACCCCGTGCGCCGCTACGGCGAGGAGAAGATGGCTCTGCTCGACCAGCTCGGGCTCGCTTCGTCGAAGGCCGAGGAGGGCGACCGCGAGTCGAAGGATCGGCTCGGCTGGGACGGGCTGCCGAGCTCGGCGCCGGTCTCGGATCCGCTCCCACGACGGAGGTGAACTTCGAGGGCGCGAGCGTCCTCGTCACGGGCGGCACGCGCGGGATCGGAAGGGCGATCGCCCGACGCTTCGCCGAGCGGGGAGCGGTGCGGATCGTGCTCGGCTACCTGCGCAACGACCGTGCGGCGGAGGAGGCGGCCGCCGAGCTGCGAGGGCTCGGGGCAGAACCCGTGCTCCTGCGCGGGAACGTCGCCTCCGAGCGGGTGGCGTCGGAGGTCGCGGCGCTCGGCGCGCTCGACGTCGTCGTCCACAACGCAGCGACGGGGGTGATCCGTCCGGCTCTCGAGACCGAGGACAAGCACTGGGACTGGACGCTCGCCGCCAATGCGCGGGCGCTGCTCTCGCTCGCGCGGGCGGCGGTGCCGTCGATGCGCCCGGGCTCGTCGCTGGTCGGGATCTCGAGCCTCGGATCGAGCCGCGTGCTCGAGAACTACGTGCTCGTCGGAACGTCGAAGGCGGCACTCGAGTCGGTCGTCCGCTACCTCGCGGTCGAGCTCGCGCCCCGGGGGATCCGGGTGAACGCGGTCTCGGCGGGCGTCGTCGAGACGGAGGCCCTTCAGCACTTCCCGAACCGGGAGGAGATGCTGGGGCACGGGCTGGGGCGCACGCCGGCGGGGCGGCTGGTGACGCCGGAGGATGTGGCCGCCGCGGTCACGTTCCTGTGCTCTCCGGAGGCGGACATGGTGCGCGGCCACACTCTGGTCGTCGACGGTGGGTTCTCGCTGCTGGCGTGACGTCGGCGACATCCGCTCCGTTTGCAACCCTGCTGCTCTACGCAGCAAAGGGAGGGACGATGAGCATCGGAGTCAGCCTCATCCTGATCGCGGTGGGCGCCATTCTCACCTGGGCGGTGAACGCCGAGGTCGAGGGGGTGGACATCACCGTCGTCGGCGTCATCCTGATGGTGGTCGGCGCAATCGGCTTCATTCTCAGCATGATCTTCTGGTCGTCCTGGGGCGGTGCGGGCGTCCGCAGGCGCACCGCGGTCGTGGACGAGGGCGTCGCTCCTCGCCGGAGCTCTGTCGAGGAGCCGCGCACGCGCACGACGACCTACGTCGAAGAGGACGCCCCCGGTCCGCCGCCGGGCGCACCGCCGCCTCCCTAGACCTGCCCGTTCCGAAGGCCGCGCAGCCGACCGAGCGTGTCGGCTGCGATGTAGCCCGCGATCTTCGGATTCTCCTGCAACCGACGGAGCGAGTAGGCGTACCACTGCCGGCCGAAGGGGACGTAGATCCGGAGGCGCCGTCCCTCCCGCACCAGCTCGTCGCCGCGTTCCGAGCGCACGCCGAGGAGCATCTGGAACTCGTACTCGTCCGCACCGAGGCCCCGCTCCTCGACGAGGCGCCGACCCTCCTTCACCAGCCACTCGTCGTGGGTGGCGACCCCGACGTAGCACCCGGCCGAGAGCAGCTCCTCCAGCACCCCCACGAAGTTCGCCCGCACCTCGTCGTACTCCTGAAACGCGATGTCGCCAGGCTCGACGTAGATGCCCTTGCAGAGACGGACATTCGGGCGGAGATCCGCGACGGCCCGGACGTCCGCGAGCGTCCGTCGCAACGACGCCTGCAGGACGATCCCGATGTTCTCGTGCCCGGCCTCGCGCAGCTCCCGGTAGAGGCTGAGCGTGTCGTCGGTCGTGCTCGAGTCCTCCATGTCGATCGTGACGAAGTTCGAGCGTTCCTTCGCGTCGCAGACGACCTCCATCAGGTTCTCGCGGCAGAGCTCGTAGCCGAGCTTCAACCCGAGCGCGGTCAGCTTGACGCTGACCGTCGAGGCGAGCCCCTTCCGCTCGACCGCGGCCAGGACGTCCTCGTACTCCTGTGTGTACGCGCGCGACTCGTCGGGATTCGAGATCTCCTCGCCGAGGACGTCGATCGTCGCGGTCTTGCCCGCGGCGTTCAGCTCCCGCACGACGCGCGTCGCGTCGCTGCACTCCGCACCGGCGATATAGCGCTGCGACAGCCGCTGCACGAGCGCCTTCGGCACGGCCGGCAGCACGCGAACGAGGGCGCGATCGAAGAGTGCCACGGCGAACTCGATTCTAGGCTAGCGCTCGCGCATGAAACCCTGACGCGCGGCGCTCACGAGCGCGACCGCCTCGGGAAAGAGCACGCGCATCGAGTCGCGCAGCGCGATCGACTGCTCCTCGGGCGACCCGCTCACCTGCACCTGTTGCAGCGCAGCGCCCGTGAGCTCGACCGCCGTGTTGAGCGTCAGCGTTGCGAACTGCTCGCGCTGCGCCTCGTGCACCGTCTCGGCCTGCTGCGCAGCGAACTCCTGCAGTCCGCGCAGCAGATCCTCGGGGTCGCCGCCGAACGGAAATCCGAATCCACCTTCCATCGAGCCTCCTTTACAGTTCCTTTACGGGGTCAGAGCCCTGACGGGGCGACTGCGGACTTCCACCGAGCCCAGGAGCGCGAACGCCCGCACGCGAATCGTCGGCGCGTGCGGCAGGCGGCGGCCGCTGATGCGCTCCTCCTTGCTGCCGAGGAGCGCGACGCCCGTGACCTCGACGTCGACGCCTTCGGGGACGACGATCTCGACGGAGCCCAGCACCGCCCAGGCGTCGATCACGACCTCGTCGCCTGCGAGCTCGGCTCTCCGCAGATCGAGCTCGCAGCTCCCAAGGACGGCCAGCGCCTGCGTCCGGCGCGGTACGCGCCAGCGACTCCTCCTCTCGCTGCTGCCGAGGATCGCGATCGTCCGGTGCACCGATGAGCGGTCGGCGGCACGCACCTCTGCGGGAAGATCGCGTGACAGTCGCTCGAGCTCGCCGTGCGTGCGCGCCGTCTGAGCCGCTCCGACGCGCTCCGAGAACTCCTCGAGCGTGAGCCGCCCCGCGGCCAGATGCTCCCCGAGGGCCGCCGATACGCGGTCGCGGTCGGCGTCCGAGGCGCGGAGGTCGTTCACAGCTCCACCCGGACGGGCGTGCGCTTGTAGTGCGCCTCGACCTCGGCCACGAGCGACTCCACCGCGCCCACGGCTTCCTTCCTCGCCTCGGCAAAGGGCGAAGGTCCGTACTCGCCGAGCGCCTGCTCGAGGCGGCGCGTCGCCACCCCCAGCTCGTCGAGGTACCTCTGGCTGGCAAGGCGCGGCGGTACGCCAACCGTGCGCTCCAGCTCGAGCGCAGCCGCCTCGGCCTCCTCGATCCCCGGCGGCTGCTCGCTGAGGCGGAGCGAGAGGAGCCTGGAGCGCAGCCCCTCGAGATCGCCCCCTGCGGCCACCTCCCCTGCCGTCTCGCAGACGGCAGCGATCGAGGCGGCGTCGCGGACGACCGCGGGATCCTCGAGCGGCTGTCCGTCCCCGTCGAGCGCGAGCCAGGCGCGCCGGCCGCCGTCGCGCTCGAAGGCGCAGAGGTACGCGCGCCGGCCCGGATACGGCTCCGAGGCGACGACCCCGGTGAGCCGCTCATCCGCCTCGGTGTAGAGCTCAGCCAGCGCGGCGACGCGCTCGAGATCCTCACTCAGACTCACCTCCCGCAGCATAGAGTTGCGCCCTTGGTCGAGGTCGCGTCCGCTCGCAACCGGCACGCCCGCAGCCTGTTCGCGCCACTCGGCCCCTCCTATGACCGCACGGCGACGCTGCTCTCGTTCGGGCAGGATCCGCGCTGGCGCCGCTTCCTCGTCTCGCGCGTGCGAGCGGGGCCGGACGAGCGGGTGCTGGACGTGGCGACGGGCACCGGCGCGGTCGCGATCGAGCTCACCCGCCGCACCGGTTGCAGCGTCGTCGGCCTCGATCAGAGTCCGGAGATGCTCGCGGTGGCACGCGAGCGCGTGGCGCGGACAGAGCTCGCCGACCGGATCGAGCTCGTCGAGGGCAACGCGGAGGCGCTGCCCTTCCCGGACGCGTCGTTCGACGGCCTGACCTTCACCTACCTCCTGCGCTACGTGAACGATCCGGCCGCGACGTTGCACGAGCTCACGCGCGTCGTCCGGCCGGGCGGATCGATCGCCTCGCTCGAGTTCGCGGTACCGCCACGGCCGATCCCGCGCGCCCTCTGGGAGCTCTGGGTGCGAGTCGGCCTTCCGACCGCCGGCCGAGTGCTGTCGCCCGGGTGGCACGAGGTCGGCTGCTTCCTGGGGCCGAGCATCAGCGGCTTCTACGAGCGCCTCGGGCTCGAGGCGATCCTCCGGCTCTGGCACGAGGCGGGGGTGGAGGACGTCCGCGCCCGCCTCCTCAGCCTCGGCGGGGGCGTCGTGATCTGGGGCCGCCGGAGATGACGAGGCCCGCCTTCTACGCCCTGCGGGCGGGCGGTTGGCGGGACTACGTGACGCTCCTGCACCCGCCCTACACGCTCTGGCACCTCTCCTACGTCGCGATCGGAGCAGCGCTCGCCCCCGTCCTCGAGGCGAGGCAGCTCCTCTGGACGCTCGCCGCGTTCGCGCTCGCAATGGGCGTGGGTGCGCACACGCTCGACGAGCTGCAAGGCCGCCCGCTCGGAACCGCCATCCCGTCGACACTCCTCTGGGGGCTCGCCGTCGGCTCGGTCGCGGTGGCCGCTGCGATCGGCGTGGGCGCCGCGCTCGCCTGGACGCTCTGGCTGCTTCCGCTCGTCGCTTTCGGCGTCTTCATCGTCGCGGCGTACAACCTCGAGCTCTTCGGCGGCCGCTTCCACGGCGACGGGTGGTTCGCGCTCGCCTGGGGCGCCTTTCCCGTCCTCACCGCCTACCTCGCCGCCGCGGAGACTCTCCGCCTCGAAGCCCTGCTCGCGGCCGGGTTCGCCGCGCTGCTCAGCCTCGCGCAGCGCCGGCTCTCGACCCCTGTGCGCACCCTCCGTCGGCGAACCACCTCCGTCGCCGGAACGGTAGAGCGCACCGACGGGACACGCGAGCCGCTGACCGCGGAATCGCTGCTCGCGGCGCCGGAGGGCGCGCTGAAAGCGCTCAACGCCTCGGTGATCGCCCTCGCCGCCGCGCTGCTCATCCTGCGTCTGGGCTGAGAGGTCGGCCTACGATGCATGCTGCATGGATCTCGTGGAGCTCTTCGGCCTCCTTCTGGCCCTCGGCATCGTCTCGGCAGCGGCCCTGCTCGCCGTCACCTTCTTCGGCCGTGCCTCCCGCCTGCTCATGCTCGGCTTCGCCGGCGCTCTCGGTGCTCTCGCCCTCGTCGCGTGGATCGCCTTCGCGCTCGACCCCGGCGAGCGGCTCGCACTTTCGGCCGGAGGCCTGACCGCCTGCGCGCTCGGAGCGCTCGCCCTCGTGCCGCTCGAGCGCGCCCTCAAGCGCAACAGGCGCGCCGAGGCCGAGGTCGAACGGACGCGACGCGGTCTCCGTGAGGTCGTCGCGGAGGAGGCGAAGGCCCATGCGTCAGAGCTCGAGCGCCTGCTCGCCCGCGCGCGCGCCGACTCGCTGACCCTGCTCGCCGAGCAGGAGCGCCAGATCGGCGAGGAGCGGCGACACGCGCTCGCCGAGCGGGAACGGGCGGCCGGAGCGGAGGCGACCCAGACGATCGCCGCCGTGCAGAGCCGCGTCGAGGGCAGGCTCGCCGACTGGGCCGCCGACCTCGAGCGCGCCCAGGCGAACCTCACGCGCCAGCTCGCCGAGCTGACCGAACGCCAGCGCCGGCTCGTCGGGGAGGCCGAGACCCGGATCGCACGGGAGGTCGAGCGGCTGGAGGGCGGCAGCGACGAGCAGCGGGCGGCGCTCGCGCGCCTGCGCGAGGAGCTTGGCCGCAATGCGGAGCAGATCGTGGTCGAATCCCGGGCCGAGCTGGAGGCGCACGCGGCCGAGCGACGCCGCGCTCTGCACGAGCTCGACGAGCAGCTCCGCCGGCGCGAGCGCGAGACCGGCGAGCGCATCGAGCGGGAGGAGACCGAGGCGGCGCAGCGCATCACCGCCGACTTCGCCGACATCGAGCGGCGAGCGCTCGACCAGCTCGAGCGCTCGGCCGAGCGGGCTTCGAGCCGGTATGCCGAAGCGGCCTCGTTGGAGCTGGCCGAGGCGATCAGGGGCGCGCGGGAGGACGCGGCGCGCCGGCTCGCCCGCGAGCTCGACCGCGCCGTCGAGAACTTCACGCGGGAGTCGTCGACGGTCCTCGCGGAGCGCCTCGCGCACTTCGGCGACGCCGGCGAGCGGCGGCTCGAAAAGCGACTGGGCCAGATCGCCGCGGGTCTCGAGCGCCAGCGCGAGGAGCTGATCGGGGGGTTCGAGGAGCGCCTCGCAGAGAGCGAGGTCGCGTTCCGGCGCCACCTGCGCTCGCTGGCCGCCGACGCGGAGGCAGAGCGGGCGGTGCTCGACCGCCGAGGCGAGGATTAAGGCCAACTTCCGCGGGCAGGGTTCGTCTACGTGGGAACGAATGGGGGGTTCGGCATGAGCGAGGTCATGGAGAAAGAGGGGGGCGAGCGGGCGAAAGTCGAGAGCTGGCGCCTGCATGTCCTGATCGAGGCGGGCTATCCGCTTCCGCTCGCCGAGCGGCTCGCCGGGAGCGAGGCCGACCTGCACCATGCGGTCGAGCTCGTCGGCGTCGGCTGCTCGCCCGAGACGGCCACGGCGATTCTGCTGTAGCGGTTTCGTCCCGTTCTCGCGCGGAAGTCGCGCGCCGGGCGGAGCTACCCTGCACGCGTGAAGGTCGCGGCAACCGAGCAGGGCGAGCGAAAGGTCTTCTCGGTTACAGCGTTCAACCGGGGCGTCGGCGACTGGCTGTCGCGCCTGCCCACGGTCTGGGTCGAAGGCGAGGTCACCGAGCTGCGCCGGCAGGCCGCCTGGCAGAGCGTCTTCTTCACGCTCAAGGATCCGGCTGAAGGCTCCTGCGTGGGCGTGACGATGCCGCGGGGCCGCTTCGACGCCCTCCGCCTCGAGCTCACCGACGGTGCCCGCGTGCACGTCTTCGGGCGGCCCGAGCTCTTCGCCGCGCGTGGCGACCTCCGGCTGCGCGCGCTCACGATCGAGCGACTCGGCCTCGGCGACCACCTGGCCGCGCTCGAGCGCCTGAAGCGCAAGCTCGCCGCCGAGGGCCTGTTCGCCGCTGCACGGAAACGACCGCTTCCTCGGTTCCCGCGTCGGATCGCGCTCGTGACGGGCAACGACGCCGCGGCCAAGCGCGACGTGGTCACCGCGATCAGAGGCCGGTTCCCGGCGGCTCGCATCCTGATCGCCGAGACCTACGTCCAGGGTCCGCGCGCAGCGGGCGGCATCGTGGCCGCGCTGCGGGCGGTCGCGGCCGAGCCGGAGGTCGACGTGATCGTGCTCGCGCGCGGCGGCGGCAGCTTCGAGGATCTGCTGCCCTTCAGCGACGAGCGGCTCGTGCGCGCAGTCGCTCTCTGCCCGGTCGCGGTCGTCTCGGCCGTCGGCCACGAGCAGGATGCGCCGCTCTGCGACCTCGCCGCCGACGTGCGCGCCTCGACGCCGACGGCAGCGGGGCGCCTGGTGGTTCCCGACGCGAGGGAGCTGACCGAGCTGCTCGGCCGGTCGCGCGGGGCGCTCGGACGCTGCGCCCGGCGCAAGGTCGAGCGCGAGTCGGAGCGGCTCGGAACGGCGCACGAGCGGCTCCGCCTCGCGCCCGCGCGCGCACTCGAGCTGAAGCGGGCGCGGCTCGACGCGGCTGCCGGGCGTCTCCGGGCTCTCTCACCGAGCTCGACTCTCGCGCGCGGGTACGCGATCGTCCGGGCCGGCGACGGCATCGTTCGCTCCGCCGCGGGTCTCGCCAAGGGCGCGCACGTCGACGTGGAGCTCGCGGAAGGCGCCTTCGGCGCGCAGGTGGAGGAGGTGCGACCGTGAGCGAGGAGCCGAGCTTCGAGGCCGCCCAGCGCGAGCTCGAGACGATCGTCGAGCGCCTCGAACGCGGTGAGGCCGGCCTCGAGGAGACGCTCGCGCTGTGGGAGCGCGGCGAGGAACTCTACCGCCGATGCGTGGCGAAGCTCGACGCGGCGCACGGCCGGCTCGAAGAACTGGCGCGGCAGGCGCAAACTGAGGTTTCGCCCGGCGCCCAATCTGTCCTATAGTCCTCGTGATGGCCGTCACGGAGGCACTTCGCCGCGTCCCGCTGTTCGCGGATCTCGACAAGCGCGAGCTCGAAAGCATCGCGAAGTCGATGAGGGAGCGCACGTTCAACGCCGGGCAGACGATCGCGACGGAGGGCTCGAGCGGCGTCGGCTTCTTCGTCATCGATGACGGACGGGCGAAGGTGTCGGTCGGCGGCGAGGAGCGAGCGGAGCTGGGACCGGGAGACTACTTCGGCGAGATCGCCCTGATCGGCGGGACAGACCGGACGGCGACCGTCACGGCCGAGACCGAGCTGCACTGCTATGGATTGAGCTCGTGGGAGTTCCGGCCTATGGTCGAGCACAACGCCGCACTCGCCTGGAAGCTGCTGCAAGCACTGGCGAAACGGATGCACTCCATCGAGCAACGCGGGTAGGAGCCCCTCCGGGCGGCACCCGGATGGCGGTAATCGACTCAGACGCACAGCTCGTCGTCCGCTGCCGGAGCGGCGATGCCTCTGCGTGGCGTGAGCTCGTCGAGCGCTTCTCTCGTTACGTCTACGCGATCGCGGTTCAGGGCTACCGTCTGTCGGCGAGCGATGCGGAGGACGTCTTCCAGGACGTCTTCGCGCGAGTCTACGAACGTCTCGACCAGCTCCGTGACGACGGGGCCATCCGCCCGTGGATCGCGCAGCTGACGCGGCGGCGCTGCGTCGATCGCCTGCGCGAGGGCCGGGGGATCGAGCTGGTCGAGGAGGCGGAATGCGCGGCGGACGAGACCCTGGAGGAGCTCGAGCGGGCGCTCGAGGTTCGGGCGCTCCTCGACGAGCTCCCGGAGACGTGCCGCGAGATCCTCGATCGCTTCTTCGCCCGCGACGAGAGCTACCGCACGATCGGTGAAGCCCTGGAAATTCCGCCCGGCACGATCGCGAGCCGGATCTCGCGCTGCCTCGAAAAGCTCCGTGAGGCATACGCCCGGGAAGATTCCGGGCCTGCGTAGTGTCTAGAGGTCAGACGATTCCATGGCCAACCTCGACGAAACCCAGATCGCCCGGCTGCTCCGCCGGCTCCCCCCCGCCCCCCAGGCTTGGATGCAGGCGGTGGCGCCAGGCTCCGCCGAAGTCGAGTGGGAGTCCGAGCCGGCGATCGACGACGTGCTCGTTCCCGATGTCGTCGCGCATCTCATGGAGTCGGGGGAAGCTCTTCCGGGGCGCTCCGTCGAAAATCTGCTCGAGAGCCTCGCGGACGAGCGCCGAACTCCGGGCGCCGGGCTCCTCGCCGGACTGACCGCCGCGCTCGCGGCCTCCGTCGTGGAGATGGTCGCTCGAGTCTCGCGGCCGGTGTGGCGCGAGGCCCCCGGCGTGCAGGCCCAGGCCGAGCTGCTCGGCGCGCGGGCCCTGCGCCTCGCGCAGGACAACGAGACCTCCTACGGCCGGGCGCTGACCCTGCTCGGCGCGCCGCAGGGCGAGAACCGTGAGCTCGGAAACGCGCTGAGCCGCGCGGCCGACGTGCCGCTCGAGATCGCCGAGGCCGCTGCCGATCTCTCGTCGCTCGCACGGAGCGCGTGGGAGGCGGGCGACCAGGCTGTCCGCGCGGATGCCGCCGCCGCCGCGGCGCTCGCAGCCGGCGCCGCTCAGGCCGCGGCCGGCCTCGTGGAGGCCAACCTCCTCGTGTCGGCCGACGATGCGCGCGGAGCCCGCGCGCGAGGTCTGGCCCGGGCTGCGGCCGACGAGGTGCGGGCGACCGTGCGGGCGTAGTGCTCACCGCCAGAGGCTCCGGCACAGCCGGACGGCCGAGACGACGCTTTCCGGTTGTCCGGGTCGACGGCGGTTCTGTCGGGGAGCACCGTAGGATCACCCGACGGTGAGCGCCGACCGACTCCTTCCCGCCTGGAGCCTGCCGGCCGGATCCTCCGCGGAGCTGGAGGCCGCCGTCGAGTGGCCGCCAGCCGTCACGCCCGAGTGGGCCTGGGGCGGCTCGACCGGCGCAGGCGTGCGCGTCTGCATTCTCGACAGCGGCGTCGAGCCGAACCACCCCTGCATCGGCGCGCTCGACGGCGCGGTCGCGATCTCGCGCCTCCCGGACGGCGGAACGCAGGTCGAGGAGGACTCGGAAGGCGACCTCTGCGGTCACGGAACCGCGTGCGCAGGGATCGTGCGCTCGCTCGCGCCCGACTGCAGCCTCCACTCGGTTCGGGTGCTCGGCGCCGGCTTCACGGGCAGCGGCCCCGTGCTGCTCGAGGGTCTGCGCTGGGCAGTGGAGCAGGGCTTCGACGTGATCAACATGAGCCTCTCGACGACGAAGCGCCAGTTCGCCGAGGTGCTGCACGAGCTCGCCGACAGCGCCTACTTCCGCCGGACGACCCTCGTTGCCTCGGCGCACAACATGCCGGTCGAGAGCTACCCGTGGCGCTTCTCGTCCGTGATCTCGGTGGGAAGTCACGGCGAGGACGACCCGCGGCGCTTCTACTACAACCCGAATCCGCCGGTGGAATTCTTCGCGCGCGGCGTCGACGTCGAGGTCGCCTGGCTCGGCGGCCGTCAGATCCGCTCGACGGGCAACAGCTTCGCGACGCCGCACATGGCGGGCATGTGCGCGCTGATCCGCGGCAAACACCCGAAGCTGACCCCGTTCCAGCTCAAGAGCGTCCTCTACATGACCGCGGCGAACGCGCGCGGCGCGGCGTGAGCAGCGAGCGGCTGCGAGCGGCGGTGGCGGCGGGCGTCCTGCCCGCCGACGAGTCGTACGCGGCCTTGCTGCGATCGATCGTCGAGGTAGCCCGCTCGATCTTCGCCGCCCGCGCGTCGTCGATCATGCTGCTCGACGAGGAGACGGACGAGCTCGTCTTCGAGGCCGTCGCCGGCGAGGGCGCCGGCACGCTCGTCGGCCGGCGCATCCCCTCGAGCACCGGCATCGCCGGCTGGACGCTCGTCACCCGGCAGCCGCTCGTGCTCGACGACCTGGCCGAGGATCCCCGCCACGCCCGCAACGTGGCCGAAGGGACGGGATACGTGCCTCAGGGCCTGATGAGCGTGCCGCTCCTGAGCGAGGAGCGGGCGCTCGGCGTCCTGCAGGTTCTGGACCGGCAGACGCCGTTCTCGCTGGCGGAGATGGAGCTGCTTGGCCTCTTCGCGACCCAGGCAGCGATCGCGGTCGAGCTCCTGGGGCGGGCGCGGCGGGCCAAGGCCGTCCTCGCCGGCGGGGAGCCGGAGCTCGCGCTCGTCGCGCGGGTCGCGGCAGCGCTCGACGCCCTCGAGGACGAGCGGCGTGAGGCCGGGCTCGAGCTGCTGAGGGCGCTCGAGCGGGTGCTGGGGAAGAACGGCGGCCCGGGCGCCGTCTAGTGGACATGTGGGAAGAAGAGGAAGAGCCGGAGGGGCGCGAGCCCGAGGTCGAGGAGCCCGAAGAGGACGAAGAGCCCGACGTCGAGGCGCACGGCTCCTCGTCGTTCAACTAGAGCGGGAGACTCGATCGTCACGGACGAGCAGGCCAACGAGCTCAAGTCGCGCATCGAGCGCGACGACGCGTTCGCGGAGGCGCTCGAGAACGATCCGCTGGCGGCGCTGCAGGTGGAGGGGTACGGAGAGCTGCGGAGGGTGTCCGGCGCGAGCTCGAGCGGCTCGACGGGCTGATGGCGCAGCTCGACGGGGGACGAGGCGTTCCGCCAGAGGGTCGAGGAGAACCCAGCGGCGCTCGTCGCGTGGGGCATCCCAAACGAGGCGCTGGAGCCGGTGCTGATGGCGATCGG
>Ga0136617_10003790_pt1 | contig 13513 bp, 16 predicted proteins | sample AntDrymUQ3222106_2_FD_129672 | JGI IMG/M metagenome (GOLD analysis project Ga0136617, IMG submission 129672) | Polar desert sand microbial communities from Dry Valleys, Antarctica - metaG UQ322 (21.06) | ecosystem: Environmental > Terrestrial > Soil > Desert | place: Antarctica: Dry Valley...
AGCCCGGGGTCGCGCACCACCACGCCGCCCGTGATCGAGCAGTTGCCGTCGCTGTGGAAGCGCTCGATCACCGGGCGCACGTGGCCGGGGGCCGACTCGCCGGGGGTGTAGCGCCGCCGCCCCTCGAACGGGCGCCAGCCGAAGTTCTTGCCGCGCCCGCTGCGCACGAACGAGACCTCCTCGACCTCGTTCTGGCCGACGTCGCCGATCGACAGGTCGCCGGTGCGGCGGTCGAACGAGAAGCGCCACGGGTTGCGCAGGCCGTAGGCGTAGATCTCGCCGCGCGCGCCGCGCCGCCCCACGAACGGGTTGGAGGCCGGCACGGAGTAGGGCCGGCCGCCGGAGGGGCGCGGGTCGATGCGCAGGATCTTCCCCAGCAGCGTGCCGAGGTTCTGCGCGTTGCCGCGCGGGCCGTGCCGGTCGCCGCCCCCGCCGCCGTCGCCGAGCCCGACGTAGAGCCGCCCGTCGGGCCCGAACAGCAGCAGGCCGCCGTTGTGGTTGGACTCGGGCTGGTCCTGGAAGAGGACCTGGCGCGCCGACGCCTCGCGGGCGCGGTTGGCGCTCGAGCGGCGGTACTCGACCACCCGCGTGTCCCCGTTGCGATCGGTGTAGTCGACGTAGAAGCGCCCGCTCTGCGCGTAGTCGGGCGCGAACGCCATCGAGAGCAGCCCCTGCTCCCCGCCCGAGACGATCTGCGAGGAAACGTCGAGGAACGGCCGCGCGAGCTTGCGTCCGTCGCGGACGACCATGATGCGCCCGCCCTGCTCGACCACGAACTGGACGTTGCGATCCTGCGGGGGCGCGGTGACGAACACCGGCGCGGTGAAGCTGGCGATCCGCTGCAGGCGCACGCCCCTGCGTGCCGCGGGGCGGGCCGGCTCCGGCGTCGCCGTGGGCGTGGGAGCCGGCGAGGGGGCCGGGGGGGCGGTGGAGCGGGCCGCAGCGTCGCCGTTCTCGCCCGAGCCGCTGCAGCCGAGCACGAGCGCCCCCGCGGCGACGGCGGCCGGCAGCAGCACGCGGATCGGGGCGACCCCCATCGCGCCGAGGATGACATGGCGGCTCCCGCGCGGGTCAGATCGTGGCGCGCACGGCACTGCGGTGATGGAGCAGGCGCGCGGCCAGCAGCCCGCCGATCGCCCCGAACAGGTGGCCCTGCCACGACACGCCGGGTGTGGGGACGAGCCCGAACAGCAGCGTCGAGCCGTAGATCGCCAGCACCACGAGCCCGCCCACCAGGTGCAGCGGCCGGCGCGAGTAGACGCCACGGGCGACCAGGTAGGCGGCGAACCCGAACACGAGCCCGCTCGCGCCGATGTGGACCGTCCCGTCGGGAGCGGTCAGCCACGTGCCCAGCCCGCCGACGACCGTGACGATCGCGGCGACGGTGGCGACCCGCGCCAGGCCGCCGAGCGCGATCGCCGCGCCGAGCATCAGGAACGGGATCGTGTTGCCGATCAGGTGGCCGAAGCCGCCGTGCAGGAAGGGCGACAGGACGACCCCGACCAGCCCCTCGGGCTCACGCGGGCGGATGCCTGCGGAGTCGAGGTCGCCGGCCACGAGGTCGACGATCTCGACCGCCCACATCAGCGCGACCAGCGCCGCTACCAGGAGGAAGCCTGCGGTGCGGTCCTGCGGCTCGCGCCGGGTCACGTCGGAGCGGGCCGGCGGCGGTCCTGCTGAGCCACGGCGGATCACGTCGGTGCGGTCCATGGCCCCCAACGCTACGCGCTCGTGCTCAACACGCGCTCAAGCCAGCGCCCGACCGCGTCGCGCAGCCCCGGCGCGTCGGAGCGCAGGCCGTGGTTCCCGCGCAGCCGCGCGACCTCGCGGCCGGCGCCGGCCGGCGGCATCCCGAACGGATCGCTCTCGCCCTGGACGACCAGCACGGGCACGTCGACCGCCTCCAGCTCGGCCACCCGGGTCTTCTCCGGGCGCCCCGGCGGGTGCAGCGGGAACGCCAGGCAGAGCACGGCGATCGCGCCGGTCTCGCCCGCGGTGCGGCAGGCGACGCGGGCGCCGGAGGAGCGGCCGCCCGCGACCAGCGGCAGGCCGCCGAGCGCGCCCGCGCGCAGCTGGGCGACGACCGCCGCCCACGCCGCGTCGAGCTGGGCCGCGGGCGCCGGCGAGCGCCGGCCGGCGACCCGGTAGGGCTGCTCGACGAGCGCGACGGTCACGCCGGCGCCGTGCGCGGCCTCCGTGGCCACGACGAGGTCGGGCGCGCCCACCCCGCCGCCGGCGCCGTGGCCCAGGACCAGCGCCGCGACCGGGTCCGCCGCGGCGGCGTGCAGGTGCACGCGGGCGGGGCCGTGCGGCGTGTCGAGCTCGAGCGCCACGGTCAGCGCCTCACGAGCGCGACGAAGAGGCGGTCCAGCTCCCCGGCCGGATCGGCGGTGAAGCCGGTGTGGACCGCGGACGGCTGCACGATCGTGCTCGACGGCGCGGTCAGCCAGTGGAAGCGCTCGGAGAGGTCCAGGGCGGCCACGCGCCCGCCCTCCGCGCGCCCCTCGGCGACGGCGACCAGCGTCTCGAGCTGCGCGCGCACCTCGCCGGGGTCGCTGCCGGGCGCGAGCGCCGCCAGCAGCGCGCCGTCCAGCTCCGCGCGGGCGCCCAGGAAGCGCAGCGCCCGGCAGAACAGGACCACGCCGGCGTTGAGCGCCTCGCCGCGCTCCACGCGCGGCACGACGCGCAGCATCGCGTACTGGAACGGCTCAGCCGCGGGCACGCGCCGCCCCCTCACGTGGCGCCCCACCGAGCCGGCCCGCGGCTTCGCCCGGCCCCTGCCGCGCCTCCCGACGGGCGCCCTCCACCTGCTCGACGAAGCCCTCGCGGTCCGCGAGCCGCGCAGCCAGATGCGCCGCGTACGCGTCGCCCGCGACCCAGGTGCCGGGCAGCGCCGCGGCGATCGCCGCCAGCCGCGCACCGTCCAGCCGCGGCGCCAGCCGCGCGTCCGCCTCCGCGATCGGCCCGGCGAACGGCAGCAGCACGTGGTCGCGGATGGCGGGGAAGCGCTCCCCGGCGCGCGCGACCGGATCGCCGGTCGCGTGGTGCACGTACAGCGCCGCCCCGTGGTCGATCAGCCACAGCGCGTGGTGCCAGCGCAGCAGGTTCGGGTTGCGCGGCGTGCGGTCCACGTTGAGCACGTAGGCGTCGAACCACACCACGTCGGCGGCCAGCTCGGCGCCCGGCGGGCGCGCCGGCGTGAACGGCAGCGCGCCGGGCAGGAAGTCCATGCCGAGGTTGGTGCCGCCGCTGGCGGCGATCAGCTCCTGGATCTCCGGATCGGGCTCCGCCGCCCCGAGCGCCGGATCCAGCTCCACGAGCACCAGCTCGGGCACCGGCAGCCCGAGCGCCCGCGCGACCTCGCCGGCCACCAGCTCGGCGGCGAGCGCCTTCGGGCCCTGCCCGGCGCCGCGGAACTTCAACACGTAGAGCCCGTCGTCGTCGGCCTCCACGAGGCCCGGCATCGACCCGCCCTCGCGCAGCGGGGTCACGTAGCGGGTGGCGGTCACGGTCCGCAGCACGGCTGGCATCATGGCGTCCCATGCCGACGAAGCTGTGGGAGCCGCCGCAGGAGCTGGTCGAGAGCTCGACGATGACGCGCTACATGCGCTGGCTGGACCGGGGGTTCACCACCTACGACGAGCTGTGGCGGTTCTCCGTCGAGGACCTGGACGCGTTCTGGGCCTCGATCTGGGAGTTCTTCGAGGTCGACGCGACCTACGACCGCGTGCTCGGCGAGCGCGGCATGCCGGGCGCCGAGTGGTTCACCGGCGCGCAGCTCAACTACGCCGAGCGCGCGTTCCGCGGCAAGCACGACGACGCGCTGGCGATCGTGCACGCCTCCGAGTCGCGCGAGCAGGCCGAGCTGACCTGGGGCGAGCTGCGCGAGCAGGTGGCGCGGATCGCGGCCGGCCTGCGCGCGCTGGGCGTCGGGCCCGGCGACCGTGTCGCGGCCTACATGCCGAACATCCCGGAGGCGATCGCCGGCTTCCTGGCCACCGCGAGCCTGGGCGCCGTGTGGTCGAGCTGCTCGCCGGACTTCGGCGCGCGCAGCGTGGTCGACCGCTTCGCGCAGATCGAGCCGAAGGTGCTGCTGGCCGTCGACGGCTACCGCTACAACGGGCGCGACTTCGACCGCGCCGAGGTGGTCGCCGGCATCCACGGCGAGGTCGGGGGCACGCTGGTGCGCTTCGGCTACCTCGACGGCTCGGGCTGGGAGGACGGCTTCCTGACCGGATCCCCGCCCACCCAGCCGGCGTTCGAGCAAGTCCCGTTCGACCACCCGCTGTGGATCCTCTACTCGTCCGGCACGACCGGGCTGCCCAAGGCGATCGTGCAGGGCCAGGGCGGGATCCTGATCGAGCACCTCAAGAAGCACCACCTGCACATCAACGCGCAGGCCGGCGACCGCGTCTTCTGGTTCACCACGACCGGCTGGATGATGTGGAACTTCCTCGTCTCCGTGCTGCTCACCGACGCGGCGGTGGTGCTCTACGACGGCAGCCCCGGCCATCCGGACATGGGCGTGCTGTGGGACCTCGCCGAGGCGGCGGAGGTGACCACGTTCGGCACCAGCGCCAGCTACATCGCGTCGTGCATGAAGGCGGGCGTGGAGCCCGGCGAAGGCCGCGACCTCTCCAAGCTGAAGGCCGTCGGCTCGACGGGCTCCCCGCTCTCGCCCGAGGGCTTCCGCTGGGTCTACGAGCACGTCGGCAGGGACACGTGGCTCTTCTCCACCAGCGGCGGGACCGACCTCTGCACGGCGTTCGTCGGCGGCTGCCCGCTGGTGCCGGTCTACGAGGGCGAGCTGCAGGCGCGCGCGCTCGGCGCCGCGATCGAGGCCTGGAGCCCGGAGGGCGAGCCGCTGATCGGCGAGGTCGGCGAGCTGGTGGTCACCGAGCCGATGCCCTCGATGCCGCTGTACCTGTGGAACGACCCGGACGGCGAGCGCTACCACGAGAGCTACTTCGACATGTTCCCGGGCGTCTGGCGCCACGGCGACTGGATCGAGATCACCGAGCGCGGCACCGCGATCATCAGCGGCCGCTCGGACTCGACGATCAACCGCGGCGGCATCCGCATGGGCACCGCGGAGATCTACCGCGCCGTGCTGGCGCTCGACGAGGTCACCGACGCGCTGGTGGTCGACGTCGCGCAGGAGGGCACGGAGAACTTCATGCCGCTGTTCGTGGTGCTGCGCGACGGCGCGGAGCTGACCGAGGAGCTGGCGAAGGCGATCAAGGCGCGCATCCGCGAGGACTGCTCGCCGCGCCACGTGCCGAACGAGATCGTGACCGTCGAGGAGGTCCCGCGCACGCTGTCGGGCAAGGTGCTCGAGCTGCCGGTCAAGCGCATCCTGCAGGGCACCCCGCCCGAGCAGGCCGCCAGCCGCGACTCGCTGGCCAACCCGAAGGCGTTGGACTTCTTCTCGGACTACGCGCGGCGCTGACGGCGCACGCCGTAGAGCACGGCCGAGACCGCGAACAGCGCCGCGGTGATGAGGAGCCACGCCTCCAACGCGCCGTCGAGCGTGCGGCCGCTGACGCCCTCGAGCACCGGATCGCCCTTGCCGGTGATGCCGGGCAGGTAGACGAGCAGCAGCACGCCCGCGATGCCGGCCGGGACGCGCACGTGGGCGAGCAGGTGCAGCGGCGAGGCGCCGTAGCGGCTCATGCCGCGAACCTCAGCGCCGCCACCCACTTCGTGCAGTGCACGCCCGGCAGGGCCGGCACGATGATGCGGGCCGGGTAGCCGTGGTCGAGCGAGAGCGGCTCGCCCTCGACGGTCAGCGCGAGCAGCGAGCGCTCGTCGGCGACCTGGTCGCGGCTGAGCGTCGCCTGGTTGAGCACGCCGCGCGGCTGCAGCGACTCCACGAGCAGCTCGCCGGGCGGCACGCCGGCCATGGCGGCGAGCGCGGCCAGCGGCACGCCGGTCCACCCGCGCGTGGCGGTCCAGCCCTCCACGCAGGCGATCGGCAGCGTCTCGGTGCGCTGGGACAGCGCCAGCAGGTCGTCGCGGGTGAGCTGCAGCTCACGGCCGCCGGCAGCCAGCACGAGCCGGTAGTCGGCGCCGGTCATGGCGGGCGTGACGCCGGCGTTGCGAGCCGTCTTGTTGATCGGGAACTCCGCGCCGCCGCCCTGGTCCCCGCCGCGCGGCGCGAGCACCGCCAGCCGGCGCAGCGGCCCGCCCACCGACTGCCCGGCGCCGGTGATCAGGATCGCGGCCGAGCCCGCGCCGACGAAGGCGAGCAGGCCTCGCCGGGAGATCGTCGGCGCAGCCGGCTCCGCCGCCACCAGTCCGTCCTCGTCGGGTGGCTCGGGGCGCGTGTGCGCGAGGTCCTCCCGCAGCGGGCGCCAGCACGCCGCGGTCGCGGTAGGCGCGCACGACGACCGGCATCTTCACCACGAGGTGCACGAGCAGGGCCGCGATGAACACGACGCCGCCGTTGTAGTGCGCCACCACGAAGTTGAACCCGAACGCGTACCAGTACTGCGCGTTCAGGATGCCGGTCGCGAACTGGAAGATCGTGCTGGAGACGAGCAGCGCCACCGCGCCGCGCTCGATCGCCTGCGCGGGGCTCACGGCGGGCGGCCACGCGAACAGCCGCGGGATCACCGACCACAGCTTGGCCAGCAGCAGCGGCACGACCGCCAGCCCGACGATCACGTGCAGCCCCTGGGAGAGGCCGAACAGCCAGGCCGGCTGCGTCGGCCAGTCGAACGTGAGCAGCGGCAGGTCCAGGCCGGGGTCGATCAGCGCGTTGCGCCCGAGGTCCGGGTTGTAGGCGGCGTGCGAGGCGAAGCCTGTCAGCGCCACCACCGTCACCCCGGCGAGCAGCAGGCTGCCGAGGATCGAGGTCAGCCACGGCCCCCGCAGCGGGCTGCGCCAGAACTCGCGCCGGAACGGCCCCGGCGGCGGCGTCGCGGGGAAGATCCGCAAGGCGCTCAGGCGGCGGCGGAGAGCCCGTAGCGCGACGTGACGTGCACGACGGGCAGGCCGGTCGCGTCCTGCGCGCGCTCGAGCAGGTCCTTCTCGAGCCAGTGGGAGTCCTCGGCCGGGAACGTGGAGATGACGATCTCGTCGGCCGGGAAGCCGCTGACCGCGTCCTGGATCGCCTGCAGCGGATCGGCGTCTCCGACGGACCCATTGGCCCGGACGCCCGCGCCGGCCAGGTAGGCGAGCGCCTCGTCGAGCCGCCCCGCGGCGGCCTCCGCGGCCTCGTCGGTGTCGGACGTGTAGTGCTTCAGGCGGGAGTTGAGCGCCGGCGCGACGACCAGCACGTGCCCGTCGGGGCCCGTGCGCTCGCGCACCGTGTCGAGCACGATGGGGCACGGGCAGGTCCGGTTGGCGATGAGGAGGATGTCGGGCATCGCTCCAGCCTCCTCGCCACCGATTACGACGGCCTGACGAAGTCCTTGCGAAGCGATGAACTCGGCAGCGAGAAGCGCACGCGCGTGCCGCCGGCCGAGTCCTCGAGCCAGATGCGGCCGCCGTGGGCCTCGACGATCGCGCGCGAGATCGCGAGGCCCAGGCCCGCGCCGTTGCGGGTGCGCGCGGCCTCCGAGCCGCCACGGAAGAACGGCTCGAACACGCGCGTGCGATCGTGCTCGGCGATCCCCGCGCCGGTGTCTGCGACCTCGACGAGCACGTGGTCGCCCGCCGGCTCGGCCAGCACCGACACCGACCCGTCGGCCGGGGTGTGGCGGATCGCGTTCTGGATCAGATTGAACAGCACGCGCTGCAGCTTCTCCGGATCGCCGCGGGCGGGCAGCAGCCCGGCCGGCACGGCCGCCGTCATGGCGATGCCCTTGGCCTCGGCCTGCGGGCGCATGGCGTCGACGGTCTCCTCCACGAGCGCGTCGAGCCGCACCTGCTCCATGCTCCAGGCGATCTCGCCGGCCTCCAGCCGCGACAGCTCGAAGAGGTCGTCGATGAGGGCGGAGAGCGCGGTGATGTGCGTGCTCATCTGGCGCAGGTAGCGGCGGCGCGTCGCCTCGTCGACGATGTCGTCGTCGACGGCCTCGGCGAGCAGCTTCAGCGACGTGATGGGCGTGCGCAGGTCGTGCGAGACGGCGGCGATCAGGCTGCGCTGGGCGCGCTCGGCGCCGCCGAGCTTGACGATCGCCGCGTTGGCGGCGCGGGCCAGCTCGGCCAGCTCGTCCTGCGATCCGGTCCGCGCGGTCGGCTCCCGCGCGCCGTCGCCGACCGCGACGAGCGTCGCCCGCAGGCCGTCGATGTCGTCCATCACGCCGGCGGCGAGCAGCGTGGCCGCGCGTACGGCCACGAGCCCGGCGAACGCCACCAGGACGACCCCGAAGACCGCGTCGTGGCGCGACACGAACATCAGCGCGGCGCCGGCCGCGACCGCGACGACGAGCTGGCCGACCGCCACGGCGACGCCGAGCGCGAACTGGCGCCGCAGCGAGCCGAGCCGGCCCCGGCGCGCGACGAGCAGGTGGGCGCCGAGCATGCCGGCGCCGCCGAGGGCGCTCAGGAGCACCAGCGTGATCGCGCCGTCGCGTGCGCCGTAGGCGAGCGCGACCACGCCGGCCAGCGCGATCGCGGCGCCGAGGACGAGCAGCGCGGACCCGCGCGCGCTCACGGCTGGAACCGGTAGCCGACGCCCCACACCGTCTGCAGGTGCTCGGGCTGCGCGGGGTCGGCCTCGATCTTCGCCCGCAGGCGCCGGATATGAACGGTCACCGTCGAGGTGTCGGTGTAGAAGGAGTACTGCCACACCGAGTCCATCAGCTGGTTGCGCGAGAACACGTGGCCGGAATGGCGGGCGAGGAAGGCGAGCAGGTCGAACTCGCGCTGCGTGAGCTGGACCTCCTCGCCGTGGGCGGTGACGCGGCGCGCGCCGGGATCGATCACCAGCCATCCGAGGTCGATCGGCGTCTCGCGGTCCGGCGACGTCTCGGAGCGCCGTAGCACGGCATCCACCCGCGCGACCAGCTCGGCCGGCGAGAACGGCTTGACCACGTAGTCGTCGGCGCCGAGGCGCAGGCCGATGACGCGGTCGGACTCCTCACCCTTCGCGGTGAGCAGGATGATCGCGATCCGCTCGCGCGGCCCGCCGTCGCCGAGCGAGCGCAGCCGGCGCATCACCTCCAGGCCGTCGAGGCCGGGCAGCATCAGATCGAGGACGACGAGGTCGGGACGCTGCGCTCCCGCCAGCTCCACGGCGCGCAGCCCGTCGCCCGCGACGCGCGTCTCGTAGCCCGCGCGGTCCAGGTAGCGCGCGACGACCTCCGCGATGGTCGGCTCGTCGTCCACGACGAGCACGGAGCCGCGGTGGTGGCCGTCCGAGGACATGAGCCGATTGTCCTCCACGGCACAAGCGATTCGGGAGTCTTTCACCCGACCGAGGCTCCCGGCCACTCCTCACGCGCGGGTGACGCTTTCCTTACGGGCCGCTGAACGGAGCGTTGGATCGCCGAGCCGGGGGTAACCGATCCCTATGACCGAGCCCGCCTATGTCTCCCGCGTGCGGATCACGCGCCAGGGCGGTCCGCAGCGCCTCGCCTATCTTCCCGCCGAGGAGCAGCCCGTCGCCTTCGGGGTCCACGACGAGGTCGCCGAGCACTACGGGGTGCCGCCGGGCAAGATCCCGTCGCGCGCCACCACGCTGGACTACGTGGTGGCGGCCGCCGGCGGCTGACTGGCCGGCACGTACGCGGGTGCGCTGGAGGCGCGCCGAATCGAAGTCGATCCGGACCGCTACGAGGCCGAGGCGGTCGGCGACGTGGAGGTCGAGGACGGCGTCCTGGTCATCAAGCGCATCACGGTCACGTACCGCATCTCGCTGGCCGAGGAGCACCACGACACCGCCCGGCGGGTGCTCGAGGTCCACGCCCGCGCCTGTCCCGTCGCCCGCAGCCTCGAGGGCGGCATCGAGATCGAGACGAAGCTGGAGCTGACATGAGCAAGGCCGAGCCGATCGCCGCCACCCTCGCCCGCGGCGCACTCTCGGGTGTGGCCGGGACAGTCGTGATGACGGGCTTCCAGACGTACGTCGAGATGCCGATCACCAGCCGTGAAGAGAGCTACGCGCCCGCCGACCTCGCCCGCCGCCTGGGCATCAAGGTGCGCCGGCGCCACCGCCGGCGAGTCAACTACGTCACGCACTTCGCCCTCGGCGCCGGCTGGGGCCTGGCGCGCGCGGCGGCGGCCCGCGTGGGGCTCCGCGGCCAGCCGGCCGTGGGCGCCGTCTTCGGTGCGATGTGGCCCGGCGACGTCGCCGCCGTCACGGCGCTCGGGCTCGAGAAGCCGTGGCGGTGGTCAGGCCGCGACTGGGCGATCGACGTCGTCGACAAGCTGGTGCTCGCCGAAGCCACCGGACTGGCGTTCGACCGCCTCGAAGCCCGCTCACACGCGGCGGCGAGTTAATAGAAGCGTCAGCTCCGCGCCCTTTGCTTTACGCATGGGCGGGGGAGGGGACATGCAGCGCGGCGCCGTGTTGGTCGTCGACGACGACCGCACCGTGGTCAAGGTCGTCTCGGCGTACCTCGGGCGGGCCGGCTACCGGACGCGTGGAGCGTACGACGGGTTCGAGGCGCTCGGCGTCGCCGCCGAGCAGCACCCGGACCTCGTCGTGCTCGACCTGATGCTTCCCGGCCTCAACGGCTTCGACGTGATGCGGCGGCTCAAGGATCGCGGCCACGTCTCGGTGATCCTGCTCAGCGCCAAGGGCCAGCCGGGCGACCGGGTGACGGGACTGCGGCTGGGGGCCGACGACTACGTCCCCAAGCCGTTCTCGCCCAACGAGTTGGTGGCCCGGGTGGATGCGGTGCTGCGGCGCGACGACCGCCCGCCGGCGACCGCGGAGCCGATCGTGCACGACGGCCTCGAGATCGACTGCCAGGGCCGACGAGTCCGGGTCCGGGAGGCGGAGGTGGAGCTGACCGTCCGGGAGTTCGAGCTGCTGCGCTTCTTCGCGAACCACCCGGGCAAGGTGTTCTCGCGCCAGCAGCTCATGGAGCGGGTCTGGGAGAGCACGTACTGCGAGGACACGCGGACGGTGCCGGTCCATATCAGGAGGCTGCGCCGCAAGATCGAGGAGGATCCCTCGGCACCGCGCTGGGTGCGGACGGTATGGGGCGTCGGATACCGCTTCCAGCCCTGAGCGTGCGGCGCAAGCATGGCCCTGGTCGCAGCCACGGAGTTAAGCGAATCGTCCACAGCCCGTCAACGGGCCGTAAGCGGCGCCGCTTAGCCTCGAGTGCCGGCGCGGAGTCGGCATCGCCGGATGCGGTGCGCGTGCGGAAAGCCCCCTCGCTCGGAGAGGTCACTGTATGAAGCTCGTCACACCCCGGTTACGAGCCGCACGGGCTTCCGCGCCGGCCGCGACGGCAGCTTCACCCGGCTGCAGACCGTCGGCGCCGGCGGCGTGCTCGGACAGATCGGCATCGCCGCGATCTGACCGGGGAAGGACGGCGGCGGCCGGGACCTCAACCGGCCGCCGCCCCGGCTTCGGAGTTCTCGATCACCACGAGAGGGCATGAGCATGCGAATGGGAGACACCGCCGCGGCGGTCGGGAAGGGACTGTTCGCCGGTGCGGCCGGGACGGTTGCCATGACGGCCTCCAGCTCCCTCGAGGCGAAGCTGCGCGACCGTGGCGCCAGCAGCGCGCCGGCCGACGCCGCGGGCAAGGTGCTCCGCATCCAGCCGCGCGACGAGGCGGGCGAGACGCGCTTCTCGACCGTCGTGCACTGGAGCTACGGGACGTCGTGGGGCGCGGTTCGCGGCCTGCTCCACGCCGCCGGCCTCGACGGCGCCATGGCGGTCGTCGCGCATTTCGCCGCGATCTGGGGCTCGGCTCAGGTCATGCTGCCGGCGCTCGGCGTCGCGCCGCCGGCGTGGCAGTCCGAGCCGAAGGAGCTGGCCATCGACGCCTTCCATCACGCCGTCTACGCGGCCACGACCGGGGTGGCCTTCGCCGCCCTCGAGAGGAGCTCCTCATGAGCCCGACCGTCGGCGATCACCTGCTCGAGCGCCTGGCCGCAGGGGGCGTGCGGCGCATCTACGGCTATCCCGGCGACGGGATCCTCGGGATCATGGGAGCGATGAATCGCGCGGGCGGCGGGATCGACGGCTCGGGGCCGCTCGTGTTCGTACAGGCGCGCCACGAGGAGATGGCGGCGTTCATGGCCTGCGCCCACGCCAAGTTCACCGGCGAGGTGGGCGTCTGCCTGGCCACCTCCGGTCCGGGGGCGATCCATCTGCTCAACGGCCTCTACGACGCCAAGCTCGATCACCAGCCCGTGCTGGCGATCGTCGGCCAGCAGGCGCAGGCCGCGCTGGGCGGCAGCTACCAGCAGGAGGTCGACCTCGTCTCGCTGTTCAAGGACGTCGCCCACGAGTACGTGCACATGGCGACGGACCCGGCGCAGATCCGCCACCTGGTCGACCGCGCCCTGCGCACCGCCCGGTCCGAGCGGACCGTGACGTGCCTGATCGTCCCCAACGACCTCCAGGAGGAGGATGCGGTGCCCGACGCGCCGCGAGCGCACGGTACCGTCCACTCCGGGGCCGGCTACAGCGCCCCGGTGATCGTCCCCGACGAGCCGGCGCTGCGCCAGGCGGCTGACGTCCTCAACGCCGGCGAGAGGGTGGCGATGCTGGTCGGCGCGGGGGCGCTGGACGCCACCGACGAGGTGATCGAAGTCGCCGAGCTGCTCGGGGCGGGCGTCGCCAAGGCGCTGCTCGGGAAGGCCGCCGTCCCCGACGACCTGCCGTTCGTCACCGGCTCGATCGGCCTGCTGGGGACCAAGCCGAGCTGGGAGTTGATGACGGGCTGCGACACGCTGCTGATGGTCGGCTCGAGCTTCCCGTACTCGGAGTTCCTGCCCGAGGAGGGCGACGCCCGCGGAGTGCAGATCGACCACGACGCGCGGATGATCGGGATCCGCTACCCGATGGAGGTCAACCTCGTCGGCGACAGCGCCCGGACGCTGCGGGCGCTGATCCCGCTGCTCGAGCGCAAGGCCGATCGCTCGTGGCGCGAGCAGGTCGAGTCGAGCGTCGCCGGCTGGTGGCACGTGCTCGAGGCGCGGGCGATGAACGACGCGGATCCCATCAATCCCCAGCGGGTGTTCTGGGAGCTCAGCTCGCGCCTGCCCGAGAACTGCATCCTGTCCGCGGACTCCGGCTCGTCGGCGAACTGGTTCGCGCGCGACCTCAAGATCCGCCGCGGGATGAAGGCCTCGCTGTCGGGCACCCTGGCCACGATGGGGCCCGGGGTGCCGTACGCGATCGCGGCGAAGTTCACGCACCCCGAGCGGGTGGCGATCGCCCTCGTGGGCGACGGCGCGATGCAGATGAACGGGATCAACGAGCTGATCACGGTCGCCGACAGCTGGCGCCGCTGGAAGGACCCGCGCCTGATCGTGCTGGTGCTCAACAACGGCGACCTCAACCAGGTCACGTGGGAGCAACGCGCGATGGAGGGCGACCCGAAGTTCGTAGCGGCGCAGAGGGTGCCCGACTTCCCCTATGCGCGCTACGCGGAGC
>Ga0136617_10003791_pt1 | contig 13513 bp, 9 predicted proteins | sample AntDrymUQ3222106_2_FD_129672 | JGI IMG/M metagenome (GOLD analysis project Ga0136617, IMG submission 129672) | Polar desert sand microbial communities from Dry Valleys, Antarctica - metaG UQ322 (21.06) | ecosystem: Environmental > Terrestrial > Soil > Desert | place: Antarctica: Dry Valley...
GTCGCCAGGGCGGGGACGTCTTCGACGCAGCTCATGAGCGTCTGTCTGGCCGAACTTCAGGCACCATTCTCTGATCGCCTCATAGGTAACGACAATGCCACGCACAGCCATAATCTCTTCGACGTCGCGAAAGCTCAAAGCGAAACGAAAGTAGAGCCACACAGTGTGGCTAATGATTTCGGCAGGGAAACGATGGCGGCGATAGAGAGGTGCAGTAGCGTGCATCGGCGGATTATGCCGCACGCGCAGATCTGTAGCACGCTATCACGGTTAAGTTGACGATACCTTGATGAAGCATTCAATTAAGTGAAGCCTGTGCAAATTAAAGTTCTTTGAAATCAATGACCTAAGACGAAGCGCCAGAGTCGCCACCGCCGCGCGGCGGTAGCACAATCGGCAGCATGTGCCAACATACTTCGACTGACTCTGACGCCCTCGTGAGATTACTGCAACAGGTCAAGGAAAACTACCAAGAGCCGTCGCCCGCTCCGCTCAAGCGCGGCAAGCAGCGTGACTTCTCCGCCTGCTCCTTCCTGCTGCTGGCTGTCGTCGCCATCACGACGCGCACCTTCCGTGACTCAGAGTTACACAAGCTGCTAGTCGCGCCTAGTTCCGCCGGCGGAAACGAAAAAAATTACGAGCGCGGGAATTTTCCTTTCGGATTTTGACCATCTTTTGCGTCATATAAGCAGGTGACAATTTCTTAACGGCGTCGTCCAGCCGTCCCGGACACATGTTAAAGCCCCTTCGCCACGTCTTCAGCCATGAGGATTTGTTCGTCGCCCGCTACGAGCGTCTGTTCGCGTGGGCGCTGCGACTGACGGGCCGCGACCGTGAGCGCGCCGAAGACCTGCTGCACGACGCCTTCGTTCAGTTCACGCTCCGCCGCCCCGACCTCCACGAGATCGAAAACCTGGACGGCTACCTGCACCGGATGCTCAGGAACATGCACCTCTCTGAGGTGCGCCGCGCCTCGCAACTCCAGCGCGTGCCGCTCTCGATCCTCGATTACGATTCGGCGGAACTGGGTTTGCGCGCGGTTGAGCTGGAGATGCAGGTGCAGGAGGACTTACGCCGCATCTGCCAATACGCTTGCGCGCGCAAGGAGACCTCTAAGGCGGGGAGCGTTCTGATCTTACGCTTCTTTCACGGTTACTACCCGAGCGAAGTCACCTTAGTCTTGCGCTCTTCAAAGCGCCTCGTCGGCGATTGGCTGCGGATCGCGCGCCGCGAGGCCAGAGCTTACCTCGACGATCCCGGCTCCCTGAAATTCATCGCCGGGACCGAAGTCCCGGAGGTTTCCCGCTTCGGCCACAAGCAGAGCATGACTGACCTGCTGCGCGAGCTGCGCGCAATCATTTATAGGGCGCGGCGCGGGGAGTGTCTTCAGCCGCAGCAGCTCCGCGAGCTTTACCGGACGGGAGACTCCGAAGCGGCTGACGGCGCGCTGCTCGCGCACTTCGTGAGCTGTCCGAGCTGCCTCGATGAAGTCAACAAACTCCTCGACCTACCACTCTTGTCAGACCGTCATCCGATGGACACGATTGGTAAACATACGAGCAACCGAGAAGGGCCCGGAGGCGGCGCGGCGGGCGGCGGCGCTCCTCTGGCGGACATGGTTGTGAAGAGATGCCGCCGCCGCTTCACAGAGGTGTTCGAGCACGAGCCGAAAGAGTTACGCATCTCCGTCAACGGCTTCATCCTCTTCTCGCAGAAAGTCTCCTCTGAGACGAACGAGCAGACCTTAAGCATCAACATTGACGAGCAGATCGGCTTCATCGAAGTCTTCAGCGAACAGGGTCAGCGGCTGCTGTTCTTCGATGTCGAGCAGCCGACGGAGGGAGCCGTCGAACAGCGCGCCGGAGTCGAGTTGAGCGACGCGCGCGCGCTTGATCTCACCTTGAGCTTCAGCGGCTTGTGGCCGACGCTCCGCGTCTCTTATCACGATCCGACGTTCAGTGAAGTAAACGTCGCGGACGCTGAAGAGGCGGGGCAGAATACCGCCGACCTCCCGACCTCCCCGCCGGCCCACTCGGACGCGTCGCACAAAGAAAACGTCTGGCATCGCTTCTTACACTTCATCGCGAGGTTCGGGCAGCGGTTCTTCGACTTCCGTTTCTGGCTGCGACCGGGGGCAATAACAGCGATCTTCGCCGTCGCTCTCATCGCCGCGCTGCTCTTCGTGCAGCTCCAGCGCTTCACGCCCCCGACGGCCTCCGCCGCCGAACTGCTCCGCCGGACGTCGGTCGCGGAGGAGGCGATGGCCGCGAGAACCGACACCGTGGTGCAGCGCACAATTGACTTGGAGGAGCGCAAAGATTCGGGAGAGTTGATCGCGCGGCATCGCGTCGAGGTCTGGCACAGCGCGGAGAAAGGAATTACCGCGCGCAGACTTTATAACGAGCAGAACCAGCTCGTCGCGGGAGATTGGAGGAGAGCGGACGGCGTGCAGACACTCTATCGTCACGGCTCTCATCCACAACTCCAACTCCGCAATCCGCAATCGGCCATCCGCAATCGGGAGGTCTGGCAGCTCGACCCGTCGGCCACAGACTTCACCCGCTTAATCGGAGACGCCACAGGCGCGCGCGTCGAAGAGAGACCCGACGCCTACGTGATTGCTTACGCGGGAGAGGCTACGGGCGAGACGACGGGATTGGTGCGGGCCACGCTCGTCCTCGCCCGTGCCGACCTCCACCCCGTAGAGCAGACGCTCGTGGTGCGGCAAGCGAGCGAGGTGCGCCGGTACAGATTTACCGAGAGCGCCTTCGAGCGCCGCGCGCCGGAGTCGGTCGCGCCGGCGGTCTTCGAGCCGGAGCCGGAGCTGCTCGGTGCGACCACAGGCCGGGCCGAGCCGGCAGTCAAGCCGGCGAAGAAAGAGATCACCACTCCTGAGCTGAAGCCTGCTCCCCCGACGCGCCCGGTGGCGACCGCCGAGCAGGAGGTCGAGGTCTTGCGCCTGCTGAACAGCGTCGGGGCCGACCTCGGTGAGCAGGTGAGTGTCACGCGCACGCCGGACGGAGGGTTAAAGGTCGAAGGGATCGTCGAGACGGACGCGCGTCAGGCCGAACTGCTGCGGGCGCTCGAACCGGTGATGAATCACCCGGCGATGCGCGTTGAGATCCAAACCGTGGCCGAAGCCGTCGCGCAGAGGCGCCTGACGGAGGCAACATCAGTCCCTCAGATCAGGCGAAAGGTTGAAATTGCCAGCAGTTCTATCGCTGTGGAGTCCGAGCTGCGCGGCTACTTCGCGCGTGAAGGTGAGAGGGTTGATGAGGCCGTTCGCCAGTACGCTGATCGGATGGTCACCCGCTCGGAGCGGGCCATGCGACACATCTACGCGCTGAAGCGGCTCACCAATCAGTTCTCAGCGGAAGAGTTGCGCTCGCTGAGCCCCGAAGCGAGAGACAAGTGGCTTTCGCTCGTCCGCTCGCACGCGCGTTCGTTCGAGCGCGAGACCGTAACGCTGAGGCAGGAACTCAGGCCTGTCTTCTTTCCCTCCGCGCCGCAAGGCGGGGTCTCAAGTGAATCACAGATCACCAACACGTCCGGCGTGACGAGCGCCGTCGAGCGCCTCTTCGAGCTGGGTTCGGCCAACGACCGCGTGATCCGTTCGGCGTTCGCCACGTCCACCGAGGGAGCCGTCACGACGGCTCTGAAGACCGGAGCATTCTGGCAGTCGCTTATCGCCGCCGAGTCACTGGCGGCGCGCATTCAAGGTGCAGTGACGAGTGACAAGTGACGAGTGACGAGATTAAAGCCACTCGACATCATCCCGCTTTCAAACTGCGGAACGATAATTTAACAGGAGATGAGTCATGACAAAGCGCAACCCCTTACAGCTTACCGCTCACTGCTTACTGCTCACTTGTTTTTTACTCATCACTCATTACTCATCACTCATCACTGTCTTCGGGCAGTCGGCGACCGCCACGCTTTCCGGCACGGTTGAGGACGAGAGAGGTGCCATCATCCCCGGCGCGAGCGTCACGGTGACGAACCCGGCGACGGGGTTGCAGCGGCAGGCGACCGCGAGCGGCGACGGCAGCTTCACGATCCCGCTGCTCCCACCCGCAACCTACACAGTGACGGTCAGACAGCAAGGATTCGCCCCCGCTGAGATCAAAGACGTGGTGCTGAACGTCAACGACAACGTGTCGCTGAATATCCAGTTGAAGGTGGGGCAGATCAGCAGCGAGACCATCACCGTCAACGCAGACGCCAACACCATCCAAGTGACGCCGGAGGTGGCGACTGTCGTTGACCGCCAGTTTGTCAGTAATCTGCCCTTGAACGGGCGCAGTCTGCAAGGGCTTATCAGCCTCGCGCCGGGAGTGGTAACAACCGCCGCCAATTCAAGGAGTCCGGGACAATTCAGCGTCAACGGACAGCGCACGGAATCGAATTATTTTACGGTTGACGGAGTGAGCGCGAACTTCGGCACGAATAACTTCGCGGGGCTTAATGCAGCGGGCAGCGGGGGCGTGCCGGCAACCAACGTTCAAGGCAGTTTCAGCAGCTTGGCTTCGATTGACGCGATTCAGGAATTTAAGATTCAAACTTCGACATTTGCGCCTGAATTTGGACGTTATTCCGGCGCTAATGTTTCGATTGTGACCCGCTCCGGCGAAAACAAATATCACGGCGCATTGTATGAATATTTTCGCAACGATGTTTTCGACGCCAACGATTTTTTCAATAACAGCCTCGGATTCAAAAAACCCGCGCTTCGCTACAATAATTTCGGCGGAGTATTCGGCGGTCCGGTAATTTTGCCGAGATTCGGCGAAGGAGGACCGTCCGTCTGGAAAGGGACGGACCGCACTTTCTTTTTCTTTTCATATGAAGGAACGCGATTCACCCTGCCGGTCGGCGCGGTTTCGACGGTAGTTCCGTCATTAGCGGCGCGGGCAAGCGCCGCCAATCAGTCGGCGCGGGATGTTTTGAATGCCTTCCCGATTCCGAACGGCGCGGAGCTGCGCGCCGCGAATGGAAGTTTGACGGGCGGCGCGATATTTGCCTCATCGTTTTCGCAGCCTTCCTCGTCGGATGCGTGGAGCGTTCGTCTTGATCATAAACTAACCAAGAATATCACTTTATTCGGGCGTTATAATAATTCCGACTCAACTTTCGATACACGCTCGGACTCTAATTTATCGCAGTTCAGTCGGTTAGGCACGGATTCGGAAACGTTAACCATCGGCTCGACACAGATTTTCACTTCCAGATTAGTCAATGAATTAATACTGAACGTCAGCCGTCAGGACGGCACGGCACAAAGCTTTTTTGACGGTTTCGGCGGCGGAATCGCCCCGCCGGAATCACTTTTCCTTCCGCCGAATATGCCGGGCGGTCTCAGGCGCGGAATTATCTCTCTTAGCGGATTAGCGGGAAATAGCGGATTAAGGTCTGCCTCCGTGAACATTGACCCCAAGATATTATTTCGCCAGCGACAAATCACCGTGGTGGACAACTTAAGCTATTCGACAGGCTCGCACCAGTTGAAATTCGGTGTGGATTACCGATGGTTGTCACCGATTATTGCGCCTGTCGAATTTTTTAACAATATCAGATTCGGTTCCATTGCGGGCTTAAACAGCGGGATTGCTTCGGATGTTTTTGCCGGAACAAGCACCGCCTATACCGTGCAGTTTCCGACCTATTCGTTTTACGGGCAGGATACGTGGAAAATCAATTCGCGCCTGACAATGACTTACGGGCTGCGCTGGGAGATAAATCCCGCGCCGTCGGCAAGAGGCGATAGAGATATTTTGACGCTGGCGGAAGTGCGCGACCCGGATGCCGTTGATTTTTCCTATCTCCAATTCGCGTCTGCCGGAACGCCCGTCTATCCGACGAGATACAATAATTTCGCCCCGCGTTTCGGAATTTCCTATCAAGCGAGGCAGAAAGAAGGCAGTGAACTGGTCGTGCGCGGCGGCGGCGGGTTATTTTATGATTTAGGACAAGGCAGTTTCGGCGGTATCGGCTTTCCATACACGCAATCTAGATTTAGTTTTAACGTTCCGTTTCCGCTTCCGCCGTCGGTAGGTATATTTCCGCCGCCGAATTTTAACTTGAGTCCGACAAACCGGGCTCCGGTGACGGCGGCGGTTCCCGGCTACAATCTGCCGAAAGTTTACCAATGGAATCTGACGGCGGAACAATCGCTCGGTAAAAATCAGACGATTTCGGCGGCATATGTCGCCGCGCTCGGACGCGGACTGGTTAAAACATCGAATCTCACGCTTGCCGTCGCTCCGAATCCGACCAATCCGAATATTCCTTACAGTCCTAGGTTTTCTTCGATAAGTCTGATTTCAAACGGCGCGGCTTCCGATTACCACGCCTTACAAATTCAATTTACGCGGCGGTTGACTCGAGGACTGCAAGCCAATCTCGGCTACACGTGGTCGCATTCGATTGACACTGGCTCGCAGGATTCGGAGGTTATTCCGCTAAGCCGCATCACCGACGTCAATATTAACCGCGGAGACTCCGATTTTGACGTGCGCCACGCGCTGACCGGCGCTATCACCTACCGGATTCCCGCGCCGCAGTGGAATGGTTTTAGCAAAGCCGTTCTCGGCGGCTGGTCGCTGAACAGTATTTTCTTCGCCCGAACCGGACTGCCTTTTACTGTTTATGGCGAAGAACAAATATCTACAATCCTGTTCGGCTCGCGCTATCGCCGCCGTCCCAATCTCGTTCAAGGCGTGCCGATCTGGATAGACGATGCGACGGTTGCCGGCGGCAGACGGCTCAATCCCGCCGCGTTTTCATTCGCGACGGCAACACAGGCTCACGGAAATTTCGGGCGCAACGCGCTGCGCGGACCGGGCGCGTGGCAGATTGATACGGGATTGCATCGGCGGTTTGCGCTGACCGAGCGCGTTGGGCTGCAATTCAGATGGGAAGTATTCAACGTTTTCAACCATACGAATTTTTCCAATCCGACTAATCCCAGACAATTGTTTTTACCGGGTAATCCCATCACCGGAGTCGTCAACGTCAATGACAGAAACTTCGGCGCGATTACGCAAATGCTCGGCAGAGGATTGGGCGGCACCAGCAACGACGGCGGGTTTAATCCGATTTTTCAGGTCGGCGGACCGCGTTCGATGCAGTTTGCCTTACGATTGGAATTTTAAAGGCGGGAGGTTACGGCGGCTGTTCTGCCGCGCTATAGATCAAAAATATGAATCGTTTCTTCAAGCGGGTTACCGCTCCAATCGTCTTCATCCTGATTTTCTGCTTGGCTGCCAACGCGCAAGTTGCGTCGACCGTGCGGGCGGAGTGGGACGTATCCGCCAGAATCCGCGCCGAAGGCTTGGAACGCTCGCAGGTGATGCGGACGGCATCTTACCTGACCAACATCATCGGTCCGCGCCTGACGGGTTCGCCCGGGCTGAAACGCGCGCGCGAGTGGACGCGGGCGAACCTGACCGGGTGGGGCTTGCAAAACGCGCGCCTCGAATCGTGGGGACCGTTCGGGCGCGGATGGTCGCTCAAAAAGTTTTCCGCGCAGGTCGTCGCGCCGGAAGCGTTTCAACTCATCGCTTATCCGAAAGCGTGGTCGCCCGGCACAAACGGCGCGGTTACGGGCGATGTCGTGTATTTGGATGCCGGCGACGCGGCAGATCTGGAAAAGTATCGCGGCAAGTTAAAAGGCGCGATTGTGTTATTCACCGCGCCCCGCGAGTTGAAAGCCCGCTTCGAGCCGCTGGCAACCCGCCATGACGACAATTCGTTACTTGCGCTCGCTAACCGTCCCGACCCGGAGTTAGAGCAGGCATTCCGCGAGGCGGAACGGAAAAGACAGCCGCAACGCCAACCATCGCCGGAGGCAGAGGCGTTTATGAAAAGTTTTAGGGCGCGGCAGTTCTACCCCAAGAAGATCCAATTTTTGCTTGACGAGGGCGCCGCTGCCGCGCTTGAAGTGAGCCGCGAAGGAGACGGAGGAACGATCTTCACCGAACAGGCGATTGTGCCGCTGCCGTTGAATGCGAAGGACAACGCGGCATTCGACGATTCGCGCCCGAACGTATGGGACAAATATCCGCCGCCGAACCTGCCGCAGATCACCGTCGCCGCCGAGCATTACAACCGGATGGCGGAAATGCTCCGGCAGGGAGAAAAGCTCAAGATGACGCTCGACCTCGCCGTCGAGTTTCACGACGAGGATTTGATGGGCTATAACGTCATCGCCGAGATTCCCGGCGCCGACCCGAAGCTCAAGGATGAAGTCGTGATGCTCGGCGGGCATCTCGACTCGTGGCACACGGCGACGGGCGCGACCGACAACGCCGCCGGATGCACCGTGATGATGGAGGCTGTGCGCATCTTGCAGGCGCTTAATCTGAAGCCGCGCCGCACCGTCCGCATCGCGCTCTGGGACGGCGAAGAGCAAGGCTTGTTCGGCTCGAAGGCTTACGTCAAACAGCATTTCGGTTTTCTGGGCGACGGCAGCGAAGCTTCAATCCGCGAAGCGCTCATACGCGGCGAGAAGCCGAAGCTGACCGCTAAACCGGAATATGAAAAAATCTCCGCTTATTTCAATCTAGACAATGGCGCGGGCAAAATCAGAGGCATCGGCATCAACGGAAACGAAGCCTTGCGTCCCGTCTTTCGCCGTTGGCTGATGCCGTTCGGCGATCTCGGCGCATCCACCGTCTCGGCGAGCGGTTCGGGCGGGACAGACCACATCTCTTTCTACCGGCTCGGCATTCCCGGTTTCCAATTCATCCAGGACTGGCTTGAATACGGGACCCGCACGCATCACTCGAATATGGATACTTTTGATCGCTTGCGGGAAGAAGACTTGAAACAAGCATCCGTCATCGTCGCCGCCTTCGTCTATAACACGGCGATGATGGATGAGAGGCTGCCGCGACAACCGATTCGATAAAAGAGCGCGCTACTTGGATAATGCGAACGCGGCATTACACTTACAAACTACTATGATTAAAAAACTTTTCAAGAACGTAAACAGAACAATTTCAATTTTGAGCCATATGTCAACTCAACCTAAGAAAAAAGAGAAAAATATGAAATCACAGAGATTGACGGCATCTGTTCTGTTGCTGTTAATTTTGTCCCTGACGACTTTCGCGCAGGAGAACCGTCTGCCGACGGGCATCGAGCGCATTACAAGCGTCGAAGGCATTACCGAATATCGTCTCGGCAACGGTTTGAAGGTTTTGCTTTTCCCGGATCAAACAAAGCAGACGATGACCGTCAATGTCACCTATCTCGTCGGCTCGAAACACGAAAACTACGGCGAGAGCGGAATGGCGCACCTTTTGGAACATATGGTTTTCAAAGGTTCGCCGAAATATCTGCGCCCGGACGACGAGTTCGCCAAACGCGGCGCGCGCAGCAACGGCACGACGAGTTTCGACCGAACGAATTATTTCGAGACGTTTCCCGCTTCGGACGATAATTTGAATTGGGCTTTGGTATTTGAAGCCGACCGGATGGTCAACTCATTTATCGCCGAAAAGGATTTGAAATCCGAATTTTCCGTCGTTCGCAACGAATTCGAGTCGGGCGAAAACAACCCGTTTCGCGTGATGATTGACAAGATGTTGGCGACCGCCTATCAATGGCACAACTACGGCAACACGACTATCGGCGCGCGCTCCGACATCGAAAACGTCCCCGTTGACCGCCTGCAAGCCTTCTACAAAAACTTCTATCAGCCGGATAACGCTGTGCTGGTCGTCGCCGGAAAAATTGACGAGGCGAAAACGCTGGAACTCGTCAATAAATATTTCGGGGCGATTCCGCGCCCGACGCGCGTTCTGCGGAAACTCTACACCGACGAACCCGTGCAGGACGGCGAGCGACAGGTCGTCGTGCGGCGCGCGGGCGACACGCAGCTCGTGATGGCTGGTTATCACATCGCGCCCGGCTCGCACCCGGACAACGCCGCCCTGAGCGTTCTCGACTCGATTCTGAGCGACACGCCTTCCGGCAGACTGCACAAAAATCTGGTCGAAACGAAAAAAGCCAGTAGAGTTTTCAGCCTCGCTTTCTCAACCAGAGAACCGGGTTATACGTTATTCGGCGTGCAGCTCCGCAAAGAAAATTCGCTGGACGAAGCGCGCGACGTTTTGCTGCAAACCGTCGAAGGCGTGGCGGCAAAACCGCCGACCGCCGAAGAAGTTGAACGCGCGAAAGCCGACATTTTGAAAAACATCGAGCTGTCGCTCAACTCCAGCGACCAGGTGGGCATCGCTCTGAGCAATTATATCTCGCAGGGCGATTGGCGACTTCTTTTCCTTGACCGCGACCGCATCCGAAAGGTAACGCCCGAAGACGTGCGGCGAGTGGGGGCGAATTACCTGAAACAAACCAACCGCACGGTCGGCAATTTTATTCCGACCGAAAAGATTGACCGCGCCGAAGTTCCGAATGTTTCGGGCGACGAAATCGCGGCGATGCTTAAAGATTATAAAGGCAATGCGACGGTTGCCGCCGGAGAAGTTTTCGACCCGTCGCCCGCCAACATCGAATCGCGCACGACGCGCTCTAATATCGGTGGCTTGAAAATCGCGCTGCTGCCGAAGGAAAATCGCGGCGACGCGGCGAATGTTGACTTAACTCTGAATTTCGGCGACGAAAAAAGTTTGATGAACCGCGCTTCTGCCGCTTCCTTCGCCGGACAGATGCTGATGCGCGGAACATTGAAACGCACGCGCCAGCAGATTCAGGACGAACTCAACCGGCTTAAAGCGAACGCCATTGTCGGCGGTGACGCAACGTCGGCTTTTGCTTCGATTGAAACGACGCGCCAGAATCTTCCGGCGGTTATCCGTCTGGTCGGCGAAATTTTGCGCGAACCGGCTTTCCCGGCGAGCGAGTTTGAAACGCTCAAACAGGAAGCCTTGACCGCGCTTGAAAATCAAAGAAGCGAGCCGCAGTCTGTGGCGAGAAATTTTCTGTTGCGGCATTTCAACATTTACCCGAAAGGCCATCCGTTTTATGCCCGCGCGGTTGAGGAGCAGATTGCCGAAGTCAAGGCACTGACGCTCGACGATGTGAAAAAGTTTTATCAAGACTTTTACGGGGCTTCGAACGGGCAAATGGCGGTCGTTGGCGATTTCGAGGCGAAGGATGTAACCGCCGCCGCAACCGAAGTTTTCGGAAATTGGAAAAGTCCGCGCCCGTTCGAGCGCATCAAGGGTGAATTCCGCGACGTTGCCGCCGTCAACAAAAATCTCGAAACGCCCGACAAAGCCAATGCGTTTTTTGTGGCGCAGCTGAATTTAAAGCTGCGCGACGACAGCCCCGATTACCCGGCGCTCATTTTGGGCAATTATATACTCGGCGCGAGCGGCTTGAATTCGCGGATTCTTGAGAGGTTAAGACAGAAGGACGGCTTGAGTTACGGCGCGGGTTCGAGGCTTTCGGTAAGCGAGCTCGACGAAACCGGAACATTTTTTGCCAGCGCGATTTACGCGCCGGAAAACGCCGCCAAACTCGAAGCGGCGTTTAAGGAAGAAATCGCCCGGATGCTGAAAGACGGATTTTCGGCGGAAGAAGTCGCGGCGGCAAAACAGGGCTGGGCGCAGTCACAGCAGGTTTCGCGCACGCAAGACCGCAGGCTTGCCAGAATTTTGAACAATTATCTGTATCTGGGCAGAACGATTGCCTGGGATGCCGAAATCGAGCGCAAAGTGCAGGCTTTGACTCCCGAACAAATCAACCAGGCGATGCGGAAATACATCACGCCCGACAAAATCACCTTTATCAAGGCGGGCGATTTTGCCAAATCGAAAGCTAAGTGAATTGCCAAAAGTTATGGCAAAAGTACGAATTGAGGGAAGAGGATGCCGATGTACACAAACCAAGAAAGTTTTTCTGCTCCTACAAACCGGTTACTCGCTGCCCTACTGCGTGAAGAATACGAACGCCTGCTTCCCAACTTAGAGTTGGTACAATTCCCAAAGGCAAAACCCTCTACCACGCCGGTGGCACTCTCCGCCACGTCTATTTCATCAATAGTGGCATGGTCACTCTGCTCTCCATGACAAAGGGCGGTGAGACTACTGAAGTGGCGATGGTCAGGCGCGAGGGCGTCATCGGCCTGCCGAGCGCCCCGCGGCTGAACCATGCATCGTGCCGGGTGGGGGCGAGATCGCGGGTGAATCGCTGACGATGAAAGCAGCGGCACGACGCGCCGAGTGCAAACGCGGCGGGGAGCGGTGTCTATCCTTACTGCAAGTTCTCAGAGCGTGGCAGCAGCGAAAGCTTCTCGCTACCAAAGCTGGAAGTGAGAATCTTGTTATCAGTCAAGCAATACGCGCATGGATGTAGTTCTATCGCCATTCCTCCAAGCGGCCACTATTCCAGAGCGTGAGCATCATCTAAGCGACCTCATCCTGACCCACATCACGCCGATTGTCAGGCTGTGCTGAGACACAAATTAGGCTTCTACCTCACGCCGCACGGCCACAGCTCTCACCACGACGCCGAAGACCTGTACCACGACGTCATCGCCAAACTCATCGAACTCCTCAATCACCCGCAACTGCAAACCGGCGAACTCGACATCAGAAATTTCCGGCAGTATGTGACGCGCATCTCGACGAACGCCTGTCATGACTACCTGCGGGCGAAGTCCCCGGCCCGGTCTCGACTAAAAAGAATCTCCGCTACCTCTTCGGCGAGCATGAGAATTTCGCCGTCTGGGAAGACAATGGCGAAACTCTCTGCGGGTTCGCCGTGTGGCGTGGCACGAGCAAGTCCGCATCATCCGCACGGAGGTTAATCGAACTGGAAGCGCACCCGGAAGGTTTCCGCTCCGCGCGCTTCCCGCAAGCGGATTTACGAACGCTCCCGCTGACAAGAATGGTGGCCGAGATTTTTAACCGGGTGGGCGGCCCCGTCGAACTGGACGCGTTGGTGAATCTGCTCGCGCTGCTGTTGGACGTTAAAGATCAACCGTCAGTGTCGCTTGACGCCGAAGACGCGGGCTACTGGGAACAGCATCTCGCGGACAGATCATTCCGCCCCGGCTCTCAGTTGGAGGCGCGCGAGACGCTGCGCCGGTTATGGAACGCGGTCAGGCAGTTGCCGCCCGCGCAGCGGGATACGTTCTGTTTGGGCTTCGAGGACGAGGAGGGCACACACTTATTCAGCCTCCTGATCGATGCCGAACTCGTGACGCCGGGGCAACTGGCGCAGGAGCTTGGTCGTTCGTTGGAACAGCAAACTCTACTCTGGCGACAGATGCCGATGGGGAACGCGGCGATTGCCGACGCGCTGGGGGCGACACGGCAACAGGTGATCAAGTGGCGTTTCCACGCGCTGCGGAAACTGGAAAAGATGATGCTCGCGCCCGACGCCAAATAATCGGCCCGCCGGATGGAACGACAGCCAGCCGCTATATGCAGAACACACCAAGAAGTGGATGATCGCCCGTTGTAAAATGAAAGTGGCGGAGAAACTGTTATGCAGGAGTTGAAGTGTGCTGGGTGAAGAAGATTACGCGGAAGCATGTCGCCGA
>Ga0136617_10003792_pt1 | contig 13512 bp, 12 predicted proteins | sample AntDrymUQ3222106_2_FD_129672 | JGI IMG/M metagenome (GOLD analysis project Ga0136617, IMG submission 129672) | Polar desert sand microbial communities from Dry Valleys, Antarctica - metaG UQ322 (21.06) | ecosystem: Environmental > Terrestrial > Soil > Desert | place: Antarctica: Dry Valley...
ATGGTCTATCAATATTCCGCCCTCCTCAGCTCGCGGAACGTCCACGACAACATCGCCTTGCCTCTGGAGGAACTAACGAGAAAGACCAGCGCCGAGATTGATCGGATCGTGGATGAAAAACTCGAGCTGGTCGGCATGGGCGACGTGAAAAATCAGATGCCCTCCGAGTTGAGCGGTGGTATGCGGAAACGGGTCAGCCTCGCGCGGGCGCTCGTCATGGAACCTGAGTTGATTCTATTCGACGAGCCTTCTGCCGGTCTCGATCCCGTGATCAGCTCCGTGATTGACGAACTGATCATCAGCCTCTCGGAACAGTCGAAAGTTACATCGGTCATTGTCACCCACGAAATGGACAGCGCTTTCCGCATTGGCACGAAAATGGCGATGCTCTACCGCGGAAAGATCATTGAAGTGGGCGACGCAGAACAATTCCGGAGTTCAGAGAACCCGGTGGTCGCGCAGTTCTTGAGCGGCAGCACAGAAGGACCAATTTTGGAAGGAAGCCAGGATGCATTTGCGACGAAATGAAATTTTAACCGGCCTGCTCGTCCTCGCGACGGTGGTGGTGCTGACCGGCATCCTGATCTTGCTCGGGGCGCCTGGGCTCTTTAAGCCGCTCGTGACCTACAAGATCTATTTGGATAACGCCGCTGGGATCAAGCTGGGCGCGCCGGTTCTTCTGGCGGGCCGCAAGATTGGCCAGGTGGAGCGGTTGCACTCGCCCGTCGCGCAGGAAGAAGCGCGGCAGGCTCAGGCGGCGGCGGATTTGCTTCGGCCACCGGCTGCGGGCGCGACGCCCACACCCCCAGTGACAAAGCCAAAATACGAGGCGCGCATCGACGTGCGCGTCGACAAGGACGGTATTGTTTACAAGGACGCGCGCGCCCGCCTGATCACCCTTGGGCTCCTTGGGGAGACCGCGATTGATTTCACGGCCGGAAACGAGACCGCTGGACGCGCGGAAGACGGGCAGACGTTCGCAGGCGAGCGCGTGCCCGATTTCGGCGAATCGATCGCCAAGATGCTGGAGGTTGTGCAACCAGTCGCGATTGAGGCGACCACGACTTTAAAGGAGCTGCAAACGACCGCGCAAAACCTGAGCAAAATCACGGACGAACAATCGCAGCTTAATATGGCGCTAGCGCAGATGCGGACCTTTGCCGAGAACCTGACGAGCATGACGGCAACTGACAGTCCGCTGCAATTGGCGATGAAAAACGTGGAGTCGATCAGCACCAATCTGAACAAGATCAGCACCGACATTACGAGCAACAACAACATCCAGGTTACGCTGCAGAACTTCCGCGACACGTCCGAGAAGCTGAAGTCGGCCATGAACGAAATCGGACCCGACCTGGCGGCGACGGGCGCGAACGTGAAGGAGCTAACCTCGACAGTGAAGCGCCAGCCCTGGCGTCTGATTTGGCCTAGCACGAAGAAGTATCCGGGAGATGAGCAATCCGCGGGCGACACCATCACCGTCCGCAAAACGACGAAAGCGCAGCGGGCCGCGCCGACGCCAACACCGCCGAAGCGACGCGGAGTCCTCTATCCCGGCGGTTGACTCAACTTTTCGCTGTCAACCGCGTCTCCAGGAAGCTCATCACGGCTGCTTCCTCGGAGCGCAAATATTCCAGCTTTTCCTCGCGTTGCGCTTCCGTCCGTTGCTTCAAGCCTTCGATCGGGCTCCCGGTCAGGTAGGCTTCGAGAACCTCTGGATGGACGTAACATTTCCTGCAAACCGCCGGCGTGTTTCCGAGGATTTTTGAAACCACAGTAATGGCCGCTTTCACGTTCTTCTTGGCTGCAGCCTCTGTCTCCGCCTGTTCGAGTGCGTGCAGGGCGACCGCCGCCAAAACCGTTCCCGCCCAAGTGCGGAAATCCTTCGCTGTGAAATCGTCGCCGCTGATTTCGCGCAGGTAATCGTTCACGTCCTGGGATTTCACGTCGCGGGCGACTCCTTCTTCATCGACGTAGGCGAAGATTTCCTGCCCCGGGAGGTCTTCCATTTTCCGGACGATTTTGGCCAGCCGGCGATCGTCCACGTCCACTTCGTGGCTGACCCCGCTTTTCCCGCGAAACGAGAAACGCAGAGTCGCCCCCTTCACGTCGACGTGCCGGTTGCGCATGGTCGTAAGGCCGAAAGATTTGTTGTCGCGCGCGTACTCCTCGTTCCCGATCCGAATGAAAGTACGCTGCAGAATGGAGAGGACAGTGGCGAGGACCTTGTTGCGCGGCAGGCCTGGCAACCCGAGATCCGCTTCGATGCGTCTCCGCATTTTCGGCAACGCCGTGGCAAAGGGCAGCATCCGGCTGTATTTGGTTTCATCGCGCGCTTCCCGCCAGCGCTCATGGTAGCGGTATTGCTTGCGCCCGCGCGCGTCCCGCCCTGTCGCCTGGAGATGGCCGTTGGGAGAAGGGCAAATCCAGACGTCTTTGTAAGCGGGCGGAACGGCGAGGCGATTAATGCGGAGAATGCGCGGCTCGTCTTTGATCGGTTTCCCAGCCGCGTCGAAGTATTCGAAGCCGTCGCCTTTCGCCTTGCGGGTGTAACCCGGCTGATCGTCGCTCACGTAGCACAACCCGGCGTCTTCCGCTGCTTCTGTTGAAACCGCGACGGGATCTATGTCCGCGGCCTTCTTCTTTCGCTTGGCGGGCTTGGGTGCGGCTGCACTCATGCAATCAGATACGTGCCGAGAGGCAATGCAGGCTGCAAAATCTGTCTCGCGGCACGCTACCGCCGCCGCAGTTACTTCTTCTGTAGCGGCGGCCTCCGACCGTCGCATTAATTTCTGAAACCTCCGGCCTTCGTCCCAAGTCTGAAGTGCGACGGTCGGAGACCGCCGCTACAGAAGAAGGCTACGCGCCGTAGCTTTTCGTGAATTTCTTTCGCGATTCTCCTTCTGGCGGAGAAACGGGAGATGGCGCGCTGGCTGGCTCGCTTGCTGCGGCTGCCGGCATCTCCGGGCTGTCATGCTGCGGCGGCTCCGGCGGTGGAGAGACCCGCTGCGATCGCGAGGGCGATGGTGTGCCGCCGGTGCTTTGCGAAACCTCCACGAACGCCATCTGCAAATTTGAAAGGGCGTTTCGCAAAACGGTTGCTTCCTCAGTCGTCAGATTGCCGCGTGTCTTTTCCTGGATCATCCCGAGCTGGTCGATAAACATCCGTGCCAGCTCGAGGTTCACCTCGCCCTCGCCCGTCTGCGGGTTGGGAATCTGTCCCAAAAAGAGCGCGGCGTTTTGCGCCTGCATCATAACAAATTCGATGAAGCGCTGCGAGAGCTCTCCAGTTTGGGTGTTGGTTTGGACTTCAGCCATGTTTCTTATTTTCCCTTTCGTTCCCGGCTGGCCGCACGGTCGCAAGCACATACGGTTGCGCCTGAAAATATTTCGCGGCGACGCGTTTCACGTCTTCCAAGGTCACGGCGGCGATCTCGCGCTCGAGCTTTTGATAATGATCGAACCCTAGGCCGTAGAGTTCGTCCAGCGCCACCATGTAGCCAAGCGCGTCGTTGCTTTGATTGGCGATTTGTTGCTGGCCAATGAGCTTCTTTTTCGCCCGGACCAGCTCCTCGTTCGTTAAGCCTTCCGTCGCCAGCTTCCCGATTTCATCCAGGAGCGCTGCTTTGACCGGTCCTATTTTTTGCGGATCGGTCCCGAGATAAAAAGCGAACATTCCCGGCACCAGGCCCTGCAGCTGGGTCGTGCCGACGTAGTAAGCCAGACCCATTTGCTCTCGAATGCGAACGAAAAAGCGCGAACCCAGGTCGCTGCTCGCCTCGTCAATCAGCTCCAGCGCGTATCGATCCTTGCTGAAAAGTTCGGTGCCGCGGTATCCCACCATCAGCACTCCCTGCGCTTTCTCCCGCACGGCTTCGACCTCGAGCGTTTTCGGCAGCAGTTTGCTCGGCTGGACATCAGACAAAGCCAGCTCGCCGGTCTTCATTGTGGCGAGCGTCTGCTCAAACAGTTGCTTCACTTCCACCGCTCGGACGTTGCCAAAAACGGAGATGACACCGTTCTTCGCGACCAGATAGCGGTCGCGAAACTTGATCAAATCTTCCCGGGTCAGCTTCTCAACGGATTTCGCCACGCCCTTCCCATGAAGCGCGTAGGGATGCTCCATGAAAAGCGCTTCCCGCAAAATATTCCGCGCGACCGCGGTGAGCTGTTCTTCCTCGTCCCTGATCCCGGCGAGCTGCACTTCCTTCTCCCGGGCCACGGCCTGCTCCGGCATGGTCGCATTGAGCAAAACGTCCGCGAGCAATTCCCCCGCGAGCCTGAGATCAGGCGCCGTGACATCGAGCGAAATGCTGAAGCTGTTGTTCCCGGAGTCACTCCCGATATTTCCGCCGACGGCTTCGATCGTGTCGGAAATCTGCTCAGCTGTGCACATTGTCGTGCCCTTGAGCAGCGCCTTCGCCATCAAGTGCGTGATGCCGTTCGTCTGCGGCGTTTCCGCGAGCAGACCGCCCCGAAAGACGGCCGTCACCGAAACGAGTGGCAGCCGTGGATCTTCCCGGACTAAAAGGCGGAGCCCGTTTGCCAGCTCCATTTTCTGAATTCCGCCCGCGGTGATTGTCGGCGCGACTTTTGTCTTGCTGGCAAGCGCACCTTTGGGATTCAACGAAATGACAGTGAGATTTTCGTCCCTCAGATACTCCGCGGCCACGCGACGAATGTCATCGCCCGTCGCTCTCTGGACCGCGTCCAGGTAGTCACGCGTGAAATTCAGGTTCCGCGTTAGGAACCAATTCGAACCGAGGTCCGAAGCCTGTCCCCGCATGGTCGTCAAAGCCGCGAGATGATGACTGAGCGAAATCTTTTTCGCCTTTGCCAGCTCGTCCGTGGTGACGCCGCTTTGCTTGATCTCTGCCACGATCTGGAAAACCAATTCCTGCACCGCCTCGCGCTTGTCTGGCTCAGTCGTGGCGTCGACTCCGAGCACGCCCGGCTCACCCGGGGTGTAGGAAAAAGCGGAGATGCCGTAGGCAAGGCCGGCCTCTTCACGGACACGGCGGTAAAGGCGCGAGCTGCGTCCATCCCCGAGGATGGTGGCAAGTAAATCGAGCGCCGGAACGTCGGGATGCGTCAGTTCCGGAATGTGCCAGGCGATCGATAGGCGCGTCAGGTCCGTGACGAACTCTTCGTGCGCTTCCCGCATCCCGAGCTGCGGCGGCTCCTGCGGAATGTAGAGCGGCTTCAAAGACTTCGCGGGAAAAGCCCGAAAGAAATCCGCAAGCTGCTCGTGCACTTCGTCAGCCGCGACGTCGCCCACCACCACGAAGGTGAAGTTGTTCGGCACGTAACGCGTTTTGTAATACTCGAGCACCTGCTCCTGCGTGAGCTGATTGAAGACATCCAACAATCCGATCACCGGGAGCCGGTAAGGATGACGCTGGTAGGCAGTCGCGAAAAGAAGCTGCCCGGCCATGCGATCGGGATCGTCGAAACCCATCGCGAATTCGCGCCGGATGACTTCCTGCTCCTTGGCGTATTCTTCCGCCGGAAGGGTCGAATTTATCATCGCGTCCGAGAGAATATCCAGGGCCGCGCGCACCCCTGCTTTCGGGACATCGATCCAGTAGACCGTCCGATCGAACGAAGTATAGGCGTTAATGTAACCGCCCACGTCTTGTACGGCCTGCGCGATCGCATTCGCCGGGCGGGTTTTCGTCCCTTTGAACAACATGTGCTCAAGAATGTGCGACATACCCGCGCCCAGGCGCTCGTCCTCATCGATGCTGCCCGTGCCACACCAGGCCTGGACGCTGGCCACCGGTGCGCTGTGGTCTTCCTGCACGATGAGCGTGAGTCCATTCGGCAAAACCCACCTGCGGGCCGAGCTCGGCGGGAAACTAATCCCGGCGGAGTTTGCTGGCGGAGTGGCTTGGAGGTGGGAGGTGGCGAGCATAATCGCGGACTTCAGCGGACAGCGCCGAGCCGACGGGTTAGGAAACTTTCGGCGCTGGCAGGCTCGGTGGCAATTGCATGACCGATGGCTTTAGCGGCTCGAATGGTTTCACAAACGCATCCTGAAAACTGTAAACGCTCTTGAAATCCTCGATCGAATCCTCTTCCGTTTTCCCGAAGATGCCGGCGCCGATCAGATTGAAGACCATGTGCCCGATGTCTTCGCAGCAACGCATCCCCCAGTAGGAAAAGACTGTCACGACCATCGGTCCGAATTCTTTCAGGGCATACTGGCGCACCCCTTCCAGCAACTCTGGGCCCGCGACGTGGCGGATGGGCGCGCCTTTGATTTTCTTCTGCTGCTTGGTCGTGTAATCGAGCGCGTCGCGCAAAAAGACGTAGGCATCCCGGCTGTAGCGCGGGTCGGACGCCACGATAGAGTCAAGAGCTTCAGCGAATCCAATTTTCTGCATGAGAAGGCGCGCCCGATCGGGAGCGACGCCTATGATAGGCGGCAACGGTGACCGGGGCAAGAGGTCGTGGCGTCCAGCAGGAGGGTCATTGCGACCAAATTGCGAACTCTCCGGAGCCTGGTGCCCTGAAATGGAAACGCCGGCCGCCCGGAAACTCGAAGATATCGCGAGTGATTTCGCCGCCCAAGCGCACCGCTTCGGCGCGCGCCATCTCCAACTCGGGCATATAAAACACGACCAAAGGGCCAGCCGCCGCGTTGGCCCACGCTTGTTCGGCCGCGAAAAACCCGCCCGTCATCCTGCCGTCGTCGAAAGCAGCGTAGTCCGGGCCGTAATCCTGAAAGGACCAACCGAAGAGGCCGGCGAAGAAGCGCTTCGTCTCTGCGAGATCACACGAAGGCATCTCAATGTAATCGATCGTGCTAGGGAGTGATTGGTGCATAAGACTTTTGGTTGTCGAACTGTGGCTCGAGCGCGTCGAGATAAACCGAAATGCGATCGCGCCGCCGCGGCTCCCGTTCCAGCGCGAGCTCGGCCGCTTTCAGATACTCGCGGAAGACGCCGCTGGCAGAGCGCGCCTGCGTCGCTTCGTACCAATTCATGTAGTCGCCAATCGCGCTCATCCGACGAATGATGTGCTCGCGCGTTTCTCGCGCTTTTGCGAGGCGTTCCGTGATCTTTTTGGTTTTGCCACGGGCCAGCTGCGCGACGACGTCCTGATACTCAGCCAGAACGGGGCGATAGAGGGGATTCGCCCGGCCGGAAAGAAGAAGAAGCTCCTGCGTTAACCGCTGAAGAGCGGCGATGGCAGCCGCAGCACGGACGAATCTCGGAAATTCTTCCAAGGCGTAGGTCGAGGACCGATCACGACCGGGTATCTCGACGCGTAGAGTTAGCGCAAGCTGGCGTTCCGTCTCTTCACATCCGAGTAAGCGGTATCGTTCGCTCGCAGCCAGGCGCGTCACCGCGAGCGTCCAATTCTTTTGTAGCTGTTCCGTGCTATCGCCGAGCGCAGGGAAGTGCGCCACCAAGTCCGCCACTGGGTCGCTGCCGCTCGCCGGAAGATCGGTGAGAAAACGGGCGAGCCGAATGCGGCCACCAGGGCCCTCGGCGAGCATCGAAAGGAGCGCTGCAGCATGGGCGCGATAGACGACGCGCGATGGCGATTCCAGCAAATCCGGGCGCTGGCGCAGAAGTTCTTCCAGTGGCGTGATATTTCCAGACGCGACGAAGGCTCCCAGAGTCTCCGCAATTGCCCGAGAATCGCGATCGGTCCCGAGCGTCAGCATTCCTTCGACGAGCCAGTTGGGCGGCGCCACGTAGTGTGCGCCAGCCGGCGTACTCCTCTCCGCGCGATACATGCGCTCGAGCAAAATAGCCCGGAGCAACTCGCGCTGAACTACCGGCGTGCTGATATCAGCGCGCAGGCTCAGATCGAGCTGCAATTTCAACCCGAATCCGGTTTGGCCAAAGCTCAGGTGTGCGTCGGGTAGCTCCGGGAGATTGGCCTGCGGCTGTTGCGCGTGGATGACGATCGGTGTTTCCCAGTTATCCTGTTGTTGCAGAAAGCGCAGCGCATCGCTCTTCGTCCGCTCGGCGAGGTCGCAGATCCCGCCCCGTAAACGCGCATTGGCTCCGTAGACGATGAACTGTCGGGACGCGCTCACGCTGCGTCCTATTGGTGCCGCTTCCAGCTCGGCGGAATGAGCACCTAGCGAAACTGCAGCAGCGAAGAGCATGGCACTGGTGCGGCGCATGACGATTAGGCTGACAGTATTTTGGAGAGCGAGGGTTGAGCGAGATTCAAATGCGCTAAACTTTTTCGTTCGCGAGGCGTAAGAAAATGCAACCTTATCGGGTTCCCGGTGTCTAATTTGGAGGAGAATAATAATATGAACTGGAAAAAATTGAGTCTCATCGGCAGCGCTGCCCTGGCTGTCATCACGATTTCAGCAGGGAGCGCGCAAGCTCAGGGGCGTGGCCAAGGCCGCGGCGGCTCAAACGCCGGTGCACAAATGGCGAGGCCCAGCGGCGGCGGATCGTTCAGCCAACGCGGCGGTAGCGGTGGTGGATCCATCCAACGTGGCGGTCGCGGCGGACAAGGAAGCTTTCGGGGAGACGGTAACCGCTGGCGCAATGGAAACGGTAATGGCCGGTGGAGCAACAATAACGGGAATCGCTGGCACCATCGCCATCATCGCCATCATCGCCGCGGGTTCTACGGCGGCTTTTATCCCTACGGATACGGTTATCCCTTTGGTTACGGGTACGGCTTCGGTTACCCCTATTTCGGTTCATCCGCGGCGCTTTATTACAACGGCTATCGCCCACAGTACGCTAGTAATGGGGGCAACCTCGTGGTCGACGTCCAGCGGGAGTTGGCCCAGGGCGGCTTTTATCGCGGCCCCATCGACGGCGTGATCGGTAACGGGACCAGAAGCGCTATCCGCGCCTACGAACGCGCCAATGGTTTACGCGTGGACGGGCGGATTGATGACCGGCTCCTCAACACGATGGGCCTTAGCTAAGCACCTGGATTGCAATTGTCGGGAGCGGGCTGGCGGTACGGACGCCGCGACCCGCTCTCTACGCTTGCGGGGGTAGCTTCGGGAGGAAGGAAACCGCCTGCGGACGCAGCTCCACCGCGCCAAGCTTGGTGATCGACTTACGTTCTCGATCGACTGCCCCGGCCAAATCGGCGAAGAGAATTCCACCAAATTGCATCAACAACGGATGCACCGGGAGTCGTCCGAGATGGCCGCCTTTGTTCTTTAGAGCGACGCTGCCGTCCTGCAGGCGCGCCTCATAAATACCGCTCGTGAACGCCGAGTAACCGAACAAGGAACGCTCCACCGTGACTCGGAATGAACCCTCCTCAAAAGCGGCCACCGCCCGCTCAAACTTTACGTATTTGCTCAACGCCGCGTGTTTTCCGCGGAGCGCGTAGCCGAGGTAGGAATTGACCTGCTGATCGGAGTAGCGCAACGGGCCAGTACGCGGGTCTATCGCAGCATTCTCGAGGTCGAGGTTTATCTGCGCCGGGAGCATTGGCGTCTTATCGCGCGCGGGCAGATCCGGCGGACGAAATATTTGCACGAGCGCGGCCAGCAGGAGCGCGCCCAGAACCAGTTTGCTTCCTTGAAAGAATTGTTGCCGCAGCTTCGCGCCCCGCGGGTCGAGCATGTTGCGCAGACGGCGCTGGGTTTCCTTCGGATCCTCTTCTTTCGGTTTCTCCTTTGACAGGGCAGAGCGATCGAGGCGCGCGCCACAATCGTGGCAATAAATGCGTTCCGGCTCGTTTTCCCGCCGGCACTCGGGGCAGACCAGCTTGATCATTCTGTGGCTGGTTTCTTTGGTTTAGTCTCTGGCGCCTTAGCAGGAGAGGCTGGAGTGGCGCTGGGGGCCCCACCGTCTTTGCCTCCAGACGATTTCTCACCACCGCCGGTGGCAGGAGCAGGCGCTTCTTTTTTCGCGCCTTCCTTATAGTTATTGCTCCGGTAGTCGGTGATATAAAAGCCAGATCCCTTAAAGATCAATCCGGCGCCCGTTCCCAGGAGACGCTTCACTTTGCCGTGTCCCCAACGCTTCTGCAGGCACTGTTCCTTCGGGCATTCGCCGAAAGCATTGTCCCTCATCGATTGGTAGACCTCGAAGTTCTTCCCGCATTTTTCGCATGAATATTCGTAAGTCGGCATGAAGCGGGTGTCTTCGTGGACGGCGGTCGCCATTGTGCCTGAAAGAAAGCAGAATTCAAGCCGACCCCCGGAAAGGCGTTGCGCGCACTGCGCCGCATTCTTGACTTTCCCTGCCTTGGACGTTACTAAAGCCGACCAAAATTTTACTATGTCACGACCATCGCTTCCCCTCTTGAAAGCTCTCTGCCTGGCCGCTGCCCTGGCCCTCGCTGCGTGCGACGAAGATCCGCGGATGGGTCAAACGCAATATCTTGGCGGCGTCTATGGGGCCGGAGTTGTTTCTTCGTCCGCGCCGCAGGATACGATCTCGTATTGGGATGGCGACGGCATTGCGGGAAAGCCATCGGTAAAAATCAAGATCTCCGAGCAAAAAGCGTATTTCTACAAAGGCGGCGAGCTCGTCGGCATCTCGCAGCTTTCTACTGGGCGCGAAGGCACCAGCACCCCGACCGGCAGCTTCAAGATTTCGCAAAAAGACAAGGATCACGTCTCGAACCTCTACGGTGACTACGTCGATGAAGCGGACAATGTGATCGTCCCGAATGTGGGCGTGAATAAAGATCCAAAGCCGCCGGGCACCCGTTTCAAAGGGGCGCCGATGCCGTATTTCATGCGCGTAGTAGGTGGTGTCGGAATGCACGCCGGCTATTTGCCGGGTTATCCCGCTTCACATGGCTGCATCCGCATGCCCGAGTTCATGGCCGAGAATTTCTTTAACGCGGTCACGGAAGGAACTTCTGTGACGATCACCAACTAATGGAGGTGGCGCGCCCTCGCGCCGAGCGGCCGGACTGCACAGGCCATCCTCCCAGTTCGCTTCGCGGTGTTCTCCCCTTGCACCTTCCGCGACCGCCACGCATGATCGGGGTTCTATCGATCAGCGCATGATCATCATCACCCAACCAGGGGCGACGGAAGAGCAGATCGAGCAAATCGTCGCGCGCGTGCACGAGTTTGGCCTCGAGACACAGATCAGCCGCGGCTCGTCGCGTGTCATTGTGGGGGTGATCGGACCCGAGGAGTTAGTGCGCGAAAAGCCGCTCGCTGCCATGGCCGGCGTGGAAGCGATCGTCCCCGTCCTCAAGCCCTACAAGCTCGCCTCTTACCAATCCCGCGGCGCGGCTTCTACGGTTGAGATTTGCGGAGTGAGCATCGGCGGCGATTCGGCGGTCACACTCATGTGCGGCCCGTGTGCAGTCGAAAGCCGCGAGCAGATGGTGTCTATCGCACGTCTGGTGAAAGAGTCGGGCGCGCGCATTCTTCGCGGCGGCGCCTTCAAACCGCGCACGTCGCCTTACAGCTTCCAGGGTTTGCGTGAAGACGGGCTTCGTTTCCTCGCGGACGCGCGTAATGAAACCGGTTTGCCCGTCATCACCGAAGTCATGGACGCCCGCGATCTGCCAATGGTCGAGCGGTATGCGGATTGTTTGCAGATCGGTGCGCGCAACATGCAGAACTTTTCTCTCCTCAAGGAAGTGGGCCGGAGCCATCTGCCGGTCCTGCTGAAACGCGGGTTTAGCGCCACGATTAACGAGCTCATCATGAGCGCCGAATACATCCTGAGCGAAGGCAATATGAATGTGCTTCTTTGCGAGCGCGGCATTCGCACCTTTGAGCCTTCCACACGTTACACGCTCGACCTCAGTGCGGTGCCAATTCTGAAAGCCAGGACGCATTTGCCGGTCGTGGTAGATCCCACCCACGGGGTGGGTGTGCGCGAGATTGTGCCGCAGATGTCGCTCGCGGCCGTCGCCGCGGGCGCGGATGCGATCATGATCGAAGTGCACGAATCGCCCGATGACGCCAAGAGCGATGGCGAGCAGGCGCTCATGCCGGCCACTTTGGCGAAGCTCGTGCCGCGCCTCCGCGCCGTCGCCAACGCGATCGGCCGCGACTTGTAGGGGAGCGGCTAGACCCTGGCCGTCAGTTCGGTCATATCAGGGCCCTCCGTAGATTGCAGTTGCACCCAATTCGAAGAACCATTGCCAGTGCAGAATTCGAGCGACCCGGAACTCCTGGGGCGCGTCCTCCAGGCGGAGCCGATCGCGCAACAACTTCTGGGCGCCGACCTTGGCCGTCGGCCTCTGAGATTTTCGCACGTCACTGACGCCGCCCAGCCGTTCCTTCTCGCCGCGCTCGCGCTTCACATCCGTAAGACTCTCTGGGTTATCTGCCCGACCGTTCGGTCGCAGGAGTTGCTCTATGAGACTCTTCTCAACTGGGTCCCGGACGCGCTTTTCCTGCCGGAAGTTGAGTTTGCGGCGGTGGAAAATATCCTGCCCGATCCAGAGATCACGGCGGAGCGGCTCGCCTTGCTGAGCCGGATTACACGGGAAACGGGACCGCATCTTGTTGTTCTAACGCGTGCTTCTCTAGACCAATCCGCGCCAAAGCAAACCGCGCTGAATTCCGCGCTCCTGAGCTTGAAACGCGGGGCCCGCCATCCAATGGAGCAACTGCTCGCATCGTTGCACGACGCCGGTTACGAGCGTGTGGGGCAAGTAACAACGCGTGGTCAATTTGCCGTTCGGGGAGGAATTCTCGATCTTTATTCCTGGCAGGCGCAGCTTCCTGTTCGGACTGAGTTCTTCGGCGACGAAATCGAATCGCTGCGGGAGTTCGACGTCGACACCCAAACCGCGATTCGGAACCTCCAGACCGCCGTGGTGCTGCTGAGTGTTGCCGACGAGCGGGGGAGCGCAGTCCGCGACTATTTCACCCAGAACCACCTTCGCGTCGCGATCGAGGCCGACCCCGATGCGGACGAAAACATTCTAATCAGCGCCGGGTGGCTGGAAGTCGACGCCACGGAAGATTACAGCGGCGCTTTTCTTGATTCGGATCTCGGAGAGTTTGCCGCAGGCGACTTCCTGGTCGCAGAAGCGAAGCGCGGGCAATTCACGGCGCGCTTGCAAGAATGGAAATCCGACGGCGCGCGTGTCGTGATCTATTTCCAAACGGAAGGCGAGATCGAACGCTTCCGCGAGATCATGGCGAGCGGCCATGGCGCGCTCGAGGGTGTGGGGCTGGCGGAGGGCACGCTTTCGCGTGGCTTCTTTTTTCCGGCGGGCAAGCTGGTTGTCCTGTCGGCCGCGGAATTGTTTGGACGCTCGACGACCCACGGGCGCCGACGCTTGCAGCGTGCGGAAAAGCTCAGTCGAAACCGAGCCCAGATCGATTTCAGCGAGCTGACCGAAGGCGACCTTGTTGTCCATCTCGAGCACGGCGTAGGCCGTTTTCTCCAGCTCATGAAAGTGCCCGCCACCGGAGGCGGCATGCAGGAAGTGCTCACGCTGGAGTTCGCGGACGAAGCCAGGCTCTACGTCCCGCTCGAGCAGGCGTATCTCGTTTCGCGCTACGTCGGGGTCGGCAAGAAATCGCCGCCGCTCAGCTCCCTGGCTGACGCCAAATGGGCGCGCGCCCGAAAAAAT
>Ga0136617_10003793_pt1 | contig 13505 bp, 9 predicted proteins | sample AntDrymUQ3222106_2_FD_129672 | JGI IMG/M metagenome (GOLD analysis project Ga0136617, IMG submission 129672) | Polar desert sand microbial communities from Dry Valleys, Antarctica - metaG UQ322 (21.06) | ecosystem: Environmental > Terrestrial > Soil > Desert | place: Antarctica: Dry Valley...
ATGAGGGTCACGATCAGGACGAGGCGCGTCGTCGGGTCGCTGGCACAGGCGATAATCGGCAGCAGAGACAGGAGTGCCAGTAGCAAGAACCCGGTGAGGATGGCCAGCCAGACGCAATGCCCGGGCCGCGGGCAGCGCGTCACTATTGCCGCGCGCTGTTGCGTGCGTGGGTTGCCGCACGCCGCCGGGCGAACGACCGTAACCGTCGCGTCGAAGCGGCCCTGCTGTGGATAGGTGTGCGTCACGGTTGGCGCGGACGTCTCCTCTTGCTGGCCGTCGCCGAACTGCCATGCGAACACCTCGGCGCACTCCACGTCGGTGCCGGTGGCAGTCAGCGTCACCGTGGTGGAGTCGCCACACGGGTCCATGCAGGTCGCAGTGAGGGCGGTTACGTCGGGGCAGCAGGGCGGCACGCAAGGATCGAGGTCGACGCCGTCGCTGCGCGGGTCGCAGTCTTGGCCGCCCTCGACGATGACCGAGACCGAACGGAATGCGGTGGCGAGCTCGATCGCCAGGCGCGCTCCCGCCACCGCCACGACGTCACGCTGGCCCACCACCGCCGGCGCGCCATCGACGCTCCAGCGGAACGCCGTCGCGGTTCCTGCGGGTTCGACCTCCGCCACGAGCTCGTAGCGACCCGGCGACAGGCACCCCTCCTGCGCCTCGCCGGTCACGTCTTCGCCATTGGGGTCGAGCACGCGAATGTCGACCGATGCCGGGCAGTCAGCCGGCGGTGGCGGGCAGGCCTCGACCACGACCTGGACCGTGGCCGTCGTGCCCGCGCAGGGCGACCCGGCCCCGACGGTCGCCACCACCGTGCGGGTTATCGCGCCCGCTGCGGGCGCGGCGAAGGAATGGCTAGTGGAGCCGTGGCCGATGGTGGTGTCGCCGAAGGGCGCGACCAGGAGCGCGACTTCTTCGTCCGCGCTGCCGTCGCCGAAGTCGAGCGTCACGGCATCGCCTGCGACCGCAGGCGCGAGCACCACCGAGAAGGTGACGAGGCGGTCCCCGCCCTGACAGGGATCGGGATCGGCGGCGCCGAGCGAGAGTTCGCAGTCGGCGGTGGGTCCGCAGGTCGCGATCGGCACGTCGACCGTCGCGGTCACCCCATTGCATTCGCCAGCGTCGCCGAGGGTGACGGTCGCAGTGACGGTTTGGGTGCCGCTTGCCGGGGGCGCGTAGTCGTGGGTGACCGAAGCCTGGCCGAAAGTGACGTCTTGGATGAGCACGCTCTGCAGCGGCACGTCTTCGCTGCCCGAGCCGTCGCCGAAGTCGATACTGGCGGTTGCGCCACCTGGGAAGGGGGCGAGCACGACGGTGAACGTCACGCTGCGCGTTCCGTCGTCACACTCGTCCGGCAGGTCGGCGGTTAACGTGAGTTCCGGGCAGTCCCTTGCCACCCGGCACGCAGTCCAGGGGCTTGTCCCAGTCGAAGGTGTCTTTGCAGTCCTTGTCGCACTCGGCCGCGAGGCCGAGGACATCGGCGAGCGCGTCACCGCAGTTGCCCTTCAAGGAGCTGTCGTCGGCGACAGCGAATGTGGCGGTGAAGACGCGCTGGCCCGTGTCGGGCTGGACGCCGTGGACGCCTTGGCCCTCGGCGAGGATCACGCCTTCCGCGATGCCGTCAGCGTCTTCGACTTCGGCTCCCGCGGCAACACCCCCGTGAAAGTAGCCAACCTTGACTGCTACCGCAGTCCTCCACGACACCGACAACGACAACGCGGTCCCGCTCGCCATCCCCGTTGTCATCGATCGCGACAACGGTGAGGATCTTCACGACGCACATGGGACCTCCGGGCGACGGCTCAGCGGGTACCGATCGCCCGCCGCACGCTGTCCGCGCCGTACTGGCGCAGGCGCGGACCGGCTTTCATCACCTGTCCGGGGAGGGTGCGGCCGATGATCGCTTCGACGCGCTGCGCCACCGCGATTAACGCCGCAAGATCGATCCCGGTGTCGAAGCCGGACTCCTCGAGCAAGTAGACCAGGTCCTCGGTACAGATGTTGCCCGTGGCACCTGGGGCGAACGGGCAGCCGCCGAGGCCGGCGATCGACGCCTCGAACTGGCGGATGCCGAGATCGAGACCCACCATCACGTTGGCAAGACCCGCACCGCGCGTGTTGTGAAAATGCAGCGCGATGCGCATGGCGGGAAAGCGGTCGCGAATCGCGGCCACGGCGCGCGCGACCGTGGGGGGTGTCGCCATTCCCGTCGTGTCGCCAAGGGAGAGCAGGCTTATATCGAGTTCCGCGTAGGCAGCGACGATGCGCAGCACGGCGTCGACGGGCACTTCGCCTTCGAACGGACAGCCGAAGGCGCAGGCCACGGCGCCGCGAACGGCGACCGGATTCCCCTTAGCGATGCCGGCGATCTCGGCCGCGTTGGCGAGCGACTGCGCAATGGACGCGTTCAAGTTCTTCTGATTGTGCGATTCGCTGGCGGACACGAAGCACACCATCTCATCGACGCCGGCGCCCAGCGCCCGCTCGGCGCCACGGGCATTCGGCACCAACGCGGCGATGTGCGCATCGGCGCGACGGGTGAGGCGCGCGAGCACGTCATGCGCATCGGCAAGTTGCGGGACGGCGCGCGGACTCACGAACGATGTGGCTTCCAGCGCACGCACGCCGGCGGCGATCAGCGCGTCGATGACCTCCGCCTTGGTTTCGGGCGGAATGAGCTTCGGTTCCGACTGGAAGCCGTCCCGCGTACCCACCTCGGTGATGTCGATTCGCGGTCGCGGGCTCACGACTTTCGTGTAATCCATATTGGGCTTTCAGCAAAATGGTAGCGCTACACCGCCTTGGCACGCCGCAGGGTCGCGATGGCGTCGGTTCCGTACCCGAGTTCGGCGAGGAGCGCATCGGCATCGCTGCCCAAGTCGGGCGGGAGACGGTGGATGCGGCATGGGTCGTCGGTGAATTTGATCGGGAAGCCCAGCACGTCGATCGGTCCGTACTGCGGATGCTCGATCGTCACCCGCATCTGTTGATGCCGGATCTGCGGGTCGTCGAAGACTTCGTTCAGCGCCAGCACCCGCCCGCACGGCACGCCGGCGGCGTTCAACACGATAAGCCAATGGGCCACGGGATGCTTGCGAGTTTGCGCGTTGATCTGCGCGTTGATCGCGCTGCGATGCGCGAAGCGGTCGCTGTTGGTCAGGAACAACGGATGCGTGCGCAATTCGGGCAGACCGAGGGCATCGAGGAGCTTCCAGTAAAACTGGTCGTTGGACGGCGCTATCGCAACCTGACCATCCGCCGCGTCGAACAGGCCATACGGCGCGACTAGCGCGTGGTCATTGCCGGTCCGCACCGGCAGCTTTCCCGTCGCGAAATAATTGGTGGCGAGAAAGGATAGCGTGCTCACCATGCTATCGGTGAGGCTGGTCGAGACTTCTTCGCCGAGGCCCGTGCGCGCCCGGCGTACCAGCGCGGCGCACACACCCAGCGCCGCATAGGCGCCGGCGACGAGATCGGTGATCGGAGGCGCCGCGCGCGCGGGCGGTTCACCGTCGGCACCGTTGACGCTCATGAAGCCGCTCATCGCTTGGGCGATGAAGTCGAAAGCCGGTCGATCGCGATACGGCCCGTCGCGGCCGAAGCCCGTGATGTGGCAACTGACGATGCCCGGCTTGATGCGCTCCAGTGCCTCTCTATCGAGCCCCATCCTGTGCATCACGCCCGGACGGAAATTGTCGAGCACGACATCGGCGGTGGCGATGAGTTTGCGCAGCACTGCCATACCTTCGGGCTGACGCAGGTCGAGCGTCAGCGATTTCTTGTTGCGGTTGTACGAGGCGAAATAGAGGCTGAAGCCGTTGCGCATCTCGCCTTGCCGGCGGATGGGGTCGCCCTGCACGACGTCCTCGATCTTGATGACCTCGGCGCCCATGTCCGCAAGGAACATCGAACAGAATGGCCCTGACAGAATGCGGGAGAGATCGATGACGCGGATGCCGTCGAGTTGCATCGGGTCAAGGGCAGTAGAAACAAGGGCAGCGGTGGCGATGACGTTGGCAGGCGCGCCATGCCCACCTCAGTCTGACTTGATCCCGGCGGACTCGATGATCTTGCGCCACTTGGTGGTTTCGCTATTCAGCATCGACCCCAATTCCTCGGGCGTGCTGGTGCGTGCCTCCACACCTTGCGCGATCAACGTCTTGCGCAGATCCGGATTCTGCATCACCTTGGAGATTTCGGTATTGAGCTTCGTCACGACTGCCGGCGGAATGCCGTTCGGCGCGAGGATGGCAAGCCAGCCGGTTGCTTCGAAATCCTTGAAGCCCGACTCCGCGACGGTGGGGACGTCGGGAAGCGCGGGACTGCGCTGGCGTGAGGTGACTGCCAGACCACGCAGTTTTCCGCCCTGAATGCCCGGCATCCCGGACGCGATGGAAAGGGCCGCCATCGGGATGTGACCGCCCATCAGGTCCGTCATGGCTGGCGATGCCCCCTTGTACGGCACTTGTTCCATCTTGAAACCGCCCGCCGTCTGTAAGAGTTCCATGACGAGATGCGTAAAAGTGCCGTTGCCCGCCGTGCCATATGTCACCTTGCCCGGTGCGGCCTTGGCGGCGCTGATCACTTCAGCGAGCGACTTGTACTTCGAATTGACGTCCGTCATGAACAAAAACGGCGAACTCGCCACCAACGCGATCGGCGTCAGATCGCGGACCGGGTTGATCGCCAGGTGCTTCTGGATCGCGGGCGCAATCACCAGGTTGTCGGCCTGTCCCATGACGATGTCGTAGCCTTCGGGATTCGCGCGCGCGGCTTCGACCAATCCGATCGTGCCACCAGCACCGGTTTTGTTCTCGACCACGATCGTCCAGCCAGTCGCTTCGGCCAGCTTCGTCGCGACCTGGCGCGACACGAAGTCGGTGCCTCCGCCCGGCGGGAACGGGACGATCAGGCGAATCGGCTTAGCGGGATACGATTGGCCATGCGCGGGACCGACGACAGCGACCAGCGCCAGCAGCAGCGCGAAGAGACGGGACTTCTTCATGTTTCCTCCTCCGGAAAGTTCGTTGGACTAAACCGAGCGCGCGTCGATCGCGGCTTAGCGCATTTCGGCGGCACGACGCAAGTCCGATGGGCCGAGCGAGTTGGCCGACCGCTGGCGCGTGGGTCAAGCAGCCAGAGGCACCGGCTGCGGGCACGGTTTGCGGAACTGCTCGAGCAGCGCGGACTCGCGGGACTTCGCGGCATCGATATTCCTGCGCTTCACGTAACCGTAGCCGCGAATCGTTGCCGGTAGCGTCGCCACTTCCACGGCGAGCGCAAGGTTGCCGGCCTCTAAGCCCCGTTCAAGTTCCGCCACCGAGCACTCATAGTTGGCGATGAGCTGCCGTTCCAGTCGCCGTTCCTCCGTGTGGCCGAACGGATCCAGCAACGTGCCGCGAACGCCCCTGAGCTTTGCCAGCACCGTGAGCACCGGATGCATCCATGCGCCATAGGTTCGCTTGACCGGCGCACCGGTCACCTTGTCGGGTTTCGCCCAGAGTGGCGGCGCGAAGTGATACCGCAACGAGTAGTCGCCCTCGAACGCGGCCTCGACCTGCCGCGCGAATTCGCCGTCCGTGTACAGGCGTGCCACTTCGTACTCATCCTTGATGGCCAGCAGCTTGAAGTAGTTGCGCGCTACGGCATCGGCCAGGCGGATGCTGGCGCCGGCCACGCGGGATTCCGTGCTCCGGACGCGGTCGACCAGCGACCGGTAGCGTCGCGCCAGATCGGCGTCCTGGTAAGCGGTCAGATAATCGACACGGCGGGCGATGGCGGAGTCAAGGTCGAGCGCGATCGAGCGATCGCTGCCGACGGCAGTTTCCGCCGGTTTCACTTGCCGCTCCACGCTCCCTATCGTGACACGCCAGCCGGCCCCACGCGAATGCGCGCTGGTTGGCGTCCACCGCGGCGCCGTTGAGCTCGATGGCCTTGGACAGTGCCTGGCGCGACACCGGAATAAGCCCCATCTGATACGCGTAGCCCAGCAGGAAGATGTTGGTGACGAGGGAATCGCCCAGCAAGGACGTCGCGATGCGCGTCGCATCGAGAAAGCACGTCGCGTCGGCGCCAATGACATCCCGCACGCCCTCTTCCATCGCGACCCACGGGGTCTCCAGATCCGGATTCTTGATGAACGCGACGGTGGCCATCCGGTGGGTGTTGATCACCGCTCGCGTCACGCCGCGTTGCATCCGCGTCATGATCGAGTTCTCTGCTGTGACCAGCAGATCGCTGCCGATCACTGCATTGGCTTCGCCTGCGGCAATGCGGATTGTGTGCAAGTCTTCTGGGCGCGCCGCGATTCGCACGAATGTCGTCACCGCGCCGCCCTTCTGCGCCACGCCGGTCATGTCGAGCACCGACACGCCCTTGCCCTCCAGATGCGCGGCCATACCGAGCAGTGCGCCGACGGTGATGATGCCGGTACCGCCGACGCCCGCGACGACGATCGAGTACGGATCGGCGAGTGACGGATGCTCGGGTTCCGGCAGTTGGGCAAACAGCTCATCTGCCCCGGCCATCGCTTTCCCCCGGCGCGGCCGTCCGCCTTCGACGCTCACGAAACTGGGACAAAAGCCGTTCTGACAGGAAAAATCCTTGTTGCACGACGACTGGTCGATCGCCCGCTTGCGGCCGAATTCGGTCTCGACCGGCGTGACCGAAACGCAGTTCGACTTGGTGCTGCAGTCGCCGCAGCCCTCGCAGACGCGCGTGTTGATGAACGAACGGCGCGCCGGATCCGGGAACTTCCCGCGCTTGCGGCGCCGGCGTTTTTCCGCCGCGCACGTCTGGTCGTAGATGAGCGCCGAGACGCCGCCCTGCTCGCGCAATTTGCGCTGGACCGCATCCAGGTGATCGCGATGGCGCACGGTGACCCCTGGGGCGAACGGCGCGTCTTTCCCGTACTTCTCCGGCTGATCGGTCACGACCACAATATGGGCGACGCCCTCCGCTTCGAGTTGGCGCGTGAGGCCGGGCACATTGAGAGGAGCCGGCAGCGGTTGCCCGCCCGTCGCCGCGGTGGCGTCGTTGTAGAGAATCTTGAACGTGATGCTGACATTGGCCGTCACTGCCGCGCGAATGGCCAGCAGGCCGGAGTGATAATAAGTGCCGTCGCCCATGTTGGCGAAGATGTGCTTGGTATCGGTAAACGGCGCATGTCCAACCCACGCCGCGCCCTCCGACCCCATCGGTGAAAAGATCTTGGTGCCGGAGAAGATGTAGGTCGCCATGAAATGGCAGCCGACGCCGGCAATCGCCTCGCTACCTTCCGGGACCCGCGTCGAACTGTTGTGCGGGCAACCGGAGCAGAAATAGGGAACGCGCCCGGCGTCGCTCAAGTATCCGCGCAGTTGCGGCGACAGCGATGGTTTGGCGAGCGCCTCTTCCTTGGCGCGCAGCCAGGCCGCGCGTTCCTCGATGCGCGCGCTGGCGTGGAATCGCTTGACCCGCGCCGCGATCACCAGCGCTACCTGTTCCGCACTGAGTTCACCGTTCGGCGCAAACAACCATTCGTTCGGACCCCCATCCTCGTCGCGCTTGCCGACGATGCGTGGGCGCCGCGAGTCCGGCCAGTGATAGAGCATCGTCCGGATCTGATCCTCGATGATCGGGCGCTTTTCCTCGACGACGAGAATTTCTTCCAGCCCGAGCGCGAAGGCGTGCAGACCCTGCGGCTCGAGCGGCCAGGTGAGACCGAGCTTATAGACGCGGATGCCGATGCGAGCGGCTTCCTGCTCGTCGATGCCGAGGTGCTCGAGCGCCTGCCGTACGTCGAGATAGGATTTTCCGGCAGCGACGATCCCGAGACGCGCACGCGGACTGTCGTACGCGACGAAGTTCAAGCGGTTCGCCCGTGCATAGGCGAGCACGGCGGGCAGCCGCTGCTCGTGAATGCGGCGTTCCATCGTCAGCGGCTGGTCCGGTAAACGTACACCCAGACCGCCTGGCGGCAGCGTGAAATCCTCGGGCACGCGGACGCCGATACGCGCGGGATCGACACTGACCGACGCCGAGCACTCAATGGTGTCGTCGAGTGCCTTGAAGGCGAGCCATGAGCCCGAGTAACGGGACATCGCGTAGGCGTGCACGCCGAGGTCCAGATATTCCTGCACACCTGACGGCACCAGCACGGGAACCATCGGCGACATCAGCATCGTCTCGCTTTGCGTCGCAACGGTGGAGGAACGCGCCATGTGATCGTCGCCGCATACCAGCAACACGCCGCCATGCGGGGATGCGCCGGCCGAATTGCCGTGCAGCAGCGCGTCGCCGCAGCGTGCGAGGCCCGCCCACTTGCCGTACCACATCCCGAAAACGCCTTGGTAGCGCGCGTGATGGTCGAGCGTCACCTGCTGCGAGCCCCACACGCTCATCACCGCCAGTTCCTCGTTCTGTCCCGGTTGGAAATGAATATGATGCTGCTGCAGCAGGTCGTGCGCTTCCCACAGCGTCTTGTCCATGTTGTTGAGTGGCGAGCCCTGAAACCCCGAGACGAAGCCCGCGGTGTTAAGCCCCGCCGCCGCGTCGCGCACGCGCTGCATGATCAGCAACCGGGTGAGCGCCTGGATACCATTTAAGTAAACGCGGCCGCTTTCCAGCGTGTATTTGTCATCGAGCTTGACTTCGGCGAGTTGCATCGAGATTCTCCTAAACAACCTTGCCCGGATTGAAGAGGTTGTCCGGGTCCAGCGTTGCTTTCAATTGCCGCATGACATCGACGCCCGCACCGAATTCCTCGACCAGGAATTCGCGCTTGCCAAGGCCGATGCCGTGTTCGCCGGTGCAGGTGCCACCCATGGCGAGAGCACGGCGGACGAGCCGCGTATTGAGGTCCCATGCCTCCTGTACGTCCGCTTCGCTATCCGGATCGACGAGGATCATCAGGTGGAAGTTGCCGTCGCCGACGTGGCCAAACAGCGGGATCGGCATCGTCGCTTGCGCGATATCCTGCTCCGTCTCGGCGATGCATTCGGCAAGCCGCGAAATCGGCACGCACACATCCGTGGCGATCATCCGGCTGCCCTTGCGCAGTTGCAGGCAGGCAAAATAAGCATCGTGCCGCGCCTGCCATAAGCGCGAGCGCTCCTCCGGACGCGTCGCCCATTCGAAATCGAGGCCGCCATGCTCGTGTGCGATTTGCTGCATCTGGGTGGCCTGCTCTTCCACCCCGCGCGGTGTGCCGTGAAATTCGTACCACAGGGTCGGCGCTTCGCGCAAGGCCAACTTGCTGTACCGGTTGACGGCAGTCACGGTGAGCATATCGAGCAGTTCGACGCGCGCGATCGGAATACCGCACTGGATCGCCTCGATCACGGAGTCGACGGCTGCGGTCACCGTCGGGAATGCGCACATGGCGGCCGACAGCCCATCGGGAATGGCATACAGTCGCAATGTCAGCTCGGCGATGATGCCAAGCGTCCCTTCGGCACCGACGAAAAGTCGCGTGAGGTCGTAGCCGGCGGCGGACTTGCGTGCCCGTCCCCCAGTGCGGATGACGCGGCCATCGGCGAGCACGACGGTCGCGCCAAGCACATTTTCTCGCATCGTTCCATAACGGACGGCGTTGGTTCCCGACGCGCGCGTCGAGGCCATGCCGCCCAGCGTCGCGTCGGCACCAGGATCGATCGGAAAGAATAGACCGGTGTCGCGCAAGTAGGCGTTGAGTTGCTTGCGCGTTACGCCGGGCTCAACCCTTGCGTCGAGATCGCTTGCGTTGACTTCGACGATGCGATTCATCTGCCCGAGATCGACGCAGACACCACCGTTGGTGGCGAGCACGTGACCTTCGACCGAGGTGCCGATGCCGAAGGGAATCATCGGTATGCGATGGCGTGCGCAGGCGTTAACGATCGCCACGACCTCAGCCGTGCTGTGAGGAAACACCACCGCGTCGGGCGGCGTCATCGGGTAGGAGGAGATATCGGTGCCGTGATGCTCGCGGATCTGGCGAGTGGTCGTCAGTCTTTCGCCCAGCAATTTTCGGAGTTCATCGAGCAACTCCACGGGAAACGCACGCTCGTCGTGTCCATGCTCGCGCAGTTCTGCGAAATGAGCGGCGGAATGAGCTACGGCTTCCATGGGGTTTCCTCGTCTACGTGCGCCACCGCAACCGACTGAAGGCCTTGAAGACGACCGGACAGCACAGTATCCGCGTGAACGATCGGTCCTGCTTTTATTTTCACTGGACCGAAGCCGGCCCGCTAGGCGTCGAGACCGCGGATTATCATCGAAGGAGAACCACCGATGTCTCAGGCGCGACCGCTATTGTAAAGACCGCTCTGCCGCGATTCAACGCGCCAACAGCGCCCTTTCCAGGAACGCGATCATTGAATAAAAATAGAAGTCCGCGTTCGCTTTTTTGGCGAAGCCGTGTCCTTCGTTGTTCGCAAGCAGGTACCAGACCGGTGCCCCGTTTTTCCGCGCAATGTCGACGATCTGTTCTGCTTCGGTGTAGGGAACGCGCGGATCGTTCTTGCCGTGGGCGACGAACAACGGCGCCTTGATCTTGTGCGCGTTGGTTACCGGCGAGATGCGCGTAAGGAACGCGCGCATGGCGGGGTCGCGCTCGTCCCCGTATTCGACCCGCCGCAAATCGCGGCGATAGCTTTCGGTGTTCTCGAGAAACGACACGAAGTTCGCGATGCCGACCGCGTCGATCGCTCCGGCGATGCGATCCGGATAATTTGTAGCGACGGCGAGCGTCATGTAGCCGCCGTAGCTTCCGCCATAGACGACGACGCGGCTCGCGTCGAGGTCGGGCTGGGTCGCGATCCAGTCCAGCAACGCCGCGATGTCTTTCACCGAATCTTCGCGCTTCGTCCCGTTGTCGAGCGTGGCGAACGTCTTGCCGTAGCCCGTGGAACCGCGGACATTGGGATCGATGACGGCGACGCCGAGCTCATCGACGAAGTAGTTCCAGCGACCCATGAATCCGGGTCGCGATTGCGCCTCCGGGCCGCCGTGGATATGGATCAGCACCGGACGCTTGCCCTTGTAGCGCGCGTCGGGTCGCGTCACGAACCCGCTGATCATCAGGCCGTCGAAGGTCTTCCAGGTGATCGGTTGCGGAGTGCGAAACTGGGTCGCGTCGATCCCGGGGGCTGCGCTCTGCGTCCAACGGTCAACGCTCATGTGCTGGACGTTGACTGAATACACGTCCCCCGGACTTTGCGCACTGTTCAGGTTGACGGCCAGGTCACGCGAATTTTCATGCCACGTCGCGCCGCGCACCGTTCCCAGCGGCAGCGCCGGCCGCGGCAACTCGCGGCGGGTCTCCGCATCATAAAGACGCAGGACGCCAACACCGGCTTCGTTGGTCAAGACCGCCAAGGTCCGGCCGTCGGGGGAAAGTGTCACCTGTTCCACATCCCAATTGCCAGCACTTGCGAAATACTCGAGGTTGCCGGTCGCGAGGTCCAGGTATGCGAGCTTGCGAAACTCGCCGTCCCGATCGGTGGCGAGGAAGAGACCCTTGCCGTCGCGGGCGAAATTAAGGTCCGCGGACGCGATGCGTTTGGCGGCGGTGGCAATTTCGGCGGGTAGCACGCGCGTGCGCGCGCCGGTCGCGACGTCCATGATCCACACGTAGGACTCGTTGACCGATTTGAACTCGATCATGGCGAGGCGCTTGTCGTCGAACGAAAACGAGAAGTCTCCCCAGCCCGTGCCGGGCAACGTGGCGAGCTTGCGCGATCTGGCCAAGTCCAGCGGATCGACGAGCGTTAGGTCCACCGTTGGATTCTCGCGCCTGCCGCCCTGGTCGAGCTCGGTCGACTCGATCAAGATGAATTCGTGCGTGCGCGTCACGCCGGCGGGCTCGTTGCGGCGCGCCGGATCCGTCAGCAGCGCAGGCTCCTTCGCACCGGGGTCGAGCCGGTAGACTTGCCGCTGCTCATTGCCGCCGGTATCCCGCGAAAACACGAGCACGTCCGGCCTCCGCAACAGGAACGCGCCGTTTCGCACCGGTTCGGCAAAATCCGTGAGCTGGATGAGCGCCGCGCCGGGTCCAGTGACGCGATGCAATTGGGTCGTATTGTCGCCGCGTGTGGCGACGACAAGCTCACGCCGAGTGGGGTGCCACGATACCGCGGTGTTGGGCTTGAACTCGGTGTAAGGCGCAACTTTGCTGGCGAGCGCTGCGGGAATTGGCGGTATGCCGACGATCTTGAGGTTCGAGTTCGGCACGACGATGTCGGTAGCCACCGCCGACGTGGCAAGCATCAGGAGCGCGAACAACGTATAGCGGCGTCGTTTCATGGGGACCAGCGATTCAGGGGTAGAGGTAGTGGCGGAGGAGCAAAGAGACAGTATGTGCGAGATTGAGCGCTTGAGACAGCACGCATGTCCCGGTGATTCCGCCTTGACTGATAAAATCGAGAAATTATAGTTGTACGGCGCGGCGCCTTGAGCTCCTTAGCGCCGTGCGCTTTGTCCATGCGCCCCGTTGCCATTTTCCGTTTCTCGCCGTCCGAAGGGCCGGCACACTTCAGCGAATGGCTCGATCGCGAAGCCATCCCTTGGCAGCTCATCGCCATAGACGAGGGCGCCGCGGTTCCCGCGGACCCCAACGCCTTCGCCGGCATCGGCATGATGGGCGGAGCCATGAGCGTCAACGATCCGCTGCCATGGGTGGCTCCGCTAGAAAGCTTGATCCGCGACGCGATCGGCGACTCGGTTCCGGTGCTCGGCCATTGCCTCGGCGGTCAACTGATGGCCAAAGCGTTGGGCGCACGGGTGAGCAAGGCTTTGGTTCCCGAGGTCGGCTGGCTGCATGTCGATGTCTGCGATCCGGGCGCGGGCGACGAATGGTTTGGCGGCCTGCCGCGCTTTGCCGCGTTCCAGTGGCATTACGATGCCTTCGAGTTGCCGCCGATGGCGACCCGCGTGCTCACCAACGCCTTCAACGTGAATCAGGCGTATGTGATCGACGGCCGGCACGTGGGTTTTCAATGTCATATCGAAATGACGCGCGATTTAGTCAACACGTGGTGCCGCTTGGCGGGTGATGAATTGCCGGCGCGCTCCAACGCACATCTGCAAAGCGAAGCGGATATTAAGAGTGACTTGACCGCACGCCTTGCCGCGCTCAATGCGGTTGCCGACGGCGTCTACGCCCGCTGGGCGCAAGGCCTGAAGCACTGATGGGGACGATCCGGGCGCTGCCCGATCTGCTGATCAGCCAGATCGCCGCGGGCGAAGTGATCGAGCGTCCGGCTGCCGCGCTCAAGGAATTAGTGGAAAATGCGCTTGACGCGGGCGCTACGCAAATCGACATCGATCTCGTGGCGGGAGGAGTTAAACGCATTCGCGTCGCCGACAATGGCGCAGGTATCGAGAGCGAGGACTTGCCGCTAGCTCTGGCGCGCCATGCGACCTCGAAGATCGCGTCGGTCATGGACCTGGAAGCGATTGCCTCGCTTGGATTTCGTGGCGAGGCGCTTGCCTCGATCGCCTCGGTTTCTCGGATGTCGCTCGCCTCGCGGGCGCGCGACAAG
>Ga0136617_10003794_pt1 | contig 13505 bp, 12 predicted proteins | sample AntDrymUQ3222106_2_FD_129672 | JGI IMG/M metagenome (GOLD analysis project Ga0136617, IMG submission 129672) | Polar desert sand microbial communities from Dry Valleys, Antarctica - metaG UQ322 (21.06) | ecosystem: Environmental > Terrestrial > Soil > Desert | place: Antarctica: Dry Valley...
ATCCGAGCCGACCACCGAGTCGCCTCTGTTCGGCCGGCCCGGCTTCGTTGGCACGCCCCATCTCGGCGCCAGCACCCGCGAAGCCCAGGACAAGGCGGGCGACACCATCGCCGAGCAGGTACGGCTGGCGCTGGCCGGGGAGTTCGTCCCCTTCGCGGTCAACATCGCCGCGGCCGAGGCATCGGAGACCGTGCGTCCGTTCCTCGGCGTGGTCGAGCAGCTCGGGGGCATCTTCGCCGGGCTTTGCGGCGGCCTGCCGTCGGTGGTCGACATGGGCTACCAGGGCGAGCTGGCCGGCTTCGACACCCGCATCCTCACCCTGGCTGCCCTGAAGGGCGCCTTCGCCGGCACCACCGAGGAGCCCGTCAGCTACGTCAACGCACCCCAGGTGGCCGCCGAGCGGGGCATCGAGGTGCGCGACACCACATCGGCGACGGCCCGGGACTTCGTCAACCTGGTCACGATTTCCGGTGGTGACCACTCCGTTTCGGCCACGCTCGTGGGGCTCCGGTCCGAGCCCCGGCTCGTGCTGGTCGACGGCCACACCGTCGACGTGCCCCCGTCGCCGCACATGGTGATCGTCCGCAACGACGATCGACCCGGGGTGATCGGTCGGGTGGGCACGGTGCTGGGCGACGCCGGGGTGAACATCGCCGACATGGACGTGGGCCGATCCGAGCAGGGGGCGTCGGCCCTGATGGTGATCGTCACCAGCCGGTCGGTCCCGACCGAAGTGGTCGAGGCTCTCGAAGCCGCCGACGGTGTGTTGTCGGTCGCGGTCGTTGACCGGACCTGAGCCCGCTGCGCCGGGCAGCTGCGGGGCAGGTTCAGCGAGCTGTTGCGGCGTGCTGCCGCTCGTACTGCTGCAGCGCTGACTGCGCCAGGTCGCCGTCGCCGGTTCGCTCGATCGCCTCATCAAGGGCAAAGAGGAGCGTCGCAGCCTCGTGACGAGACAGCGTGATCTCGTCGGGCAGTGGCTCGCCCGGCACGGTCAATGGCGCGGCGCGTCCTGGCCGTCGAGGGCCGCTAGCGCTTGGCGGCGCGGAAGCCGTCGGCCTCGGCAGCGGCGGCGGTGGCGTAGCAGCGGTCGGGCACGGTGCGCTCGTAGGAAAGTCCCCCCACGACGTGGAAGATCCGGCTGGTCACCTTGGCCTTGACCGGGTAGCCCTCGGGGCAGCCGCCGTCGACGGGTTCGACCCACACCGTGCCCGGTGCCGGCGGCGCCGGTGACGTGGCCTCGTCGGGTCGGGCCGCGACGATCGGATCGGGTGGCGTCTCGGCGGCGAGGGCGGGATCGGCGGCGGTGGCTCCGAGGTTGGGCTCGTCGCCGCTGTTGTCGCCGCTGCTGTGGCCGGTGTCGGCTGCGTCGCTGGGGTGGTCCGCCGGGCTCTCGGGCTCTGATCCCTCGGCATCGGTCGGCGCCGGCGGCGGTGTCACCGATGGCGGAGTGCCGGGCGGCTCATCGGCCCGTGCTGTCGCCGCCGGCGCAGAGCTGGATCTGGGAGCACCGGCACGCTCGGGTCGGGGGACCGGCAGGGCCCCCGCGCCGGCGCCCATGGCCGCGGGGCTGTGGTCGCTGGCTCGCACGGCGCGGACCAGGGCCACCACGAGGCCGACGAGGACACCGAGCAGGAAGGCATTGCGGACCGGGCGGTGCATGGCCACCGATGCTAGGTCGCAGGTCGTCGCCCGGCCGCCGACGCTCCACTCGGACCATCCATCTCTTCTGTGCACCCCCGCCGGGCCATCGCCCGGATCCTGTGCACGGAACGGTGGGTTTCAGGTCGGGCCGAGGGCCTTGGTCTCGGGCCGCCCGTGGACCTCGCCGCCGGCTGCGTCGGCGATCTTGGCGCACATGCGCTTGAAGATGAGGACGTGGAACGGGACCAGGGCGTACCAGTAGAGGCGACCGAAGAGACCGCGAGGGTGGAACAGGGCCCGCTGGCGCAGCTCGGTGCGACCGGATTCAGTCGGGTCGATGCGCCACTCCAGCCAGGCCTCGCCAGGTAGGCGCATCTCGGCCCGCAGCCGGATCAGCGACGGCGCCTCAACGGCCTCAACCCGCCAGAAGTCCACGACGTCACCTACACCCATGCGGTCGGGGTGGCGTCGGCCCCTCCGCATGCCCACGCCGCCCATCAGCTTGTCGATGAAGCCCCTGACGCTCCACAACAGTGGGGTGACGTACCAACCGCGCGCTCCTCCGATGCCCTCGACGGTGGCGAACACGGCGTGCGGCTCGGCGTCGGTCTCCACCGCCTGCTCGTCGAGCAGCATCCGCCCGCCCGACCAACCGGGGTCGGTGGGCAGGGGATCGGCTGGCGTCCGACCGGGCAGGGTCGCGTCGGACCAGCGAGTCGTCACATCCAGGTCGCTGACGCGGCGCAGGGTCAGCTCGATCGCCCGGTCGAATCCCATCGGGGCGTGGTCGACGACCTCGGAGATGGGTCGGTCGGTCACGACCACCTCGTTGATGAGGCTCTCGACCAGCGGCCGGGCCAGGCCTGAAGGCAGCGGCGTGACCAGGCCGACCCACAGCGACGACAGCTTCGGTGACAGCACGGGCACCCGAACCAGGAGCCGTCGCGTCAGCCCCGCCAGCCGGGCGTAGCCGCGCATCATGTCGGCGTAGGTCATGACGTCGGGGCCACCTACCTCCAGCACCCGGCCGGCCGCGTCCTCGACCTCGATCACCCGCACCAGGTAGGTGAGCACGTCGCGGATGGCGATCGGCTGGCATCGGTTCTCGACCCAGCGTGGCGTCACCATGGCCGGCAGGACCTCGACCAGCGACCGCAGCATCTCGAAGCTGGCCGAGCCCGAGCCGATGATCACCGCCGCCCGTAGCTCGGTTACCGGCACCGTCCCCTCGGCCAGCACCCGGCCCACCTCGTGGCGGCTGGCCAGGTGGGGGCTCAGGTCGGGGTCGTCGTCGTCGCCCAACCCGCCGAGGTAGACGATGCGCCCCACGTCCGCCTTCGACGCCGCATCACGGAAGGTGGCCGCCGCCTCGCGGTCCTTGGCTGCGAAGTCGCCCGAGCCGCCCATCGAGTGGACGAGGAAGTAGGCCGCGTCGACGCCCTGCATGGCGCCGACGACGGACTCGGAGTCCGACAGGTCGCCCTTGACCACCTCGACCCGGTCCCGCCAGGCCTCGTCGTCGAGCTTGTTCGGTGTCCGAGCCAGGCAGCGCACTCGGTGACCCGCATCGAGCAGCTCGGGCACCAGCCGGCCCCCGATGTAGCCGGTGGCTCCGGTGACCAGGATCGTGCGGGGCTCGCTCACCGCTCGGGTCTACTTCCTTCCGAGCCGAGGACCCCGGTCGGAGCCGACTTTGACCACGGCTGGCCGCGAACCCGGCACGAGTTGGCGCGCTGAGCGCGCTCTTCCGTGCTGGGTTCGACGAGGGCGGGATCTAGGCCGTGGTCGGGAGCCAGGCCGGGCGGCCCGACTCGTAGCCGTCGATGGCCTCAGCGTGGCGTAGGGACAGGGCGATGTCGTCGAGGCCCTCGAGGAAGCGGTGGCGAACCGAGTCGTCGAGCGGGAAGTCGACGGTCAGGCCGATGGCCGGCGCCTCCAGCGTGCGGCGCTCGACATCGATGGTGATGTCCAGGGTCGGGTCGGCCTCGACGGCTCGCAGGAGCTGTTCGCCCACCTCGGTCGACACGACGACGGGCACCAGTCCGTTCTTGGTCGCGTTGTTGCGGAAGATGTCGCCGAAGCGGGGCGACACCACGGCCTCGAAGCCGTGTTGCTGGATGGCCCAAACGGCGTGCTCTCGCGAGGATCCGGTTCCGAAGTTGGGTCCGGCCACCAGGATCGTCGCCCCCGCGTGCTCCTCGCGGTTGAGCACGAAGTCGCGGTCGTCGCGCCACTCCGAGAACAGGCCCTTCTCGAAGCCTGTCCGCGAGACCTGCTTGAGCCAATCCGACGGGATGATCTGGTCGGTGTCGACGTCGGACCGGTCGAGGGGCACGGCCGTGCCCGAGACGATGCGGACGGGATCCATCACTCTGCTTCAGCTCGTCTTCCTGGCCGGGAGGTCGTCGGGCGTGGCCAGGTGCCCGGCGATGGCGGTCGCGGCGGCAACGGCCGGTGACACCAGATGGGTGCGTCCGCCCCGGCCCTGGCGGCCCTCGAAGTTGCGGTTGCTGGTCGAGGCGCAGCGTTCGCCGGGGATCAGCTTGTCGGGGTTCATGGCCAAGCACATCGAGCAGCCCGGCTCGCGCCAGTCGAAGCCGGCGTCGACGAGGATCCGGTCGAGGCCCTCCTCCTCGGCCTGGGCCTTGACCTTCCACGATCCAGGCACGACCAGCGTCCGCAGCCCCGACGCAACCCTGCGGCCCTCGGCGACACCGGCCACCGCCCGAAGGTCCTCGATGCGGCCGTTGGTGCACGAGCCGATGAAGACGGTGTCCACCGCGACCTCCTTCAGCGGAGTGCCAGCAGCCAGGCCCATGTAGGTCAGGGCCCTGTCGGCCGCGTCGCGCTCCGCCGGGTCGGCGAGGTCGTCGGGGACCGGCACCGCCGCGGTCATCGGAGCGACCTGGCCCGGGTTGGTCCCCCAGGTGACGTGCGGGGCGATCTCGGCGCCGTCCATGCGGACCTCGGCGTCGAAGGTGGCGTCGTCGTCGGTGACCAGCGTCGACCAGTGGGCGACGGCGTCATCCCATGCCGGGCCCGACGGGGCGCGGGCCCGGCCCCGCAAGTAGTCGAACGTCGTGGTGTCGGGGGCGATGAGGCCGGCCTTGGCCCCGGCCTCGATCGACATGTTGCAGACCGTCATTCGCCCCTCCATGGAGAGGCCGAGGATGGTCGAGCCCCGGTACTCGGCGATGTGGCCGACGCCCCCGCCGGTGCCGATGCGGCCGAGGATGGCCAGGATCACGTCCTTGGCCGTTGAGCCGGCGGGCAGGTCGCCGTTGACGGTGATGCCCAACGTCTTGGCCGGGGACTGGGGGAGGGTCTGGGTTGCCAGGACGTGCTCGACCTCGCTGGTGCCGATGCCGAAGGCCAGGGCCCCGAAGGCACCATGGGTGGAGGTGTGGCTGTCGCCGCAGACGATCGTCATGCCCGGCAGGGTGAGCCCCTGCTCGGGGCCGATGATGTGGACGATGCCCTGCCCCGGGGTGCCCATGGAGTGCAGGGCGATGTCGAACTCGGCGCAGTTGGCGCGCAGGGTGTCGACCTGGGTGCGTGACACCTCATCGGCGATGGGCAGGTGGGTGTCGACGGTGGGGACGTTGTGGTCCTCGGTGGCCACGGTGAGGTCGGGCCGGCGGACGCTGCGGCCACTTAGCCGCAGCCCGTCGAAGGCCTGGGGGCTCGTGACCTCGTGGACGAGGTGCAGGTCGACGTAGAGCAGGTCGGGCTCACCGTCGGTGCGCGCCACCACGTGGGCGTCCCACACCTTCTCGCTCAGGGTCCGGGGTCGGGCCACGTCACCTCCTCTCGGTCCTCTTGCTCTATCGCCTGACTGACTGTCTCACACCCTGCGCCGTTCCCGAAGTGGTGTCGATCGCGCCGGCCAGGACCCGCGCAATCTTCACCAGTTCGGGGCAGCCGAGCGTCAACGGGCCCCGAGGCGGGCCTTGACGATGGCGGCCACGGCCTTGCCGTCGGCCCGGCCGGCGACCTCGGCCTGGACCGCCTTCATCGCCGGGCCCATGGCTTGGGGCGAGTCGAACCCGCCCTCGGCCAGCACCCGCTCGACGATGGCGACCACCTCGTCCTCGGTGAGCGGAGTCGGGAGGTAGCGGGCCAGCACCTCGCCCTCGGCCCTCTCCTGCTCGGCCTGCTCGGCGCGACCGGCGTCAGCGAACGCAGTGGCTGCTTCCTCACGCTTCTTTGCTTCCCTGGCCACCGCGGCCCGAACGTCGTCGTCGGTGAGGTCACGGGCCTCAGGCCCCGCGACCCGTGCCTCCTTCACGGCGGCGATGGCTGATCGCAGCACTCTGACGACGAGCTCGTCGCGTTCCTTCATGGCTGCGGTCAGGTCCGATTGCAGGTCGTCGGCCAGCACGGTCGTCTCCCGGGTCGTGGTCTGCTCCACTCTGGTCCCTGGCCCGACGGCCAGGCGCAGGGTTCCTGCGGTCGCTGGTCACGACGGCGACGGGGCCCAGCCCTCCAGGTCGGCCATGCGGGAGAACAGGGTGATCACGTCAGCAGGCTCATGGCCCGGGTCGAGGTGACGGAACGCGGTCTCGACGTTGACCGCCATGCGACCTCCCTCGGCCCACGCCGAGAACGGCGAGGTCGCCAGCTCGGAGGCGATGTCACGGGCGGCCTCCTCTGCGGTCATGCCCTGGTCGTGGCGGGCCCGAGCCTCGCCGTCGACCCACGCCAGGTACTCGCGAACCCGTCGCACCCCGTCGGTGTCGGTCACCGGCCCGTGGCCGGGGACGACCACAGCCGGAGCCGCGTCGATGATGAGGTCGCACGCATCGACCCAGCCCGACAACGGACCGGCCCAGGCGATCGGCGTCCCCTCGATGAAGCAGATGTCGCCGGTGAACACGACGCCGGCGTCGGGGACAACGACGATGGTGTCTCCCCTGGTGTGGGCCGGGCCGACCTCGATGAGCTCGACGGCGGTGCCGCCCACGTCGAGCCCGAGCCGGTCGGAGAAGGTCCGGGTAGGAGCCGTGACGGTGATGCCGGCGAAGTCGAACTCCCCGAAGAAGCGCCGGAACAGGTCGCCGACGGGTCCGTCGTCGGCCATGAGGGCGGACATCATCGCCGGCGGGACGTCGTCGATCTCCTCCGCTGTCGCCGCCGAGGCCACGATCTCCGCCCTGCCCACGAGTTCGTTCCCGTAGCAGTGGTCGCCGTTGGCGTGGGTGTTCACCAAGGTGGCGATGGGCGCCGCCTCGGTGAGCGGCGCCAGGCCGTCGAGCATGGCCTGGGTCAGGCGGAGGTCGAACAACGTGTCGACGAGAAGCGAGACGCCGTCGCCGACGACCAGCCCGGCGTTCGACCACCCCCATCCGCCGGACGGCTGGAGCCAGGCGTGGCACCCGTCCGCGACCTGTTGGCGGCCGGTCTCGTACGGGATCGACCGAGGGTCCACGACGGTGACAGTAGGCCAGCCGAACTGGGCGCAGTTCTGCAGGTTCTGGGGTGCGATTCTGCGCCCAGTTGGCGACAAGACGTGGGAGTCGCGACGAGAACGTTCAGCTCGACCGGGGTAGGCGATCGGCCACGCCGTCGAGGGCGTGGCGCAGGGCCGGCACCCACTCCTCGGAGCGGGTCACCGCCGAGTTGTGGGGACCGCGCACCTCGTAGATCCGGGTGCCCTCGATGGCAGCGGCCAGACTGCGTTGACGGTGGGCGGGGACCATGTGGTCACGAGTCGTGATCACCGATGCGGTGGGGACGTGGACCTGATCGATCCATCGTGACGAGCGGAACCGGCCCAGGGCGGCGCCGACGCGCAACAGAGCCGAAGGGTCGCCGCGCAACAGCTCACGCCGGAACCACGCCGCGTGCGGACCGTCGGCGACCTTGCCGTTCACGGCCTGCACCATCCGGGCTCGGGCAGGACCGGGCCACGCTCGCACCACCGGCGCGATCCAGCCCTGGCCCCGGTACCAGAGGTCGGAGACGGGACCGCCCTGGAAGTGCTCCGCCGTGGAGCACAGCACCAGGCCGGCCACCTTCTCGGGGTGGCGACGCCACAGGAGCTGGGCGATGGCCCCGCCCATCGAGTAGCCGACCACCACTGCTCGCTCGCACCCCACCGCGTCGAGGGTGGCGGCCAGGTCGTCGGCCAGGCCTTCGAGGCTGACCCGCCAGCGCAGGGCCGGACCGCGGCCGTGGCCGGCCAGGTCGGGGGCGATGACGCGGTAGCGGTCGGCCAGCGCTTGGTAGCTGGGCGCGAAGGTCGTGTCGGCGGTGACGGTCCAGCCGTGCAGGACCAGAACGTCGATTCGGCCGCGGCGGTCCGCGTCGCAGCGCACCCAGGCCGGCCCCCGGCCCGGGAGCTCGACGAACCGGCCCGGGGGCAACCCCGGTGGCTCCTCAAGGTCGACCTCGTCGCCAGCGACGTCCAGCGAAGACCCCAGCGCCGCGATGGGGCCGCCGGCCTCCTCCTCGACGCCCATCAGCGGGGCGGCCCGCCCCTCGACCTTCGCCGGGGAGAGATCGGGCGCGCTCACGTCGCCTGGTTCGGCGGCGGTGGGCTCCCCGGTTCGGTTCGGCGCCGTCGGGCTCATGGCTGTCCAGTCTGACGGCGGCCGAACGAGCCGAGGGTGGACTGGCCGGCGACGTCGGTCCCGTCGCCGGCCCTCAATCGACCGCGACCAGCGCCACCGTGAGCGTCGCGCCCGTTGGAGTCTCGTAGCTGACGGTGTCGCCGGCGACACGGCCCATGAGGGCGCCACCGAGCGGCGAGCCGGGCGACATCACGTCGAGGTCGTCGTGCTGTTCCTCGATCGACCCGAGGAGGTAGCGCTCGGTGTCGTCGTCGCCCTCGTAGCGGATCGTCACGACCGCGCCGGCGACGACGGCCCCTCCTCCGGCGTGCTCGACGACCTCGGCCCCGTCGAGGATGGCGGCCAGGTGGGCGATGCGGCCCTCCATCTTCCCCTGCTCCTCCTTGGCTGCGTGGTAGTCGCCGTTCTCGGAGAGGTCGCCCAGCTCGCGAGCGGTTTCGATCTTGCGGGCGATGTCGACGCGGCCGCGAGTGGTCAGGTCGGTGTGCTCGGCCTGCAGTCGCTGGTGGGCGGCGGGTGAGAGCTGCACAGTGGCGGACATCGCAACAAGGGTAGCGACGAGACGAACACCAGATGTCGGGCCTACGCCGCTGACGGTGTCCTATGCTGGCGTCGTGATGCGCACGCCGACCGAAGTAGTGATCATCGCCTAGCGCACGTCGACATCCCGGCGTGCGCCTCGACCGTCCACCTCCCGAGGTGGACGGTTTTCTGTTTCTCGGGACCGGTCACGGTCCCTGACCAGCAAGGAGCGCGAGCGAGTGTCCAGTAAAGGGTCCGGCAAAGGGCGCCCGTCGTCCGAGACCTCGTCGCCTGGCGGCTCCGAGAAGCCGAAGCGCACCGTCCTCGTTCGCTCCTGCTCGCCTCCGGCGCGCGGGCCGCGCGGGCCCAGGGTGGCAGTGATCGGAGGCGACGGAATCGGCCCCGAGGTCGTGGCCGAGGCCTTGAAGGTCGTGCGCGCCGCCACCGTCGAGCTCGACACCGCCGACTTCGACCTGGGCGGGGCCCGCTACCTGCGCGACGGGACGATCCTGCCCGACGAGGTGCTCGACGAGCTGCGCTCCTTCGACGCCATCCTCCTCGGAGCGGTGGGCACCCCCGACGTGGCCCCCGGGGTCATCGAGCGGGGCCTCCTGCTGAAGATGCGCTTCGCTCTCGACCAGTACGTCAACCTCCGCCCGTTCACCGCCGCCGCCAAGGGCATCGACATGGTGGTGATCCGAGAGAACACCGAGGGCAGCTACGCCGGCGAGGGCGGGGTGCTGCGCCGGGGAACTCGCCACGAGGTGGCCACCCAGGGCTCGGTCAACACCCGGATGGGTGTCGAGCGTTGCGTCCGGTACGCCTTCGCTCTGGCCCAGCGCCGACGCCGCCACCTGACGTTGGTCCACAAGACCAACGTCCTCACCTTCGCCGGCGACCTGTGGCAGCGCACCTTCGCCGAGGTGGCCGCCGACTTCGGAGACGTCGAGACGGCCTACAACCACGTCGACGCGGCCTGCATCTACTTCGTGGAGGACCCGAGTCGATACGACGTGATCGTCACCGACAACCTCTTCGGCGACATCCTCACCGACCTCGGTGGCGCGGTCTCCGGAGGCATCGGCCTGGCCTCGTCGGCCAACCTCAATCCCGATCGCACCAGCCCGTCGATGTTCGAACCCGTCCACGGCTCGGCCCCCGACATCGCCGGCCAGAAGAAGGCCAACCCCCTCGCGGCGATCCTCTCCGCCGCGCTGATGCTCGACCACCTGGGCGAAGCAGCCGCCGCCGAGCGCGTTCGCATTGCGTGTTCGACGGTCGCCGCAGAGCTCGCCGTCGCCTCGACCGACCCGACCGGCGGGCCCCACCCCGCCACCACCCCCGAGATCGGCGACGCCGTCGTCGACCGCCTCTAAGGAGCCTCGCCATGCCCATCGAGCCCACCGAGAAGATCTGGATGAACGGCGAGCTGGTGCCGTGGGACGAGGCCCGCATCCACGTGCTGACCCACACCCTGCACTACGGCATGGGTGTGTTCGAGGGCATCAGGGCCTACGAGACCGCCGACGGCCCGGGCGTGTTCCGCCTCACCGACCACATCGCGCGCCTGCACCAGTCGGCCCAGATCCTGGGCATGACCCTGCCTTACTCGGTCGACGAGCTCGTCGACGCCACCAAGGCCACCGTCGCCGCCACCGGCCTGGCCGGTTGCTACGTCCGTCCCATCGCCTACTACGGCTACGGCGAGATGGGGCTCAACACCCAGCCCTGCTCGGTCGACGTGGCCATCGCCTGCTGGCCGTGGGGCGCCTACCTGGGCGACGACGGCCTCACCAAGGGTGTGCGCATGAAGATCTCGTCGTGGACCCGCCACGACCACAACACCATGCCACCGGCGGCCAAGACGACGGGCAACTATGTCAACTCGTCGCTGGCCAAGGTCGAGGCCCTCAACGCCGGCTACGACGAGGCCATCATGCTCAACCCGCAGGGATTCATCGCCGAGTGCACCGGCGAGAACATCTTCGCGGCGCGCCACGGTCGGCTCATCACCCCGCCGCTCGCCAGCGGGGCGCTGGAGGGCATCACCCAGAGCACGGTTTCGTCCATCGCCCGGGATCTCGGCTTCGAGGTCGAGGTCGGGAACCTGACCCGCAGCGACCTCTACATCGCCGAGGAGATGTTCGTGTGCGGTACCGCGGCGGAGGTCTCGGCTGTTGCTTCGGTCGACGACCGGGTCATCCCGGTGCCGGGGCCGATGACGGTGGCCATCGGCGAGGAGTACGCCCGCTGCGTGCGGGGCCAGATCGACCGCTACAAGGACTGGGTCGAGGGCGTTTCGTCCTCGGAGCGGAGCTCCTCGGACGAGCGATGAGGTGCCGGCTTCGTCGTCACTCGCTCGCTGCGCTCGCTGCGTTCCGACGAGCTGATGGGGTCGCCTTCGGCGACGCTCAGGTCGCCGACCAGCAAGCTGGATCGGCTCCCGTTCCTGGGGGCTGCGCCCCCAGACCCCCAGCGGCTGCGCCGGCTGCTCAACTCGGTAGCGCAATCCCACCATCGCCGCTCGACGGGCTCGTTGCATGACTGATGGAGCTGGACGGAAGCCGGAGGGGGCGCCTACGGCGGTCGACGTGTTCGATACGACGCTGCGCGACGGGGCCCAGTTCGAGGGGATCTCCCTGACCGTCGAGGACAAGCTGCGGGTGGCCGAGCAGCTCGACTGGTTGGGCGTGCGCTGGATCGAGGGCGGCTACCCGCAGGCCAACCCCCGCGACGCCGAGTTCTTCGACCGGGCGCCGACAGAGCTGACCCTGGAGACCGCCGAGCTGGTGGCCTTCGGCTCGACCCGCCGCCCCGCCGGCAAGGTCGACTCCGATCCCACCTTGAGGGCCCTGGTGGCATCGGGGACCAGCACCGCCTGCATCGTGGGCAAGAGTTGGGACTTCCACGTCGTTGAAGCCCTGGGTACCACCCTCGACGAGGGCGTGGCCATGGTCGGCGACTCGGTGCGCTTCCTTCGCGCCGCAGGGATGCGGGTCTTCTTCGATGCCGAGCACTTCTTCGAGGGCTACCGGGCCAATCCCGAGTTCACGCTGCGCGTGCTCGAGGCCGCGGCCCAGGAGGGCGCCGCCACGCTCGTGCTCTGCGACACCAAGGGGGGCGCGCTGCCTCACGAGGTCCAAGCGGCCACGGCCGATGTCGTGGCCCACTTCGACGGCGACGTGCAGGTCGGCATCCACACCCAGAACGACTCCGGCTGTGCGGTGGCGAACTCACTGGCTGGCATCCTCGGCGGTGCGACCCAGCTCCAGGGCACCGTCAATGGCTACGGCGAGCGCACCGGCAACGCCAACCTGATGACCTGCATCCCCGACCTCCAGCTCAAGCTGGGCATCACCTGCTTGCCCGAGGGTCGCATCGAGCGGCTCACCGCGGTCAGCCGCCACGTGGCCGAGCTGGTCAACCTGCCACCCCACCCGGCCGACCCCTTCGTCGGGTCATCGGCCTTCGCCCACAAGGCCGGCCTGCACACCTCGGCCTTGGGCAAGGCCGGCACTGCTGCCTACGAGCACGTCGACCCGGGCGTCGTCGGCAACCACACCCGGGTGCTGGTCAGCGACCTCGGAGGTCGGGCCGGCATGGCCATGAAGGCCGGCGAGCTGGGCGTCGAGCTCGACGGGCCGGCGCTGGCGACGCTGTCGGAGGAGCTGAAGGCGCGGGAGGCGCAGGGCTTCGTCTACGAGGCGGCCGATGCCAGCCTCGAGCTGCTCATGCGGGCCGCCACCGGCTGGCGCCAGGACTACTTCGCCCTGGAGGGCTACCGGGTCACCACCTACCACCGTCACGCGTTGCGGGGCGGGGCGCCGATCGACGAGGGCGAGGCGGGGGAGGCGATGGTCGACACCGAGGCGTCGGTGAAGGTGTGGGTCGGCGACGATCGGCGAGTGGCCCTCGGCGAGGGCAACGGTCCGGTCAACGCCCTCGACCACGCTCTGCGGACCGCTCTCGACGGCGTCTACCCGGCGCTGGAGCGGATCCGACTCATCGACTACCGGGTGCGGGTGCTCGACTCCTCGTCGACCACGGGCGCGGTGGTGCGGGTGCTCGTCGACTCCACCGACGGCGAGCGCACCTGGACCACGATCGGCGTCGACAGCAACATCATCGAGGCCTCGTGGCAGGCCCTGGTCGACTCGCTGGTCCACGGCCTGCTCCACACCGACGCCTGACCGGCGCCGTCAGCAGTCAGGGTCCTCCAGGAATCGGTCTCGGTTGCACACCCCGTCGGACGGGTCGGAGTTGATGTCGCTGTCCACGTCGTCGGCGACCACGACGAGGAGGACGGTCCACACCACACTGGCGAGGAGGGCGAGTACGCCGGTGACGATGCCGCCGATGGCCAGTCCCCTGCCGGTGTTGGCCGACTTGGCCCGGGACAGACCGGCGACCCCCATGCCGATGGCACCGATGGCGAAGGGTACCGAGAACCACCCGACGACTGGTATCAGTGCGAAGAGCAACGAGATGATGCCGACGATGAGGGCGGCGATGGCGATGCCGTTGCTCGCCGGCGCCGCTCCGAAGCCGGCGCCGCCGGGAGGTGGGATGTAGCCGCCCGGGGCCCCTCCGGGAGGCGGTGCGTAGGGTCCCTGGGGATAGGTCATGGTGTTCGTCTCCTGCCCTCGCGAGAGCCGGCCGCCCGGCTGGAGTCGGCACGGTACCCCACCGGCCCGGAGTCAGAGGGCGAAGGGTGGTCAGCAGCCTCCGCCGTCTTGGGCGGTGACGTTGACCTCGTCACCCGAGATCGAG
>Ga0136617_10003795_pt1 | contig 13503 bp, 13 predicted proteins | sample AntDrymUQ3222106_2_FD_129672 | JGI IMG/M metagenome (GOLD analysis project Ga0136617, IMG submission 129672) | Polar desert sand microbial communities from Dry Valleys, Antarctica - metaG UQ322 (21.06) | ecosystem: Environmental > Terrestrial > Soil > Desert | place: Antarctica: Dry Valley...
CATCGTGGCTCGAGTTGTTCTTCGATCTGTGCTTCGTGGTGGCGGTGGGGGCCGTCGCGCAAACGCTGCATGGGAATCCGTCGCTAGCGGGTCTGACAACGTTCGTGGCGCTGTTTGTTCCGGTCTGGTGGGCTTGGCTGGAGTACGCGTGGTACGCCACCAGCTTTCCGGAAGAGGGATTGGCCAATCGGCTCGGCGCGTTCGCGGCGATGCTGGCGATTCTGGCGATGGCGGCGCGGGTAGGAAGCGCAAGCGATGGCGACCCGAGCGGGTTCATCGTCGGCTTCGTGGTTTTCCACGTCATCGTCGTGCTCCTCTTCCTGCGTGCGGCCCGACTCTATCCCGAGCGGCATGATTTCGCACTGCGTTACGCGATCGGTTTCAGTCTGGCTGCCTCCGTCTGGTTCGGTTCGCTCGCCGTGCCGGAGGAGATGCGGCCCTGGATTTGGGCCGCAGCGTTGCTGATCGATCTGGTGAACCCGGCGGTTGCGGTCCAGAGTGTACGGGGAATGACGTATGACGTGAGCCACATCCCCGAGCGCTATGGGTTGTTCACCCTCATCGTCCTGGGTGAGGCCATTATCGCAGTGGCGCGAGGAACGTCCGAGGCGGAGTGGAATCCTGCGGCGGTGACCGCCGCCCTGGCGGGTTTCGTGTTGGCGGTGGTGATCTGGATGGCGTATTTCGCGCATCCGCACGCCGAGCTGCTCGAGCGCGGTCGGTTGGCCGCGTTCGTCTGGGGCTACGGGCATATCTTCGTCTGGGCGGGGATCGCGATCACCGGGGTCGGGATCGAGCTCGCCATCGAAGCGGCCGAGGCGGGTCATGGCTTTCCGCTGGCGGAGCGGCTGATTCTTTGCGGTGGTCCGGCGTTATACGTGGCGTCGATGGCGCTACTGCGTGCGGCTGGCGCCGGTCATATCACCGATCGGGTGGTGCTGATCCGCTTGGGTACGGCGATCGTGTCTCTGGTTGTTGGCTTTCTGGGCGGAGGGTTGGCGCCAGAACTGTTCACGGTCATCGTGGCCGCGATCGCGATCGCCGCCGGGCTGGCCATCAGCGCCGTCTGGCGGACTGCGCCAGCCGTTACGACGTAGGGCGCTGTTCGCACGCGTCGTTCAGCCGAGCCAAAAAAATGGCGGCCGAAAGCCGTGTGATGGGGAGTGCCCTGACCGGGTGAAGACGTGTCATCCCGAGCGCACGAGGAATCTCGGCCGCGGGCCGAGTCCGGTTGCGGCGCACGTGATTCTTCGCCTTAGGGCTCAGAATGACACACCTTCTGGGGTCCGGTCTTTTCACACGATTCGTTCTTCCGTCACGTTTCTCGCTGTTTCGCGTCTTGGATGGTGCAGACGCAGAACGGAGCGACGATCCGATGGCATCCGGCGCTTTCACTCAAGTTAGGGGAACCGCCATGGAGCGCCTCCCCATAGCACCTCCGGTTGGGGCTGCGGACCGCCGTGAGCGCGAGCAACGCGACGAGGCAGCGAGCTTGACGCGGGCACGGAGCGACCCCGCGGCGTTCGCTCCCTCTATCAGGAGTACCTCGATCCGGTCTACCGCTATTGCTACCGCCGCCTTGGCAGCCGGGAAGCGGCCAAGGACGCGACGAGTCTCGTTTTCGAGCGAGCGCTGCGCTCGTTGCCGTCGTTTCGCGGCGGGTCGTTTCGGGCCTGGTTGTTCGCTATCGCCCACAACGCGATCACCGATGCGTACCGCAGACGGGGCGCAGAGCCGCCGCGGCAGGGGGACGCGTTCGAGGTCGCCGATCCCGCCCCGCCGCCGGAGCAGGTCGTGCTGTTGGCGGATGAGCGACGGCGGCTGAGCAGGGCGCTGAGGCTTCTCCCGCCTGACCAGCGCAACGTCATCGAGCGGCGATTGAGTGGGATCCCCTCAGTTGAAGTGGCCGAAATCCTGGGCCGCAGTCCGCAGGCGATCCGGGCCTTGCAACTGCGCGCCACGCGACGGTTGCAAACTCTGCTCGCTGGCTCCAGCACGGGCCCGGAGGGAGATCATGGCTGATCGTCAGGGCACCCGCGATCTGGAAACCGCACTCGACCGCTATTGGGATGAGATCCTGGCAGGGGCGGAATCGCCGTCCACGGAGATCGATCCTGACCTCGCCACAACCGTTCAGCGCGTGCGCGCGTGGGACGCCGGGCCATCTTCCCATCCGGCGTTCGCGTCGACCCTCTGGGAGGAGATCATGCTCGCTCCCACCGCATCTCCCCCGCTCACCCTACCGCCGGCTGTGGTCCTGCCGGTGCGACCAATGCACTCCCCTGGGCGGTGGCTTGTCTCGCGCCGTCCGCCGTCGATCTTACGTCTCGCCGCAGCTCTGCTGTTGGTCGTGCGGCTGGCCGGGGCCGCGCTCGCCGCGCTCTATCCCCTCCGCATGCGGGATCAGGAGCGGCTGCCGTTTTTCGCGCCGCTGGGAATATTTACGGCAGAATCCGAACCGGAGGCCGGGAAAACGCTGCTCGCCCTGACGCTCTCCGATCTGCCAGCGATGCGTACGTTTGGCGGGATGATGGTGACGGCTACCCGCAGGGTGCGAGCTCGCTGCAGCGAACGACGAAGGGGCCGGAGGTGCTCTATATCGCGGTAGGTCCAATGTCCATGACGGTCGTGGAGGGGTCAGAACCAATTCGCGTGATACCACCCCGATCTGGTGACCCGCCTACATCCGACTTCCACCGTGGCGTTGGCGAAGGCGCGGTGCTGCATACGGGAACGACCATGGTCGCCCCGGCCGGCTCCGTGATCGAGCTGCGCAATGACGGTTCTGTTGCGACCAGAATGCTCAATTTGATCACGGCCGCCGGAAACTACGGTTCGGAACGGCACGGCGCGATCTGGAGATGGGGATCGGTCGGCATGCCGCAGGAGCTCGATTCCGCAATTGCCATTGACTTGCGGCAGGTCACGCTCAATCCCAGCGCCGCGCTCCCGATTCCGGAAGCCTCCTGCGGCGAATACGCCGCCGCCGTGCTCGATGGGCAACGGGCCAGAGAACTCAGTTTTGTGGCGGACTTCGGGTGGCGCAACACGGGATTCACGCCATTGGCGGCGTATCTCCTGAAAGTATCTGGCGGATAATGCGGAGCGCATGAGGCGTTCCGAGGCAGGTGACGGGAGAACCGGGCATGACCGCCGTTGATACCAAGGCGACTTCCGATGTTGAGGCGATCGCGAGCGAGGCATTTGCCACGCTCAATACCGGACGCCAGATTTCGCCATTCTCCTCACGATTTCCCGGCTTCGATCTCGACAATGGCTACCGCGTTACCGCCGCCGTCAAGCAGATGCGGGAGGCGCGGGGTGAGGTGCCGGTGGGGCGCAAGATCGGGTTTACCAACCGCACGATCTGGGACGAATACCGAGTCTACGCCCCGATGTGGGGATACGTTTTCGACCAAACGATGCACCACCTCGCCGGGATCGATGAGACGTTGCCGCTGGCGGGTCTGGCCGAGCCCCGGATCGAACCGGAGATCGCCTTCCGGCTGGCGTCCGCGCCGGCGCCGGGTATGGATGAGGCAGCTTTACTGGGGTGTATCGACGCCGTCGCGCACGGGTTCGAGATCGTGCAGTCGATCTTCCCCGGATGGCAGTTTGCGCCAGCCGATACGGTCGCGGCCTACGGATTGCACGGCGCGCTGGTCCTGGGACCCTGGCACGTGATTGATAACGAGCGGGCGGCGTGGCTCCCATCGCTGGCGGCGTTTACTATCGACCTGGCGCGCGACGGGACGACGGTCGACCACGGTCAGGCGTCTAACGTGCTGGGTGGGCCGCTTTCCGCGCTGCGTCATTTCGTCGATCTGCTCGCCCACGATCCGGTGAATCCGCGCCTGGCCGCCGGCGAGATCGTCACCACGGGGACGCTGACGCGGGCGTTTCCGGTGGCGCCGGGGGAGACCTGGACGACGGCGATCAGCGGCATTGCGCTTGAGGGAATTTCCGTCACGTTCGTGTGAGGTCGTCGCTTCCATCACCCGAAAAACACTCACCCCAACCCCTCTCCCTGTGCGCAGGGCGAGGGGCTCTGTGGGGTCGTGAGTGGCTTCCATGCACTTTACATCCTTGTTATGTGTCAGGACCACTTCCGGGTCACCTTGTCTTTGGCTCGCATTTCCTTGGTGATAGTCTTCCAGCGGCGTCGTTCGTTCGCGGCTAGCACGGGGTCGCGTTTGCGGTCGACCGCGGCGATTTCGCGTTGCAACTTTCGGTAGCTCTGCAGGCGTTCCGCGCTCAGCGCTCCGGCGAAAAGCGCCTCCTGCACCGCGCAGCCCGGTTCGCTCTCATGACGGCAGTCATTGAACCGGCAGTGTTGGGCGATGCCGGCGATGTCGGCGAAAGCCGCGTCGACGCCGCCTTCGTCCTCGATCAGTCCCAGCTCGCGCATACCGGGCGTGTCGATCAGCACGCCGCCACCAGAAAGCAGCACCAGCTCGCGGCGTGTCGTCGTGTGGCGACCGCGCGCGTCGTCTTCCCGGATTTCGCGCACGTGTTGAACCTCGCGCCCGACGAGCCGGTTGATCAGGGACGATTTGCCGACACCGGAGGAGCCGACGAGACCAACCGTCGTGCCCTGCCCCACACGATCTCGCAAGGCGTCGATCCCGAGACCGGTGAGCGCGCTGACCTGCACTATCGGCACCGCCAGCGCCACGGACGTGATGCTCTCGATCATGGGCGCCACGTCGGCGACGAGATCGACTTTGTTGAGAACGATCACGGGTGTCGCGCCGCTACCCCAGACGGCGGTCAGGTAGCGCTCGATGCGGCGAAGGTTGAGGTCGCGGTTAGCCGAGCTGACGAGACAGAGAACATCAACGTTGGCGGCGATGGTCTGGGCGGTGGATTCGCTGTCCGCGGCACGGCGGACCATCGCCGTACGCCGGCGCAAGACGTGCTGGATGATCGCGCGGTCTTCGTTATCGGCGACGGCGACCCAATCGCCAGCCGCCGGGCGGGCGGTCTCGTGCAGCTCGTGGCGCAACCGGCCGGAAAGCTCGCCGAGTGGCGCGCGGCAGCCGAGGAGCGGATAGATGCCAGGACCATCGGCGGCGATACGGGCCGGGACCAGATCGGGGCGATCCAGGCGATCGATCTGTGTCGAAAAGAAGGGGCCGTATCCGAGATCCGAAAGTTCGACGTCACGATGGACAGCAATCAATGCAGTGGCTCCTGGGTGAGGGTGCTGGTCGAGCCACCTCAGACGGAACCATGCGGTGCATGACGTAACGCGTACTCACGGAACCGCGAGCACGCGCGCTGTCTGTGCGCCGGCGAGGCGCGAAGCTGGGAAAGTCCTAGCGGTCGCGGCTGTCGGAGGCAGCGAAAGGTGAGCTATGGAAAAGCACAACAGCCATATTTCGCCTCCTGTTCCAGCCTCTATGCATTACTACGCTTACCGCTTACGGCGCGGTGAAACCCGTGCGGCGCGAATCATAGATGATGATGCCGAGTTTGCCAACCAACAAGTCCTGCGGAGGTCAGATCCGTGCGCGAGACACGAGATTCTTCGCCTGCGGGCTCAGAATGACACAACCTGGGGTCGCTGCTCTAAACCCGATACACCCACTCTCCACCAAGCATGGTCGCCGTTGGTTTCACCTGATCCAACTCCGCGGAGGGAATCGCCAACGGATCGCGGTCGAGGACGACGAGATCGGCCAGCTTGCCTGGGGCGATCGACCCTTGGCGGTCCTCGCGGCCGGTGACGTATGCGCCGCCGAGGGTATAGGAGCGGAGCGCTTCGACCGGGGTGAGCGCCTCCGTCGCTTGGCCGAGGTCGCGGCCGGTGGCGGTGGTGCGGTTGACGGCCGCGTGGATGCCAACCCACGGGTTGAAGTCGGTGATGTAGGAATCGGATGATCCGGCCAGCGGCACCCCGGCATCGAGATAGGTGCGCATTGGCATGGCGCGGCTGGCGCGCTCGGGGCCGACACTGTTGACGAAGCCCTCGCCCAGGTTGGTGAGGAAGGGCGAGGAGACGACCGCCGAGATTCCGGCTTCGGCCATGGCTTCCAGTGCGGCTGGGGTCGGGAAATAGGCGTGGTGGACACGGTGGCGGAGCCATAGTTTCGGGTTCTCGCGTTGTGAGGTGGCGAACGCCTGGACGACGGTCTCCTGGGCCTCGTCGCCACAGGTGTGGATATCCATCGGCCAACCCAGATCGTGTACCCAGCGGATCAATTTCACCAGCCGTTTCGGTTCGACGACCCAGGTACCGCGATTCTCCGTCTCGTCCAGATAGGGATCGAACATGCGGGCGGTGCGGTCGCTCATGCCGCCGTCGATCATCAGCTTGATACCCTCGAGACGGAGCAGGTCGTCGCCCAGGCCACCACCGACGCCGAAGCTCGCGAACCGCTCCTGGAACCCGTCTTCGCTGTTGGGCGCGCCGAATCCCCAGGCCGCCAGCAGCACGTCGGTGCGGACGGTGAGCTTCCCTTCGCGTTTGGCGCGGTCGAAAGCGCGGATTTCCTCCGGGTAGAGTCCCGGCTCGGCGACGCCGGTCAAGCCGACCGCGTTGTACGCGCGGCAAGCTTCTTCAATGCCAGCGACGCGGTCCTCTTCGCTCGGCTGCGGCACGTGATCGGCGATCATGTCCTTGGCGCGGTCGCGAAACAGCCCCGTCGGCTCGCCGCGTTCGTCGCGCTCTAAGGAGCCGCTGTAGAGGACATCCTGAGGCGGATCGGGGGTTTCGCGGTTGATCCCCGCCGTCCGCAGCGCCGCCGAGTTGCAGACGAGCTTGTTCCAGACGCGGTGGATGACGACCGGGTGGCCGGGCGAAACGGCATCGAGATCGTGGCGGGTCGGATGCCGCCCCCCGGCGAGGAGACTCTCGTCCCAGCCGCGGCCGACGATCCATTCGCCCGGTGACGTCTCGCGGACGCGGGCCGCCACCCGCGTCACGATTTCGGGAATGGTCCGAGTGTCATAGAGTTGGACGTCACGCAGCATCCGCCCCGTCGCCGCCAGGTGATTGTGGGCATCGATCAGCCCCGGCACGACCGCCGCCCCCGCCAGATCCTCGATCACGGTTGATGATCCCGCCAGCGCCCGAATTTCTCCGTCATTTCCGACCGCGACAAACCGGTCGTCGCGGATGGCGACGGCGGTTGCCGTGGGATTGGCGTCGTCGACGGTATGGATCGCACCGTTGACGAGAATGAGGTCCGGAGCGAGTCCATCGGGCGGGCCGGGCATGTGTTCCTCCAGGGGCCGCTATGAAACCTGCACGTGCGCCTGTAGGAACCAGAGATCCTTGTCGAGTTGACGCGAAATCTCGGTGAAGAGGTCGGCCGTGTCGGCATCGCCGGCCTCATCCGACGTGTCGATCGCCGCCCGCGCATTGTTGGCGTGAATACCGTAGCGCTCGACCAGCGCCTGCACGTAGTCGACCCCGTCGTCGATATCGGAGGGCATCTCTGGCAGGCGCGAGCTGGCGGCCGCCATGCGCACGGTTCCGGTCGCGTAGCCACCCAACTCGGTGGCGCGTTCCGCAATCTCGTCGGCCTCGCCTTCGCGCAACGCGGCCAACTCATCGAAGAGGAGGTGAAGTTGGTAGAAATGGATGCCCTTGACGTTCCAGTGCGCCTGTTTGGTCTGGCTATACAGATCGGAGGTATCGGCTAACGCCTGATTGAGGAGCGCGATCATCGCGGTCCGGGTCGCGGCCGGGATGTCGACCGCGGTCTGGAACGTCCGATTGCGATTTCCGGACGTGTCGCTTTTCGACTTCATCACGCGAATCTTGCCCTTGTCTTTTGCTGCCATGATGCGGCTCCCCCTACTCGCTTCGCGTTGCCTGACGCCGATTCCGGTGGCCGTGGGCCACATGGCGCCGATCTCTCTTGTGGAGCATAGGGTACCCTGCCGTGACGACATCTGGGTTAGGCATTCAATGCGTCCCGAGCCCGGCACACACAGGAGCACCGATGCATCGCTTCTACTGGATTATCGACGAGGTGCTGGCCGGTTGCTCCCGGCCCGGAGCGAATGGCGGCGAGGTCGATCGCGATCTCACGACGCTCAGCGAGTACGGGGTCGGCGCGCTGCTGTCCCTTACGGAAACGGCGTTGCCGCGTGGCGCGATGGAGCGACACGGCTTGCTGGGACTGCACGTGCCGGTCGATGATTTTCACGCCCCGACCACGACGCAAGTGCTCGATGCGCTCGCCTTCCTCGACGACTGCCGGGCCACGAGCACCCCGGTAGCGGTCCACTGCCTGGCCGGGCAGGGCCGCACCGGTACCGTGCTGGCTGCCTATCTGATCCGTGGCGGGCTGTCCGCGGAGCAGGCCATCGCCGACGTGCGCGCCATTTGCCCCGGAGCAATTGAAGCGGCACGGCAAACCGCCGCGCTCATGGGCTGGGCCGCGGAGCGGCCGTGGATGGTCTAGGAGCGAGTCGACGCTGGGAGCGGACCGGAGTAGCATCGCACGCGGCTCGCCCCTGCCCATCCGCACCAACCCGTGAAAGGTCTCGCGTGAACAGGCATTCCAGGATTCGCCGGGCTCGGCTCGGAGCGTTGCTCTTCCTCATGCTTGTCAGCCTCGTCATCGCGCCCGCGGCGAGCGGCGCGCAGGACGCCGGTACGCCGGTTGCGGCGGCGACACCGATCACGGGGGTGGCATCCCCCGGCGCGGCGGGGATCGGCGATCCGTATTTCCCCCTGCTTGGAAACGGCGGGTATGACGCGCTGCACTACACGCTCGATCTCGACCTCGATGTGGAGGAAGGAAGCATCCTCGACGCCACCGCCACCATCGACGCCGTCGCCACCCAGGATCTCAGCGCGTTCAATCTCGACTTCCGGGGACCCGGGATCGATGCGGTTTCCGTGAATGGCAATGCGGCAAAGTGGTCGCGGAACCGTGGCGAGCTGACTATCACTCCGGCGCAGCCGCTCCCCGCGGGGCTACCGTTCCAGACCACGGTGCGCTACCACGGCACACCCGATGTTGATGAGGACGACCGCTTCGAGCGCGGATGGTGGGCAAACGGGAGCTCGATTTTCGCGGTCGGCGAACCGGCGGGCTCCGATGTCTGGTACCCGGTTAATGGCCATCCGCGCGACAAGGCGACCTACACCATGACGTTCACCGTGCCCGAACCGTACGACGTCGCCGCCAACGGTGTCTTGCGCTCCGTGGCGCGGACCACGGGAGCGGGGGAAAATCCTTCGACGAGCACCTCCACCTGGGAGAATGCGGAGCCGACCGCGAGCTATCTGGTGACTTTCCATGCCGCCGAGTTGGAGATCATTACCGAAACCGGACCCGGTGGCGTGACTGTCATCGAGGCATTTCCCGGTGATCTCTCCCCAGGTGAGGCGGCTCTGTTCGATCGCGTCCCGGACATGATCGCGGCTTTCACTGAACGCTTTGGCCCTTATCCCTTTGCCGCGATCGGCAATACCGTGTTCGAGGACACCTCCTTTGACGCCGCGCTCGAAACACAGGGGATGATCGGCTACGACCGTTCCGCCGTGCGCGAGCCGACCATCGCCCACGAGGTGGCGCATCACTGGTTCGGCAACAGTGTCTCCCCCGCGCGGTGGCAGGACATCTGGCTCAACGAAGGATTTGCGCGCTATTCTGAAATTCTCTGGGCCGATGCCGCCCACGGTGCGGACGCCGCAGACGCCGCGCTGCGCCGGCAGATGTCATCATTGGCGAACGTCAGCCGTACACCCAATGGCGAAGGTGTGCTCATCGGCGACCCGGGACCGGACCACCTCTTTTCGGAAGTCGTTTACGCTGGCGGCGCCCTGCTCCTGGATGACCTGCGCGCGCGATTGGGTGACGAGACGTTCTTCGCGTTGCTGCAGGAGTGGGCGGCGCGCTACCGCCATGGCAACGCCACGACCGGTGATTTCATCGCACTCGCGGAAGAGGTATCCGGTGAAGATCTGGACGCCTTTTTCCGCGACTGGCTATTTGCCCCGTGGACGCCGGAGCGGGTCGCCGACCGCTTCCCATTGGACGGCACCCCGGTCTCCTGAGCGGGCGCCCGGACGCGGACGGGAGGCACGGCGGCCGGCGCGGTGAAAGGGGGATCACGTGAAACGCGGTGCGGATCGCCACGGTTCGGCACGGACGCGTGTTGCGGTCATCGGGCTCGGCCGCTTCGGCAGCAGCGTCGCCCGTGTTTGCCACGAGCTCGGCTACGACGTCACGGCAATCGACATCAGCGAAGCGCGGGTCGCCGAGGTCGTGGACTACGCGACTCTCGCTGCCCAGGCTGACGGTTCGAATGAAGAAGCGCTGCGCTCGCTGGGGGTCGACCGGTCCGATGTCGGCGTCGTCGGTCAGGGGCAGAACATCGAGGCGAGCATCAGTTGCGCGCTGATACTGAAGCGGTTAGGCGTACCCTGGGTGATTGCCAAGGCCGAGACCGAGATTCATGGTGAAATCCTGGTCAAAGTCGGCGCCGACCGTGTCATCTTTCTGGAGCAGGAAACCGGGGTGCAGGTGGCGCATTCACTCGAAATCCGGCATCTGGTTGCCTATATGAACCTGACGACGACAAGTGGCGTGGCCCGCATGCTGGTTCCCGCGAGCGCGGTACAGCAAACGGTCGGTCAGATCGATAGGTCCCAGCCCGACAGCTGCATCCTCCTCATTCAGCGCGGCAACCTGCTGCTGCCCCGCCCCATACCCGACACAGCATTGCAAGACGGGGATTTCATCCTCGTCGCGGGACTCGACGCGGCGATCGACGCGTTCGCCGACAACTGAGTCTGATTTGGCCAGGGGGATGGCACGGCGGGGAACGGTGTTCGGGCGCGTCATCTTCGCGCCACCGGCGGCCGGTCCCGGGCCGCGCACCAACGCCCGCCGGCACGCGCAATTGTTCGTCCTGGGGTTGATCGTCACCTCGCTTGCCGGAACCGTGCTGCAGACATCGCCCTGGGTGACGAGAAGCGGTCAGCGCACCCCGGTCGTCGACGCGTTCTTCACCTCGGTCTCGGCGGCGACGGTCACCGGTCTTTCCGTGGTCGATTCGCTGGAGCAATGGAACTGGTGGGGGCAGGTCATTCTGCTGGCGTTGATCCAGATCGGCGGACTGGGGTTCACCGTCGGCGCCAGCGTCCTGCTCCAGATGCTCCGTCGTGGGATCGGGGCCTACACCCTGCGCGACGAGCTGTTGCTCAAGGATGGCGCGCCGGCTCTCTCGATCCAGGAGGCCGTCTTTCTCGCCGGGCGCATCGTCCGCTTCACGATTGTGGCCGAGATCACCGGCGCCATGGTGCTTACCGTGTGGTTCGTCTCGGCCGCCGGGATGCCACCGCGCGATGCGGTCTGGAACGGTCTTTTCTACGCGATCGCGGCCTTCTGCAACGCTGGATTCGATATCACCGGAGGATTTCAATCGATCCGGCCGGTGGCCACCGATGTCTGGGTGAACTTCGTGTTGATCGTGCTCATTCAGCTCGGCGCCCTCTCCTATGTGGTCTTCGCGGACATCGGGCGGGCGCGGTCCTGGCGGCCACTGGCGCTCGATACCAAGATCGTGCTGAGCTTGAATGGCGTATTGCTGGGGATCGGGACGATCGTCTTCCTGGCGGCGGAATGGGGGGGCGCGCTGGCCGGATACGCGACAGAATCGAAGCTGCTCGCCTCGCACTTTTAGAGTGTTTCGGCCCGCTCGGCGGGGTTCACCTCGATCGACTGGGAGCTGGCCAACCCGCTGACCCTCTTTTTCTGGATCGGTCTGATGTTCGTCGGTGGCGCATCGGGGTCGACCTCGGGCGGCGTGCGCCTGAGCACGGCCGGCGTCGTTCTGGCGGCGGTAGTCTCGACGCTGCGCGGCAGCGCCGAGACGCAGTTGTGGGGACGCCGCATCGCCACCCCGATCGTGTTTCGCGCCGTCACCGTGATCGTGCTATTTGTGCTGATGTATGGTGTTGGCGCCGGGGGACTGGCGATCGCCGAGCATTATGGGGGCGAGCGGGACACGCTCATAATCGATCTGATGTTCGAGGCGATGAGTGCCCTGGCCACGACCGGGGTCTCGACGGGGGTTACGCCGGGGCTCACCGCGGCCGGGAAGCTGGCGCTGTGTGCGCTGATGTTGGTTGGGCACCTGGGGCCATTGATTACCGTCTACGCCCTGCAGCGACGACAGCGTTCGGAACGGTATCGATTCCCCGACGAGGCGGTGCGCATCGGGTAAGTGGTTTTGACCGATGCGCTCTCGTTGCGAAATTGGCTGTGTGGGCGTGGATTCATCCTGCGTGCGGCGAACGATCAGATCCGGGTCATCCCGTTCTGGCGGCTCTCGGACGAGGAGCGGGATGCGGTCCGCCGCTACGAGCATGAGTTGGTGACACTGCTCAAGCGGGGCTGGCTCGCGGCGCGGCGAGAAGAGCTGGCGGCGCGTTCCCGCGCATTGTACGCTCCTGATGGCTCGCCAGGGTGCTGGTGGTGCGCTGCCCCCGCCCGCGGCGACGGCGGCCACCTGTGCGATACGTGCGCCATCGCGCGTCAAGCCGCCTGAATTCGCGATCCCAGGTCGCGGTTCGGCGTAGCTCAGACGCCAGGAAATTGGATCATCCGTGGTAAAATCGTCTCATTGACGCGGCCGCCGCACTGGCGGCCCGTTGTCTGAAAGACGCCGGCAACGAGGGGACGACAGGCGTGGGTTTCGAGACGTTCGGCGGCAACTGGGTCATCATCGCACTGATGCTGACCGCGGCCTTCGCCATGGGCATGACGCTGCTGATCCTCAACTGGATCGTGGCGCCGCAGAAACCGAGCTGGCTGAAGGCCGCGCCGTACGAGAGCGGTATCCCCAATGTAACCCCCGTCCAGGCGCGCTATACCGCCCGCTTTTACGTGGTCGCGATGCTGTTCGTGATCTTCGATATCGAGGCGATCTTTCTGTTTCCGTGGGCGGTGCTCTTCAATCAGCTTGGGCTGTACGGATTCATCGAGATGGTCGTCTTTATCGCGCTGCTCTTTCTCGGCTATATCTACGCTTGGCGGAAAGGGGCCCTCGAATGGGTCTGATTCACGACCGGTACGACAAGAATATTTTCATCACCTCCCTCGATTTTCTCTTTAACTGGGCCCGTCGCTCATCGCTGTGGTGGCTGCAATTCGGGCTCGCTTGCTGCGCCATCGAGATGATCGCGGCGTCGATGTCCCGGTTCGATCTGGCCGAGCGTTTCGGGATGCTTTACCGCGCTTCGCCGCGGCAGGCGGACATGATGATCATCGCCGGCACGGTCACCAAGAAGATGGCGCCCATTGTGCGCACGCTGTACGATCAGATGCCGGAACCGAAGTGGGTGGTTTCGATGGGATCGTGCGCGAATGTGGGCGGCCCCTATGACACCTACGCCGTGGTCCAGGGTGTCGATCAGGTGATCCCCGTCGACATCTACGTGCCGGGCTGCCCGCCGACGCCCGAGTCGCTGTATTTCGGCATTCTGGAGCTGCAAAACAAAGTGATCAAGTACGAAACGATGGCCCGTAAACA
>Ga0136617_10003796_pt1 | contig 13501 bp, 15 predicted proteins | sample AntDrymUQ3222106_2_FD_129672 | JGI IMG/M metagenome (GOLD analysis project Ga0136617, IMG submission 129672) | Polar desert sand microbial communities from Dry Valleys, Antarctica - metaG UQ322 (21.06) | ecosystem: Environmental > Terrestrial > Soil > Desert | place: Antarctica: Dry Valley...
ACGCGCTGGACGAGATCCGCCGCGCGGTCTGGAACCAGGCCCGCAAGGACAACAACAAGCAGCTCGCCAAGGAGCTCAAGGGCGCCCGCTTCGCGCTCTGGAAGAACGCCGAGAACCTCACCGGCCGCCAACGCTCCAAGCTCTCTCAGGTCCAGCACACCAACCGCCGGCTCTATCGCGCCTACCTGCTCAAGGAGCAACTCAGACAGATCTACCGGCTCCCCGCCGACGCCGCGACCCGGTTGCTCGATGAGTGGATTGCGTGGGCACGCAGGTGTCGCCTGCCGTCGTTCGTCAAGCTCGCCAAGACGATCCCGCGCAGCGCGCCGGCATCGCCGCAGCGATCGAGCACGGCCTGTCAAACGCGCGCGTGGAAGCGATCAACACGCAGATCCGGATGATCACCCGCCGCGCGTTTGGCTTCCACAGCCCCGACGCCCTGATCGCTCTCGCGATGCTCAGCCTCGCCGACCTCTGCCCGCCACTGCCGCGGTGACCACGCTGCCGGGCTCGAGCTGGACCGGCAACTACCTGTTCGCCGCGCTGCGCGGCGAGCAGTTGCGCCGCGTGCGCCTCGACGGGCGGCGCGTCACCCTCAACCGCGCGCTCTACCCCGGTCGCTACGGCCGGCTGCGGACCGTGGTCGAAGCGCCCGACGGATCGCTCTTCGTCCTGACGAACAACCGCGACGGCCGCGGCTCGCCGCGCAGCGGCGACGACCGGATCCTACGCATCGTGCCGCCGGCGCGCTGAGCCTGCGGCTGCGCGACCGGCTCGCGTTCAGGCACGCGGCGCCCGCGGGGCGGGTGGGCCACCGATCACGATGTCGCGCCCCGTCGGGCGCAGATCGGCGTCGAGCTCGAGCTGCCAGAAGTAGCGCGTGAACGTGTGGCCGTGGGCGAAATCGCCGACGTGCGGCGCGACCGTCTCGCCGCGCGCCATCCGCACGATCAGCTCGGGATAGGTTCGCCCCGGCCGCGCAGCGTACATCGGGGCCGGAAACGCGCCGCCGAAGCGCGTGTTGACGTCGGTGATGCCGAGGCCGGTCTCGGCGTCGCGAAACGCCTGCACGGTGGCCGGGCCGCGGAACCCCAGCGTCTCGCTCACCGCGCGGCCGAGCTCGATCAGCTCCTCGTCGTGGATCACGGTGCCCTTGATCGACTCGCCCCCGCGCGACTCGATCATCGTGCGTGGGATCGCGTTCAGGCAGCGGCCGTCGAGATCGCAGAGGATGTCGATCGAGAACTCCGGCCCGTCCATGAGCTTCTGGATCATCACCGGCTCCTTGACGTAGCTGACGAAGAAGTCCATCTCAACTCGGTCGGCGGCGGGATGGATCGAGCGCGCGCCCGAGCCGCGGCGCGGCTTGACCATCACCGGAAAGAAGTCGATCCCGCCCACCCCCTGCCCGGGCAGCACGGTCGGCGGCGACGGCAGTCCATGTGACAGCAGCAGCCCATGCGTCTCGTACTTGTCGAAGGTGGCGCGCGCGATCTCGGCCGACGGGACGAAGCTCGGCAGCCGGTCGCCGGCCGCCGCCAGCGCCTCGATATCGAGGTCGGTCAGCGGCACGACCGCGCCGACGCCGTGCTCAGCCGCGATGCGCTCGAGGAACGGGATGTAGTCCGGGTCGTCGATCCGCGGTGGGGTGACGCGCAGGTCGGCGGCGTAGCGCGCCGGCGCGAGCGGGTTGGGGTCGGCGGCGATCGTGCGCGCGTGCTCGCCGAACGCGCTGACGATGTCGTAGCGCTTGCCGACGCCCGTGAGTAGGACGGCTGCTCGCGCCGCCGCGGTCATCGCGGGGGGTGAAACTGGGCAAGCGTGTCGGCGCGCAGCCCCAGGCGCAGCGTCTCCAGCGACAGCACCTCGGCCGGCGGCACGTTGCCGAGGTTGACGGCGGGCCCGTAGCGCTCGATGAGCCACACCTGCTGGTGCTGCTGCGGCGCCTCGAAGACGAGCTTGCCGCGGTCGACCTCGTGAACGATCTCGTCGATCAGGCCGGCGCGCGCCTCGCCGTCGGGGCGGTACAGCCCGGCGGTGCCGGTCGCGCGGCCCTCGCAGATGACGAGCTGCGCGCCCGCCTCGAGCGCCTCGCGGATGAGCGCCACCCAGCGATAGGGCGCCATCAGCGCGTCCGGGTCCTTCTCCCCCACCTCTGCGAACACGGTGAAGCGCGCCGCCAGCTGCTCGATCAGGGCGGCCTTCTGCGCGGGCGGGATCGCCACGACGCCGCTGGAGACCTCGATCGCGTCGATGCCGAGCTCGTCGAGCCAGTCGCACAGCTCGTCGATGCGGCCGTGCAGCCAGGCGAGCTCGGTCAGGGTGCCGCCGAGCATGACCGGCACGCCGTGCTCGCGGTAGGCGGCGAGCTTCGCCTCGAGGTCGGCGGTGACGTAGGCCGAGCCCCAGCCGAGGCGGACCAGGTCGACGTGCGCGGCGGCCTGGCGCAGCAGCCCGCCGACCGCGGCGGTGCTGAGGCCCGTATCGATGACGTGCGTGAGCCCCGCGCTGCGCGGCTTGGGGCTACGGTCGGGCAGCGGCAGGAAGTCCGGCATGCGGGCCGCAGGGTATCGCCGGCGTCCGTCGCCGCGGCTAATCGGTGACGCGCGTGACCTCGGCGAGCGAGGTCTGGCCCGAGCGGACCTTCGCCAGCCCGGCCGTGCGCAGCGTGCGCATGCCCTCCTCGACGGCCACGCGCGAGATCTCGCCCGCGGTCGCGCGAGCGACGATCAGCGTGCGGATCCGCTCGGAGACCGTCATCACCTCGTAGATGCCCATGCGGCCGCGATAGCCGGTCTCGCTGCAGCGCATGCAGCCGTCGCCGGGCTCGAAGACGGCCACCTGATCGCTGCCGTCCAGGCCGACGTCGGCGGCGGGCAGGTTGGTGGCGCGGCGACATTCCATGCACAGGCGGCGCACGAGGCGCTGGCCGATCACGCATTCCAGCGACGAGGCGACGAGGTATGGCTCGACGCCCATGTCGATGAGCCGGGCGGCCGCCGCGGGGGCGCTGTTGGTGTGCAGGCTCGACAGCATGAGGTGCCCCGTCAGGGCAGCCTCGATGGCGATCTTCGCGCTCTCGCGGTCGCGCATCTCGCCGACCATGATGATGTCGGGGTCCGCACGGACGATCGAGCGCAGCCCGGTGACGAAGGTGACGCCCGCGCGCTCGTGGACCTGGATCTGCTTGATGCGCGGAAGGCGGTACTCGACCGGATCCTCGATCGTCATGATCGTCTTCTCCGGCGTGCTGACGACGCCGACGCTGGCGTAGAGCGTCGTCGACTTGCCCGAGCCCGTCGGGCCGGTCGCCAGGATCGCGCCGTGCGACCGCACCGCCCAGACGGCCGCGCCGCTGGCGGCCGCCACGGGCCTGGAGCCGGTTTGCGTGGCGGAGCTGCGCGAGGTCCATTTCGGCGAGCTGGACGGCGGCGCCTTCCGGATCGCGCTGCGCCGCGGCGACCCGCGCGTCGCCGAGGTCTTCGCGCAGCATCGCTGGGACGTCATCCCGGGCGCTGAGACGATGCAGGCCTTCGCGCAGCGCACCCGCGCCGGGATCGACCGGATCCTCGACGGCCTGCCGCCGGGGGCCACGGTCGCCGCCATCGTGCACGGCGGCGTGATCGGCGAGCTCTGCCGCCAGGCCAGCGACAGCCGACTTCGCCTTCGTGCACGCCGACAACGGCTCGCTGACGCGGATCGTCGTGCTGTCCGACGGGCGCCGCTGGGTGCGCACGTTCAACGAGAGCGCGCACCTGCGCCCGTAGCGGCGACCGCCGGGCCCGCGCACCGTCGACGACGGTCGGAGCTTGCGATTATCGCCGGGCGCGCCTACCGGCCGAGCACCTCGCGCAGCGCCAGCGCCACGCGCCACACCTGGCCCTCGCGTAGCTCGGGGAAGAACGGCAGCGCCACCGACCGCGCGGCGACATCCTCGCAGACGGGGAACTCGCCCTCGCGGTGGCCGAAGGTCTCGCGGTAGTAGGTCATGAGGTGGATCGCCGGCAGGTAGGGCTTTGACTGCACGCCGTGCTCGCGCAGGGCGCGGATCGTCGCGTCGCGGTCGCAGCCGCGCGGCAGCTGCACGACGAAGACGAACCAGCCGCGGCGGTCGCCGCCGCTGTCCTCGCAGGGCAGCTCGAGCCCCTCGATGTCGTGCAGCGCCTCGCGGTACAGCGCGGCGGCGCGCGCGCGGCCGGCGAGCATGTCGTCGAGGCGATCGAGCTGCGCGAGGCCGAGCGCGCAGGCGAGGTCGCTCAGGCGGTAGTTGAAGCCGAGGCGATCGTGGTCCAGCCAGCCCATGTCGGGCGCGCGACCCTGGTTTCGCTCCGAGTCGATCCGCGCCTTCACGCCGGCGTCGGCGGTCGTGACCATGCCGCCCTCGCCGGTCGTCAGCTGCTTGTTGGCGTAGAAGCCGAAGACCGCCGGGTGGCCGCGACCGCCGACCGCCGCACCGTCGGCGTGGACCGCGCCCAGCGCCTCACAGGCGTCCTCGACGATCGGCAGCCCGATCCGCTCGAAGGCGGGGAGGTCGGCGGGGTAGCCGAAGATGTGGACCGGCAGCAGCGCCGTCGTGCGGTCGGTGACGGCGGCCGCGGCAGCCTGCGGGTCGAGGTTCAGCGTGCGCGGGTCGATGTCCGCGAAGACGGGCCGCGCGCGCTCGAAGACCGCGGCGTTGGCGCTGGCGACGAAGGACAACGGCGTCGTGACGACCTCGTCGCCGTCGCGCACGCCCGCCGCGCGCAGCGCGAGGTGCAGCCCCGCCGTGCCGCTGGACACTGCGCACGAGTGAGCGACGCCGAGCCGCGCCGCGAACGCCTGCTCGAACGCCGGCACGCGCGGGCCGAGCGAGAGCTGGCCCGAGCGCAGGACATCGATCAGCGCGGACTCCTCGGCCTCGCCCAGCACGGGCCGCGCGAGCGGGATCTCGTCGGTCGCCGGGGGGGCGGGACTCCCCTCCGTCATCGCTAGGGCGCCGCGGCGCCGCGCACGCGGCTGGGCTGCTCGGCGTACTCCAGCGAGTCCACGAGCGCGACCCACGACGCGGCGATGAGGTTCGTCGAGACGCCGATCGAGCCCCATGTCACGTCGCCGTCGGTCGCGTCGATCAGCACCCTGATCGTCGCACCGGAGCCCTTCGTCTCGTCGAGGATGCGGACCTTGAAGTTCGTCAGCCACGTGTCGGCGAGGTGCGGGTGGGCCTCGGTGAGGACGGCGCGCAGCGCGACGTCGAGCGCATGCACCGGCCCGTTGCCCTCGGCGTAGCTCACGAAGCGCTCGCCGTCGACCCAGATCTTGATCGTCGCCTCGGTCCTGACCTCGCCGTCAGCGTGCTGCTCGGCGGTCACGCGCCACGACTCGAGTACGAACAGCGGCTGGTACTCGCCGGACTCCTTGCGCAGCAGCAGCTCGAACGAGCCGTCCGCGGCCTCGAACTGGTAGCCCTCGTGCTCGAGCGCCTTCATGCGCTTCAGCACGCGCGCTGTCGTCGCCGCGTCCAGATCGAGGCCCGCCCGCTCGGCCTTGTCGGCGACCGTGCCGCGGCCCGACAGCTCGGAGATGAGCAGGTCGCGGCGGTTTCCGACGAGCGCGGGGTCGATGTGCTCGAACGTCGTCGCATCGGCGCGGATGCCGGCGGCGTGCAGGCCCGCCTTGTGGGCGAAGGCGTTCTTGCCGACATAGGGCTGGTGGGCCTCGGGCTGGCGGTTGAGCAGCTCGTCGGTGAAGTGCGCGATCTGGGTCAGCAGGCGCAGCTGCTCGTCGCAGACGACGCGGTGGCCCATCTTCAGCTGCAGGTTGGCGATGATCGTGATGAGGTTGGCGTTGCCGGTGCGCTCGCCGATGCCGTTCATCGTGCCCTGTACCTGCGTCGCGCCCGCCTCGACCGCGATCAGCGTGTTGGCGACGGCGCAGCCGCCGTCGTTGTGGCAGTGGATGCCGATCGCCACGTCGGGCAGCGATGCCGCCACGTCGGCGACCGCGCGCGCGATCTGGCTCGGCAGCGAGGGACCGTTCGTGTCGCACAGCGCGAGGCGCTCGGCGCCGGCGGCAGCGGCCGCGCGCAGGCAGTCGATCGCGTAGTCGCGATCCTCGCGCAGGCCGTCGAAGAGATGCTCGGCGTCGAAGATCACGCGCTTGCCCTGCGCGACGAGGAACGCGACCGATTCGGCGATCATCGCGAGGTTCTCCTCGCGCGAGACGCGCACGACCTTCTCGACGTGGTTGATCGACGTCTTGCCGACGATCGTGCAGATTGGCGCAAACGACTCGGCGAGCACCCGCAGACCGCTGTCCTGGTGGGCGGCGACGGCGCGACGGCGGGTCATGCCGAAGGCGGCGATCGTCGCGTGCGCGAGCGGCTCGTGCTCCAGGCGCGCGAACAGCTCGGCCTCCTTGGGGTTGGAGGAGGGAAAGCCGGCCTCGATGACGTCGACGCCGAGGTCGTCGAGGCGGTGCACGAGGCGCACCTTCTCCTCGGCGGTGAGCGACATGCCGCCGCCGCCCATCCCGTCGCGCAGCGTCGCGTCGTAGAGCTCGATCCGCGTCATGTGGGAACGGTCAGCCGACCTTCGCCGCAGCGCGCGCCGGCACCGGGTCCAGCCACTCGCGGTAGCGCTCGTCGCGTCCGAACAGCGCGTTCTCGAAGGCGGTCTGCACCGCGCGCGTGAGCTCGCCGGGCGTGCCGGCGCCGATCGTGTGGTCGTCGATCTCGCGGACGGGCACGAGCTCGGCAGCGGTGCCGGTCATGAAGACCTCGTCGGCGAGGTACAGCTCGGCGCGCGCGACGTCGCGCTCGATGACCTCGATGCCGAGGTCGCGGGCGATCTGGATCGCCGACTTGCGCGTGATGCCGTCGAGGATCGAGGCGGCCGGCGGCGGCGTGACGATGCGTCCCTCCCAGACGATGAAGATGTTCTCGCCCGTGCCCTCGCAGACCTGGCCGCGGTCGTCGAGCAGGATCGCCTCCTCGTAGCCGGCCTTGAGCGACTCGATCTTCGCCAGCACGCTGTTGAGGTACTGGCCCGACGCCTTGGCGCTGGGGATCAGCGAGCCCGGGCTGAGCCGCCGCCAGCTGGACACCTTCGCGCGGATGCCCTTCGTCTTGCCCTCCTCGCCGAGGTAGGCGCCCCACTCCCAGACGGCGATCGAGACGTCGACCGGCGCCTCGAGCGGGTTGAGGCCCATCTGGCCGTAGCCGCGAAAGGCGATCGGGCGGATGTAGCAGGAGGGCAGCCCGTTGCGGCCGATCAGCTCATGCGTCGCCGCGCGCAGCGCCTCGACGTCGTAGGGCAGCGGCATGTAGTACAGCTCGGCGGAGCGGTGCAGCCGCTGCAGGTGCTCGCGGTGGCGAAAGACGGCCGGGCCGATCTCCGTGTCGTAGCAGCGGATCCCCTCGAAGACGCCCGTGCCGTAGTGCAGCCCGTGGGTGAGCACGTGAACCTTGGCGTCCTCCCAGGCGACGAACTCCCCGTTCATCCAGATGAGCTCCGCTTGCTTCACTGATGGCTCCTTAGATGGCTGATTCCGTGGCGCGCACCGCCAGATGGCCGTGCATCGTGACACGGACCCCCCCGCCCCGCCGCGGGCAGAAGGTGGACAGTGGCGAAGCCACGGCCGCCTTCGGCGCGTGGCGATCCTGCGCCACGAGGCGCGGGCAGATGGTGGTGTGGGTCATGGAATCAGCCATCTAGGTTGTCGAGGACGGCTCGCGTGGCCTCGGCCGTAGTCGCCTCACCGCCGAGGTCCCGCGTGCGCAGACCGGCTTCGAGGGCACGGTCCACGGCCGATTCTACGGCGACGGCCTCGGTTTCCCAACCCAGACCGTGGCGCAGCATGAGCGCGACCGAGAGGAACATCGCCAGCGGGTTGGCGGTGCCGGTGCCGGCGATGTCGGGCGCGGAGCCGTGGACGGGCTCGAACAGGCCCGGCGTGCCGGGCTCGCCGAGGCTCGCGCTGGGCAGCATCCCGATCGAGCCGGTGATCATCGCCGCCTCGTCGCTGAGGATGTCGCCGAAGAGGTTCTCCGTGACGATGACGTCGAAGTCGGCGGGCCTGGCGACGAGCTGCATCGCGGCGTTGTCGACGAGCACGTCGGTCAGCTCGATGTCGTTGTACTTCGCCTTGTGGACGATGTGGACGACCTCGCGCCACTGGCGCGACGTCTCCATGACGTTGGCCTTGTCGACGCTCGCCACCTTCCTGCGACGCGTGCGCGCGGCGTCGAAGGCGACGCGCGCGATGCGGTCGACCTCGTCGACCGAGTACTCGCAGAGGTCGCTGGCACTGCGCGCGGTGCGCGTCTTCTCGCCAAAGTAGATGCCGCCCGTGAGCTCGCGCACGACGAGCAGGTCGGTGCCCTCGATGCGCTCGCGCTTGAGCGGGCTTGCGTCGTAGAGCGCCGGGACGGGCCGCACCGGGCGCAGGTTCGCGAACAGCCCGAGGCCCTTGCGCAATCCGAGCAGGCCCTGCTCGGGGCGCGGCTTGTCGGGGTCGGTCGTCTCCCACCGCGGCCCGCCCACGGCGGCGAGCAGGACCGCGTCGGCCTCCTTGCAGGCGGCGAGCGTGTCGTCGTCGAGCGCGGTGCCGTGCAGCTCGATCGCGGCGCCGCCGAAGGCGTGCTCCTCGAAGGAGAAGTCCTCGCTGATCGTCCGCAGCAGCTCGAGCGCCGGCCGCATGATCTCGGGGCCGATCCCGTCGCCGGGCAGGGTGACGATGGTTGGCATGGCGCGGGAGGGTAGTCGCCGGCGCTCGCAGCGATGTCGGCCTCAGCCGCGGCGGGCGACGATGTTCAGCCGCACGTAGTCCAGCGATGGGCGCGCGCCCAGGCGTGCCATCACGGCGTCGAGGAAGCGCTCGCGCTCGTCGTCGGCCAGGCGCTCGAGGTGGGGCCCGAGGCAGACGGTCTCCAGGTAGGCGCGCGGCTCGTCGGGCGCGACGGGCCACGCCTGCAGCCAGCAGCGCACGTCCTGAAAGCCCGCTGCGCGCAGCCGCGCCTCGGTCTGCTCAGGGCCGGCGAAGTTCCATGGCCGCGGCCAGCCGGCGAAGCGCTGCCCCAGCCCGCTGTCGGCGGCGGCCTGCAGCGCCGCGGCATGCACGCCGGCGACGTTGCCCTTTCCCCCGCACTGCGCGCTCATGCGCCCGCCCGGGCGCAGCGCGGCGGCCAGCGCCGCGAAGAGGGCCGCGTGGTCGGGGATCCAGTGGAAGGTCGCGTTGGAGAAGACCGCGTCGACCGGCTGCCCGGCGGCGAGCGCCAGGGTGGCGAGGTCGGCCTCGCGCACGTCCGCCGCCGCGCCGCTAAGCTCTTCGCGCGCGCGAGCGACCATGTCGGGCGAGGCGTCGACGGCGATCACCCGCCCGTGCGGCAGCCGCTAGAGCAGCAGCCGCGTGACGCGCCCCGAGCCGCAGCCCGCGTCGAGCACCGTCTCGTCGCCGCGCAGCTCGAGGCGGTCCAGCACGGCGGCCGCCATCGCCACCTGCGGGCCCGATACGCGGTGGTAGACATCGGCGTTCCAGTCTCTGACGGCTGCCATCGCGCGTCCTGCTCCTACATCGTGGTGGTGACCGGTCCGGGGCGCTCGTGCTCGCGCTCGTAGGCGGCAATCGCCTCCTCCTGCTGCAGCGTCATCGCGATGTCGTCGAGTCCGTTGAGCAGGCGGTGCTTGGTCTCGGGATCGATCTGAAAGGCCGCGACGGTATCGCCGAAGCGGACCTCCTGATGCTCGAGGTCGATCTCGGCGTGGCCGGCGCTCATCAGCGCGCGAACCTCGTCCTCGGCCAGCGCGATCGGCAGCAGCCCGATCTTCGTGCAGTTGGAGGCGAAGATGTCCGCGAACGACGGCGCGATCACGGCCTTGAAGCCGTAGTCCTGCAGGCCCCACGGCGCGTGCTCGCGGCTGGAGCCGCAGCCGAAGTTGCGCCCCACGACGAGGATCGGGTTCCTCGGCAGGTCCCAGCCCGGCTCCTTGGCCCAGTCGTAGAACAGAAACTCGCCGAAGCCCGTGCGCTCGACCCGCTTGAGGAATTGCTTGGGCATGATCTGGTCGGTGTCGACGTCGGTGCGGTCGAGCACGCTGACGGGCCCGCTGAACCTGATGATCGCTTCCATTACTGGTCACCTCCGCAGGGCATCCGGCCCCGCGTTCTGAACTCGCCTGACGACCTCACGTCGTCAGACCCAATCCCTGATGTCGACGAAGCGGCCGGCGATGGCGGCGGCCGCCGCCATCTGCGGCGAGACGAGGTGCGTGCGCCCGCCGCGGCCCTGACGGCCCTCGAAGTTGCGGTTGGACGTCGAGGCGCAACGCTCGCCGGGCTCCAGCGTGTCGGGGTTCATCCCCAGGCACATCGAGCAGCCCGCACCGCGCCAGTCAAAGCCCGCCGCGCGGAAGATCTCGTCCAGGCCCTCGCGCTCTGCCTGCGCCTTGACCTTCGCCGAGCCCGGGACGACCATCGCGTTGACGCTGTCGGCCACCCTGCGCCCCTTCACCACCTCCGCGGCGACGCGCAGGTCGCCGATGCGGCTGTTCGTGCACGAGCCGATGAACACGCGATCCAGCGCGATCTCCTGGATCGGCGTGCCCGGCTGCAGGCCCATGTAGACCAGCGCGCGCTCGTGCCCGTCGGTGGAAGGCTCGGGAACGGCCTCCGCGACCCCCGCGACCATGTCCGGCGCCGTGCCCCAAGTCACCTGCGGGCTGATTGCGCTCGCGTCGACGGAGATCTCGCGGTCGAAGGTCGCGCCCTCGTCGCTGCGCAGATCACGCCGTGACTCGGGGATCGCGATCCCGGCGTGCTCGGCGACCCACGCGAAGGTCGTCTCGTCGGGCGCGATCATGCCCGCGCGGCCGCCGCCCTCGATCGTCATGTTGCACACGGTCATCCGGCCCTCCATCGACAGCGCCTCGATCGCCGGGCCGGCGAACTCGACGACGTGGCCGGCGGCGCCGTCGACGCCCATCTGCCCGATCGTCGCGAGGATCAGGTCCTTGGCGGTGACGCCGAAGCCGAGCTCACCGGTGTAGTTGATGCGCATCGAGCGCGGTTTGGGCGCGACGAGGCACTGCGTCGCGAGCACGTGCTCGACCTCGCTCGTGCCGATCCCGAACGCGAGCGCCCCGAACGCGCCGTGGGTCGCCGTGTGGCTGTCGCCGCAGACGATCGTCATGCCCGGCTGCGTGACGCCGAGCTCGGGCCCGATGACGTGGACGATGCCCTGGCGGTCAGAGCCCAGCGAGTACACGGGGATGCCGAACTCCGCGCAGTTGCGCTCGAGCGTCTGGACCTGCACGCGGCTGAGCTGATCGGCGATCAGCGCGACCGTGGGCGTGCCGTCGGTGGGGACGTTGTGGTCCGCGGTGGCGAGCGTGCGGTCGGGCCGGCGGGCCGTGCGGCCGGCCAGGCGCAGGCCGTCGAAGGCCTGCGGGCTCGTGACCTCGTGGACGAGGTGCAGGTCGATCCACAGCAGGCCCGGCGCCACCTCGTGGGCGGCCCAGAGCTTCTGAAACAGGGTGGTCGGTGCGGGTGCGCTCATGCTCGTCAGCTCCTGCGTAGGCCGGCGCAGACGACGGCGAGCAGGATCGCCTCGTCGGCAGCGGGGTTCTCGAAATGGTGCGGCAGGTCGGCGTCGAAGGTCACGCAGTCGCCGGCCGCCAGCTCGTGGCGCTCGCCGTCGATCTGCAGCACGACGCGGCCCGCCTGCACGAGCGCGCTCTCGCGGCTGCCGGGCTCGTGCATCGGCGGATCGCCGGGCCCGCCGGTCGCCGCGCCCGCCGCCAGGACGTGGCGGGAGAGCTCGGCGCGCTGACCGGGCAGCGGCGGGGTGAGGATCTCGGCGCTGTGGCCGCTGGTCGGCTCGCTCGTGCCGGGCCGGCGCTCGCCGGCGCGGACGATCGCGACCTGGCCGCCCTCGTCGAGCCGAAGCAGCTGTGACAGGCGCAGGTCCAGCCCCGCCGCGATGCGCTCGGCGATCGCGAGCGTCGGGCTGGTCTCGCCCCGCTCGACCTGGCTGAGCATCGGCGCGCTGACGCCGCTGCGCTGGGCGAGGTCGCGCAGGGAGAGGGCCATCGCGTCGCGCAGCGCGCGGATGCGCGGTCCAATCGGGTTTGGTTGCTCGATCGTGGTTGCCATACGTTTGTACGTTATCGCATACGAACGCGGGGCGGCGTCGCCGGCGTCATGCTCCGCCGCTGATGCAGATCGTCCTCGCAACGACTGCTCGTCAGCGCGGCGGAAGCTGGCGCCACATCGAGGATCTCGGTGTCGAGCTGCGCCTCCGCGGTCACGAGGTCACGGTCGCCTTGCTGCCGGCGGCGCGCGAGCTCCACGTCGCGGCGACGTCCGCGCAACTCGCCTGGCGCCCGCTGCCGCGCATGCTGCGCCGCCGCGCCGACGTGTGGCACCTGCACCTGCACGACACATTCGAGCCGTCGTCGCTGCGGGTGCTTGCGCTCAGGCGGCCCTTCGGCGCGGCGCTCGTGACCGAGCACCTGCCGCGCACGCCGGGCTCCGATCGCGAGCTTGCGCCGGGTGCGCGACACGGGTTGACCGGAGAGGTCGCGCGAAGCGCGTTCAAGCGCGGGCAGGTCGCGCTGGCGGCGAGGACCGTCGTTCCCAGCCATGGCGCGGCGCGCTTCATGCACCGCCGCTACCGCCTCAGCGCCCACGACGTCGCCGTCGTTCACCACGGCGTGTCGGGCTTCCCGGCGGCCGTGCCCCCGCTCGCGGGCGACGGCCTCGATGTCGTCAGCATCGGTGCGCTGATCGAGCAGAAGGGGCTCGACGTCCTGGTCGCGGCGGCCAGACGCTCCCGCCATCCGTGGCGCGTCACGATCGTCGGCGGCGGGCCGCTGCGAGCGCAGCTCGAGCGGACGGCTGCCGCCGCGGTCGGACCGCGTCGCGCGCGCTTCGCCGGCTGGACCGAGGACCCGTCGCGGTACCTGCGCGACAGCCACGTCCTCTGCATGCCCTCGCGCTATGAGTCCTTCGGCTACGCGGCCGCCGAGGCGGCGGCCTGGGGCCGGCCGGCGGTCGCGTCGCTGGTCGACGGGCTCGACGAGGTCGTCGTCTCCGGCCGCACGGGCATCCTCGTGCCGCCCGGCGATCCAGACGCGCTGGCGGGCGCGCTCGACGGTCTGTGGGAGGATCGCGACAGGCTCGTCGCGCTCGGTCGCGCGGCCCGCGAGCACGTGCGCGAGCACTTCACGATCGAGCGCAGCGTGGACGCCCTGATGGCGGTCTACGAGGATGTCGCCGGGCGCCGGTCGTGATCGGGCGCGCCGAGCCGCGGGTATCGCCCGCCTCGCCCGCCGATGCCCACGCGGGTGCGGTGCGCGGCTCTCTCTGCGGTTGCGCGGGAGCTGGTCGCTGACCGCTAAAACGTGCCCCCCTCACGCATATCGGGGTGCATTCTCAGGTAGCTCTCGCCGCTGAGCGCGAGCCAGAACTCCCGAGAGCTCTGGGCGTTTGCGTGCCGAACGCACTGGTGTCCGAATTCAGAATGCAC
>Ga0136617_10003797_pt1 | contig 13500 bp, 15 predicted proteins | sample AntDrymUQ3222106_2_FD_129672 | JGI IMG/M metagenome (GOLD analysis project Ga0136617, IMG submission 129672) | Polar desert sand microbial communities from Dry Valleys, Antarctica - metaG UQ322 (21.06) | ecosystem: Environmental > Terrestrial > Soil > Desert | place: Antarctica: Dry Valley...
CCTCGCCGCCGAGCTGCGGATCTCCAAGAGCGGCCTCTTCGCCCACTTCGGCTCCAAGGAGGAGCTGCAGCTGGCCACCATCGCCGCCGCTCGCCGCCGCTTCGTCGACCACGTCATCCGGCCGTCCCGGCACCTGCCCCGCGGCCGCGGCCGGCTCGAGGCGCTGCTCGACGACTGGCTCGGCTACTACGGCCGCGAGATCTTCCGCGGCGGCTGCTTCTTCCACACCGTCAAGGCGGAGTTCGACAGCCGCGCCTCCAGTCCCGTGCGCGACGTAGTGCTCGAGGACACCCGCCAGTTCGTCGCCCTGCTCGCTCGCGAGGTCCGCAAGGCGCAGGAGGCGGGCGACCTCGACCCAGCCGCCGACCCGGACCAGATCGCGTTCGAGCTCGACGCGCTCGGCACCGCCGCCCATCAGCACTTCCAGCTCTGGCACGACCCGGCCAGCTTCGACCGTGCCCGGACGGCGATCCGCGTGCGCCTCGACGGCCTCACGCCGTCCGCCGCCTGACGCCCGAGCCGACCGCTCAATCGGCCCTGTCTGCTGTCTTGCCGGCGCCGTTCGGGCCGAGCAATTGCTCACGTTCCCGGCACCCAGCTCGTCCCCGCCAGCGGCACGCGCGCCATCGCCGCGGCCTCGACGGTGAGCGCCACGAGATCCTCGGGCTCGAGGTTGTGCACGTGCGACTTGCCGCAGGCGCGGGCCAGCGTCTGGGTCTCCAGCGTGAGCGTGCGCAGGAAGTTGGCCAGCCGCCGGCCGCCCAGCTCGGGATCCAGGCGAGCGGCCAGCGCGTCGTCCTGGGTGGCGATCCCGGCCGGGTCCCGGCCGGCCTGCCAGTCGTCGTAGAAGCCGGGCGCGCTGCCCAGCGCGGCGTACTCGTCGGCCAGCTCGGGGGCGTTGTCGCCCAGCGCGATCAGCGCGGCGACGCCGATCGAGACCGCGTCGGCGCCCAGCGCGAGCGCCTTGGCCACGTCGGCGCCGGTGCGGATCCCGCCCGAGACCACCAGCTGGACCTTGCGATGCACCCCGAGCTCCTGCAGCGCCTCCACCGCCTGGGGCAGCGCGGCCAGCAGCGGGATGCCGACGTGCTCGATAAAGACCTCCTGGGTGGCCGCCGTCCCGCCCTGCATGCCGTCCAGCACGATCACGTCGGCGCCCGCCTTGACCGCCAGCGCCACGTCGTAGTAGGTCCGCGAGGCGCCGATCTTGACGAAGATCGGCTTCTTCCAGTCGGTGATCTCACGCAGCTCGCCGAGCTTGATCTCGAGGTCGTCGGGGCCGGTCCAGTCGGGGTGCCGGCAGGCCGAGCGCTGGTCGACGCCGCGCGGCAGGTCGCGCATCGCCGCCACGCGGTCGGAGATCTTCTGCCCCAGCAGCATCCCTCCGCCACCCGGCTTGGCGCCCTGGCCGATCACCACCTCGATCGCGTCGGCGCGGCGCAGGTCGTCGGGGTTCATCCCGTAGCGGGAGGGCAGCAGCTGGTAGATCAGCGTGTCGGAGTGGCCGCGCTCCTCCTCGGTCATGCCGCCGTCGCCGGTCGTGGTGGCGGTGCCGACCGCGCTGGCGCCGCGCCCGAGCGCCTCCTTGGCCGGGGCCGAGAGGGCGCCGAAGCTCATCCCCGCGATGGTCACGGGGATCTGCAGTGCCAATGGCTCGGAGGCGAAGCGGTCGCCGAGTACGACGTCGGTGGCGCACCGCTCGCGATAGCCCTCCAGCGGGTAGCGTGACACGCTGGCGCCGAGGAACAGCAGGTCGTCGAAGTGCGGCAGCCGGCGCTTGGCGCCCCAGCCGCGGATGTCGTAGATCCCCTCGCGCGCGGCGCGCTGGATCTCCGCGATCACGGCGCGGTCGAAGGTGGCCGACTCGCGCATCAGGCGTCGTCGACGTCGAAGGCGTAGAGCCGGCGGGCCGAGCCGTAGCGGCGGAATGCGGCCGGGTCGGCGTCCACGTCGGCGCGGGCCAGCAGCGCCTCGAGCTCGGCGACGTGCTCGCCCCGCAGCGCCTTCTCCACGCAGTCGGCGCCCAGCGATCGCACCTGGCCGCGCACGTACAGGTGCGCCTCGTAGAGCGAGTCGCCGAGCGCCTCGCCCGCGTCGCCGCACACCACCAGCACGCCCTTCTGCGCCATGAACGCGCTCATCGGCCCGGTGTCGCCCGCGACGACGACGTCGGCGCCCTTGAGGGAGATCGCGCAGCGCGCGGAGGCGTGCCCGCGCACCACCACCAGGCCCCCGCGGCCCGTCGCCGCGCACGATTGGCCCGCGTAGCCGTCGACCACCACCGTGCCCGACATGATGTTCTCCGCCAGCCCGACGCCCGCGTTGCCGTGCACGCGCACCGTCGCGTGCTGGTTCATGCCGGCGCAGTAGTAGCCGACGTGCCCGTCGACGTCGACCTCGACCGGCGCGTCGATGCCGACCGCCACGGCGTGCGCACCGTCGGGATGGGTGACGCGCCAGCGTGGCGGGAGCGGATCGCCGCCCGCCCCGTGCAGCCGGCGGTTGAGCTCGCGCAGCGGCGTCTCGCGCAGGTCCACCGTCTCGACCTCGGCGGCGACCGCCATCAGGCCACCTGCGCCGGGCCCGCCGCGTGCTCCCACGCGTAGACGCGTGCCGGCTCGGGCTCCCACACCGCGGCGTCCTCGGCCCCTGGGAGCACGGCGATCGCCCGGTACTCCGACGCCATCGCCACCCAGTCGTCGGTCTCGGCCAGCACCGCGGGCTTGCACGCGATCGGGTCGCGCAGCACGGCGAAGCCACCGGCGGTGCCGACCAGGAAGGTGTAGAAGCCGTCGAGGTCGTCCAGGCACGCGGTGAGCGCCTGCTCGAGCGTGTCGCCCTCGCGCAGCCGCCAGGTCAGGTAGCCCGCGGCGACCTCGGTGTCGTTGTCGGTCTGGAAGGCGATGCCCTCGCGCCGCAGCTCGCGGCGCAGCGCGTTGTGGTTTGAGAGCGATCCGTTGTGGACCAGGCACAGGTCCAGTCCGGTGGAGAAGGGGTGCGCGCCCTCCGTGGTCACGCGGCTCTCGGTGGCCATGCGCGTGTGACCGAGCCCGTGCGTGCCCTGCATCGAGGCCAGGTCGAAGCGCTCGACGAAGGCGCGCGGGTCGCCCGCCTCCTTGTAGAGCTCGATCCGCTCCCCGGCGCTGACCACGCGCAGGTGCGCCGGCACGTCCGCGGCGTCGGCGCGCAGCAGCACCGCGTGGCTGGCCCGCACGTCGTGCGCGCCGAGCGCGGCCCAGTCCTCGTCGGGGTCGGGCGAGAAGACGGTTAGCTTGGTCATGCCGGCCGGCGCCGGCTCGCGGTAGACCGCCAGCCCGGCCGAGTCGGGCCCGCGGTCGGCCATCGTGGCCAGCATCGCGCCCAGCCGCTCGCCGAGGCGCTCCTGCACCTCGCCCGTCTTGGCGAACAGTCCGACGATTCCGCACATGGCCTAGAAGAGCTGCAGGTAGCGGTCGAGCTCCCACGGTGTGACCTGCTCGTGGGCGGCCTGGACCTCGCGCCGCTTGCAGGCGACGAAGTAGTCCACGTAGTCGCCGTGCGGCGTGCTCCCCAGCGCGGCGCGCAGCACGTCGTCGCGCTCGAGCGCGCGCGTGGCGTCGAGCAGGTTCTCGGGCAGCGTGTCGATGCCCAGCTCGGCGCGCTGCTCCGGCGTCGACTCGTAGAGGTTGAGGCGGTTCGGGTCGCCCGGGTCGAGCTCGCGCTCGATCCCGTCCAGCCCCGCGGCCAGCAGCACCGCGGCGGCGAGGTACGGGTTGGTGGAGCCGTCCACGGTGCGGTCCTCGACGCGGCCGGGCGCGGGCACGCGCAGCATCTGCGTGCGGTTGTTGTAGGCGTAGGAGACGTACACCGGCGCCCAGGTGGCGCCCGAGCGCGGGTCGCCCACCTTCAGCCGCTTGTAGGAGTTGACCGTCGGCGCGGTCACGGCGATGTAGGCCTGGGCGTGGGCCAGCAGCCCGCCGATGAAGTGATAGCCCTGCGGCGTCAGCCCCAGCCCGCGCGCGTCGTCTGCGGGGTCGGCGTCGAAGACGTTGCGCTCGCCGTCCCACAGGCTCATGTGGAAGTGGCAGCCGTTGCCGGTCAGGTGCGCGAACGGCTTGGGCATGAACGTGGCGATCAGCCCGCGCTCCTGCGCGAGCGACTCGACCATGTAGCGGAAGAAGATCGCGCGGTCGCAGGTGACCAGCGCGTCGTCGAACTGGAAGTTCTGCTCGAACTGGCCGTTGGCGTCCTCGTGGTCGGTGGCGTAGAGGTCCCAGCCGAGCGCGTCCACGTGGCGCGCCACCTCGGTCACGAAGCCGAGCGAGCGGGTCAGCGCGCGCATGTCGTAACAGGGCTGGTCGAGCGTGTCGAGCGCGTCGGCGGGCTCGATCCCGCCGTCCTCGCGCCGGCGCACGAGGAAGTACTCCAGCTCGCAGCCGACCTTGAACGCGTAGCCTAGTGTCCTGGCGTGCGCGAGCTGGTTGCGCAGGATGGTGCGTGGGCAGTACGGCCACGGCTCGCCCTCCACCGTGATGTCGCAGGCGAAGCGCGCGATCTCCGGCTTCCACGGCAGGTGGGTGAGCGTGGCCGGATCGGGCATGGCGGCGATGTCGGGGTCGTGCGGGCCCTGTCCGATGTCGCCCGCCGCGAAGCCGGCGAAGCCGGCGCCGTCGGTCAGCAGCCCGTCGAGGTGGCCGAGCGGCACCAGCTTGGCGTTCGGCTTGCCGTGCATGTCCACGAACTGCGCGAACACGTACTCGACGCCACGCTCGCCGAGCTCGGCGCGGAGCTGCTCCGCGGAGGGGGACGCGTCGATGGCCATGGCGCCAGTGATAGCCGGGCCGACCCGGGCGCGACAATGGCCTCGAAGTCACGTCCTGCGCGCCGTAGAGTGTGCGATGTGCACATAGACGGACGCGACGAGGCGAGCACGCTGCGGGCGGTGATCAGCACCGTGTTCTCCACGCTCGAGCTCGACGCCGTGCTGGCCGGCGTGGTCGACATCGCCACCGAGGCGACCGGCTGCCACGCCTGCCTGATCTACCTGGTCGAGGGCGACCGGCTCGTGCTGCGCGCCGCCTCGCCGGTGCACCGCGCCTCGGTCGGCCGGATCGCGATGGGCTTCGACGAGGGCGTCACCGGCTGGGTCGCGCGCCACGCCGAGCCGGCCCTGATCGGCGAGCACGCGCTGCGCGACCCGCGCATGCGCTACTTCCCCGAGCTCGAGGAGGAGCGCTGGCAGTCGATGGTCGCCGTGCCGGTGTGCGCCCGCACCGGGGAGGTCATCGGCGTGATCATCCTCCACACCGCCGCGCCGCACGAGTTCGGCGAGGAGGTGGTGGGGCTGCTCGGCCACGTCGCGACCCTGGTCGGCGGTGCGATCGAGGACGCGCAGCTCTACGAGGAGGCCCGCGAGCGCGTCCGCGCGCTCACGCGGCTGGCCGAGGTGTCGGGCCGGCTGGCGGCCGCCACCGAGCACGAGCGCATCCACGCGGCGGCGACCACGGGCGCGCGCTCGCTGCTGGGCGCCCGCCTGTGCCAGCTCTTCCGCCTGGACGAGGGCGGGCGCGAGCTCGCGCTGATCGCCTCCGACCCGCCGGGGGCGGCCGGCCCGCGCCCGCACGGCGGCGGCGCGCTGCTGCTCGAGCTGCTCAGCCGCGGGCGGCCGGGCGCTGCCGGTCGCGACCTGTGGCCCGAGCACGACGGCGCGGCGCTGCTGAGCGCGCCGCTGGTGGCCTCGGGCGAGCAGCTCGGACTGCTCTGCGTGCTCGGCCCGCGGCGCGCCGGCGAGGGCGAGCAGGAGCTGCTGCGCGCGCTCGCCGACCAGACCGCGATGGGTCTGCAGCGGGCCGAGCTGATCGCCCGCCTGACCGCCCGCGAGCGCGTCGGCGACCTGCTGGCGGCGCTGCAGGATGGGGCGCCCGAGGCGACGGTGCTGCGCGCGGCGCCCGCGGGCTGCGACCTCACCCGCGCGCACGTGCTGATCTGCGCCGGACCGGGTCCGGACGCCGGCCGCCCCGCCGACTGGGAGGCGGTGGCCGCGCGGCTGGGCGCGCGCCTGCGGGGGCGCGACCGGGCCGGCTTCCTGCACGCGGCCGCCGACGGCCTGCGCGGCGTCGTGGTGCTGCCGAAGGCCGGCGCCGCCGAGCGCGTGACCGCGATCTGCGACGCGGTGGGCGCCGCCGCGCACGTCGTGCTCGGGGTCAGCGCCGTGGCGTGCGGCGTCGCCGAGAGCCGCCAGGCGCTGCGCGAGGCCGACCGGGCCGCCCGCATCGCCCGCACCCTGCGCGCGGGCGGTGGCGCCGTCGGCTTCGAGGCGCTGGGCGCCTACAAGTACCTCGCCGACGAGACGCCGCGCGACCCGCACTGGACCGCGGTGCAGGCGCTCGCCGCGCACGACGGTCGCCGGCGCACGGCGCTCCTGGCGACGCTCGAGGCCTACCTGGCCCGACGCCGCTCGGTGGCCGACACGGCCCGGGCGCTGTTCATCCACCCCAACACGCTGCGCCAGCGGCTGGCCCGGGTCGAGCGGGTCACGGGGCTGCGGCTGGCGGACGAGGACCTGCTCGCGCTGGAGCTGGCGGTCAAGCTGGCTCGCCTGGCGTAGCGAACGTCGACGGCGGCAAGGTAGGGAGAGGGGAGTCGGGCGACCGCCCGGGTTCCGGCGGGGGTGAGAACGCCGAACGTGGCTCGTGCGGTGGGTCGAGTGCGGCGTTGACGACGGTCAGCGTCGCGAACGCCGAACTCGATGGCGCGCGCAGTTCGAGTGCTGCGTTCTCACCCGACCCCCACCCACCCGCGCCGAGTGGCTCGCTTCCCTAACCCTGCCGTCGTTGACGTTCGACGGCGCCGCCTCTCACTCCCGATTGACCGCCGCGACGCTGCCCGTGTTGGCGTCCACCCGCACCGTCGCCAGCCGCGCGTACTCGTCGCTGCCCGCGCCGGGGACCGACAGGGAGACGGCCCAGTACGGGCGTCCCGTGATGCCCTGGCGGACCAGCCGGACCTGCGTGCGCCGCGCGGCGAAGCCGGCCTCGGGGCGCGCGATGGCGATCGCCCGCTCGGAGCTGATGCGCACCTGCGCCTGCTGGCAGCTCTGGGCGGCCAGCGCCGTCACGGCCAGCAGCGCCACCACGGCGAGCACGCCGCGCAGCCCGATCCGCGCGGGCTCGCGCGGCGGGTCCCAGGCGGGCGGCTCAGACGGTGGGGCGGAACTCGGTGCCAAGGCCTGTGAGGAGCACGATCACGAGCACGACGACGACGCACACGAGCGAGAGCACGACCATCACGGTCTCGAACCGCTTGGAGTGCGTCTGCTGCGGTGGGAACTCCGGACCGTTCATCGCGGGCCTCCTTCCCGCCTGGCCGTCGTCCACGCGACCAGGCGCTTGTTCTCCCAGTAGAGCCAGTACACGAGCACGGCGATCGTGACGACGATCCCGATCCAGGTCAGCACGTAGTAGGCGCCGGCGGCCGCGGCGCCCTCCTCGCCGTACGTGCTGCCCGGGCCGAACGTCATGATCCCCGCGCAGTCCTCGTAGGCGGCGCCGACGATGAAGTCGGCGGCGTCGTCGGCCGGCTGGGCGCCGTCCACGCTCGTGACGCAGCTCGGGGCGCTGTCGATGATGAGCGGCATGGCCGATCAGCTCCTGGCCTGCTCGAAGGTGACGAGCGTGCCGTCGGGCTCGACGACGCGCTCCGGTATCTCCTCGAACTCGGGATAGATGAGCGTGCCGTACTCCACGAGGTCGAGCCCCTCCAGCTCGACCTCGGCGGGCACGCGCAGCAGGTTGAGCTTCTTGAGCACCCACGACGCGCCCCAGCCGCTGAGGAAGCCGAGCGGGAGGAACGTCGCGATGCCGATCAGCTGCCCGCCGAGCGAGGACTCGACGTTGTTGAGTCCCGTCGGGTAGCCGGCGGCGAAGACGCCGACCCAGAGCACGCCCAGGAAGCCGGAGACGCCGTGCACGGCCACCGCGCCGACCGCGTCGTCGACGCGCAGCTTCGTCTCGAGGTACCCACCGGCGTAGACGGCCAGCACGGCGGTGAGCATCGAGATCAGGTACGCCAGCGTCGGCGCGTAGACGTCGGCGCCGGCCGACACGCCGATCACGCCCGCCAGCCCGCCCGAGATGGTCCAGAACGGATCGCCGTGGCTGGCGAAGTAGCCGCCGGTGAACCCGCCGGCGAAGCCCATCGTGATGACCATGGTGATCGAGCCCAGCGTGGCCGGGCTCAGATAGATGTTCGCCCAGCCCGGGAAGGTGGTCGAGGCGATCACCAGGCAGGCGCCGTAGAACGCGTAGAAGCCGGTGAAGATCAGCATCAGCCCGAGCGCCGTCGAGCGCAGGTCGTGCGGGCGGAACACGCGCGCGAGCCCGGTCCGGGTGTACCTGCCGATCCGCGGCCCGAGGTTGAACAGCACCCCGAGCGCGAAGGCGCCCGCCACGCCGTGCACGACTCCGGAGGCGATCGAGTCGTGGAAGCCGAAGCGCAGCGTGAGCCAGCCGCCCGCGCTCCAGCCCCAGGCCGCATCGAGGATCCACACCACCGAGCCGAGGAAGGCGGCGAGCACGAGGTAGGCCGACAGCCGGACGCGCTCGATCAGCGCGCCGGACATGATCGAAGCCGCCGTCCAGCTGAAGAGCAGGAAGGCGAGGAAGAAGATCAGGTTGATGTTGTTCGTGAGGTTCGGCCCGAAGGCGTCGCTCCACGGGATGCTCGAGCCGCACGCGGCGGAGGTGAAGTCGCTGCTGCCCGGCGAGATCGGGATCCCCGGCTGGGCGCAGTTGTAGATCATCCAGCCGAAGTAGTAGAACGTCGGCGTGACCACGGCGATCGTAAGGATGTTCTTCATGACGGTGGCCATCACGTTCTTGCGCCGCGCGACGCCGGACTCGTACGCCATGAAGCCCGCGTGAATCAGCCACATGAGCACGACGGTGAAGAAGTAGAACTGCTCGCCGAGGATCGCGCTGTCGCGGGTGAGCTGCTCGGCGCTCGCCGCGTCGCCGGCCTGCGCGAAGATCGGTCCCCACATGCGCCGCTGCCTCCCCCGGTGACCGCGCCCGGTGCGGGGCGCGTGTTCTTCGCACCGGTTTCTATCCAGGCGGCGCGCGCGCGGGCAATGTGTGAACCGGCCATGCTTTCGGGCCCCACGATGTGGCGCGCCGACACCCGATGAGCGCGGAGGGCTTCCTCGCGCGGGTCGCGGAGCGCACGCCGGCGCCGGGCGGCGGGGCGGCGGCCGCCGTGACCTGCGGGCTGGCCGCCGCGCTGGCGGGGATGGCGGCGCGCTTCGCGGGGCTCGAGGCGGAGGCCGCCGCGGCCGACGGCCTGCGCGCGCGGGTGCTCGCGCTGGCCGAGATCGACGCGGCGGCCTACGCGGCGGTGCTCGCCGCGCCCGACCCGGACACCCGGGCGGCGGCGCTGTCGGCGGCGGCCGAGCCGCCGCTGGCCGTGACCGAGGCGGCGGCCGAAGTGGCGGCGCTGGCGCGGGCGCTCGCGGCGGCCGGGAAGCCGGCGCTGGAGGGCGACGCGCTCGCGGGCGCCGACCTGGCCGCCGGCGCCGCCCGCGCCGCGGCGCGCCTCGTGGCGCTCAACCTGGCCGGCGCGCCGGACGATCCACGGCTCGCACGGGCCCGCGCCGCCGCCGACCGCGCTGGGGGTCAGACCCCTTTAGCGACCCTCTAGCGGCGGCCGGCGGAGGCGGGACGGCGCCCGCGGTGGCGCGACGGGCGGCCGCCGCTCGCGCCGCCGGCCACGTGGCGGCGCGGCGGCTGCGCCACGTGCAGGCCGCTCGCGTCGAAGGCGTCCTCGAGCCGCAGCTCGGCGGCGATCTTCCGCACGTCGCGCGCCTGCTCGGCGCTGACGAAGGTGACGCCCACGCCGGTGCGCCCCGCCCGGCCGGTGCGCCCGACGCGGTGCACGTAGCCCTCGCGGTCCTCCGGCGCGTCGAAGTTCACGACGTGGGAGATGCCGTCGACGTCCAGGCCGCGGGCGGCGACATCGGTGGCCACGAGGACGTCGACGCGGAAGGCCTCGAAGTCGGCCAGTGCGCGCTCGCGCTGGCGCTGGGACTTGTCGCCGTGCATGGCCACGGCGTCGACCCCGTGCGCCCGCAGGCGCTTGCTCAGGCGGTCGGCGCCGCGCTTGGTGCGGACGAAGACGAGCGCCAGATCGCGCTGCCCGCGCAGCTCGCGCACGAGGGCGTCGATCCGGTCCTCGCGCTCGGCGGCGATGAAGCGGTGCTCCACGTCGGCGATCGACGCGCGCGTGGCGGTGTGCTCGTGGCGCACCGGGTCCGTCGTGTACTCGCGGGCGACGCGGCCGGCCTCGCCGTCCAGCGTGGCGGAGAAGAAGAGGGTCTGGCGATCGCGCGGGCAGCGGGCCACGATCCGGTCGACGGGCGGGCGGAAGCCCATGTCGAGCATCCGGTCGGCCTCGTCAAGGATCAGCATCTTGACGTTCCCGAGCGTGATCGCCCGGCGGGCGAGCAGGTCCTCGAGCCGCCCCGGGGTGGCGACGACGATGTGCGCGCGGCTCGCGGCGCGGGCCTGCTTCTCGATCCCGACGCCGCCGTAGACCGCGGCGACGGAGAGCGCACGGGCGTGGGCCACGCTGCGCAGCTCCTCCACGATCTGCGACGCCAGCTCGCGCGTGGGGGCGAGGACGAGGGCGGCCGGGCGCGGGTCGGTGGCCTCGATCAGGTCGCAGATCGGGGCGCCGAAGGCAATCGTCTTGCCCGACCCGGTGGGGGACTTCGCGAGCACGTCGCGGCCCGCGAGGATGTCGGCGATGACGAGCTTCTGGATCGCGAACGGCTCGGTGAAGCCGCGGGCGGCGAGGGCGCCGGCCACGGCGCGGGAGACGCCGAGCTCGGCGAAGGACTGGGACATGAGTGCTCCTGGGGATGGGGGAGGTTCGGGTGAGGCGAGCGACGACCGAACCAGCTGACTCAGAAGCGGCGTACCTCGCACGTAACGTCGCCGAAGGTGAGTGCGAGGAACGAGCAGCTCACCTGGCAGGCGAAACGTGACACCAGAACCCTAGCAGCGAGCCCACGCACCCTCCCAGAATCCGAGCTCCAGCTCCGAGCAGGTCCGGAACGCGGCGTGCATGCGTGCGCGACCGGGTTCGCCGAGGCCGCTGGCGGCGGTGTCGGCCAGCTCGCGCCCCCAGGCGGCGAGTCGCTGGAACTCCGGGTCGGCGTAGGTCGCGATCCACGCCGCGTAGCCCGGGTGATCGGGCACGCCGGCCGCCGCGAGCCGCTCGCCGATCTCCGCGTAGCCCCACATGCAGGGCAGCAGCGCAGCGACCAGCTCGGCGAAGTCGCCCAGCGTCGCGGTGCGCAGCAGGAAGTCGCAGTACACCGCGGTGGCGGGCGCGCGCGGCTCGGATTCCAGCTCGATGACGGTGATCCCCCAGCGCTCGGCCAGCCCGGCGTGCAGTGTCATCTCCGTCTCCAGCACGCCGTGCGCGAGGCCGGCGAAGCGCCGCACGGTGGCCAGGTCGGGCGCCCGGGCGGCGCCGAGGGCCAGCAGCCGCCCGTAGTCGATCAGGAAGCGGTAGTCCTGGCGGATGTAGAGGCGGAAGCGCTCCTCGTCGAGCGTCCCGTCCCCGATCCCGCGCACGAAGGGATGCGCGTGCTGCGCCTCCCACACGTCCGCCGACCCGGCCCGCAACTCGGCGGCGAAGCTCACCCCGAGCCGGCGGGATGCGGCGCCGTCGGGTCCTCGCCCTCCTCGCTCAGCTGCTCGCGCACGAGGTAGTCCTCGATGTCCATCGCGTGGTCGGCCGAGCGCTCGACGACGCGCAGCAGGTCGGACATCGTCGCGACCTCCTCGATCTGCTCCTTGATGAACCACTGCATGAACTGCTCGGAGGAGTAGTCCTGCTCGGTGCGCGCGAGCGCGGCCAGGGCGTTGATCTGCTCGGTGACCCGCTTCTCCTGCGAGAGCCCCAGGGCGACGGGGCCCACGATGTCGGAGAAGTCGACCAGCGGCGGCGCGACACCGGGCACCACCGCGCGCTCGTCGGCGTCGATCAGGTACTGGACCATCATCATCGCGTGGTCGCGCTCCTCCAGCGCCTGCTGGTAGAAGAACCGCGCGAGCTGCGGCAGCGTCTCGGCGTCGTAGTGCACGGCGATCGCCACGTACTGCTGGTGGGCGGTGTACTCGTGGCCGATCTGCTCGTTGAGCTGGGCGACGAAGGCGTCGGAGGGCATTGGCGCGGGAGCATATATCCGCCATCCGTCGAGTTCCGGGCGCAGACTTCGTTAGGCGGCCCTAAGGCTGGTAGGCTCCATCGCGGTGATCGAGACCGGCGACCGCATCCGCTGCAAGAAGAAGTGCTGCAAGTCCTCCAAACGGTGCAAGAAGTGCCCCGTGGTGTGGAAGCGGCTGGCCCGTGACGGGTTCGCCGAGCCGGCCGGCAAGCTGCGCTACGTCGTCGTCGACGTGGTCCCCAAGCCGGCCATGAAGGCCGCCCGCTCCCGGCCCTAGGGCACCCCGCCGCTATCCTGCGCGGCCATGGCCACCTGCCTCGTCACGGGTGGCGCGGGGTTCCTCGGTTCGCACCTGTGCGACGAGCTGCTGCGACGAGGGCACCGGGTCATCTGCGTGGACAACGTGGAGACCGGCTCCCTCGCCAACGTGGAGCACATCCGCGCGCCCGAGTTCCGCTTCCTGCAGGCGGACATCATCGAGCCGTACTTCGTCGAGGAACCGGTGGACTTCGTCTACCACTTCGCGTCGCCGGCCTCGCCGATCGACTACCTGCGGCTGCCGCTGCACACGCTGAAGGTCGGCTCCTACGGCACGCACCACACGCTCGGGCTGGCCAAGGCCAAGCGCGCGCGCTTCCTCACCGCCTCGACGTCCGAGGTCTACGGCGACCCCAAGGTCCATCCCCAGCCCGAGTCCTACTGGGGTCACGTGAACCCGATCGGGCCGCGCGGCGTCTACGACGAGGCCAAGCGCTACGCCGAGGCGCTGACCATGGCCTATCACCGCCAGCAGGGCGTGGACACCGCCATCGTGCGCATCTTCAACACCTACGGCCCGCGGATGCGCCCGCACGACGGCCGCGCGATCCCCACCTTCATGCGCCAGGCGCTGCTGGACCGGCCCCTGACCGTGTTCGGCGACGGCAGCCAGACGCGCTCGTTCTGCTACGTCTCCGACCTCATCGAGGGCATCATCCGGCTGGCCGAGTCGGGTCACCACCAGCCGGTGAACGTCGGCAACCCGCGCGAGTTCACGCTGCTCGAGCTCGCCCATGCGGTGATCGACGTGACCGGCTCGCGCTCGGAGATCATCCACGAGGCGCTGCCCACCGACGACCCGCAGGTCCGGCAGCCCGACATCGCCCTCGCCCGCGAGCTGCTCGGCTGGGAGCCGCGCGTCGCGCTGCGCGAGGGCCTGGCGCTGACGCTCGAGCAATCGGGCGCCGAAGCGCTCACCGGAGCCGGCGCCCGCTAGCGGGCGCCACGGCTCGGGTCCCGCTCCCTCCTCGTGC
>Ga0136617_10003798_pt1 | contig 13500 bp, 14 predicted proteins | sample AntDrymUQ3222106_2_FD_129672 | JGI IMG/M metagenome (GOLD analysis project Ga0136617, IMG submission 129672) | Polar desert sand microbial communities from Dry Valleys, Antarctica - metaG UQ322 (21.06) | ecosystem: Environmental > Terrestrial > Soil > Desert | place: Antarctica: Dry Valley...
CGTGGACCGGTGGTCCCTGGCCATGGCGCCGTCGTAGATGTCGACTTCGTCGCCGGCCAGCGCGCGGAGCTTCTCGCTCTCGAAGCAATCATCCGCGAGACCTTTGCCTACGCCGCTGATGGCGTCGATTTCAGCGGGCCCGTTCCCGACGGGAGCCCGTACGACGAGATCACCACCAGGGTCGCCGTACGACGCGGTTGGAGGCAGCTGCTTGGTTGACCTGCCCGGCCCGCTTCGGCAGGCCCTGGAAGGCGAACTGGATGGCTACACCCTCCGGGAACTTGCCAAGGCAGCAGACCTGCTCAGTGATCGCTATCGCGCGGATCAGCCTGCTGCCCAACCAATCCTGGCCTCCCCGCTGGATTCGGCCGCGTACCTGACGACCCGCATGCCCGCTACCTACGCAGCCGCCCGGCAGGTCTTCGATCGACTCCTCGCCGCCCATCCCGACTTCCAGCCGCGGACCCTGCTCGATCTCGGGGCCGGCACCGGCGCCTGCACCTGGGCCGCTGCGGATGCGTTCCCGTCCCTGGAGTCGAGTCACCTGGTCGACGCGTCGGAACCAGCGCTGGCCGCGGCGCAGCGGATGCTGGCGCACGGCCCCCTGGAGGTCACGCAGTCCGCTGATCGCCTGGATCGACCGGGCGGCCCGGCACTGCCCGCGGGTTTCGACCTGGCTGTCTGCGGCTACCTCCTCGGCGAGCTCGACGCGGCCGCCCAAGACGCGCTCATCGTCGAAATGGTCACAGCGGCACCAGCTGTCGCGCTCGTCGAGCCAGGAACACCTGCCGGCTACCGGCGAGTCCTACGCGCCAGAGCCGCCCTGATCGCCGCCGGACGACACGTACTCGCGCCTTGTCCGCACGAGAGTGCCTGTCCTCTGGAGCCGACCGAGGACTGGTGCCACTTCGCGGTCCGGCTGACCCGCTCGATCCGGCACCGGCAGGTCAAGGGTGTAGGACGTGGATACGAGGACGAGAAGTACGCCTACGTCGTCGCGGGCACCCAGCCCCCGGGACACCGGTCAGGCCGCATCCTGCGACACCCGCAGATCCGCACCGGTCATGTCCGGATGACCGTCTGCGCCACCGAGCCGGGAATCCAGCAGATGACGGTCAGCAAACGGCTCCGCGACGAGTATCCAGCCGCCCGACATGCACATTGGGGAGATCCCTGGCCACCACCCCATACATCGACCGATGACGGCGCAACAGAGCTACCCGGATGACGCGTGATAGTTGTGAGCGGAACCAGAGCATGGCCCAATGACTCCAACTGAGATGAGTCGTGTCCTGGCCCTTGTCACGCTCGCGCTGGCGGTGCTCGTCGGCTGCGGCCCCGGCCTGATCGAATCTGCCCGGCTGTCCTCGCTGGACCCCGGCAGGACGACGATCGAATACCGGTTCAACGACTCGTCGGTCGCACCGGAGTACCACCGCAGCTACACCCTGATCGCGCGATCGGACGAGGTGAGCATCGTGGTCGATTCCTACGGTGACGTCCTGCACGAGGAGACCTCCTCGATAGACGAGGAAACCTGGGGCCGTCTCGTCCGATCCGTCGCTGATCTGGATGTGGCAGCACCCGGCGATCCGGACGAGTGCACCGGCGGAACCTCCCGCGACCTGCTCATCAGCGAGGACGACGCCACACCAGTCCTCGACCTTCACTTAGCGGTCTGCGACGAGCAGGGCCAGACCGAGGCAGCCGTCATAGAGGCCTTCGTCGAACCGCTACTCGAGCTGTTCGACCTCGAGACCCTGCTGGCGCCCTCTGACTGAGGCGGGCGCTCAGCCCGACGGGACGGTGTCGAACTGCGGGCCCTCGGTTCGGGTCCGCTTCAGTTCGTAGAAGTACGGCAGGTTGGCGAGCGCGACTGCTCCGTCAAAGGCCCTAGCAGCCTCATCGCCGGTCGGTACGCGGGAGATGACCGGGCCGAAGAAGGCCGTCCCGTCGATGTGCATGACCGGTGTGCCGACGTCATCGCCAACTGGGTCCATGCCCTCGTGGTGGGAGGCCCGCAACGCCTCGTCGAACTCCTCGGATTCAGCGGCATCGACCAGCTCGGCTGGCAAACCCGCCTCCGCCAGAGCCTCAGCGATCAGCGCGCGCGGATCAAGCTCAGCCACGCCATCTCCCGAGCCATCCTCCGGGCGTTCCTGGTGGATGCGCGTACCCATCGCCGTATAGAGCTGCCCGAGAACCTCGGATCCGAGCTTCTGCTTCGCTGCGATGAGCACCCGCACCGGTCCGAGCGCCTTTTTCAGGCCTTCCTTGTAGTCCTCGGGGAGGTCACGTCCCTCGTTGAGAACTGTCAGCGACATGACATGCCAATGCAACTCGATGTCTCGGACCTTCTCCACCTCGAGAATCCACCGGGACGTGAGCCAACACCACGGACAGGCGGGGTCGAACCAGAAGTCCACACGTGGGGTGTGGTCAGGGCGCAGATCGGCAGCAGAAGTCATGTTCGGGACAACCGGCAGACAGTCGGCCGCTATTCCCGGGACGCGGTGTATTTCGCAGGGCAACGACTGGGATGACAGACTGACTCGCCGTGGCCATTGCGAACCTGACCCGGACCGATGCGGCACGACGAGCCGACCTGCTCAACGTGCGCGCCTACGACGTGACCCTCGATCTGACCGACGGTGGCGGCAAACCCGGGGATGTGACCTTCCGCTCCCGCACAGTGGTGAGCTTTGGCTGCAGGGAGCCCGGCGCCGACACGTTCATCGACGTGATCGCCGACGGCTTCACCGACCTGACGCTGAACGGCGAGCCCGTCGACGCGACGGGATACGGCCCCTCCACCGGTCTGCCGCTGATCGGTCTGGCCGCCGAGAACGTCCTCGTCGTGGAAGCCACCTGCCGCTACACCAACACCGGTGAAGGACTGCACCGGTTCGTCGACCCGGTGGACGGCTCGGTCTACCTCTACACGCAGTTCGAGACTGCCGACGCCAAGCGGATGTACACCTGCTTCGACCAGCCCGACCTCAAGGCCGAGTTCACTTTTCACATCACAGCTCCGCAGGACTGGGAGGTCGTGTCCAACTCGCTGGTCGACACCACCGAGGACGCTCCTGGCGGGGGCAAGCTGGTCCACTTCCGGACCACTCCACGGATCTCGCCCTACATCACCGCACTGATCGCCGGGCCGTACTACAAGGTCACCGACGAACACGACGGCATTCCCCTAGGGCTGTACTGCCGAGCATCACTTGGCGAGTTCCTCGACCCGGACGAGCTCTTCGAAGTGACCAAGCAGGGCTTCGACTTCTATCATCGGGTCTTCGATTTCCGATACCCCTTCGACAAGTACGACCAGTTGTTCGTTCCCGAGTTCAACGCGGGGGCCATGGAGAACGCGGGGGCGGTGACGATCCTCGAGGACTACGTATTCCGTTCCCGCACAACGCAGACGGCGTACGAACGGCGCGCGGAGACGGTGCTGCACGAGCTCGCGCACATGTGGTTCGGCGATCTGGTGACCATGCGCTGGTGGGACGACCTCTGGCTCAACGAATCCTTCGCCACCTATGCCAGCGTCGTGTGCCAGGCCGAGGCCACGAAGTACCGCACCGCCTGGACCACGTTCGCCAACATCGAGAAGACCTGGGCCTACCGTCAGGATCAGCTGCCCTCGACGCACCCGGTCGCGGCCGACATCCCCGATGTCGAAGCCGTCGAGGTCAACTTCGACGGGATCACCTACGCCAAGGGCGCCTCGGTGCTGAAGCAGCTCGCCGCATACGTCGGTCAGGGCCAGTTCTTCGATGCGATGAAGGTGTACTTCAAGCGGTACGCGTACGAGAACACCACCTTCGCTGACCTGCTGGCCGTGCTGTCCGAAGTATCCGGCCGCAACCTGTCGGACTGGTCGGAGATGTGGCTGGCCACGAGTCAGGTCAACACCCTGCGGCCCAGCTACGAACTGGACGCCGACGGCAACTACGCGTCCTTCGCCGTACTGCAGAGTGCTGTGCCCGAGCACCCGATCCTGCGACGACACAGGCTGGCGGTCGGCCTCTACTCGGCCGGCCCGGACGGTTTGGTGCGCACCGAGCGCGTCGAACTGGACGTCGAGGGCGAACGCACTGACATCAGCGGGATCGTCGGCCTGCCGGCTGCCGACCTCGTGCTGGTCAACGACGACGACCTGACCTACGCCAAGTTGCGCCTGGACGAGCGGTCGCTGGACACCCTCTCGTCCCGGATCGGCGAGCTCACCGACCCCCTGGCCAGAACGCTGTGCTGGTCGGCGGCGTGGGACATGACCCGCGACGCCGAATGGGCCGGTCGCGAGTACGTGCGCCTGGTCCTGGCAGGAATCGATGCCGAGGACGAGATCAGCGTCGTCCAGGCGCTCCTGCGTCAGGTGCAGGCGGCGCTGACTACGTTCGTCGATCCAGCCTGGGCCCCCAGTGGCTGGGCGCAGCTTGCCGACAAGGCATGGGCGGGACTTCAGGCTTCGCCTGCCGGCAGCGATATCCAGCTCGCCTGGTCGCGCACCCTTGCCGCCGCAGCCCGCACCGACGAGCACGCTGCGCGCCTGCGGGCGTTCCTGGACGGATCGCTGACCATCGACGGGCTCAGCGTCGATGCCGAGGCTCGCTGGGCGCTGCTCAACGGCCTCGTTGCGATCGCAGCCGCCGACGATGCGGACATCGAGGCGGAGCTGCAACGGGATCCGACGGCCACCGGTCAACGGCGCGCCGCCACGGCCAATGCCCTGCGACCGACGCCGGAGGCGAAGGAGCGGGCCTGGTCATTGGGGCTGTCCGACGACGTTCCCAATTCCGTTCAGGAGGCCACGCTGCTGGGGTTCTGGCACCCCGCACAGAGCGAGGTCTGCCGGCCCTACGCGGAGCGGTTCTTCGCTGAAGTCGGTGAGATCTGGGAGCGGCGACCTGGCGAGATCGCCAAGAACGTCGCTGCCTACCTGTTTCCGGCGGTCATCGAGCAATCCACCCTGGACGCAGCCGACGCCTGGCTCGCGGATGACTCGCATCCGTCGGCGCTGCGCCGACTGATCACCGAGTCCCGGGACGGGATTGCGCGAGCTCTTCGGTGTCGGGCGCGCGACGCCCAGGCCTAGCTGCGGCTCAGCGGAAGCGCTGTGGGTGTCCGGCCTGATCGGAGAGCATCCGGAGCCCGTTCACGATTCCGCCGACGAGGTCGCCTGAACCGAACGCCGCGGTCATCGAGAGCGCAGCGAGAGCGCACGAGCGATCGGGCAGCCGCTTGACCGAATTGCGGCCGGTGACGATCTCGAGGACCCGCTGACCGGGATCCACGGCCAAGAGCACACCGTTGGCCGCTTTCGCGCCCATCGCAGGATGCATCCCCTCGGCCGTGGCCCGGGTGTCACCCCGCAGTCGCCCGACGTAGAGGCTGAAATTGATGCCCGTTTCGCGGCTGGCCATGGTCAACGCCTCGTCGAGACGTTCCAGTTGCTTGAGTGTGAACGGAGTGGATCGCACGCCGGTGCTCGACTCGGTGGGCGGCCGGGCGGAGCCGCCTGACGCGTTGGCTGGGGTCAGCTTGGTCGTTGTCATGCTCGGGTCACCAGGTCCCTCGAGCGCCGCCGGCTGCGGTATGCGCCAACCCCGACTGTTCGGCCGGGGTGTCTGGTGACCCAGCGGTGAGCTCGGGACGGCGTGGCTGCGGATCCTCGTGGGTAAGGTCCTGCACGGCAAGGGGGTGCGGGGCGTACCAGACCGGCTCGTAGGGCCAATCCCGTCCGGGCCGGTACCGCGGCCCCCGGTCAGTCCCCGGGCCCCAGATCAGTGCCGCCATGATCCCGACCACGGCGCCGGGAACTACGACGAACACGAGGATCGTTTCCACCACGCTCACGCGGACAACCTAGCGAATCCCCGCTCCGATGGCGGAGCCAGCCAGGGTCACCAGACCGGCGGGGTTCGCTGAGCCCACGGCTGGGCCTGCTCCAGCTGCGCCGACAGGGCGATCAGCGTGGCTTCGTCGCTCGGCCTGCCGACTAGCATCGACCCGATGGGTAGGCCCGCGTCGGTCCAGTACAGCGGGATGCTGACTGCCGGTTGCCCCGTCACGTTGTAGACCGCGGTATAGGCGGCATAGCGCTTCTGTCGTTCGAAGTCCGGCCCGCCCGGTCCATCCTGGCCGAACCATCCGATCGGGCGAGCGGACATGGTGCAGACCGGGGCCAACAGGATGTCGTAGTCGGCGGTTTCCTCGACCCACCGGCGGGCGAACAGGCGCAGGGCATAGAGGGCATCCATCGCCTGCTTGGCACTCAGCGACAATCCGCGATCGCGTAGATAGGTGGTCAACGGCTGAAGGTCGCCGACCTGGCTCTCGGTGATCGGCAGAGTCGTCCCGGACAGCGACCAGACGGCCTCGAAATTTGCGACCACCTGGGTCGTCAGCGGAGGCAGCGGGAGGTCCTCGACCTCGTGACCCAGGTACTCGAGCAGGGCCGATGTCTCCACCCAGGCCTTCTCGACCTCCGGGTCGACCTCAGCCCCAGGCATCCCGGATTCGAGATAGCGCCCGATCCGCAACCGACCCAAGTCCCGGTCCGCGTAGGACAGGAACGTCTCGCCGTCCAGCAGAGGCGGAGCCCAGTACGGGTCGCCCGGCGCCATCCCGGCCATCACGTCCAGCATTGCCGCCGCGTCCCGCACGGTGCGAGCCAGAGGGCCCTGCACCGACAGGCCCGTCGTGTCCCCGCCGAGTGGCCCGCTGCTGATTCTGCCCCGGCTGGTCTTGATGCCGAAGATCCCACAGCAGTTGGCCGGGATGCGGATCGAACCACCGCCGTCCGAGCCCAGCGCGATCGGGACGAGTCCGGCGGCGACCGCCGTAGCCGAACCTCCGCTGGACCCACCGGAGAGCAGTTCGGGGTCCCATGGATTGCGGGCCGGCCCGGCGAAGGCGGGTTCGGTGTAGCAGGGAAATCCGAACTCCGGCGTCGCGGTCTTGCCCAGGCTGATCGTGCCGGCGGCACGAAGCCGCTCGACGACGACGTCGCTGACATCGGGAATGAAGTCGCGCATCGTTGCTGCGCCGAACGAGGTCGGTACGCCGGCGGTGAGGTTCAGGTCCTTCAGAGCCGTCGGTACGCCGTGCAGCGGACTGAGTTCCTCGTCGGCGAGGACAGCGCGTTCCGCGTCAGCGGCCTGCTCCCGCGCCAGGTCGGCGGTGACGGTGAAGAAGGCTCCGAGGCCGGCGTAAGCCTCATCCGGCCGGTCGATGGCGACGATGCGGTCGAGATAGTGCTCGACCAACTCGACCGGACTCAGCGCGCGTTCGCGAATCGCCGAAGCCTGCTCCAACGCGCTGAGCTCATGAGGTTGGGTCACAGCCGCACGCTACGACGATCGGGTGAACGCTGCGCGGACGGGGTCTGCGCAGGCATCTCCCCGCTCAGGCGCTGACCGCTTCCGCGGGCTCCAGCCACTCCTGCCAGGTCGCGTCGGTGATGCCCTGGCTGAGTAGGTGCCACGACGCTCCGCGCGGTGCCTGCGGGACGGTCCGCAACCGCCAGCCCAACTCGGCAAGCGTTCGATCGGCCTTGGCGTGGTTGCATCGCCGGCAAGCGGCCACCACATTGTCCCAGGTATGGGTTCCGCCGCGGCTGCGGGGCACGACGTGATCGATACTCGTCGCAGTGATTCCACAGTAGACGCACTTGCCGGCATCACGGGCGAAGACGGCCCGACGCGAGAGCGGCGTACGGCCGAGGTAGGGCACCCGGATATACCTCGTCAGCCGGATGACCGCCGGGACCGGAACGGACAGCGTGGCACTGTGCATGGCGGCGCCACTGTCCTGGACACTCTCGGCCTTCGCAGACAGGACGAGCACGACCGCCCGGCGGGAAGACACGACGCACAGCGGTTCGTACGTCGCGTTCAGCAATAAGGTCACCGAGCCTCGCCCCATGCGTCACCTCCGCAGGCGCCCGGTGCGATTCCCGCCGGCTGCGAGCCCGGACTGGGCGACCATGTGGCCATATCATGCCCCGCCCCTTTGGCAATTGGCTCACCAGATCCCCAGAACGATCGTGTCGGGACTCCCTGCGGCAATGTCGGGGATGAGCGGCCGGGCGAAGCCGGGTCGACTCCTGGCCGGGGTAGAGCTGCTGGCACCCTGTTCGCGTGATGAATCGGCTCCTGACGACGAGCTCCCCGAACGTGGTGCCTGCGTGGGTGTCTGAGCGTGCCGAGGTGATCGGGGTGACCTCGGCGAAGATCCTGTTGATCATTCTGCTCGCCTTGCTGACCCGCTTCCTCTCGCACCGCGCGATCAGAAGGCTCACCCAACGCACGGCCACCGGCAGTACGCCGGTCATCCTCCGGCCACTGAGCGCTCGAGCCCGTAGGAGCCTCCAGGACTCGGTGATCCCGAGCGAGCGGCGGACCCAACGAGCCGAGGCGATCGGTTCGGTCCTGCGCAGTTCGGTCTCGATCGTGATCATGACAATCACCGTGGTGCTGATCCTCGGTGAACTGGGCATCAACCTCACGCCGATCGTTGCCAGCGCCGGCGTTGTCGGCGTGGCACTGGGCTTCGGCGCACAGAATCTCGTCAAGGACTTCCTGTCCGGCATCGGTCTCATCCTCGAGGACCAATACGGCGTCGGCGATGTCGTCGACCTGGGCGAGGCCAGTGGCACGATCGAAGGAGTGGGGCTGCGCACCACCCGGCTGCGGGACAACGCCGGAGTGGTCTGGTACGTACGCAACGGCGAGATCATCCGGGTCGGCAACAAGAGTCAGGGTTACGCGCAGGTGGTTCTCGACGTGCCGGTGGCACATGAAACGGACCTCGACCTCGCCCGGCGCACGATGCAGGAGGTCGGCGACGCGCTCGTACAGGACGAGGCCTGGGCGCCCATGTTGCTGAGCGATGCTGAGTCTCTCGGAGTCGAGCAGATCACCGCGAGCGCGATCGTCCTGCGTATGCAGGTGCGCACCACGACCGCGGATCAGTGGCGGGTAGCCCGGGAGCTGAGGCTGCGAATTGCCCAGCGTTTCGCCGAACTCGACATCGCCAGCCCCATCCCGATGTTGGGGATGGGCACGGATGAATCCGGCCGGACCGAGCCCAGGGACACCCCGTAAGCTTGATCCAGATTCACGGTGGGCACTGGTCTGTTACGCAGAGTGAGGCAGGGTCATCGTTCGGATCAAGCGCCGCGGGGCCCGACGAGTAGCTCCGGCCACCTACCGAGCCGTCTTCGGCGTCCGCGAATTTCGCTTTCTCTTCGTCGGCCATCTGCTCTCCCTCATCGGTGACGAACTCGTCCGGGTAGCTCTGGCCGTCCTGGTCTTCGACTCAACCGACTCCCCCTTCCTTGCCGCCGCGACGTTCGGGATCAGCTATGCACCATGGGTGATCGGAGGCCCGTTCCTGTCCGCCTTCGCGGACCGGCTGAGGCGGCGTTCGGTTCTGGTGGGCAGCGATCTCGCGCGCGGAATCGTGGTGGCCTGCCTCGCTATTCCCGGACTGCCTCTTTGGCTGACGTTGCTCATGCTCTTCGCGTCCTCCTTGTTCGCGCCCCCCTTCGAGTCGGCTCGATCGGCGTTGATGCCCGACGTCCTCACCGGCGACCGGTACGCCGTCGGGACATCGATCACGAACATCAGCACCCAGGTCGCACAGGTACTCGGCTTCATCGGCGGCGGAGTATTGGTCCTGGCCATCTCTCCACGTGGGGCACTGTTGGTCAACGCTGCCACATTCTTCATCTCGGCAATCCTCGTGCGGTGGGGAGTCCAGGACCGGCCGCCAGCCGGCGGACACACCGGCCTACCGACCTCCCTGTGGCAGGAGACCGTCGAGGGGCTTCGGGTACTGACCAGGAACAAGGCGCTCCTGCACATCGTCGGCCTGCTGTGGGTGGGTCAGCTGTTCCTGACCGCCCCAGAGGGAATCGCAGTGCCCTTCGTTGCCGAATTCGGTTACGGGGCAGTTGCAGTGGGGCTCTTTCTCGCAGCCAACCCGGTCGGCTTGATCATCGGGGCCGTAGTGATCGGTCGGCTGTGCCCTCCGGACCTACGCGAGAGACTGACCTATCCGTTGGCCCTGTTCTCGGTGCTGCCGCTGATTGCGGCCGGACTGGCCGACAACTTCGTCGTGGTCCTCGTCATGTTCGTCTTGTCCGGCTTTGGTGCCAGTTACCTGATCCCGCTGAACGTGTCCTTCGTGGGATCTGTGCCTGCGGCCTTTCGCGGTCGCGCCTTCGGTGCAGCCGTCACAGGGCTGTCGGCCTGCCAGGGCCTGGCCATCGTGGGGGCCGGGGCCGCCGCGGAGCGGATCTCTCCCAGCGCGGTGGTGACCTGGTCCGGGGTGCTCGGACTGATGGCCATGCTCGCACTCGGCGTCAGCAGGCTGCGCGGCCGTACCGGACGGGTCCTGCCACAGGATCCTGACCGCCTGCGCGCCCCGTGGCCTGAGCCCCCGCTGGAGCACCGGTCGCGAGGATCGGGCACCATCGAGTAGATGCCAACCTCCGATCGGGGCGCGCAAACCTTCTACGACGAGGTGGGCGGCCACGAGATCTTCCAGCGACTCGTCAGTCACTTCTATGCCGGAGTCGCGGTCGACCCGATCTTGCGTCCGATCTATCCGGAGGAGGACCTCGGCCAAGCCGAGGAGCGCCTTCGGATGTTTCTCGAGCAGTACTGGGGCGGCCCGAGGACCTACTCCGAGCAGCGAGGGCATCCGCGGCTGCGGATGCGCCATGCACCGTTCACCGTCGGGGAGGTCGAGCGGGATGCGTGGCTCGCCCGGATGCGCGCTGCTATGGACAGCCTCGAGTTCACCCCCGAGCAGGACGAGACGCTCTGGTCGTATCTCACGATGGCCGCGCAGAGCATGATCAACCAGTTCCCGGAGTCGCCCTAGGGGTTGGCGTGCGTGAACACGGGACGACGAGGAATCAGCTGTCGTTGTCGAGGAACCGTTCGAGGTAGGCGCGCTCGTCCTGAGTAATCCGGCGTGGCCGGGCGGCCTGGATGTCATAGGTAGCCAACAGCGAGTTCGCCTTCACCGCAAGGGTTTCGCCGTCGTATACCTGGTAGTCGACCCGGTACGAGGCGGCACGCAGTTGCGAGATCCAGCACTCGACGATCAGTGGCCGGGCGGAGTAGATGACCGGCTGCTTGTAGTCGATCTCGTGGCGTACGACGACCACGCCCTCGGACAGCGTGGTGACTCCCTCCTCCTTGGCATCGGAGAAGAAGATCTCGACACGGGCCTGCTCGAGGTAGGTGAGGAAAGCTGCGTTGTTGACGTGTTGGAACGGGTCCTGGTCCGCCCAGCGCATCGGCACCGGCACGCGCTGGCGAGTCACGTCTGCGCTGCTGGCTCAGTCGCGGGTGAGCTTGCGATAGGTGGCCCGGTGCGGGCGAGCCGCTTCCGGCCCGAGGCGCTCTATCTTGTTGTCCTCATAGCTCGCGTAGTTGCCCTCGAACCAGAACCAGTTCGAGTCGCCCTCATAGGCCAGGATGTGGGTGGCGACCCGGTCCAGGAACCACCGATCGTGGCTCACGACCACGGCACAACCGGGGAACTCCAGCAGCGCGTTCTCCAGGCTGCCAAGGGTCTCGACGTCGAGGTCGTTGGTCGGCTCGTCGAGCAGCAGCAGGTTCCCGCCCTGCTTCAGGGTCAGCGCCAGATTCAGCCGGTTACGTTCTCCGCCGGACAGCACACCTGCCGGCTTCTGCTGGTCGGGTCCCTTGAAGCCGAAGGCGCCGACGTAGGCCCGCGAGGGCATCTCGACCTGTCCGACCTTGATGAAGTCCAGACCGTCACTGACGACCTGCCAGACGTTCTTCTTCGGGTCGATCCCGGCCCGGTTTTGCTCGACGTAGGAGATCTTCACCGAGTCGCCGATCTTGATCTCGCCATCGTCTGGCTTCTCGTCTCCGATCAGCATCTTGAACAGCGTGGTCTTGCCTGCTCCGTTGGGGCCGATGACGCCGACGATCCCGTTGCGCGGCAAGGTGAAGGACAGCCCGTCGATCAACAGCCGGTCACCGAAGCCCTTGGCCAGGTCCGCGGTCTCCACGACGAGGCTGCCCAGCCGCGGTCCCGGCGGGATCTGGATCTCCTCGAAGTCCAGCTTGCGGGTCTTCTCCGCCTCGGCGGCCATCTCCTCGTACCGCGCCAGCCGGGACTTGCTCTTCGTCTGCCGAGCCTTGGCATTCGAGCGCACCCAGAGCAGTTCGTCGGCCAACCGCCTCTGGCGCTTGATGTCCTTCTGTCCCTCGACCTTGAGCCGTGCGGCCTTCATCTCGAGGTAGGTGGAGTAGTTGCCCTCGTAGGGGTAGGCGCGACCCCGGTCCAGTTCCAGGATCCATTCGGCCACGTTGTCCAGGAAGTACCGGTCGTGGGTCACGGCGACCACGGTGCCTTCGTACTTCTCCAGATGCTGTTCGAGCCACTGCACACTCTCGGCATCGAGGTGGTTGGTCGGTTCGTCGAGGAGCAGCAGATCGGGCTTCTGCAGCAGCAGCTTGCACAGCGCCACCCGGCGCCGCTCACCGCCGGACAGCACGGTTACGTCGGCATCGCCCGGCGGGCAGCGCAGGGCATCCATCGCCATCTCGATCCGGTTGTCGAGTTCCCACCCGTCGGCGTGCTCGATCTTCTCCATCAACTCGCCCTGTTCGGGCAGCAGGACGTCGAAATCGGCGTCCGGCTCGGCCATCGCCTCGCTGATCGCTTCGAAACGGGCCAGCGTCTGGCGCAGATCGGCGACAGCCTCCTCGACGTTGCCCCGGACATCGAGTTCCTCGTTGAGCGAGGGCTCCTGCATCAGGATGCCCACCGAGTAACCGGGCGAGAGCACGGCATCCCCGTTGGATGGCTGCTCCAGGCCGGCCATGATCTTGAGGACGGTGGATTTACCGGCACCGTTCGGGCCGACCACGCCGATCTTGACGCCGGGCAGGAACGCCAGCGTCACGTCGTCGAGGATGACTTTGTCGCCGTGCGCCTTGCGGGCACGGTTCATGGAGTAGATGTACTGAGCCACGAGGGGAAGCTGTCCTTCGAGTTGAGGTCTATGCAGGGATCAGCTTCATTCTTCCAGCCCTACGCGATCCTCGCCGTTCGGCCTGTGCCCAGCCCTCGATCGGTCAGAGACTGCCCTTGCGCTCGATGACGAGGATTCGCGCCTGCGGGGCTGGGTGCGCGACGTGCTCGTCCCCGGACTCGGCGAAGCAGATCCGCCCTGGGACGAGCCGCTCGACCTGCTCCCGGCCGTCCTGCCGGTAGTGCATGTCCACCGCACCGTCGAGAACGACGAAGACCTCGGGTCCATCGTTGACATGCCAGACGTAGGGCTTATCGGTCCAGTGCAGCCGCACGGTGGCATCATCGATCTCAGTGATGTCGAGGGCGCCCCACGGTCGCTGCGCGGTGTAGGTGCTGGCGTCCAGAAATCGCATTGAACAAGCCTGTCTGCATTCTGCGAATTGCACGAGAGGTGCGCCCGCCCGA
>Ga0136617_10003799_pt1 | contig 13500 bp, 14 predicted proteins | sample AntDrymUQ3222106_2_FD_129672 | JGI IMG/M metagenome (GOLD analysis project Ga0136617, IMG submission 129672) | Polar desert sand microbial communities from Dry Valleys, Antarctica - metaG UQ322 (21.06) | ecosystem: Environmental > Terrestrial > Soil > Desert | place: Antarctica: Dry Valley...
GCATCTTACGAATATGCGAGCGATTCCTCGCCGACCGGCACCGAAAGGATGTCACTTTCGACCACTCCGTCCCGAAGATAAACGGTGCGACGGGCATGGGCCGCGATGTCCGATTCATGCGTGACCAAAATGATCGTGTTGCCTTGCTGATAGAGGTTTTCCAGGAGCAACATGATCTCTTCGCCGGTCTTCGAATCGAGATTTCCGGTTGGCTCGTCTGCCAGGATGATGGACGGATTATTGACCAGCGCCCGCGCAATCGCCACCCGTTGGCGCTGCCCTCCGGATAACTCGTTAGGCTTGTGCTGCAACCGATCTCCTAGTCCTACTTCGCGCAGCGTTTGCGCCGCCCGTTCTTCTCGCGTCTCGGGATCAATCCCGGCGTAGATCAGCGGCAGCTCCACGTTCCGCAGGCTGGTGGAACGGGGCAGCAGATTGAAGGTTTGAAACACGAAACCGATCTCGCGGTTTCGGATCGCGGCCAGCTCGTCGCCGTCCATCGCGGAAACGTCCTTGCCATTGAATTCGTATCGCCCCGAGCTGGGGGTATCGAGGCACCCAAACATATTCATCAGGGTCGATTTCCCGCTTCCGCTTGGCCCCATGACGGCGAGATATTCGTTCCGCCGGATTTGTAAGGTCACACCGCGCAGCGCGTGCACCGTTTCCTCTCCCATCACGTAATGCTTCGTGATGTTTTCGATGTCGATCACGATCGGGCCGGCCGGACGGATCGTGTCACCAGGTGTCATATTGTTTCAAGTTGCGGCCCGCTCAACCTCGCCCCAGCGCACCTTGTCCGCTACTTTTTCTGCGGCTTTTCGATCTCGACTTTGGCGCCGTCCTTCAGTTTGCGGCTGATCGCGCTGTAGCTCCCGGAAATCACTTCGTCCCCGGGCTGCATTCCGCTTTTGATCTCCATGTAGGTATCGTCCGCTATCCCCGTCGTCACTTTCACCATCGCGGCTTTGTTGCCTTTTTTCAGAAAGACCACCTTCGCCAGTTTCTCGCGCTCCTCCCGTGCGGTCTTCCTCTCGAGTCGCTCGTTAGTCAGCTCGGCGCTGTTATCGCCCTTGTCGCTCTCCGCCTGTTTCTGCTTCTGCTTTTCAATTTCTTCCGGACTCAAATTGCTCTCGCCGGTCCGAATCGTTACCGCCTGCATCGGCACCGCGACCACATTTTCGACCATGTTGGTTTGAATGTCGGCGGTACAGCTTAAGCCTGGCCGCAGCTGGACGTCATTATCGTCGAGGTGAATCTTGACTTCGAAATTCGTGACCTCTTCCTGGGTCGCAGCCCCGGTGGTCTTTCCGGTATTCGCGATTTGCGCCACGGTGCCGTGGAATTTCCGCTCACCGTAAGCATCGATCGAGATGATCGCTTTATCACCGACTTTCACGGTCACGACGTCGTTTTCGTTCACATCCACACGCGCTTCCATCTTGCTCAGATCCGCCACCCGCATCACCTCCGTGCCCGCAAATTGGTTCGTGGCCACCACCCGTTCTCCCTGCTTGCTGTTGAGGACGGTCACGGTCCCATCGATCGGTGAGTAAATCGTTGTTTTGGAAAGCTGGTCGCGCGCCTGGGTCGAACCAGCCTCCGCCCGCTCGATCTCATGCAGCGAGCTTTCGTAAGTTGATTTGGCGACATCGTGGGCCGTCCGCGCCGTCGTGAACTCCGACTCCGAGATCATTTTCTTTTCGTACAGGTCCTGGCTCCGCTTCAAGTCCGCCTCCGTCTTCGCCGCCGCCGCCTTCATCTGTAAATTGGTCGACTTCGCTGCGCTGATCGCAGCCACCTGCCCTTCGACTAGCGCCTTGTAGGAGTCGGGCCTGATCTTCATGAGCAGATCTCCCTTTTTCACCGGCATCCCGTCGAGCACCGGCAACTCCGTGATCTCTCCTGCCACTTCGGGCGAGATTTTTACTTCTGTCTCGGGCTGAATTTTGCCCGTCGCCGATACGCTTTGCACAATCGTCTTCCGCAGCGCCTTCTCGGTCACAACAGGAATCGGTTTCTCGCGCTTCCCGAGGATGATCGAGACGACAATCCAAGTGAGGATCAGTCCTACCACGCCCAAAATAATGTAGCGCTTGCGCCGTGACCGCCGTTTGCGGGGTAGAGCTGCAGTAACTCCGGGCGTGGCAAGGGCTTGATGCATTATCGACGCGGTCGGGTTCGTGGGAACGAGAGCAATAGTGGCTCCTTAGACTCTTGCAAAGCGAATCCCGTTCACTCCCGAGCGCCAGCCGCGCGGTAGTAATCGCCTATATTTTTGGCGAACACAAACGTCGCCTCACCCCGTCTAGGAGAGGCGCTCCCGGACGCGGTCGAGGGCCCAGGATGCGTGCTCCGCGATGAGTGGCTCGGGATCCATCGCCGCACGTTCCAGCGCAGGTAGATCTTCGCGAGTGCCGACGTTGCCCAGGGCGACGCAGACATTTCGCAAGAGTCCGCGCCGCTTTATTCGTTTGATCGGCGACCCGCGAAAGAGCGCGCGGAATTCTTCTTCGCTCAGCGCGAGGTAATCCCGCAATTGCATCGCGACCGTCGCGGGCCGCGCCGCGAAAGCAGTCTCACGCGAGATGGCGGCAAAACGATTCCACGGGCAGACTTCAAGACAGGCGTCGCACCCGTAGATGCGATCCCCGATCAGCGGACGGAATTCGAGGGGGATAGAGCCTTTCAGTTCGATTGTGAGATACGAAATACAGCGACGCGCATCGAGCCGGTGCGCTTCCGTGATCGCGCCCGTCGGGCAAGCAGTCATGCAACGCGAACACCTTCCGCAACGGGGCGTTTGGGGCAGGTCCGGCGGCAGATCGAGCGTGGTCAGGATCTCGCCGAGAAAGAACCACGCTCCCATCTCTTGGTCGATGAGCATCGTGCTCTTCCCATGCCAGCCGACGCCCGCTTCGGCGGCGTGGTCGCGTTCGAGCAAGGGACCAGTATCGACGTAATATTTCTGCTCGCCGCCGCGCGTTCGCATGAACTCGTCGAGCGCTCGCAACTTCGCCCGCATGACGTCGTGGTAATCATCGCCCCAGGCGTAGCGCGCGATCCGGCCTGGACGAGCGGAAGCGCGTCCCTCCGGATCTTCCCCTTGCCAGTAGTTCAGCGCGAGGACAACGACCGAAAGGGCATTCGGTAGGATTTGGGAAGGATCGCAGCGTTTCTCTTCACCGCGTTCCAGCCATTGCATCTCGCCAGCCGCGCCGTCGCGCAGCCACTGCCGGAATTCCGCGGCGTGGGATGGGGGCACGCAGGGCGCGATACGGCAGCTGTCGAATCCAAGCTCCTTCGCCTGGGCAACTATCTCAGCTTTAAGATGGGCGGCAGATAAGGAAATAAGACTTTCAACCATCGTCGGTCTCCGTCCGCAGATGAAGTATGAGATCCGCGACTTCCTCGTACCGCAATCGCGAGGTGTCTACCACGAAATCAGCGGCTGCGCGGTAAAGCGGTTCGCGAATGTGCAGGAGCTCAGCCAGTGTCGCGCGCGGATTTTCCGTTTTGAGGAGCGGACGCGTCCCACTTAGAGAAACGCGCTCGAAGAGAGTCGCTTCGTCGGCCATCAGGTTAACGACTGTTCCGAGGCGGCGAAGGATTTGCATGTTTGGGGGTCGCAGAACGATGCCTCCGCCAGTGACGATGATGGCAGGGCCCTCCGGCAATTGTCTGAGGACATCTGTCTCCAAAGCGCGAAATTCCTCTTCCCCGCGTTGCGCAAAAATTTCCGCAACCGAGATGACGGCTCGTGCAGAAACCATTTCGTCTGTGTCATAACGCGGCAAGTCAGTCTTCTCCGCCAAACATCTGCCGACGGAGGATTTCCCGCTGCCCATAAAACCGATTAGCACGATGGCCTGACCGCGTTCCCGCATCGAGCAATCTGAAGTCGCCGCGCTTCCTTGCAACGAGGCGCGAAAAATCTTTACAAGCTGCGCTCTTGCGCGGACTCAATGAACCGACGCCATGGCCGAGCCAATTTCTTCCACACCTCTGGTCGCAGTAGTGATGGGGAGTGCCTCGGATTGGGAGACAATGCGCCATGCGGTAGAGCTGCTGGACCAGCTCGGAGTCGCAAACGAGCACCGCATCGTCTCAGCGCATCGCACGCCCGAATTGATGGCTGACTTCGCGCGCGCAGCGGCTTCGCGCGGTCTGCAGGTCATCATCGCCGGCGCAGGCGGCGCGGCGCATTTGCCGGGGATGATCGCGGCCCACACCTGGCTGCCTGTGCTCGGCGTTCCGGTGGAATCGAAGTCGCTCAAGGGAATCGATTCCCTTCTCTCGATCGCGCAAATGCCGGCCGGGGTCGCAGTCGGTACCCTGGCGATCGGTCCCTCAGGCGCCAAGAACGCAGGCTTGCTTGGGGCCAGCATCATTGGCCTAACGAATGACAGCGTGCGCGCGAAGGTGGAAGCGTTCCGCCGAGAGCAGACGGACGCCGTCCTCGCCCAACGCTTGGAATGAGCGAACGATATCTGCCCGGCGCGACCATCGGAGTGATGGGCGGGGGACAGCTCGGCCGCATGTTCGCCATCGCCGCGCGGCGAATGGGTTATCGGGTCGAGGTCTTTACCCCGGAAGAAGACAGCCCTGCGGGACAGTTTGCCGACCTGACCCGCATTGCCGACTACACCAACGAAGCTGCGGTTCGCCGCTTCGCAGGGGACGTAGATGTGATCACGTTCGAGTTCGAAAATATCCCGATTGAGACAGTCGAATGGTGCGCGCATGAGCGCGAAGTGCGGCCCGCGGGGGCGATCCTGCACATTGCGCAAAATCGGTTGCGGGAGAAAAATTTCCTCGCTTCCGCGGGTGTTCCTCTGGCGCCGTTCCGCGCGGTCCGAAGCGCGCATGAACTCGCCTCCGCTATGGAACAGATCGGGCGCCCCGCGATCCTGAAGACGGCAGCGTTTGGATACGACGGCAAAGGTCAGCAGACGATCAATGCGCGGGAAGATTTCGACGAAATCTGGAGCGCCAGTTCGGCCGACGAGTTGGTTTTGGAGGGCGCAATCGACTTCGAGAAGGAACTCTCCATCATCGTGGCGCGCGGTCCAGATGGAGCGATGGCAACATTTCCAACCTGTGAGAACATCCATCGCAATCACATCCTCGACCTGACGGTGGTGCCGGCGCGAGTTCATGAAAGTGTTGAACGCGAAGCTGCGCAATTGGCTTGCGGAATCGCGGAGAAGCTGGAGCTCGTCGGGCTTCTGGCGGTCGAAATGTTTCTGAAAGGAAGCGGCGAGCTTCTGGTGAACGAGCTCGCGCCGCGTCCGCACAACTCAGGGCATTGGACGATCGAAGCGTGCGCCACGAGTCAGTTTGAGCAACAGGTGCGAGCGGTTTGCGGGCTGCCCCTTGGTGCGACCGAAATTCTGCGGCCAGCCGCGATGGCGAATTTGCTCGGCGACGTATGGCAAGGTGGAGAACCAGATTGGGGCAAGGCCTTGGCTTTGGAAGGGGTGCATCTCCATCTCTACGGGAAAAGCGAACCGCGCCCGCGTCGCAAAATGGGACATCTCACCGCCTTTGGCGCGAACGCGGACGAGGCGATCGCGCGGGTGACAAAGGCGCGTTCCGAGCTTAACCCAGCGGCGAAGTGAAGACGCAGGTTCTCGGCGTCGAAACACTGGCCGCGCGTCAGATTGCCGTTACCACCGCAGTCGAATATCTGCGCCGCGGTGAAGCAATTGCGCTCCCGACCGAAACGGTTTACGGGCTCGCGGCGGACGCTTTGAAAATTAATGCGGCGCTCAAGATTTTCGCAGCAAAGGAGCGGCCGCGTTTCGATCCGCTGATTGTTCATCTGCCAACGCATGATTGGCTGGAGCGGCTGACAGCAATTCCGGCGGAAGACGAAAAACTGATTGCCGGCCTAACGAATGCATTTTGGCCAGGACCGCTCACGCTAGTTTTGCCGCGGCAGCCTATCGTGCCGGAGGTAGTGACGGCCGGTTTAGAGACAGTCGCCGTTCGTATCAGCGCGCATCCGGTCTTCAGCGACGTGATCGGGGCGTTCGGCGGTCCGCTGGCAGCTCCGAGCGCGAATCGCTTCGGACGCATTAGCCCGACACAAGCCAATCATGTCTCGAATGAACTGGATGGCCGAATCCCGTTGATTGTCGACGGAGGTGCGACGACGCACGGCTTGGAATCAACGATCGTAGCTGTTCGAAACGGTGCGATCGAAATCTTGCGTCAGGGCCCGATCACATCGGAAGAGTTAAGCGAACTAGCGGCGGTGCGGATCGCGCCCAAGCTAGAGCGGCCGGAGGCGCCCGGTCAGCTCCGATCGCATTACGCGCCGCGCACTCCGCTGATCTTGGTGGATGGCGTAGATTCCTTCGAGGCGCCAGCAGGTCGAATCGGCTGCCTTTGTTTCAGAGGAACGCGGAACGCGTCGTTTATTGAAACGCGTATCTTGAGCGCCTCCGGAAATCTCCGCGAAGCGGCCGCGAACCTATTTCGATCCTTGCGAGAGCTGGACGATGCGAAGCTGGATCTTATTGTCGCTGAAGAAATCCCCGAGGTCGGTCTGGGGAACGCGATCATGGATCGGCTCCGCCGAGCCGGAGCCAGCCCTAACTCTGGTGCGCGAGGCAGGCTTGAATGAACCCTTTGAAGAGCGGGTGCGGCTTATTCGGTTTGCTCTGAAACTCCGGGTGATACTGGCAGGCGAGGAAATACGGGTGATCGCGTAACTCGATCAGTTCCGCGAGCGCGCCATCGGGTGAAGTGCCGGAGATGGTGAAGCCCTTTTCATCCATCCGATCTCGATACTTCATGTTGAACTCATATCGATGCCGGTGCCGCTCCAGAACTTCGGGGCTGCCGTAAATTTTTTCGGCCAAACTGCCGCGAGAGATCTTCGTCGGCCACGTCCCGAGACGCATGCTTGCGCCTTTGTTACGAACCCCGCGCTGCTCTTCCAGGAGGCAAATCACCGGATCGGCCGCGTTTTGATCGAACTCGGTGCTGTTCGCGTTCTCGATCCCGCAAACGTTGCGCGCGAACTCGATCGTTGCGACTTGCATGCCGAGGCACAACCCAAGGAAGGGGAGTTTGTGTTCACGCGCGAAACGGGTGGCCTTGATCTTGCCTTCCACGCCGCGCTCACCGAACCCGCCGGGGATCAGCACGCCGGCAACATCTTTGAGCTGACCATCGATGCCGTCCTGCAAGGTTTCCGCATCAATCAATTTCAGATCGATCCCGCAATCCTGACTGGCGGCGGCGTGGGTGAGCGATTCGTAGATGCTCTTATATGCATCCTGAAGGTCGATGTATTTGCCGACGACGGCGATTTTGACCTGCTTCTTCGGGCTAACGATCCGATCGACAAAATTCCGCCAATTTGTCAGATCGGGCGGCGGCGCTTCCAAGTGCAGAAGCTGACAGACCAGATCGTCGAGCCCTTCTTCGTGCAACATCAGCGGCACTTCATAAATGGTGTGCTGCACGTCGCGCGCTTCGATCACTCCTTGGGGCGAAACGTTGCAGAACATCGATAATTTCTCCCGGGTATCCGGATCGAGCGGCAGTTCGGTTCGGCAGATCAGAACCTGCGGGAGCAAACCAATCTCCCGTAATCGCGCGATGCTTTGCTGCGTCGGCTTCGTCTTTAATTCGCCCGCGGCCTTGATGTAAGGCACGAGGGTGACATGCATATTGACGACATTCGGCACGCCGACTTCCAGAATGAATTGGCGAATCGCCTCGAGAAAGGGCAGGCCTTCGATGTCGCCAGTGGTTCCGCCGATTTCGGTGATAACGACATCCGCTTTGCTCTCGGCCGCAACCTGTCGGATGCGATTTTTAATTTCGTCGGTCACGTGCGGAATGACCTGCACAGTTTTCCCAAGATAATCGCCGCGGCGTTCCTTCTGGATGACCATCTCGTAAACCTGCCCGCTGGTGAGGTTGTTGTGCCGGGAGAGCACGCAATTTGTGAAGCGCTCGTAATGGCCGAGGTCGAGATCGGTCTCGGCGCCATCGTTCAGCACGTAAACTTCACCATGCTGGAACGGGTTCATCGTGCCCGGATCCACATTCAGGTAGGGATCGAACTTCTGGAAGACGACACGCAAACCGCGCAGCTCGAGCAAAGTGCCAAGCGCGGCGGCCGCCAGGCCTTTGCCTAACGAACTCACCACTCCGCCTGTAACAAAAATATATTTCATCGCCCGCGCCGTCGTCTTGGGGTAGGTCGCCCGGCGGAAAGCTGCCGTGCAATCGTTTCCGCGTCCTCCGGTGTATCCACACCGGGCGAGCCGTCGCTCGTCACCACCACGCGAATAGTTACTCCATTCTCGAGTGCGCGCAATTGCTCGAGCGCCTCCGCCCGTTCCAGGGGCGATTCTTTCCACCGAACAAAACGGAGCAGCAGGTCGCGGGTGTAACCATAGATGCCCTGATGGCGCAGATGTCTTATCTCTAAGCCTGTCTCGCGGACGAACGGGATGGCGCTGCGAGAGAAATAAAGCGCGTTTCTGTTCGCATCGATCACGACTTTCACCTGATGCGGCGAGGGAATATCTGCCCGATCACGAAACGGATGCGCAGCCGTCACCATCTCCAGTGCACCTTCACGTTCCAGTTCACGAACCAGACGGTCGATCAGCTTCGGATCGGTTAGCGGCTCGTCTCCCTGAATGTTGATCACATGGGTGAACTCGCGTGCCCGCGCCGCAATCTCCGCCGCGCGGTCCGTGCCGCTGCGATGTGTTGTGGAGGTCATTGCGACCTCTGCTCCCCAATCAAAGGCCGCTTCGGCGATGCGCATGTCGTCTGTCGCCACAATCACATCCGAAAGGCTTTTCGCGCGCCGGCAGCGTTCCCAAACGTGCTGGAGCAGCGGCTTGCCGGCGATTGGATGGAGCGGCTTCCCCGGAAAACGCGTTGAAGCCCAACGCACTGGAATAATGCCGACAGCTTTAACGCGCATGCTGCAGGATAATTTCGACCGCCTCGGCCATGTCGCGCGCATCCCAATCGGCACCCGTCGCGTCCTCGGTCTTTTCAATCCCGGTCTGCACGACAATTGTGCGGAGCCCTGCGGCCCGGCCGCACTCGGCATCGAGAGGTTTGTCACCGACAAAGAACGAGCGGGCCAGGTCCAAATGATGGTCACGCTGCGCCTCGAAGACCATGCCAGGCGCGGGTTTCCGACGGCTCGATCCACTATCCGGCAAATCGGGACAGAAATAAGTGCTGTCGATCAAGCCCACTCCAATCTGCCGCTCCACCTCTGCCTCGACTGCGCGATAATCATCCTCGGTGAAGTATCCACGCCCGATTCCGCTCTGATTTGTAATCACATAGTTTTTAAAGCCGGCCCGCTTCAACCGTCGCAAAGCGTCTTTCACACCGGCGAAGACTTCCACTTTCTTCGGGTCGCCACAGTACTGCACATCGCGCATGAGCGTGCCGTCCCGGTCGAGAAAAACCGCCGGAGGTTGCTCGTTAGGCAATGAAGCCGTCATCGAAGCTGGCGAGCAACTCCTCGCGTGTCACCGTCGCCGTTCCCAGCTTTCCCACCACCACGGCGCTGGCATGATTCGCGATCTCCGCCGCTTCCCGCGCGGAAGCGTCACAACAAAGTGCGAGAGTGAAGAGCGCAATCGCGGTGTCGCCGGCGCCTGAAACGTCGAAGACCTGTTGGGCACGGGTTGGTATGTGATGCGACGAGCCGTCGCGCTCGAAGAGCATCATGCCTTGCTCGCCTAAGGTGATGAGCAGATAGCGCGTATCCCATTTCTCGAGCAAGATACGGCCGACTTGGAGCAGAGCCGCGTCCTGGCCGACCTCCTCTTGCGGATCACTCCAAGGAACGCCAGCCGCGCCGAATGCTTCGCTCCGATTCGGCTTCACCGCGGTCATATTTCTCCACTCGATAGCGTGCCGCGGATTCGGATCGGCGGTAACGATCTTGCCCGCTCCGGATGCCAGGGTGGAGACTTGCTGCACCAGCTCCGCGGAGAGGAACCCCTTGCCATAATCTTCAAAAACAACAGCGTCGAGCTCGGGCAATTGTTTCTCGATCCTGTCCCGCACCCGTGCGACTTGATCAGCGGTCGGTGCACGGATTTGCTCCCGATCCACCCGCACCACTTGCTGCTGACGGGCGACGATCCGCGTCTTGACGATTGTCTGAAAGGCGGGGTCCTCGATCAGAGCGCTGTTCGCGATGTTGCACTCTTTGAGCAAACTAGAGAGCTGCCTGCCGCCACGATCGGTCCCGATAAGGCCAATAACGGAAGTGCGATCGACAAACTCGCGGAGGTTCCGCGCGACGTTCGCGGCGCCCCCGGGATAAAAGCTCTCTCGCGTCACCTCCACCACCGGCACTGGCGCTTCCGGCGAGATCCGGCCCACTTTGCCCCAGACGAATTCGTCCAGCATCAGATCGCCGATAACCAGAATGCGCTTGGCGGCGGCCCGACTCAGGATTTCCTCGACCCGTTTTGAGGTCATGAAATGCTCCGCGCGCGGGGCGAGAGAAACCCGGCAAGATGCCGCCACCCGCGAAACTCGATGCGAATCAAAGGTATCAAAATGCCAAGGATGGGATATTTGTGCGCTCCGCGGTTCTCTCTAGAGTTAACCACTAATCCTGAATAGAAGCTGAAATCAATAGTCGAAGCACGGATGATCTCTTTCGTTAAACTTTTCAAACTAACCGTCATCGCGATGGTCGGGCTCACTCTTTCCACGCGCGCAGCGGAGGCACCGCAGCGGATTGACGTGAAGAAACTCTCCAAGCGGGTCGACGATGTCGTGGTGCCTTTGCCGAACGAGGTATTCGGGGCGCTGAACAAACTTGGCGGAGTGAATTGGAAGGAGTACGTCCGGAGCGGGAAGGGGAGTAACTTCACCGAGCGACCGCGGATCGCGCTCCTCCTGGGAACGGTGATCGCGGACGGTTTCATCGCGGTGCAGGCGGAAGATGCACCGACGGTGAAGGACATCGGCCAGCGCGTGCTTGGTCTGGCGAAAGGGATTGGGGTTGGAAATTCCATCACCCCGCACGCGAAAGCGATCACGGAAGCGGCCGATAAGCGTAACTGGAATGGCGTGCGCCAGGAATTGGATCGGACCCAGAACAGCGTGCAACAGGCCATGAACGAAGTGCACGATGAAAAACTTTCTCATCTCGTTAGCCTCGGCGGCTGGCTCCGCGGGACCGAAGTCCTGACCGCAGTGGTTAACAAACGCTATTCCGAGGATGGCGCGGAGCTTCTGCATCAGCCTGATTTGCTGACCTATTTTGAGGATCGATTGCGCGCGATGCCGGAATTCAATCTGAAGCTGCTGCAGGATATTCAGGCTGCGCTAGGCGAAGTGCGACCGTTGATTGATGTCGGAGAGGCCCGCATCTCAGCGCAGTCAGTAAAGCGAATCAATGAGATCACCACTCGATTGGATGAGGCCATCGTGACGAAAGCCCAATAGCGCGACCATGCCCGCTCTTTTCAAACAAACGACCCGCGTGATCCTGCCCGTCGCCATTCTGCTCGCGACGCTCGCGGTGTTGGGCGCTTCCGTGGATGACGCGCAATCCTTCGCGCTGCAAGCCGCTGAGCCTTACGTCAAAGAAGGGTTTCAGGTCCGGGAAGATTATTGGGGAGGGGACCTGGCCTCGGGCGAGCCGAAGGCTGTTAAGCAGCAGTTGTTCAAGGGGAACGAATACTGGTTTTGGCTCGGAACGGAGGTCGAAAAAGCTTCGGTCTCGGTCCACATCTACGACTCGGAAGGCAAGCTGGTGGAGCAGCCGGATAGCTGGCAAAAAGGTCACTTCGCCGGGGCCCACATCATCCCGCCGAGCACGGGAACCTATTTCATCATCGTGAAGATCGAACAGTCGCCTGAAGAGCGAACGCATTGGGCTTTGGTTTACGGTTTCCGGTAGATATCTTCCAGACGCACTCGCGGCATGCGACGTCTGACATTCGCAAAGTGATTTCTCGAAAGCCTCTCGCAGGCTGCAGATGACCGAATCCCGCACTTTGGAGTTTGAGAGCGCTCGCGCTTTGCAGGCGCTCTACGCAAACGATCTCAAGTTACTCAAGACGCTCGAAGATTCGTTAGGTGTGCGAGTGGCGACGCGCGAAGGCTGGGTGAAGCTGGAGGGTGAACCCGAGAAGCTGGACCGCGCGCAACGTGTCTTCGAGCAACTGGAACACGCCCGCCAAAAGGGGGTCGATATTCGCAAACATGAATTTACTTACGCGCTTGATTCCGTGACCGAAGCTCGCCCCGAAAATTTGAGCGATGCGGTCGAGGTAAAGATTACGACTTCCTCACGCAAGCCGCCGATCGTGACCCGCACGCTCGGCCAGCGGAATTACGTCGAGGCCATTCAAAAGCACGACATCGTTTTTGGGATTGGACCTGCCGGAACGGGCAAGACCTACCTCGCAGTGGCGATGGCGGTCGCGGCGTTGAAAAAAGAGCAGGTGAGTCGCATCGTGCTGACGCGTCCCGCGGTCGAAGCCGGAGAAGCGCTCGGATTTCTGCCGGGCGACTTGCAGGAGAAGATTACGCCATACCTGCGGCCGCTTTACGATTCCTTGCGCGACATGCTGGAACCGGAAGAGATCGAACGCAACATGGCGCGGCAGACGATCGAAGTCGCTCCGCTGGCTTACATGCGCGGGCGCACGCTCGGGAACGCGTTTGTCATTCTTGATGAAGCGCAGAACACGACCACCGAGCAAATGTTTATGTTGCTCACACGCATCGGACCTAACTCGAAGTGCGTCGTGACCGGAGACGTGACGCAAATCGACTTGCCCTCGAACAAGCGCTCCGGTCTGGTGGAAGCCCTTCAGGCGCTCAAGACGGTGCCTGGGATCTCGTTGGTTTACTTCAACGAGCGGGACGTCGTCCGGCATGAGCTTGTTCGCGCGATCATTAGCGCCTATCAGCAGCATCGATCGCCGGCCAACGTCGCGGCCGGCGCTTTAGCGCGAAAGTAATCATGTTCGCATTCCTCAAACGCAACGAACTGATCAAGCGCGGCCTCGCCTCGGGGAAAACGCGGCGGCGGCGTGGCTCGAGCGAGCTGATTCACGCGATGGAGTACGCGCCCTACGGGAAGGCCTTGATCTTTGCCGTTTTCGTCGCCGGGCTGGCCCTCCTCATCTTCAACGGCCACCAATCCGAGCCGACGAAGACATTCGTGGTCGCGCTGCTCTTCTTTGCCGCCGCGGTCGTCCAGCTTTGGATCAATCAACCAAAGACTTTCGTGCGCACCTCGCGCCTTCTTCTCGTCTTCGGCACCATGTTTGTGCAGCTCGGGGTGACGAAACTCATTCTCCTTTTTTGCCTCAGCAATACTTTCGCGATGTTAAAACCGGAGACGGCGGCGTTACTTGTGCCTTACGCCTTCGCGCCTCTGGTCTTGAGCGTTTTACTTGGACGCAACCATGGTTTGTACGCGGCTATCTTCGTCAGCCTTTGGACGCGTCTCCTCTTCGGGCC
>Ga0136617_10003800_pt1 | contig 13499 bp, 8 predicted proteins | sample AntDrymUQ3222106_2_FD_129672 | JGI IMG/M metagenome (GOLD analysis project Ga0136617, IMG submission 129672) | Polar desert sand microbial communities from Dry Valleys, Antarctica - metaG UQ322 (21.06) | ecosystem: Environmental > Terrestrial > Soil > Desert | place: Antarctica: Dry Valley...
CCGACGCCGACGCCTGAAGCAGGTTGGACGTTCTGTGGTACTGAGGACCAACGCTGTTCCTTCACCGGCACAAGGCGAGTGCGCTATGGCGCGAACGGAACTTATAACTATGGTACGTACACCGACGGCGTCAATTGCAGTTACTTGATTTTCGGCGACCCACTCGTTGGTACTTATAAACAGTGCTCCTACGGCGAAGCTATCACGCCGACGCCAACTCCGACGCCAGTTCCAACGCCGACACCGACACCGACGCCGACACCCTCACCAATAGTACAAAGGGCGGCAGCCTCATTCGTCGCAGTCGATTTAAACACCAAAGGCAACTGGCGAGGACGATATGGCGCGGAGGGTCACGTCGTGATCGGCGACGGCGTGAGCCTGCCCGCCTACGCGCAGATGACGACCGGCAGTGAACTGGCGTGGACGTGGGCCGCGGCGACCGCCGACGCCCGGGCACTTGAACGGGCGGCGGGCGGAGGCCGCATTGCCGCCACTTGGTATTCGGGAACTTCCTTTAACATCGAGCTGAATCTCACTGACGGACAGACTCACCAAGTGGCCTTACACGCCGTGGACTGGGATCAATTTGGGAGAGCACAGTCAATTGAGATTCTGGACGCAGCCACGGGGACGGTGCTGGATAGTCGAAACATCTCCGGCTTTACGCAAGGCCAGTACGTTGTCTGGAATCTCCGTGGTCACGTCAGGCTGAGGGTGACGCGGACGGCCGGGAGAAACGCGGTGATCAGCGGTCTGTTCTTTCAGCCCGCGATAACCCCGACTCCGACACCAACACCGACGCCAAACCCGACGCCCACACCAGTACCGACACCGACGCCGGTTCCCACACCAATGCCGACGCCGACGCCGACACCAACACCGACACCAACACCGACGCTGCTGCTCGCTCCGCCGCTCGTCGCGGCGGCACACGTCAATGCGAAAACGCTGGCAAGCCGCACAGCCATTTCTGAGCCGCAGATCGTTATGCTGATAACGGACATCCAGCGGGCTCAGACAGCTTTCGCGGCTGAGTCTTCGCGCTATCCGGCGGCTGCGACCATAGACACCAATCTGCGCTCCGCGCTCTATTTCGCGAGGGCTGCCGCCTCGCTCGCGCTTGATGGTCGCAAACTGGGCAGCATCCAGAATCGCTTGCAGACGTGTGCCTCACGCCTCGGTCAGGCGAGCATCCTGCTCCAGATCGGAGCGAGGGGGCCTGTGCGGGGTGAGCGCGCGCACGCGCTGAGCGCCGACCCCCCGGCCGTCATCGGCCCGGCCACTACGCTGTCACCCGCGAGTCTAGCGCCGCTATTGGCCTCCCGGGGTCTCGGCACGATCAGCGGCGATCCGAACATCAGCCCTTTGGCGGCGACAAGCAAAGCCGCCACGGAGATCGTCACGGACGCCTTGCCGATTGAATTGGCGGGGGCGACCGTGACCATCGGCGGATCGCTCTCGCCGCTCCTATACGTCTCACCCGAACGGATTGTGTTCGCCGTGCCGGCGGGTTTGCCGAGCGGCGAGACGGAAGTGATCGTGACTTCGCAGGAAGGCTATGTTTCGCGCGGCACGACGATGATTTCCGCAGTCGCGCCGGGATTGTTCACGGCTGGCGGTGGTGCGGCTGTTGTGTTCAACGCGACGGGGGGGAGCGCAGCGGCGGGCGACATCGACGTGATGTCACCGCAGACACTTGGCTACCAGCGCACGCGCCTCCAGCTCTTCGCCACCGGCATCAGCGCCAACGAGGCGCTAAACACTTTCACCGGCAACGACATCACGCTTGATAGTGGCACAGTGGCGAACTTCGCCGAAGCGGTGTCAATTGAGGCGCGCACGTCAGGCGGGCGCACGGTGGCGCTCCCGGTTGAATTCGCTGGGGCAAACGGCCGCCTCGCCGGGGCCGACCAAATCACCGTCGTCCTCGTTGAAGCGTTGCGCGGCGCCGGCACCGTCGAGTTGACGCTTTTCGTCGGCGGGCAACGCAGCAACACAGCCACCGTCAACATCCGTTAAAGTTTAGGAGAAAACTCGCTGGTGGCAAGTTCGGGGGATTGACCCGCGTGCCCTTGCCACCAGCGAGTTTTCTCTTTCGCAGTTGCCTATTTCTCGACTGATCGGCTAATCTCTTAGGCGACTCGCGTCCGCCCGTCGGGGCGCGCCGGTCAATGGCAGAGGCTGCTCTGGAGCAGCGGCCGGGCGTCTCCCCGCTCTTAACTTCGCAGGCGGAAATTTTCCCAACGACAAAGTGATATGACTGCTTCGGTGCTTCCCCGCAATATCTGGAAACCACTGCTCGTCGCCGCCGCGCTCGGCGTGATTTACTCGGCGGTGCTGGCGAAACTCGGCTCGCAGTGGTGGACGGACGAAAACTATTCACACGGCCTGCTGATCCCCTTCATCATCGGCTACATTCTGTGGAGCGAGCGCGATAGATTTATCGGCATCGCGAAAGCGCCGCAACTCGGATGGGGCGCGGCGGCGGTGGCCGGGGCTTTGCTCGTGCTCTTGGCCGGGACGGCGGGCGCGGAATTATTTTTACAGCGGGCCTCGCTCGTCTTGATGCTTGGCGGCATCGTCGTCTATTTCTGGGGCTGGCGCGTGCTGCGGCTCATGTTGGTCCCTCTGGCGTTGCTCGCGCTGGCGATCCCGATTCCGGTGATCGTCTTCAATAAGATCGCTTTTCCGTTGCAACTCTTCGCGTCGCGTTGCGCGGTCTGGGCGATGCGCCTGTTCGATATCCCGGTGCTCCGGCAAGGCAATGTCATCGAGTTGATGCCGCTCAATTCGCTCACGCCGAAGAAGCTCGAAGTGGTTGAGGCGTGTAGCGGCATCCGGTCGCTGATGACGCTCCTGACTTTGGCGGTCGTCTATGCTTACTTCACGCACCCGCGCGGCGATGGGGGCGGGGCCACAACGGGCGGGCGCTTCAATTGGCTGAAAAGTTATGGTTTCTGGCGCGCGTCGATGCTAGTGCTCGCGGCGGTGCCGATTGCGATCATCACGAATGCGCTACGCGTTAGCGGGACGGGCGTGTTGTCGCATTACTACGGGACGGAAATTGCCGACGGCTTCTTCCATAGCTTCTCCGGCTGGGTCGTTTACATCGTCGCTTTCCTTTTGCTCTTCGCGCTCGGCTCGTTGCTCGATCTGATCGGAAAGCGACGCCAAAGAAAGCAGTCGCCGGGCGCTGAAAGAGCGCCGGTCGAGCCGACACCAATGCCGGCGGCGGAAGCGATGCCGGCGGCGGCAACAACAGCGGTGATGTCCGTTCGCGAGGCCGACGGTTCAGTACGGTAGTCAAAAAAATTATGAAGACACAAAAGAAGTGGCAGTTCTGGGTGTTGTTCGCGTTCCTCGTGGTGGGGGGCGCGGTGGTTAAAGGGTGGGAGCGCGTCGGCGAGGCGCATGTTGAGCGACAATCGCTCAGCAATTTCCCGACGCAACTCGGCGCATGGCAGCAACTGGGCCTCGACACGCGCTTCGACGCGGCGACTGAAAGCGTCTTGGGAGCCGACGATTATCTCTCGCGCAACTACAGTACGGCGGACGGGAAGAGCGCTAATTTCTACGTCGGCTATTACGCCTCGCAGCGCGGCGGCGCGTCGTATCACAGTCCGCTGAACTGCCTGCCCGGGGCCGGCTGGACGATGAACGATCCGGCCGTCATCCAGGTCACTCCGGCCGGCGGCGCACCTTTCGAGGCCAACCGCTACATTATTCAGAACGGCGACGCGCGCCAATTACTGATTTACTGGTATCAAGGGCGCGGGCGGGCGGTGGCGAGCGAGTACTGGGGGAAATTCTACACGGTCATGGACAGCGTCAGCCGCCGGCGCTCCGATGGCGCGATGGTGCGCGTGATCGTGCCTTTCGTCGGCTCCGAAGACGAAGCTCTCCGGCGCGGAACTGAACTGGCCGCGCTGGCCGCGCCGCAACTGCCGGGCTTCATTCCCAACTAAAACGATTTCGACCTGAGCCGCGAAAGGCTCAATTTCATGTTGTGTCTTCTCAGTGAAGTCGGGAAACCGCCGTGGCGGTAAGTCGCCGATTTCGGCGCTTCAAGCCTAGCCAGCGAATCTTGAAACGGTTAAGATGAATACCGGCGGCGACAACTCCCGACCAGCCGCCTTTTCCGGAAATTCAACTCGATTAAACGTATTCTGCTAATTCCGCCGCCCGGAGGCGGAAGCGAGCAGTAGCAAGGATTATTGCCAGCGTCACTTGCAGGCCTCGCCCACGACCGTTGCCCCGGTCAAGGCGAAAAGGCCGGAGTCAGGACGCCGAAGGAGTCTCAAACCGAGATGTTCACAACTGAGTGCCCTAGCTCCGGCCGTGCCCGGAGGTCTTTGCCCACCCTAATCACCATCGTCGGCTTATTATTCGCCGTCGGTTGCTCTAACCCCGAAAAAGCCAAGCTCGAACACGTCCAGAGCGGCGAAACCTACCTTAAAGAAAAGAAGTTTCAGGAAGCCTCCATCGAGTTCCGCAATGCCATTCAGCTTGACGATCGGCTGGCGGCGGCGCACTGGGGACTGGCGCAGGCTTACGAAGGCTTGGGTTCGTTCCAGCAGGTGTACGTGGAACTGCGCCGCGCAATCGAGCTTGATCCGAACCACTTCGACGCACGCGCCCGCCTCGGTAACTATTACCTGTTGATCTATCAAATCCAGAAGAAGAACGAATATCTGACGGAAGCCGATAAGCTGGCCGAAGAAATTTTGACGCGCGATGGCAAGTACATTGAAGGGCACATCCTGAAGGCCGGCATTCTCTTCGCGCGCGGCGAGAAGGACAAGGCGCTCGCCAAACTGAACGAAGCGATTGCGCTTGACCCCAACCGCGTCGAAACGCATCTCGGCGTGGCGCGTTTTTATCAGAACATCGGCGATGCGGCCAAAGCCGAAGAGACTTTCAAGCGTGCGATCTCGATCAACGACCGCTCGGCGCTGGCCTATAACGAGTACGGTAAATTCCTCGTTCAGCAAAATCGCCCCGCCGAGGCCGAGGCCACGTTAAAGCGCGCCGTCGAGGTTGAGCCGCAGAGCCGCGATGCCCGCCTGACGCTTGCCAGCTTCTACGTCGTTAGCAAGCAACTCGACAAAGCCGAAGGGGCCTACCAGTCGCTCGCCGAGTTGGATCGCGGCAAGCCCGAAGGTCGCGCGGTGCTGGCCGACTATTATCAACTCGTCGGTCGGTACGACGATGCGGTGAAGGTTTATCAGGAAGTTGCCGTCGCCGCGCCCGAATACATGCGCGCCCGCTACCGCCTCACCGAATTGCAGTTGCAGCGCGGCGACGTGAAGGCGGCGGCGGCGCAGGTCGAAGAGGTGCTGGCGAAAAACAGCGGCGACATGCAGGCGCTCCTCCTGCGCTCGCGCATTCGTATGCAGCAGGACGATGCGAAGGGCGCGATTGAAGACTTAAAGCAGGTGCTGAAGCAGGAGCCGGCCAGCCAGTTGGGGCTGTACTACATGACCGAAGCGCAAATGCGCGTCGGTCAGGCCGATCAGGCGCGCATCTTCGGCGGCGATCTGGAGAAGAATCACCCGGACTTTTTACCCGGCCGGCTGATTCAAGCGCAGATCAGTTTGCTCTCCGGCGACAAGGAAAATCTGGAGAAAGCCAAGCGGATCACCGATGAATTGATTGCGCGATTCGACAAGAGTGCGCCCGACCGCCAGACCTCACCGCAACTGACCGCCGAGATGCGCGCCAAAGCTCTGACCACACGCGGCGCGGTGCAGGTGCAATTGAAGAACGTGGCCGCCGCCCGTGCCGACTTTACCGCCGTGCGCGACATCGCGCCGAACTCGCCCGCCTCTTACGTTAATCTGGCCGGGGTCGCGCTCGCCGAGGGCAAAGTTGAAGAGGCCGTCCAGCACTACGAGCGCGCCCTGCAGATCGACAACGCGAGTTTCGACGCGCTGCGCGGCTTGAGCGATATTTACGTCGGGCAAAGGCAGTTCGAGCAGGCACACGCGCGTATCGATCAAGCGATTGCCGCGCGCCCCAACAGCGCCGGGCTGCACTACCTGAAGTCGCACATCTATGGCTTCCAGCGCAACGCCGAGGCCGCCGAGGCCAGCCTCAAGCGGACGCTCGAAATTGATCCGACTTATTCGCTGGCGACGCGCACGCTCGGCACGCTCTACCTTAATACCAACCAGCCGGACCGCGCCATCGAAGAATACCGTAAGCTGATCGAGAAGCGGCCGAACGAAGATGCCGCTTCCTACTGGATGATCGGCATGATCCAAGACGGGCGGCAGAAGTATGACGAGGCGGTCGAGGCCTACAAACAGGCGCTGGCGATTGATCCCAACTTCGACTTCGCGGCCAATAACCTCGCATGGAGCTACGCCGAGCACGGCAAAGGAAATCTGGACGAGGCCGTCCGGCTCGCGCAAGGCGTCGCGCAGCGCAACCCGGACGTGCCGGGCTACGCCGACACGCTCGGCTGGGTCTATTACAAGAAAGGCTTGTATCCGGCGGCCGTCGCGCAGTTGCAGAAGGCGGTTGACAAGACGGTGGCGAAGGGCGGCGATAGCGCCGCCTACCGTTACCACCTCGGACTGGCGCAGGCGGCAAACGGCCGCAAGGCTGAAGCGCAGAAGCAGTTGGAGCGAGCACTGAACATGCCGAACAACGGCCTTTCGCCGCAACAGGTCGAAGAGGCGCGCAAGGCTCTGAGCATGTTGTAAAGAATTAGAAAGGATCGTGGCTGGATTCGCGTGAGGCGTTGCCCCGTCGTCGCGCCAACTTGAGCGATATAATTTCAGAGTGCGGTTGTTCCGGCGTGGTCCGCCGGGCCAACTGCGGAAGGAGTGCCGAACCATGAAAGTTGAATTTCGCCAGCGGACGCCCGTCGAGTATGCCAACATTTTGTGGCGTCGCAAGTGGCTGCTCCTGCTGCCGACCATCGCGGTCTTTTTCGCCGTCGGGATTGTCGTCTGGCGGCTGCCGGACGTGTATCAATCCTCCACGCTCCTCATCGTCCGCCCGCCGGTCATCTACAGCAACGTGGTTCCGAAACTATCGGACGACGATCTGTCGATCCGCATCAACAACATCGGCCAAAAAGTCGTCAGCCGCTCTACCCTTGAACCGATGATCCTCAGACACGATCTCTATCGCTCCGAGCGCGCGAGCGGCCAGCCGATGGATTTGCTTGTTGAGCGGATGCGAACGAGGGACATCAGCATTCAGATTAACAATAGCGGCACCGTGACCAACGGCTTTAACATCTACTTCCGGGCGCCCCGCTCCGATGTCGCGCAGAAAGTCACCTCCGATTTAGCCGGTATGTACATCACCGAGGAGGTCAGCAACTCCGGCAATGTTGCCCAAATGAATAAAGACCTGATCGATGAGCAGGTCACACTGGCCAAGCAGGCGCTCGAAGAGATCGACAACCTGCGCCTCGCCTACAAAGGCGAGAACGCCGGGCATCTGCCCGATCAAGCCGGCATGATGTCCGGTAGCCTGACTAATCTCTACGGCGAGCAGAAATCTTACATGGAGCAGATCAGCCGGATGAAGGATCAGCAGGCGATCTGGGAAACCCAACTCGGCGATATCAAGGACCAGCTCGAACAAGACGTGTTGGAGGTGAGGGAGACCTTCGCCGATCCGAAGACGACGCCCCAGTGGGCCGACCTGTCCCGGCGGCAAACGGAGTTGGAAACCAGTCTCGAACAGATGTATGCCAATGGATTGAGGCCGAAGAACCCTGACGTTATCACCGTCAAACAGTTGCTCTCTAAGATCAAGATCGAAAAGGACGCGCTGGTCGAAGAGCAACAGTCGAAGGTCGCTGAGAAGGAGAAGCGCCTCGCGCGCCGCGTCAACAACGACTCGCGCATCAAGAACTTCCAGTACAACTTGGACTATCAAAAAAACGAGTTGGAGCGTCATGAGAAAAGGCTCGCCGAGACGCAGGCGCGGATCGCCGAACTGGAAGGGCGGCTTAACAACGTGCCCGCAACACAGGTTGGGCTTGAACGGTTGGAGCGCGAGTTTGCGACGCGCAAGCAAAGTTACGACCAGATGCTCGACAAGCAGCGGCAAGTCGATCTGGGCACTGTGGTCAGGATCAACGCGCAGGGCGAATCGATTCAAGTGCTCGATCCGGCCAACCTGCCGAGCCAGCCCATCGCGCCGAAGCGTCCCATGCTGATGGGACTTGGCCTCGCCGCCGGCCTCGCGCTCGGACTCTTGCTCGCCATCGGCGCCGAAGTGCCGCGCCTGCTGACGGTTCAGAGCGTCGAAGACGCACGCCACTACACCCACAATCTTCCTGTCCTCATTACCGTTCCCACGCTCCTGACACCGCGTGAGCAACGTCGTCAGCGCATCCGCCGCACAGCGCTTGCGCTCGCCGGGATCACCATCACTCTGGTGAGCATCCCGGCGCTCGCCCTGCTGCTGAGAATGACGCACGTGCTAGACAGGTTCGCATCGTAGGAGGGATGAGGGATAAAGAGCAGGCAGGAGGCAGAAGGCAGTAAGCCGTAAGTAGCCAGAGCGTTCTTCTTTCCGTTTACTGCCTTCCGCTTGCTCTTCATTCATCCCGCATCTCTCATCCCGTTTCTTGGAGGTTGCTTGTGTATAGAGAGTTCTATGGACTGAAAGAGTTGCCATTCGCGCTGACGCCCGATCCGCGGTTCGTTTATTTCACGCCGTCGCACACGGAAGTGATGGCGAATTTGCACTACGGGATCGAGAGCGGGAAAGGGCTGATCGTGGTGACGGGTGAGGTGGGGACGGGCAAGACCACCATCCTGCGCTGGATCATGCAGCGGCTGGATCGGACGGTGCTCGTCGGCTACGTCTTCAACCCGCGCCTCTCGGTGCCGGAATTTTACCAGCACATCGCGCGCGTCCTAAACGTCAAGGACTGGGAGAACAAGGCGGGACTTTTGTTCGCCCTCGGCAAGACGCTCGAAGAACGCCACACTCTCGGCCTCCGCACCGTGATCATCATCGACGAGGCGCACGGCCTCTCAGCCAACGTCCTCGAAGAAATCAGGCTGCTCTCGAATTACGAGACCGACTCGGCGAAGCAGTTGCAGATCGTTCTGACAGGGCAGCCGGAGTTGCGTGAAGTCTTAAACGATTCGGGTCTGCGGCAACTCAAGCAGCGCATCGCCCTGCGCTGCCAGATCAACGCACTACCGAATGTCGAGGAGACGGATCGTTACATCAAGGCGCGCATGATGGTGGCGGGAGCCGAGCGCACCGACGTGTTCACGCCGAGCGCGATTGATTTTATCTATCGTTGCGCGGAAGGCATTCCGCGCCAGATCAACAACCTCTGCGACAACGCGCTCCTGACCGGCTTTGCCGCCGGCGAGTACACCATCTCGCGCTCGATTATCGAGGAGGTCGCCGACAATCTTGACATGCTGCCCGAGGCAATGACCATCAGGCAGGCGAGCCTTGAGCGCGAAACCGTCGCGCCGATTTTTACCTCGTCGGGGCGCGCCGAACTATGGGCCGCCGGTACGGGCGGCTACACCACGACGGCGGCGGCAAGCCCCGACGGCGACGAAGTCGCCGCCGCCACGACGCCACCACCATCGCCATCATCCGCGGCGACCGAGACGCCGGCTCCCGAGTTGAGTGACATCGGCGCGGCTTTCCGCCAGTGGGATTCCGTGGGGGAGAGATACAAATGAGCAAAGTTTACGAAGCCCTCAAGCGCGCCGCCGAAAAGCAGCAGCGCGCGGCGCAGGAGCGGAAGTCGCCGGAAGCGTCGTCCGCCACTGACGCCGCCGCCACGGTGCCGCCGCCACCGTCGCCATCTCCGATGTCCACCTACCAGCAGAACGGCCACCATGAGGAGCGCCGCGAGGGCGCGGTGACGGCTTCCCTGCGGAAGGCCGCCCAGCAGTCGTCGCCGTCAGCGAATGCGGGAGCGCCGCCTGCTGCTGGCGCCGCGAATGGGACCAACGGCGGCAGTCACGGTCATCAACATCTCGCGGACATTCCCGAGGCGCTGCTCCGCCCGTCCGGCGTCTTTCGTGCGCCCGGCGGTGGTAGTGGCGGCGATAGTGATGTTGAGGCCGCTCGCAACGTGGAGCCGTCCGTCGTCTGGCCGCACGGCGCGAACAACGCCGATCCCACTCTGTCGGGACCAGTTGAAATTATTCAAGGTTTGCCGGGCGCGTCGCCCGCAGGCCATTCCAGATCAGCGTTCACTGAGCACACCGATGTTGCTGCCACAGTCGGATCGGCACTCTCCGGCGGGTTGGCCTCGCGTGTTGCTGGGGCAACGGTGAACGCTGTCGGCTCGACGCGCGTCAAGGATTACCCCTCTCTGGAGGTGGACCCGGCGCGCGTCGAACCACATCTCGTGGCGCTGACGCAGCCGCGCTCGGCACACGCCGAGCGTTACCGCAGTTTGCGGACGCGCGTACTGCACGCGGGCGAGCACCACAAAATGCAAGCCCTCGTCGTCACCAGCGCCGGCGTGATGGAAGGCAAGACCGTTACGGCCTTAAACCTCGCGTGGTTGCTCGCGCAGACCGATGGCGTGCGCGCCATCCTCGTCGATGGCGATTTGCGACACCCGTGCTCTGGGGAGTATCTCGACATCGAAGCGCCCGTCGGCCTCTCGGAAATTCTCGCCGGCGAGGCCAAACTAGACGACACCATCGTGCGGCTCGAGCCGGCGGGACTGTACCTGCTGCCCGGCGGGCACTCGCGCGACAACGTCGCCGAGGCGCTCTCAGGGCCGAAGTTTCTCGCCGTGCTGGCGGAACTGCGCCGCTCTTTCAACTACATCATCATCGACGCCCCGCCGCTCGGCATTTTCACCGACGCCACCGTGCTCATCAATCGCGCCGACAGCGCGCTGATCGTCGTCCGCTCCGGCCGGACGCGCTTTGCCGCGCTCGACCGCGTGCTCGAACCGCTACCGCGCGAGCGCATTCTCGGCGTCGTCTTAAACGCCTCGGACGAGGTGCCCGACGAGTCGAACTACTATTACCAGCGCCGCCGCTCCGGGCAGGGCGACACGCCGGCGAAGGATGCGGGAGACGCTCCTGAGACTATTGCTGATGTCCCGGCCGCCGCCGCCGCCGGCGACAACGGGGAAGGAGTCGGAGGTTAGCTTGGCTGCCTCGCGTTTCAACGAGCGGACGTTGTTGCTGATCATCGCCGAAGTGCTGTTAATGTTCGGCGCGGTGGTGGCAGCCGCCAACCTGCGCCTCGGCGCGGGCGAGGCTTACCGCGAGCTAATCGTCGAACACGGTTTTTATAAGGCGGCGTTGGCCGCGCTGTTTTGCCTGAGCGCCTTCTACCTCTACGATCTTTACGACTTCATCGTCATGCACGACCGGCGCGAGTTGGTGTTGCGCCTGATTCAGGCGCTCGGCCTCGCGTGGGTCGCGCTGGCGTTGGTCTTCTACGCGATGCCGCGATTGATGCTCGGACGCGGTATCCTGCTGATCGCTCTGCCGCTCGCGCTGGCGTTGATGGTCGGCTGGCGCGTCTCGATCCATTGGCTGCTCGGCCACCCGAACGTTGGCGAGCGCATCCTGATCGTCGGCGCAGGCGATACGGCCATCGAGATCGCGCGCGAAGTGTTGGGGCGGCGTGACGCGGGCTACCGGATCGTCGGCTTCATCGACAACACGACGGAACTGATGGGGCAGAGCTTGATCAATCCGCGCGTGATCGGCGTGACGGGCGATCTGGATCAGATCGTGAGGCGAGAGAGCATCGACCGGATTATCATCGCGCTCGGCGAACGGCGCGGCATGTTCCCGACGCAGCAGTTGCTCGACCTGAGTTTGAGCGGCCACGTCCACATCGAAGAAGGCGCGTCGTTCTACGAGCGCGTTTCGGGGCGCGTCCACCTCAGCATGATGCGCCCGTCGTGGCTGATCTTTTCGGGGCGCGGGCGGCAGGCGCGCTTGAGCGGCGTCGCGCGGGCGATCTTGCACCGGGGCGTTGCGCTTGTCGGCGGACTGCTCGCGCTCCCGTTGGCGCTCTTGACGGCCGTGCTGATCAAGCTCGAATCGCCCGGCCCCGTCTTGTACAAGCAGGAGCGCGTTGGCCAGAACGGGCGGCCGTTCACGATCATGAAGTTTCGCTCGATGCGCTCGGACGCGGAGAAGGATGGTCCCGTCTGGGCGCAGTCGGGCGATGCGCGCGTCACCCGTGTCGGACGCGTGATTCGCAAAACTCGCATCGACGAGATTCCGCAGTTCTGGAACATTCTGAAGGGCGAGATGAACTTCGTCGGCCCGCGTCCCGAACGCTCGCACTTTGTCCGCCAACTGGCCGAGGAGATTCCCTACTACGAGCAGCGCCATCTAGTCCCGCCGGGGCTGACCGGTTGGGCGCAGATCAAGTACGAATACGGCGCGTCGATTGAAGACGCCCGGCAGAAGCTGCAATACGATCTGTATTACATCAAAAATCAGAGCCTGATGATGGACGCCGTGATTATGTTCGAGACCATCAAGATTGTCCTCTTCGGCCGCGGCGCGCGGTGAAGCAAGGGGAGTTTTGATGTCCAGTGGTTAAGAGTTTGGAGGTTAGTGATGAAGAAAGACAGACCCGCCACCACCACGTTAATTTTTGCCGGTATGCTGCTGGGCGTGCTGTTGTTGCCTGCCGCGCCGCCGCTGCGCGCACAGCAGTCGCCCCCCGCCGCCGCTCCCACGCCGGCCGTTACAACACCGCAGGAGATTGAGCCAGGACAACAATCACTACCGGCGACAACGCCGACGCCGCCACAGACGCGCCCGCGCATCGCCGCCACCACCACCACTCCCACGGCCACGACGACGGCGGGCGATAATCCGCAGGAACGGTTGCGGCTGGAGCCGGACGACACGTCCGCGCCGCCGCGCCCGGATATACCAGTCGAGACGCTGGTGAACCGCCGTGAGGGATTGAGCGAGGCGGATGCGGCCATCGTGCCGTATTACAACAGCTTCCTCTCTAGCTACCGCCTCGGCCCCGAAGACGTGATCTCGATCACGGTCTTTGGTCCCTATCAGAGTCGCTATTCAAAACCCAGCATTCTCATTCCGCCGGACGCCATCATCTCTCACCCGTTGTTGCCCGACGGTTTGTTCGTCGGCGGCAAGACGACGAAGCAGGTGCAGGACGATCTGATCAAGCTGCTCGACGAGTACATCATTGAGCCGAAGGTGACGGTCTCGCTCGACAAGGCGCAGTCGGCGGCCTACGCCGTTTTCGGCGATGTGGGGCAGCCGGGCGTCAAGGTGATGAGCCGCCGTCTCTCCGTCCTCGATGCGCTCAATCTGTCTGGCGGCGTTCTCAGAACCGGCAACAAGAAGAAAGTCGTGCTGTTGCGACGCACGGCCAATAATTATCTTGAGCCGCAGTATATCGATGTCGCCGCCATCGAAAAGGGCAAGAAGCCCGACGACACTTTTCTCGTCCCCGGCGATCAACTCGTCGTGACCGGCAACACCTTGAAGACGGTCGAAAAGATACTAGGCTATCTGCCG
>Ga0136617_10003801_pt1 | contig 13498 bp, 10 predicted proteins | sample AntDrymUQ3222106_2_FD_129672 | JGI IMG/M metagenome (GOLD analysis project Ga0136617, IMG submission 129672) | Polar desert sand microbial communities from Dry Valleys, Antarctica - metaG UQ322 (21.06) | ecosystem: Environmental > Terrestrial > Soil > Desert | place: Antarctica: Dry Valley...
CCAACGGTTCCAGCACATCGAATAAAAACGAAAACAAGCCGAAGAGTCAGGATGTTTCCAAGCAAGCAAGTGCCGAAGCAAAGCGCCTCTATAAGCTCGGTGTGAAATACGGCCGCGGCGGACTCTTCAAACAGGCTTCGGAGTTATTTCAAAAGGCGGTCGAGCTCAACCCGAATTACGGCGATGCCCACTACGGTCTCGGTCTTGCTCTTTTCGACCAGGGTCGCTGGGAGGACGCTATTCGGTCGTTTGAGAACGCCATTAAGATCAATCCGAAAGACAAGGAAGCTCGTGCCAAGCTTGATGAAGCAGCGGTGGCCGCCAACGGGAGGACGAAGTCAGCCGAAGGCTCCGTGGAAGAAAAAAGAGCAGCAAACCGTCCCGCGCCAAACGTCCCAGATGATTCGCGCGATTCGCGGCCGAAGAACGATATCGCCGCAGGCGTTCCGGTTTCACTCAATTTAACAGGTTCGCGTACAAACAATTCAACGTCAGCACCCACTGCCGGAAGTGATCTAACACGCGTCTATCACATTGGTGTCGGGGATGTTCTTGATGTCCGGCTGGGCGATGAGCCGGTGACTCAATCAACTTTGTTCACGGTCACTCCGTCTGGATTGCTTGAGCACCCGATTCTGGCTGAACCGCTGCAGGTTTCCGGGCTCACGGTGGAAGAGACGAGGGCTAGATTAGAAGCTGACCTGAAACGCCGCGCTGTCAATGACAATCCCAGAGTTTTGGTCAGCGTTCGTGAGTACCTTAGTCATGCAATTATTGTGAGCGGACTCGTAAAGGACCCCGGCACGAAACTCCTGCGCCGCGAAGCTATTCCACTTTACGTGGTAATTGCTGACGCGCAGCCGTTGCCGGAAGCGGGCCGCGTCACTCTCATCAGGCATGAGAAGGGCGACGCAGTGATTGTTGATCTCTCCAAACCAGAGCAGATGAATCTACTGGTTCGTTCCGGTGATGTAATAACCGTCCACGCCAATCCTAAACAGTTCTTCTACGTAGGGGGCGAGGTCAAGGCTCCCGGCGAAAAACAGTTTCGACCAGGTCTGACTCTCACGCAGGCTATCCTTGCTGCGGGAGGTCTAAGTCGCGAATCCAAAGAAGCACACATCGCGCGCGAGGGTGACAATGGTTTTCTCGCTTCAACCCGTTACAAGCTGAAAGATATCAATAGCGGTAAGCTTGCAGATCCACTGATTCAACCAGGTGACCGCATTACTGTTAAGCACTAATCCAACAGGGGAGTACTAAGATGTCAGCGGCAGTAACACGAACAAATAGAGTCGAACACGATACCGAGGAATCCACGCAGCGGGCAGAGACGAGTGTTCCCGTAAAAATGGAAACTCGACCGGTTGTTGAAGACTACGGCATGACGCCATTAATGCGCGCCGCGTCCGACGGCTCAGCAGGCACTGTGCAGGCCCTGCTTGATCGGGGAGCCGAAGTCAATGCGAAACGAACGGATGGCTTCAATGCTCTCGCGCTGGCAGCCTTTTTTGGTCATGCTCAGATTGTATGGGTACTCCTCGAGAACGGCGCTGACCTCTCCGCCACCGGCAGATCCGAAACACTGCCCGAAATGTGGGCCGATATCAGGGGCTTCATGGATATTGGCGACACAATTCGAGAAGCCCGTGACACCAAGCAGGTGGAAGCCCCGAATCCGTGCACGACGGTGATTGTTGAACCGGCTCGCTTCCCTCGTCCAGCCGAAACAGAGACCCTCCAACCAGCCGCTAGTCCGGGCTCCGGCGTCGAGGCCTCAGTAATCAATGAATCGCTGGATCCAGAGGCTACGGTAGTGAGGCCACGTGCGCCCGTGGATGAGGAAAGCCACTCCTCGGTGATTGACGCGGCCTCAGAGGGCAGACTGGCGATAATGCCTACGCCCGTGGGGGAAGAAATCCAGCCCGTGGTAATCGACGCTGCCTCAGATCCCGAGGTTACGTTGGTGAGACCACCTGCGCCCGCGGATGAGGAAAGCCAGCCCTCAGTGATTGACGCGGCCTCAGAGAGTACGCTGGCGATAATGCCTCATCCGGTGGCGGAAGAAATCCAGCCCGTGTTAATCGACGCGGCCTCAGATCCTGAGGCTACGTTGGTAAGGCCACGTGCGTTGGATGAAACAAACGAGGGCTCAGCGGTCGAGCCGGGCGCAGATCGCGACATCACATTACTGAGCACGGATGCCCCGTTTTCTCAACACAGCACAGCTCGGAGAGTCGAGCCGCTCGAAGATATTTTTCCACCCGTCAATCATGAGCACGCTCAGCACCAACCTATCATTAAGCTACCAGCACGCGTTTTACAGACTCTCCCGGAAATCGAAGATCCGCCTCGTTTGCTAGTGCCCGAGTTTCATCCCGGATCAGCCTTCGTGGCTCGCATTACTTCGAGTCGAAAAAATCTGGTGGCCCTGATATTGGCAGGTTGGCTTGTCTTTACCGCTGTCGGCGTGTTCTTGTTTCCGCAGATTCTTAAAGCGTTCGCAGACGGGCGAACAGAGACTGTCAACAAAACCACCAGCTTAACCACACAGTCGAGTAATCCGGTTGTTGCATCTGAAAACAGTGTTTCCGCGTCGGTGGAGACTCCCTCTGCAGCGACATCTGAACCATCAAACGCACCTGCGTCAAATGCCACTGAGGAGAACACAACTGATAAAGCGACGGATACCACGGCTAATACTGGAAACATCGAATCAGCTTCCCGAGTTGAGCCAGTTACAGTATCTGAAGGTTCGAACGGCAACGACGTAGGGAGAGGGTCTGAGAGTCGCGCTCACTCCCTATCATCGACGTCCGACGCTAACAGCGTCCCCAAGGTCCGGTCGAACAAGCGCGCATTGACTGAGGCAACATCTATGGCACGCCCTGCCCCTGCGCGGAAGCAGAGGGCGGTTTCGAGAGCCTCAAAATTCCAGCAGCAGACAGCAGATGAGGAACAGCCGAAACCAGCACCGCTAAGCGTGGAAGTTAGTCGGAGTCGCAGTGCGCTTGCTACGCCGGCGAGGAGCACTAGTGAAGTTCCTGGTGGCCAGCCGCCACCGTTGAGCATTATTTCCGGCAAGCCTAAGTCAAAAGTCATTCAGTGGCCATAAAGATCTGGCAGCAGTAAAGCGATCCACGAAAGCACGAAGTAACGCGAAATAAGAGGATCCATTTCGTGAAGTTTCGTGTAACAAACCTATGGAATTTTGTTTCCGGCGGGCGGCGCAAAATGGGGGTGGGCCGCAAGAATCTTAAGTAATCCCGCAACGAAACCGAAAATCCTAAACCTTTCTTAGGATTGATATTTAATCAATGACCGCACGTCGTAGCCTTCAAGTTTCTTGCGGCCCGGTAAGAACTCCAACTCTAAGACAAATACCAGCCCCTCAACCTTTCCGCCTAGACTCTCAACCAGGTCAACGACTGCCTTAGCCGTTCCCCCGGTAGCTAGCAGGTCGTCTGCAATGATCACGCGGTGCCCGTTGCCGATCGCGTCGCGGTGAATCTCCAGTGTGTCCTGGCCGTATTCGAGGTCGTAGGAGATAGACGCACACTCGGCTGGCAGCTTGCGCGGTTTTCGAACCGGCACGAAGCCCGCGCCGAGGTGATAGGCAAGAGCCGGCGCAAAAATAAACCCCCGCGCCTCGACGCCAATCACCGCGTCAACCTTTGTTCCTTCAAATTCCGCTGCCAGCGCATCAACGGTTGCGCGCAATCCTTCGGGATGCTTTAGCAAGGTCGTGATGTCATAAAAATTAATGCCGGCTTTAGGAAAGTCCGGAACTTCGCGAATGAGTTGTTTGAGATTGTTCATCGTTGGTCAGTGGTCAGTGGTCAGTTGTCGGTAGGCAGTGGGCATGGGCAGTTTTCGAGCAACTGGAAAAACAGAACAACGGACTACTGACAACGGACAACTGACCGCCCCTACCTTTCAACTCTGAAACTCGGATATAACCCCGTAGGTTCTACATTTATTTCTTCTACTTGCTCGACGCTGGACCATTGCGGGCCAGCCACCAGCTCGTGCTTGAAAGATTCGACGTTATTTGCTGGACCTTCTGCTAATACTTCGACGCTGCCATCGGGTTCGTTGCGGACATATCCCACAACTTGATGCTTCGCGGCGGCGCGCTGAGCAAAGAAGCGATAGCCCACCCCCTGCACACCGCCCCGGACCAAAAACCTCCTCGCAACTGTTGCCATAGGTCCGTAACATTACCGAAAGCTACTGGCCAAAGTCCACCGCCGCTCAAACTATCCGCAGATTACGCAGATTTCACATTGTAACTGTTAGCCGCACACAGAGTACGATCCACGAAAATCGACGAAACGACACTAAGGGCAATTAGTGTTAGTTCATGTGGTTTCATGGATCGTTGATCTTATCTGCGTAATCTGCGGATAGTCTTCACTCCATCCACAGCTACTTCTTTGTCACCAGCTTGCCTTCGTTATCAAGAACAATTATCTCCCCGAGATTTAGTTCGCGGATCCCGGCTTCGATCTTGGCGAGGTCTCCGACCAGAAGTAATGTGACTCCGCCGGGTGCCGAGTACTTCTGCGCCACGGTATTGACCGCACCCAAAGTAGCCCGCTCAAGTTCCGTAGGTTCGCGTTGCAGTTCCGTCATTGGAAGTCCAGCGCTCCACAAACCCGCAATCTGATCGGCGATCCGCGAGACGGCTTCGAATTGCTGAGAGTAGCCGCGGATGCGTGCGTGCTTAGCTGTTGTCAACTCCTGTTCCGTGATCGGCTTCGCGCCCGCCAGCGACTTCAACTCGTTGACAAACTCGACCACCGATTCTTTCGTCTTGTTCGTCTGCACGCCCCCTGAGGCTATCCAAACGCCGGAGGTCGAATAGAGACTCGGGAATGAAAAGACACCATACGAGTAACCCTTGTCCTCGCGCAGGTTCAGGTTGAGACGCGTACCAAATCCGCCGCCCCAGACCGCGTCTGCCAGGTTCAACGCGTAATAATCATTCGTCTTACGAGGCGGGCCCGGCAGCATCTGGCGTACAACTGTTTGGGCGGAGTCCTGCCGATCGACGAGGAACACCTTGCCCGGACCCCACGGTCGCGGAGCAGGTATGTTAACTGTCTTCGCCGCTCCGCTGCTCCAACTGCCAAAATTCTTGCGCGCAAGGTCCGTAGCCTCGGCCAGCGTAATGTCGCCGACAAATACCACGGCTGAACTCCCTGGCTTCCAATTGTTCTCGTGAAAACTCGCCAAGTCTTCACGCGTAATGGCCGTCACGGTCGAGGGCAATCCGGACACCGGCCTTCCGTACGGGTGGTCCGGTCCGAAAGCGACCATCTGGCCCACGCGCGCAGCGACAGCGTTCGGGTCCTGTGACTGCTGCGACAGAGAGTCCAGCCGCTGCTTCTTCTCTCGGTCGATTTCCGCTGCTGGGAAGGATGGGTTGCGCACCACATCCGAAAAGATTGTGAGCGCTGGAGACAGATTGCGCTTGAGCACTTCCATGTTCATTCGAGTGCCCTCATAACCCGTGAAACCACCAATACCCGTGCCGAGGTCTCCAAGCGCGTCTTCTATTTCGAGCGCCTGGCGGGTCTTCGTTCCCCGCTTGACTGTCTGCTGAGTTAGATCAGCGAGGCCCTCTTTACCGGTAGGATCTTGCACACCGCCCGCTCTGGTCGCGAGAGTCACTGCCACCTTCGGCAGATCAGTCCGCTCCACGACATAAACTTCAATGCCGTTTTCAAGCTTCGCAGTTTTCACTTCGGGTGCTGAGAAAGGCTTGTCACCACCCAGCGCCGGCATCTTCGAACGGTCTACTGCTATCTGAGTTTCGCGGCCAGACTTCTCGGGTCGAAAGCGCACCAGCAGGCGGTTGCGTGTAGTGAGCCAACGCGCCACTACGTCGCGCACGCTATCGACGGTGGCATTGCGATAACGCGCGAAGTCTTGTTCGAACCGGTTGGGTTCGCCAAGGAAGGTATTGTATTGGTTCAACCGATCGGCCTTGCCGCCGAAGCCGCCAATGCGCTCCAGGCCTGTCACAAATCCGAACTCCCACTTGGTCTTCGCGCGATTGAGTTCAGCAGCCGTAGGTCCCTCTTTGGCCAGGCGAGCTACCTCGTCGGTCACCAGCCGCTCGACCTCTGCCAGCGACGAGCCCGGTCGGGCGGTTGCCCAGATAACAAAGGTACCCGTCAGCTGCCGCGACCACTGGAAAGAGGTCACGTCGGACGCAACCTGTTTGTCGTACACGAGCGTTTTGTTGAGTCGAGCCGAAAGTCCGTCAGTCAGAATCGTTGAAGCAAGATCTAGCTCTGCATCGCCCGGATCGAAAAAGGCGGGCGTGTGCCAGCCGAAGTAAGTCCGCTCCTGCGGAACGCGATCGCTGACTTCAACGATCTTCTCGCTCTCGAGTTGCGACATGCCCTTGGCCGGACGCTCCAGCGAGGGACCGGGTGGAATCGTGCCGAAGTATTTCTCGACGAGACTCTTTGCCTCCGCTGGATCGAAGTCGCCCGCAATGACGAGCGATAGATTGTTTGGAGTGTAATAGGTTTTAAAGAAGTCCCTGACGTCATCGAGCGATGCGGCTGTCAAATCCTCGTGGCTACCGATAACGTCGGTAGAATAGGGATGGCGCGCCGGGTAAAGGTTTTCCATCAGCAGCTTGAACCAGCGTCCGTACGGCTGGTTCTCGAGTCCTTGCCGCCGTTCGTTTTTCACCACGTCGCGCTGGTTTTCAAGTTTCGTTTTCGTGAGCGCCTCGGGAAGAGTTAAGAGGCGGTCTGACTCCAGCCAGAGGAGGTTCTCCAAATTTCCGGAAGGGACGGTGGCGAAATAGTTGGTGCGATCCTGGTTGGTGGTGCCGTTAACGCCGCCTTCGAAAAGATTAGCCCCGGCCGCCTCGACGTATGAGAAGTATTCTTTCTCCGCGTTCTTGGATCCCTGAAACATCATGTGCTCGAAAAGGTGCGCAAAGCCGCTCCGGCCCGCGCGCTCGTTCTTCGACCCGACGTGGAACCATTGATTGACGTGCACCACCGGAAGCTTGCGGTCAACGTGCAGTATGACCTGCAAACCGTTGGGCAGCGTGTATTCCTCAAACTGGATCTTGGGGACGGCTGACGTTCCACCTTGTGCACTAGCCTGTGTCTGCCCCATGGCGGGCAATGCGGGCACAAACAACAAAAGTGCAATCAACTGCAGAGAGAGAGCCTGTCTATAGAGATTTCTCATGGGGTTTGGTGACTCCTTATGATGGAATGCGGGACGCGTTGGACATACTGTTACGTGGCGTAGCAGGATTAAGTTTCTCCGAAAGCGAACTTTGTGCTTTGACTTTGTGCTTTGTGCTTCGTTAGGCCACACTTGCGAGCCATGGACAAACGCCCGCGTTCAATCACGGTCGTCAGTTGGATATTTATAGTGTTAGGCAGCATCGGATTTGTTGCTAGCTTGCAGCCATACCTTGATTCAACCCTGGCACAGAGCATTGCCTACCTCAAGGCACATTGGATCGTACACGTCGCCCGGGTTGCCGCGGTTGTTTCCGGCGTGTTCATGCTCTACGGTTTCATTGGGCCCGCTGGCTTCTTGTTGTTTGGATAGGAATTCACCTCATCATCAGTGCCCTGCACTCGCCTTTATAGCTGATAGTGCACAATTTGCTCTTCACGGTAGTTTTATATCTGCTTTTTCGCCCGCAGGCGACCGCGTATTTTCGAGGCACGCGCATAGAGCCCCCGCCGTTTGAAAAGTGAAGCATCAATCTAACAATTCACCGTCCGTGCGGCTCCGCCCCTTTTCTTGCCGAAGGGCTATGCCTTTCCGCGCCGTTCACATTAATGATGTGAGGCTACGCCTCGGCGGGCGAGGCATAGCCTCAGTGTTGGAGTCGGAGCCTAGAGCCATAGGCTTTCCGCAAGGGGTGCGGCAGAGCCGGTAATAACATTCCACTTTCTTTTACTTCTCCCCTTCTCCCCTTTCTCCCGCCCCCACGTGCCCGTGTCTCCCGTCCCGGCGTCCCTCTTGCTTCCCTCAACATCACCAATTACGATTGCAGCCATGCCACGCAAAATCAGTCGCCGCGAATTTGTCGGCGCCACGGTCGCGGGCGCGGCAATCGCAGCCGCCTCGAACCGCTCACAAGCGCAAAATCGTCGTCCAAACATCCTTTTCATACTCGCCGACGATCTTGGTTATGGCGATCTGAGCTGCTACGGACGTCCCGATTACCAAACCCCACACCTTGATAGGCTCGCCCGGGAGGGCGTCCGCCTGGTCAATGCCTATTCGGCATCACCTGTGTGCACGCCGACACGATGTGCATTCATAACGGGGCGTTACCCGGCAAGGACTCGGGTTGGCCTCGAAGAACCGCTGCACGAACGAAGTGTTCTGGGTGACAAAGTGGAGACTCTGGGACTTCCCCCCAAGCATCCGACGGTTGCGTCTCTGCTTAAGGCAAACGGTTACGAGACAGCGCTCATCGGCAAGTGGCACCTGGGCTATCTGCCAAAGTTTGGTCCTGTGCAAAGTGGCTTTGAAGAGTTCTTTGGGATCATGAGTGGTGCGGTCGACTTTTTTACCCACAAAGATATGACGGGTGAACGAGATTTTTTTGATGGGAAAGTTCCGGTAGAGCGGATTGGTTACCTGACAGACATGCTTACCACTCGAGCCGTCGAATACATCTCACGGAGAGGTGGACGGGGTGAGCGGCGGAGCGACGACCGCCCCTTCTACCTGAGTCTTCATTACACGGCGCCTCACTGGCCATTGGAAGGCCCCACCGACGTCGCCGTGAGCCGCGCGTTAGGCCGGGGATACGATGGGTTTACGGCCGGAGGTTCTCTGAAGACTTATGCCGCGATGATGAAGAGTTTGGACGACGGAATTGGCGAGGTGCTGGCGGCGCTGAAGAAGGCTAAACTCGACCGGAGTACGCTGGTGATTTTTACTAGCGATAATGGCGGTGAGCGGTTCTCTTACAACTGGCCTTTCCGCGGACAGAAGTTTTCATTGTTCGAAGGTGGCATAAGAGTGCCGGCAATAGTACGTTGGCCGACCCTGCTTCCAGCTAATCGCATCTCTGAACAAACTGCGATCACTATGGACTGGACTGCTACGATTCTCGCCGCCGGTCAATCTAAACCAGATCCCAATTACTCGCTCGACGGCATCGACCTAATGCCAACCATCCGCGGCACTGCTCCGACACCCGGCGCCCGACACCCGTCACCCTCGTCCGATCGCACCTTTTTCTGGCGCCACTCTAACCAGGACGCCGTGCGTAGCGGCCGTTGGAAGTATCTCAACGATGGTTCGCAAGAGTATCTTTTTGATCTTTCAATTGATCAAAGAGAGCAGGCCAACTACCGCAAGCAGAATCCGGCCATGTTCAACCAACTGCGCAATGAATTTCAGAATTGGCAGTCCCGGGTCCTCCCACGTCCGCCCGCTCGACCGCCCCGCGTGCTCTAGTTCGACATTGAAATAGCGCAGGGGCGGTGAGTGATAGGACTTGTAGGGCAAGAAGCGCCCCGCTCCTCCGAAACGGAACAGGAAGTGCCCAGCGCTCTCCGGCTATAAACATCTCACCCAAACCGGGGTGAAAACAGAAGCGCACAGTCAATGATACAATCCGCCGCTAATGACTCGATGCCCTGCCTGCAGAAAAGAGATACCAGAAGGTGTGACCTCGTGCGCCGCTTGCGGCGATACGCTCATTTTGTCATCCGACAAGGTACCAGAAAATTTAGCCGATCAAACTCGACTGTTTGCTGACACCCCGGGCAAGTCTACGAAGGGACGCAGCTCCGCTCAGGCCTCTTTACAGAGCGGAGGAAGGCAGTCTGGTCCGAGCTCCTTTGAATCGATAGACGACAGCAGATTTGTGCCCGGCACAATCCTGGCCGAGCGTTATCGCATTATTGGTCTGATTGGCAGCGGCGGGATGGGCGAAGTTTATCGGGCCGACGATCTAAAGCTCAGCCAGCCAGTCGCGTTAAAGTTTCTTCCTGATCAATTCTTGAGCGATGGGGCAGCTCTCGCGCGCTTTCACCGCGAAGTACGCGTCGCGCGGCAGGTATCACATCGAAATGTATGCCGCGTGTACGACATCGGCGAAGTCGATGGGCAACAGTACCTGTCCATGGAATTCATTAAGGGTGAAGAACTGTCTTCGCTGCTGCGCCGCATTGGCCGCCTGCCTGCTGATAAGGCAATCGAGATCAAGCGGCAACTCTGTGCGGGTCTGGCTGCAGCACACGACCGGGGCGTGATCCATCGCGATCTGAAACCTGCGAACGTAATGATTGATGCCGACGGTAATGTGCGCATCACCGATTTCGGAATCGCAGGCTTGATCGAAGAGATTCGCGATGAAGACGTCCGGGCCGGCACACCTGCTTACATGTCGCCAGAGCAACTCGCCGGTCAGGAGTTAACTGTACGAAGCGACATCTACTCACTCGGCTTGGTGCTTTATGAATTATTCACCGGCAAGAAAGTTTTTGATGCGCCGACTTTGGTGCAACTGTTGCAGCTGCGAAAACGCGACACCACCCCGACTACTCCTTCAACCCTGATTAGAGACATCGATCCCCTCGTCGAGCGGGCCATACTCCGGTGCGTTGAGAAGGAACCCGATAAGCGCCCGGCTTCGGCAATTCAAGTCGCCGCCTCTTTGCCGGGCGGCGATCCATTGGCTGCGGCATTGGCGGCGGGCGAAACGCCCTCTCCCGAGATGGTGGCAGCGGCCTCAAGAGAAGGCGCACTGAAGCCACCAGTGGCAGTTGCATTACTCGCGACCGTTGCCATCGCATTTCTCGCCGTTGTCTTATTAGCCGACAAAGTCCAGTTGCATCGCCTGGTTTCGCTCGAGAAATCGCCAGAGGCTCTCAAGGAACGAGCGCGCACCGTCGTGCGTAGGCTTGGAATGACCGAGCAACCTGCGGACAGCACGTTTGGCCTGGGAGTAGATTACGACGCTTTGAATTACCTCTTCCAGAATAAGCCCGCGCTGTTGAGCCAGCTAGGTAAGTCGGAACCCGCGACGATGTATTTCTGGTACCGGCAAAGCCCAAGGTACCTGATTCCCAGGTATCAAAATGCAAGCCGCGCGCGAGTATGGGACCCACCCGAGGTTGAACCTGGTATGGCGACCGTGATCCTGGATCCAATGGGGCGCCTGCTTGAGTTCATTCCGTGCCGCCGCAGGTCGATCCGAGTCCGTCGCCTACTCAGTCGCCTACCCTGTCGCCTACTAAGTTGGAGGTGACGCAGCCAGATTGGACACTTTTATTTGAGGAGGCAGGTCTCAATCTCGCGGCGTTTACTTCTGAGCCTTCCACGCGCGTTCCGCCCTTTAATAGCGACAGCCGGGCTGCCTGGAAAGGAACGTTTTCAAATCAACCCGAAACCCCCATTACAGTGGAGGCTGCTTCTTTCAAAGGCAAGGTGGTCTACTTCGAGATCATCGGAGCATGGGACAAACCTGGCGCAATGCAACCGTTCCAACAGAAGTTAGTTTTTAAGATTTTGAATATCGGTTTGCTTTTATCTTTGGTCTCCCTCGTGGTGGTGGCAGTGCTATTAGCAATAAGGAATCTACGTGGGGGATATAGTGATCGTAAGGGTGGTGCCCGGTTGGCAATTTATATCTTCGTGGTACTCATGATTTCGTGGGTCTTTCGGGCCCATCACTACGCCGCAGATGAGGAATTCAATCTCTTCCTGACTGGTTTCCAGTTCGCCTTGTTTCCCACGGTTGTTCTGTGGCTATGCTATGTTGCGCTTGAGCCCTATGTCCGGCGTTGGTGGCCACACAGAATCGTTTCCTGGAGCCGGCTGCTGGCCGGTGATCTCCGCGATCCGTTAGTAGGAAGAGACATCCTCATTGGCGCCGTCTTCGGCGTGGCAATAGCCGTCTTCGGATTCATCAAAGCGCTTACACCGGCTTGGCTCGGTCGTCCGCGGTTTCCAGGCCTCGTGAGCCTCGATACTCTTCTCGGGTTGCGCGAATCAATCGGCGAGTTCTTTTTTACAACGGTCAGCTACATTCTACTTATCGGGTTGGGTTACATGTTCGTCCTGGTCGTGCTGTACATGATCTTGCAGCGAAAAGATTGGTGGTTTCTGTGGTGGCCTGGCTCCTGGTAACCATGCTATTCGGTCTGCGTGGTCCGAGTATGGTTGTGAACCTTATTTTCGCCGCCATACTCTCCGCTCTGATATTGTTAGTGGCGACGCGCTACGGATTATTGGCGCTCGTCGCTTCACAATTCTTTTATCTGTTACTGAACAGCTTCCCAATGACAACGGACTTTTCCGTGTGGTACGCCAGCTCAACGATATTTGCTCTCCTCGCCGGACTGGCAGTGGCCGCATACGCCGCCTATGTCTCTCTGGCCGGCCAGCAGGTTTTCACAGGCGAGCTGATACGAGAGTGAAAGCGGCCCCGGACAGGCTATTCAACTCCAACAGATGGAGGCGCGCAGACAATTTCGGATTGCGGATTAGGATTCCGGAATTATTAAGCTTGAAGTGTGCGGCGGCTCAGCATTCTGCATGACATGCAGAACCGGTGACGAGTGATGGGCGATTAGGAGTAACGAATGGAGGGCGATGGGGGGTGATATACGTGGCTTCGTTCGTCTCGATACAGCAGCAGCTCTCTCTAACTGAACAACCTCAGAAAAAAGTTTCCGAATTCCTCAATCACGCCTGCACCTTGTGTTGCAAACTTTGAGAGAACCACCCCAAGCTGGTCGCCGAGGAGCAACGGGAGAGACACCACTACAACCGCAGAAAGCACGGCCAGGTTTGAAATCCCAGCTGAGATATCCAGTTTTTTCACAGCAACTTTTTTCATAGGTCACCTTTTGCAGTTCTTCATCCACCCAACAGTCGGCCTGACTGCCGGACTTGGGGATAGAAGTTCGATAAAAATGAGTAGCGGTCGTCAACGGTGGCGGGAATCGCCGAGTACCGGGCGACGTCGCAGGGATAAACGCGGTGAGATCTCAAGCGAGTAAACCGAGATTTCACGTAAGCGTGGAGAGGATTTCAAACAGGGCGTTGACTAACTTGGCAATCCGCGTGCCCACCCGCAACCTTTAAGCGCCTAAGGCGCCTAAGCTCTTCTTCTGTGGCACTTGTGGAGGAAACACCTCGGCGTGCGAGGTTCAGTCGGTAGTTTTTGACCGGTCAGTGTGAAAAATGCGAAATCACTTTGGAAGATTTCCGACTGGCTCGTCACAAAAGGGACCACGCCCATGAGTCCTTAACTGCCGAGCGACTGCCCCCGCTATGCTCGTGGTAGACGATTGGTGACAGACCTTTTCTTAAGGACCGGCTTGTGGTAAGAATATCGCCAGAGCAGAGTCAATTAGACAACCGCTGACCCTTTGCAGATGTCAGCTCACCCTCAGCGGTTCCCAAAGCAGTCCCGTGCGGTAATCCCAACTCGCCTTCGTAAATCGTAATTCGTAATTCGTAAATCGTGAAC
>Ga0136617_10003802_pt1 | contig 13494 bp, 12 predicted proteins | sample AntDrymUQ3222106_2_FD_129672 | JGI IMG/M metagenome (GOLD analysis project Ga0136617, IMG submission 129672) | Polar desert sand microbial communities from Dry Valleys, Antarctica - metaG UQ322 (21.06) | ecosystem: Environmental > Terrestrial > Soil > Desert | place: Antarctica: Dry Valley...
GAGCCGGACACGAACAAGCATGCCAGTTCCACCTTCATCCTGCGCCACGCGCGATTTCTTTCCGTTTGCCTTGGCACGCGCGGGTGCTGCCTGCGCGAGCCCGCGCAGGCGCGCCAGCAGCTGGGATACCTCGATCTCCTCTATCCGTCCTGCGACAGCAAGATCTATTGCCGACTCCAGCGCGTCCGCGGTAGCGAAGGAAACGTCCAGCAATGGTGTGGTGATTCGCGACTCGCCTCGCCGCACACGATCGAGAAGGCTCTCCAGCTCATGCGTCAACTGGGCGACAGGCGCGTAGCCCATCGTCGCACTCATTCCCTTTATGGTGTGGACTGCGCGAAAAATCGCGTCGAGCGGTTCGCTCGCGCCCGGCTTTCGCTCCAACTCGAGGAGAAGATGATTGATCGCCGAGAGATGCTCCCGGCTTTCGGTCAGGAACAGCTCGGCGTAGCGCGAGAGATCCACTTGCGGAAGACCGCCGAGCTTATCCGAGCACGCGCTGCACTGCCTCGAGCACGCGGCTGGGCTGGAACGGCTTTACGACAAAGTCCTTGGCGCCAGCCTGAATCGCTTCAACCACGAGCGCCTGCTGCCCCATCGCGCTGCACATCAGCACCCGGGCATTCGGATCGAACTTGGTTATCTCGCGGACTGCATCGATACCACCCATGTCGGGCATCACGATGTCCATCGTCACGAGATCCGGCTTCAGCTGCTTGTACTTCTCGATCGCCTGCAGGCCGGTTTCCGCCTCGCCGACAACATCGAATCCTGACTGCTGCAGGATGTCGCCAATCATGGTGCGCATGAAGATGGCGTCATCGCAGATGAGAACGCTGTGACTCAACGTATCCTCCGTTAGAGCAAGACGTGTTTGATGATGGTATGGATATCGAGGATAATGACGATCGAGTCGCCAGAATGTCCCAAACCAGTGACCACTCCACCGTGTTCGCTCGGCATGCCGCTGGTGCTCGCGAAATCACCCTGAACCGGATCGATCTCGGCCGGCGAAAGGCGGAGCACCCGTGATACTTCATCGACGGCGATTCCCACCAGTTTCTGACCGTGCTGCACCAGGATCACGGACCCATCAACGTTCGACGGCTGGGCGTTCAGACGTGCACCCAGATCGATGACTGTCACGATCGTACCGCGTACGTTGATTAGACCAGCCACGTCATGCGATGCGCCCGGAATTCGGGTAGCCTGGCGCCGCGGGATGATTTCCCGGATGTCGTGCAGGTCGATGGCATGCGTGCGCTGGCCCAGCTGGAACAGCACCAGCTCACGCAGAGCCTCTTCAGTCAGAACTGTAGAATCCAAGGAAGTCGAGCGGATCGGGGTAATCGCCCAACTGGTTGAAGCCAGCCGCGGCGAGCGAGCGGTTCAGATCATTTGGCAAAGGCGACCGCAGCTCCACCGGCGCACCCGAAGCGGGATGCCTGAAACGGAGCAGCGCAGCGTGAAGGAAATTCCGGCTCGCCGGCAGCAGTATCAGCCGACGCCCTCCTCCACCACCGTAGCGGTCATCGCCGGCCACCGGATGCCCGATGGATGCGAGGTGTACGCGAATTTGATGAGTTCGTCCCGTATGCAGGTGCGCACGCAGAAGTTCGGTTGAATCGAACCTCGCGAGACGAATGAAATCGGTTTTCGCGTGCCTTCCATTACTGACGATTGCCATGCGCGTTCGGTCTCGCGGGTCCCTTCCAATAGGCGCGTCCACCGTTTGCCGGTCGGATGCAAGGTGGCCCCAGCTGAGCACGGCGTACCTTCGGACTATTCGTCGCGCTGCGAGCGCCGCGCTGAGTATTCGATGGATCCGGTCGGATTTGGCCACAATCAGCATTCCCGACGTCTCCTTATCGAGCCGGTGCACTATGCCCGCGCGATCCTGGCCGCTGCTCGCTGAAAGGTTGCCTTCCCGGCCCATGAGCGCGTTAACCAGAGTGCCTGACCAGTTACCCGGAGCTGGATGCACCACCATCCCGGCGGGCTTGTCAACGACGAGGAGATGCTCGTCCTCGAACACAATGGAAAGCGGAATATTCTCCGGGTGCACGGCACGGCCTGGAGGCGGCGGGATGTTAGCGGCGATCGTGTCGCCCGCACGCGGCTTGTAGCTGGCCCGCTCTCGCTGCCCGGACACCGTGACATGTCCGGTAGCGATGAGAGTCGCAGCCTGCGTCCTGGAGATGTCGAGGCTGCCAGCCAAAAACAAATCGAGGCGGACATCGCTATCCGCCTCGACTACAAACTCATGCCTCTGACCTGGCGGATTCTCTCCAGCAAGAGCCGAAATCCTGCTCAACTACCCGGCCCGGGGCTTGTTGTCGGTACCGGGACCTGCCGCGGCGGGGACACGTCTGCTTCTTCCTCGCCCCAGAGCGACCACGCCAGAAGGAACGCCCCAATGCTCACAGCAATGTCGGCAACGTTGAAAGTCGGCCAACGCCAGCCGCCAACGCCTATATCGAGAAAATCCACAACGCCGGAAGAGGAACGTATGCGGTCGAGAAGGTTGCCGATGGCTCCCCCGCAGACGAGCCCAAGCGCTACAGTTCGGAGCGAGTCGTCCGGGTGCGACGCCCGGTACAGCCGGCTCAGAACAAAAAGCGCGACAATCGTGAGAACCAGGAAGACCCAGCGTGAATAAGGCCCCACGTTGAGTCCGAACGCCGCACCCGGATTGTAGACCAGAGTGAGGCGTACGAACTCGCCAAACACCTCTCGCGGAACATGAACGGGAGGCAGCCGCTCAACCGCTATGGCTTTGGTGACCGCATCCAGAGCGACCACCACTCCAACCAGCGACCAGAAGACTACCTGTTTATGCCTGCTTCTTTCCATCTTCCTCACGCTGCTTGCAAGTGATGCACAGCCGCGCGTGAGGAAGGGCATCAAGTCGATCGAAGTCTATGTCTTCGCTACAGTTATGGCATTTACCGAATGTTTCAGGTGAGCGGTAGAGGCGACGTAACGCCTCATCAATATGCCAGAGGAAACGACCTTCCTGGCTTGCGAAAAGAAACTGTTTTTCGCGCTCCATCGCGTCCGTGCCCTGATCCGCCATGTGAAACGAATACGAGCTGAGATCGCCGTCCGCGGACTGAGGTGTGGAATTGAACGCTTCGCTGTAATTACCGAGCTCTTTTAAAACGCGCTTACGTTCCTCGAGAAGCCGCTTCTCGAAGTGTGTAAGGTTCTTTTTGGTCATGGGCTTGGACTTCTTTACTGCAGCAGCACTGGTTGGCGGCATCAGTCGGTTCTCGTAAGGGCGAGTGTCACGGTGATTCCATCGAGATCTACCGTTTGAGTCGCGTTGTTTTGTGTCACGGGCTCCCCGCCTATTACGACCTGCCGGGCGAGCACCTCAGTTGAAATATAATCTTGGAAATCCCGTGCCACGTGCTCCACCTGTTTATCACCACTGACCCATAACAATATCCGGTCACTGACGTCCAGGCTAGCCTCTTTTCGCATGCGCTGCACCCTGCTCACGAGCTCCCGCGCCAGCCCCTCGGCCCGGAGCTCCGGGGTGATCGAAATGTCCAGGGCGGCGAAGTAGCCCCCCTCCTCCTTTACGACCAGTTCGCCCGCTGCGCGGTGCACAAGCTCGAAGTCATCGTCCTGGACAACGTGCGTCTCTCCGTCGACGGCAATGCCGACCTCGACTCCCGATTCGAAGCTCCTCAGCGCCTGATCGGACAGTGCCGCTATTGCCTGGGCCGCCAGAGGAGTACGCTTTCCAAACCGTTTGCCGAGCACCCGGAAATTCGGTTTGGCCTCCAGTCTCACGAACTCGGCCCCGCTGGACACGAACTCAACGTCCTTGACGTTCAATTCTGCGCGAAGCAACGGGATTAGCTCGCTGGAGAGAGTGCCAGTTGCTGGGGGAACGACGCAGACCAGTCTCCCGAGCGGCTGGCGAACCCTGATACCCGCATCTTCGCGCGCCGCGCGGCCAAGAGTCGCGAGTACGCGCAAGTGCTTCATCGACAGCTCCAGCCCCTGGTCAGGCGCTGTGAACTCCGGCCTGGTGTAGGGAGCGAGATGTACGGAGCTGCCAGTCAACTCGCGATGAATCCAGTCCGAGATAAAAGGCGCAAAAGGAGCCAACAACCGGCAAATGACAACGAGTACTTCGTGCAAGGTCGCAAAGGCCGCGCGATTCTCATCGCCATCGACATCATAGAAGCGGGAACGGGACTGCCGCACATACCAGTTCGACACGTCGTCTACCAGAAAATCCATCACGGCGCGCAACGCCAGGGTCGGCTCAAACCGGTCCAGCAGATCGTCAACTTCCTCTTCCACGGTGGACATTCGTGACAAGATCCATCTATCGATAACCGGACGATCTCCGACTGCCGGATCGAGTTCCGAGGGCTCCCACCCATAATTCGCATACTGCGCAAACATTCCGCTGTATGTGTTCTTGAGCGTGAGCAGAAATCTGCTGGCGGTCTCGCGGAGGATGTCTTCGTCAAACTGCTTGGGGAGCCACACCTGGCTGGATGCGACGAGAAACAGCCTCAGAGCATCCGCGCCATGCCGCTGAATTACCTCCCACGGCTCGACAGCGTTGCCCCAGGTCTTCGACATCTTCTGCCCGTTTACGTCCAGCACCAGGCCGTTGACCACGGCCGCGCGAAACGGCGCTGCCATGTGGCCAAAACCTTCGCCCGCTGCTCCGCCGTTGTTGGGGAGAGCGTCGCCAAGGCCCGTGGCAATGGCAAGTAGCGAGTAGAACCATCCGCGCGTCTGATCCAGCCCCTCGGCGATAAAGTCGGCGGGATAGTGCCGCTCTACGGACTCCCGGTTCTCGAAAGGATAGTGCCACTGCGCGAACGGCATGGATCCCGAGTCGAACCAGGTGTCGATTACCTCCGGCACACGCCGCATTGTGCCGCCACACTCACGGCCGTCACGATTCTTCCTGCACGCCCATGAATACCGGTCGATGAACGGCTTGTGCGGATCGAAATCCGGTTGGAGCGTAGCGCCCAATCGCTGCGCCAGATCGTCGTAACCGCCAACGGCTTCGATGTGCGAACGGTCCGCATCGCATACCCAGATCGGCAGCGGCGTACCCCAGTACCTGTCTCGCGATAATGCCCAATCGATATTGTTCTTGAGCCACTCTCCAAAGCGTCCCTCACCAACCTCCTCCGGCTGCCAGTTTACGCGCGCATTGCGCGACAGCATCTGATCCTTGAACGACGTCGTGCGCACGAACCAGCTCTCCCTCGCGTAATAGATCAACGGAGTATCGCAACGCCAGCAGTGCGGATATGAGTGTCGCATGCGCTCTGCACGCCAGAGCACTCCGCGCTTCTTGAGCTCATCCAGAATCAGCGGGTCAGCGGCCTTGACGAATTTTCCACCTATCACGGGCGTCGCTTCAGGGAACTCGCCGCGAAGATTCACTGGCTGCAGAAACGCCAGGCCATGCCGTTTTCCCGCCGCATAATCGTCGGCGCCGAACGCGGGAGACATGTGCACAACGCCGGTTCCATCGTCGCCGGATACGAACGATTCTGCGATGATGATCTCGTGCTCGCCTTCGCCATAATCCACCCAGTCGAGGGGACGCCGATACCGCCGCCCTGCCAGCTCACGACCGGGCATCCTTCCGACGGTCTCCCACCGGTCGGTGAAGTCGTCGCCAAGAATCGCTGCGGCTCGCGCTTCCGCCAGAGTGACGGAGCCTTCGCTTGCATCTCCGCTTCGTCGTGCGAGCTCGATGTAAACCAGATCGGGATTCACCGCGAGCGCTGCGTTGGAGACCAGGGTCCACGGAGTTGTGGTCCATACCAGAATGCGGCGACTGGGAAGCGCGGAGCGGGAGGCGGGAGGCGGAAGACCAGGGTCCACCAAACTGCTCTCGGTCACCGACTCATGCCTCCCTCCTCCCTCCTCCCGCCTCCCTTCCTCACTCTCTCCCACTGCCCGAAGTTCCTCATCTCTCAGTTCCAACGCCAGATACACGCTTGGATCTTCGACCTCCTTGTATCCCTGCGCTACTTCGTGGCTCGAGAGAGCCGTGCCGCATCGGGCGCAGTATGGAAGGACCTTGTGTCCGCGATACAGCAGCCCGCGATCGAACAGAGTCTTGAGCGCCCACCAGACGCTCTCCACATAGTTGAGCGAGTAAGTGATATAGGGATCGCGGTAATCCAGATCGAAGCCGATGCGAGTACTGAGCTTCTCCCACTCATCCTTGTATTTCCAGACGCTTTCGCGACAGAGTTCATTGAAGCGCTCAACGCCAATGCGCTCGATGTCACCCTTGCCGCTGATTCCAAGTTGCTTCTCTACCTCGATTTCCACGGGAAGCCCGTGTGTATCCCAGCCTGCTTTGCGCGTCACGTGGTGTCCCTGCATCACGCGGTGACGACAAAACAGATCTTTTATCGTTCGGGAGAAAACGTGGTGGATGGCCGGACGGCCGTTAGCGGTAGGCGGGCCCTCATAGAACACCCATTCGGGGTCATCCGCGTGCGCTGCCGCAATCCTGTCGAAGAGGCCCTCGGTGGCCCAACGCTGCAACATTTCCTCTTCTAGAGCAGTTGCCAGCATATCAGTACGGAGCTGAGCGTACTTCGCAATCACCTGCCCGGAAGCAGTCACATGCGCTCCAGTACACCGCGCACCAGAGCGGTGAGCCTCGGTTCCGCTCCTGCCGCGGTCGCGATGATCTTCTCAACGGACGCGGGCTCCAGTGCATCTGGAAGACAAAGATCGGTGATGATCGACAGTCCCAGCACCTTCATCCCTCCATGAATCGCGACGGTGGCCTCCGGAACGGTGGACATTCCCACCACGTCAGCACCCAGGGAGCGCAGCATCCGGTACTCCGCCTTCGTCTCGAGATTGGGACCTGTCACAGCCACGTACACGCCTTCACGCAGGGTGATACCTGCGGATAGGGCTACTTCGCGGGCCAGGAGTCTGAGACGCCCGTCATACACGTCGGACATGTCCGGAAAGCGAGGCCCAAGGCGATCATCATTAGCGCCGATGAGCGGGCTGTCGCCAAGAAGATTTATATGATCGGCGATCAGCATCAGATCACCCGCGCTCCAGAGTGGATGCATCCCTCCGCACGCGTTCGAGACGATCAACGTATCGGCGCCGAGCGCCCGAAGCACACGTACCGGAAACGTCACCTGCGCAAGCGAATAACCCTCGTACCGATGAAATCTGCCCTGCATGGCGACGACGGTCTTGCCTCCGAGCTTTCCGCACAACAATCGGCCTGAGTGGGACTCCACGGTTGAGAGAGGAAAGTTCGGGATATCACGGTACTCGATGACAGCTTCCGCCTCGATCTCATCGGCGAGCGCGCCCAATCCGGTGCCGAGGATGATCCCGACCTCAGCTGTGACACTAAATCGCGATCGGATAAGGGAGGCCGCTTCCTCGACGAACTCGACCGTGTGAAGCGGCGACGAGGCGCCAGCGACACCAGTCGCAGGCGCTTCACTGGAAACCGCGAAAGTCATTCTTTGACTAGTGAATCCAGCCAGGCGGGTGTCTTCTGCATCTGGCGGACAGGCTCAGAGCGAGCGGGCGGCTCAGAGCGAGCGGGCGGCGCATCGCGCTGCAGCGGTGCGCTCTCTGCCGCATCGAGCTCTGACAGCTGCCGCTCCGCGAGTGCGCGGAACTGCCCAATAAACGCACGCCGTGATCTTTCCAGCGCGGCCACCTCGTCATCCAGTTTGCGGATGTCGTTGCGTGCTTCGTCGAGCATCCGGTCGGCCTCCGCGCGCGCCTCGCGAAGAATGAGATTGGCCTCACGTTCCGCCTGTTCACGAATCTCGGATCGGAGCTGCTGCGCAGAGACGAGCGCTTCGTTCAACGCCTTGTCGCGCTCGCGAAAGGCGCGCAGCTGCTCCTGGTTCGCCTTGGCCTTTGAATCCAGATCCTGGTTGGAGCGAATCAGATCCTCGAGCTCTTTGGCGACCTGGTCTCGAAAGGCCTCAACTTTCGCGGCATCATATCCGCGAATGGTCGCTCGCCCGAAATCGTATCGCCGGATATCAACCGGCGTCAGATGAAACGATTCATCGATCATGGTTTTTCTCCAAACAGGACCGTCCCGAGGCGCACCATGGTCGCGCCCTCTTCCACGGCCACCTCAAAGTCACCCGACATCCCCATGGAAAGCTCGGTCGCTGGATGCCCGGCACTTGCGAGCACATCCCGCGCCGATCGTGCGCCACTAAAAACACGGCGAAGTAGCCGCTCGTCAGCACCAAACGGCGCCATAGTCATTACACCCAGAACCCGAACGCCTGCCTGCAGCGCCAGCCGGTCGGCGAGAGCGGCGATAGTATCGATTCCGTACCCACCTTTGCTCTCTTCCGACACTACGTTCACCTGCACTAGCGCGTCCACGGCACGGCCAACCCCAAATTCGTGCACAGCGTCGGCAAGTCTGCTGTTGTCGAGCGAGTGCAGCAAGCAAAACCTGTCAAGCGATCGTACCTTGTTCCGTTGAAGGTGACCTATCAAATGCCACAAAACCGGCACATCCACTTCGGCCATCTTTTCGAGCGCTTCCTGCACGCGATTTTCACCGACGTCGGTTACTCCCGCGTCCCATGCGGCCCGAACCGCATCCGGTCCATGAGATTTTGTAACAGCGATGAGTTTGACGTTCTGCGCGTGTCCCCCGCGCTGGGTTGCGGCGGCAATCCTGTCCCTCACCTCCACAACGCGGCCGGCAAGGTCCGCAAGTGACATAAGAATTGAAGCTATCGGAAGTTACACGTTGAATCAAGTGAAACAGCGTGCGACGCATTCGCTACTTGAAGCGCTATCTGAGGGCATTTAATGACGCGTCGCATCAGCCGAACGCTGGGATCGGTGGACGCCCGTGCGGGACTTTGTAGTGCAACGCCGTAACGTGCCACGAACGCTCGCGCGGAAGCCGTATCGATTCGGGCTCCGATTTCGCCGCTCCACGGACCAGACGCGGTGTCATCCCGAACCATCACTGCCCCACGCAACATCCACGATGCACGGCCAACGAGCGGACGACGCCCTTCCGCAGTGAGCGCTACCGCCAGGGGGCGGCCACTGGCGCGGGCAGTTTCCGCAATCGAAGCGATCGTTGCAGCCAGCCCACGCCATGTGCGAATGATTTCCCTGTTGGCCAGCACGCTGTCTCTTCGCTCCAGTTGCTCGCGATACCATTCCGCGCCCAGCAGAGGTGTTACGACGACGGTGACATCGGCTCGAGTCTTTTCAACCGTCTGGAGATACCAGAGCGGAAAGGAATCGTTGTCTCCTGCCGTCAGCAACACCGCATCCTGCGGGGCAGACCATAGAATTGCATCCGCCACTGTTCGAGCCAGATCTGCATCAGGCCCACCGCGGCGATCGGCTGCGCGCCAATTCAGTGCGACTGGAAGCACCGCGATCAAAGCGCCGATCGGTACCAGCCTCACGCTCACGCGCGCCGCCAGGGTTACCGCGCCGTACCCCGCCCAGGCTCCCCACACCCACATGGCGAGTGCGAAAAAATAGTCACGCTCGCGTGCCTCGTGCGCCAAATCCGGAACGAAACCGTAACCGAGCGACGCGCCCGCTTTGAAGTTCATGTATGCCACCAGTCCGAACCCGCCGCACAGCCAGAGCAAGAGAAAAGCGCGCCACATTCTGGCATCGGCTCGTCTGTGCGCGAGGCAGCCGAACCCTCCCAGAAGGAGGTACACGACGCTCGTTGCCGTACGCGCCAGAGATGGTGCGACACCAGGCGCCAGTCCCAACCCGAACTGCCAGTCGAAATACTGAAACAGGTTTCCGAGTTGCAGCCACAAGGGAGCGCGCCGCGGCCACATGGAGCTGCTGTCGTACTGCTCTCGCCCAATGACGGACCAGAGCGACGTCCAGTTTGACGGATTGCCGCTGTTGATGACGGGGTCGTGTCCGGCGCGCACGAGCATGAACACCACACCGGAAAAAGCCGCAACGGCGCCTGCAATCATCAACGCTGGAGTGAGCCAGCGGCGTGGACCTGGTTGCAGCAACAGTCCAGCTACAAGCGGGACTATTGCCACCGCGGCGAGGACCGGAGAAGCTGTACCAACGCCTAGAGCGAGAAAGCAGATTCCGAGCAGGCATGCAGCGTCACTCCAGCGTCTGGCACGAGTGCTGTCGGTGCATAACAATATCGCCGCTGGAGCGGCGACCAGAGCGCTCATGTGCAGCGGCACGGACAGGCACAGCAAGTACGCGGTGAGTACCAGCCAGTTCGATTCTCCGGACTGTCCGGCGCGCTCAGCGGCGAAAAGGGCTGCCCAGGCCAGAAGCAACGACGCCGCGTACACCTCCGTCTCTGTTGCATTGAGCCAAACCGTAGAGACCGCTCCAGCGCACAGCGCGCCAGCCAAGGCGTGAGCACGCATCCCCGTGGCGCGAGCCAACATCAATGCGGTCACGCCCCCTGCCGAAGCAGTGCATGCGGCGGAAAAAAGATTCGTAGCGGCCGCGCGCGGAAGAAACCAGAGCGCATCGCTCCACACTCTGGCAATCAGAACGTACAGCGGCGTGCCGGGAGCGTGTGGGATGCCCAGCGAGTCTACCGTCGCTACGAGCTCGCCGGCATCCCAGAACGTGACGCCAGGCGCAAGCGTGACGATATAAAGTGCCGCTAGCGCAAGCGCGGCCGCGATGGCGACGCGCTGCATCTATATCTAGTGGCGGATTCCCTCACTACGGCAGCATATCCGCGTCACCTTGCCTGCGGAAGCCACCTAGACGCGCACCTGGAGAATCGGCATCTCAGCCGTTGCGCGCGGCGCGCGTCCCGCCACGATGTCCCGCACCTGTGGAGCGGAAAGATTTCGCATTAGCCGGCCGCCGGTTGCCACGGATATCGCCGACGTTTCTTCGGAGACGACAATCACGAGCGCATCCGTCTCCTCCGAGAGGCCCAGCGCCGCACGGTGGCGGGTGCCCAGAGCACGGTCGGCAAATGCGGCCTGCGACAAAGGGAGAATCGCCCCGGCCCCGACAATAGTATCTCCGCGAATCACTACCGCGCCGTCGTGCATCGGTGAATATGGCGTGAAAATGGTAGCCAGGAGGTCAGCAGATACCTTGGCCTGAAGCTCGGTTCCCGATTGTACATACTCCCCCAGCGCGACGTCGCGCTCGATGGCGACAATGCAGCCAATGCCTGATCGGCTCAGCCGCTCGACAGCATCAGCGATTTCATCGGCAATTTCGCTGGTATCCAGCGGCTTGAAAAACCGGGTAGCCCGCGATTGACCCAATCTCGCCAGCGCCGCCCGCAACTCTGGCTGGAATACCACTAGAGCCGCGAGTGCTCCTGCCTTGAAAACGAGCTCCAGTAGATACGTTATCATCGACAGCTTGAATACCCACGCAAGCGCGAAGGTAAATGCGAGAACGACTATCCCGAGAAGCATCTGGACTGCGCGTGTGCCATGTATGAGCAGCAGCACGCGGTAGATAACGAACGCAACGATCCCGATTTCCAGGATGTCACGAACACCAAACTCGAGCAGGCGGAACCAGTCGAAGATGTTCATGCTCGAACCCGCTCCATTTCGATGGCCCAGGCAACGTCCAGCGCCTGCCGGGCCGCACTCACATCATGAACGCGAAAAAGCCGCGCACCCAGCGCTAGCGCCATGACGTTTGCGCCTGTGCTACCCATGACCCGATCGCTTGCTTCAGTCACGCCGGTAATCTCGCCAATGAAACGCTTTCGTGACACCCCGACCACTACGGGATAGCCCCACACCGTTAGATGGGATAGCGTAGCCAGCACCGCAAGAGAGTGGGCGGTTTGCTTGGCAAACCCGATTCCGGGGTCCACCGCTATGCGAGCGGCTCCGACGCCGGCGCTCTCTGCCTGGTTCACGCGCTCTCTCAGCTCCGCGACAATTTCGGAAGCCGGGTTGGGACCATACGTTGCATTTACGTACGTGCCCATGTCGCCCACCGTGCCACGAGAATGCATGAGTATCACGCCGGCATCGTAACGGGCGCACACAGCTGGCATGCAGTGATCAAGCCGGAAGGCAGATACATCGTTGATGATGTCGGCGCCCTCGTCGAGCGCAGCGGTTGCAACCTCACTCTTCACCGTGTCAATCGAGACAATCACCTCGGGCCACCGTCGCCGCACCTCGCGGAGCACGGGAATCACTCTGCGAACCTCTTCCCGCGCTGCAATCGGAGTGGCGCCCTGCGGACGGGTCGACTCTCCTCCAATATCGAGAATGTCGGCGCCCTCGGCGAGCAAACGTTGCGCGTGTTCCAGCGCGGCGTCCACGTGAAAAAATTTACCCCCGTCGCTGAAGCTGTCGGGGGTAACGTTTACAATGCCGAGAATGCAGGGTCGATCCAGCTTCAGACAACGGTCTCGAACAACCCACTCTCGGGCAGTTCGCCCGGGAGTGGGACCGTCAGCACTCACGCCGGCGAAGGCTCCGGGCCGCCGAGCAATGACGGCGCCGCGGGACGCAGCTCGGGCGCGATAGTCAAACCAACCGGCGGGATGCTGGACGGCGGCGGCGCGCTGATCTTCCTCGGCGGCAGCTTCTCTCCCCGTACGAGAACGCCGATATCATCGGACGTTAAAGTCTCCCGTTCGAGCAGCGCCGCCGCGATCGCATGCAGCAGGTCGCTGAATTTGGACAGTGTTTCCTTCGCGCGACTGTATGACTGATTGAGCAGCTTGGAAACTTCAGCATCGACCAGTTGAGCCGTTTTCTCGGAAACCTCGCGATGCCGCGAGAGCTCACGGCCCAGGAAAACCTCCTGCTCATTGTCACCCACCAGTACGGGACCGATAGTGTCCGACAGACCCCACTGGGACACATACCGCCGGGCCAGTCCGGTGGCTTTCTGGATGTCGTTCGAAGCGCCCGTTGTGACACGGTCGTGTCCAAAGATCATCTCCTCGGAGACACGTCCTCCATACGTCATTACGAGTATGGCTTCGAGCTGCTGCCGAGTAACGGAGTAGCGATCCTCGGTTGGAAGCGTAAACGCGAGACCCAGGGCGCGGCCGCGCGGCACGATCGTCACCTTGTGCAGTGGATCGCAACCTGGCGTCTTAATAGCGCACACCGCATGACCCGCTTCGTGATAGGCCGTATTCCGGCGCTCGTCTTCCTTCATCACCATCGACTTGCGCTCTGCGCCGAGCATCACCTTGTCCTTGGCCTCCTCGAGATCGTTGAAGAAGACCTTCTCGTGGCCGCGACGCGCAGCGAGCAGTGCCGATTCATTCACGAGGTTGGCGAGATCCGCTCCGGACATGCCCGGCGTGCCACGCGCAAGGACCGTGACGTCCACGTCATCCCCAACTGGTACCTTGCGAAGGTGGACTTTCAGAATCTCTTCCCGTCCCCGGAGGTCGGGGAAATCAACCACTACCTGCCGGTCGAAACGTCCAGGGCGAAGCAGCGCCGGATCGAGCACGTCGGGACGGTTGGTGGCCGC
>Ga0136617_10003803_pt1 | contig 13490 bp, 14 predicted proteins | sample AntDrymUQ3222106_2_FD_129672 | JGI IMG/M metagenome (GOLD analysis project Ga0136617, IMG submission 129672) | Polar desert sand microbial communities from Dry Valleys, Antarctica - metaG UQ322 (21.06) | ecosystem: Environmental > Terrestrial > Soil > Desert | place: Antarctica: Dry Valley...
CAAGCAGTTTCGTGCCGAGCCTGGCAAAACCCTCCGTATCCCCAGTCTTGCCGGAGAGGCGGGTGAGAAGATCGAATTCAACGATATTCTTCTCGGATCTGATGGCGACAAGATCCAGACCGGAATGCCCACACTATCGGGCGCCAAGGTCACCGCTGAGATCGTCAAACACGGGCGCGGGGAGAAAATCGTTGTTTTCAAGATGAAGCGCCGTAAGAACTACGCCCGCAAGCAGGGGCATCGGCAAGGCTTTACCGAAGTTCGCATAAACGACATCACTCTCGGCTGAGAAGCGCAATGGCACATAAAAAGGGAGTCGGCTCCAGCCGCAACGGCCGCGATAGCAATCCGAAGTTCCGCGGCGTGAAGAAATTTGGCGGCGAAAATGTGGTGGCCGGCAACATCATCATCCGGCAGTGCGGCACTGTGTTTCACCCCGGGCGGAATGTTGGGATGGGCAATGACTTCACCATATATTCGCTCATCGATGGCGTTGTGAAGTTCGAGCACAAAAATCGGGTTCGCTACAAGGTCAGCGTATATCCAGCGCCCGAGCGCGAGGTTTCCGCGGCATAGACGCCCGCACACACACGCGAACGCCTCCGCTCCGCGGGGGCGTTGTCATTCACGGTGGAAACTTTTGCTAGTTACGCGCGTAGATATCATACCATTCACTTTCACGGGAGCACGGTCATGGCGCTTTGGAACAAGCTCAAGGAAGAGTTGGATAGCGCGGGCAAAATGGCCCAGGGTGCGCTCGATGAAGGAAAGGTCAGACTAGACTCATTTCGGACTCGGCAGCTCGCCGACAAAGCCGCTGAGGCACTTGGCTACGCCGTGTACCGCGCGCGCGCCGCGGGTCATGAACTGGACAGCGACAGCTACGGCCGTCTCAGCAGCACGCTCGCTGTTCATGAGATCGAGGCAACCCGTCTAGAGGATCAGCTCTCGGACATGCTATCTACGCGCAAGGCAGGGCGTGGAGGCAGCAGCACTTCGGATTCCGTCGGGACGTCGGCTGGTGTCTCCTCGGCTACAGTCGGCGACGTACAACCTCCGGTCTGAACCCGGTCCGTGGTGCCGCGTGAGGGCGCCTGCCCCTGAAGCTCCCGACTCTACTGGTTAGGAGCTTCAGGATGCTGCGACACCAATAACAGCCGCAAACAACACCACCAGAAGCGTCATTCTGAGAAACGGCGGCACTGGGCTTGATGTCGTGGTCGTGTCAGGTACGAGACGAAGCTCCGGATATCCGGGAATATTGCGGTTTCGGCCTCCTGTCTCCACGCGGGTAATGCGCAGGTGGAGAGTGTCACCGCAGGTGTGTGAGCCTCGCCCGCGAACACTTGTCACACTGTCGACACGCATTGAGTCGCGACCCGGGACCAGCATGACGATCGAGCGAGGCTGGCTGAATCGCACGTCAATATTGTCGCGGGTAGCGGAGCAATTTTCCTGCTTGTACGTGGCACCTCCGGTTCTGCAGCTCCACATTGTGGCGGCAAGCAGTGCCATGGCGAATATCCCAGCCCGAGAGACACCCGCGCGCAGAATACGGCGGACCCGGCGTCTAACGTCCGACACCACAAGCAGATCTCACGGCTTGGAATATTGCGGAGGCAACGTGTCGTACCGCTGCATGAGCTGATCCTGGCGGCTTGTGCCGAGCGTCACCGGCTTCCCACGAAGCAATACGTGCTCCACACGCGTCGAGAGCTCGAACGGATCACCACTCCACACCACCACATTCGCCTCGCGCCCCACGCGTAGCGAGCCTACGCGATCTCCCACGCCGAAAAGCTCCGCGGGTGCCAGCGTGACCGCGCGCAGGGCGTCATCCCAACTCATGCCATAGGCAACGGCGTTGCCCGCTTCCTGTTTAATGTTTCGTACGTTGAATGCATCAGGGCTATTACCCGTACCCACCAGAATGACATCCACTCCGGCTTTGCGCAGAAGTGCCGGATTGTCCTGCCGCTGCCCCAGCGTCGAGAACGACGTGGGAATGTTGTTCATTGCACCGGCCATGACTGGCACCTTTGCGGCTGCCAGACGATCGGCCACCATCCATGCTTCCGCACCATTTCCTATGATCAGTTTCAGATCGTACTCGCGAGCGAGCTTGAGAGCGTTATCGATGTCGCTCGCCTTGTCGGCAAGAACAAGAAATGGCAGGCGCCCCTGCACGACGGGTATCATTGCCTCCAGATCGAGCCGGCTCGCGGCGAAGTCACGCGTTTGAGACCGCTCGAAGTCAGCGCGCCGGCGCATGTATGACTTCGTGTCCTCGAGAACTTCGCGCAACCGCACCATTAGCTCGCCCCTCGATGCCGTATTGGCGCTAGCAGCGTCGTCCACTTGAGCTACCATGGCCACGGGAGAGCGCAGTATCATATCGCTGACCGTACCCTCGACTATGTCAACGATCGCAGCCTGGCCCGATATCAGACCTCCCTGAGGAAGGACGACAGCGGTGGTTATTCCTTCATTGCGCGCTGGAGCAAGTAGAACTGAACTGGGGTTCAGCCCATCCCACACAGTGAACGCCGCATTTATGGCGTCTTCACCCGGACGCGCCGAGCCTTCGCGCGTATCCGCAACCTGTCCAATTTCCACCAGACCAAGCTGGGTCGCGGGGTTCACTATCCCCGGAGTAACCCACTTTCCTGATGCATCTATTCTTTGAGCACCTTCAGGAATCGCGACGTTTGCACCCACAGCGATGATCTTCCCATCGCGAATGAGCACCGTTCCGTTCTCGATCGGCGCGCTGCTTACGGGATAGACCTTACCGCCCGTGATTGCGATAGTCTGCGCGGTTAGAGGAAGCGCGACTGCCGCACAGAGTCCGGCAAGCGGTGCGGCCGAAAAACAGACTCGAATCGCTCTCGAGATTGACGTAGTCATCAACGGGTGCCTCCACGCTGTGCAGCCACGTATCCCAACTCGAAGTCCGTTCGCCAACCCTCTTTTGCATCGTCGCGATCGAGGAGCAGGGCGCCATCGATCCAGACTTTGTCGGCGCGGGTGTACACGCTAAATGGATTACCGGACCAGAGTACCACATCGGCATTCTTTCCTACTTGAATCGTCCCAATCCTGTCGTCCAGGCCTAACGCCCACGCGGCATTGAGTGTCAGCCACTTGATGGCCTCATCTTCGTGAACATCGATCCCCAGAAGGCGTCCCGCAGCAATTCCCTTTGCCGCTTCCTGATTCAGCCGCTGCGATCCTGATGGATCGTCAGAATGTACGATCGAACGGGCGCCTGCCTTGTGTACCAGGGCCAGGTTTCCCTTTACCGCATCCATCGCCTCCATCTTGAATGCTCCCCAATCCGCCCAGATAGAGGCGGATATGTCATTCTTGGCGAGGATGTCCGCGATCTTATACGCCTCAACGCCATGGTGGAATGACCGGATCTTATAGCCAAACTCCGCCGCTATGTCGACCATCTGCGCCATCTCATCCGCGCGGTAGCAGTGATTGTGCACGTAGATATTGCCACGCAGCACTTCTGCCAGCGTTTCCATTCCAAGGTCGCGTTGCGGAGGATCTCCTTTTTTGTCACCGCTCCATTTGTCCCATTTGCGGCGATACTGCTCGGCAAGGATCCAGGCGGCGCGGTAGCCTGCCACGTTGCCCATGCGCGTGGATGGTCCGCGTGTCGCATACACGCGCTTCGGGTTCTCGCCGCACGCCATTTTGAGGCCGTACTTTGCACCCGGAAACTTCATCCCTTGTACAGTGCGCGACGGCACGACCTTGAGGACGACACTTCGGCCTCCGATGAGATTCGCGGAGCCCGGAAGCACCTGCACTGTCGTGACCCCACCCGCAAGATTGCGCGGGAACTGAGGATCCTGAGGCCAAACAGAATGCTCGGCCCACACGTGAGGCGTGGTCGGACTGGTTGCTTCATTTCCGTCGCTGTTCGCCTGACCACCCGGCGATGCATACACTCCGAGGTGCGAGTGAGTATCGATTATCCCTGGCGTGACGAACTTCCCTGAGCCGTCGATCACGAGAGCGCCGGCTGGAGCATCGACCGTTGCCCCGACCGCGGCGATCTTGCCGTCTCGGAGAAGAATGGCGCCGTTGGAAATGCGCGGACCGGTCGCCGTCAGAATCGTGACGTTGCGAATTACCGTTGGCTGCGCCGGCGACTGTTGGTAGGTGCTCGGAAACGGATCGGCATTGGGAACGGAGATCGCCCCCGATCCGTACTCGGCGCCGCGGCGCGCACTGTCGGCAGCAGCCGCCCGCTGTGGGGAAGGGGATTCCGACGCCGGGCGCGGAGCGCAGGCGAACGTGGTCAAGGCTAGCAGGACAACTGCTTCGCGCATCGGAGTTATCAACCTCTATTTGGGGAAACGCACTGGTGCCCAGAAGCTATGTGTGGCGCGTTGGGGTCGCCAGAGATTACGGAAGGATTGCCTTCGGATTCGTCTCCAACACAGCCCGCTCGAGTGGCTCTCCCAATGAGAGTGCAAGGAACTGGTCGACGTTGGTCCGCATGCGACCGACTCCCGGGCTGGGCCAGTCCGTACCCCATAACACCCTGCGCGATAGCTCGGAGAGCCGAGGGAAATATTCCAGTAATCGTTTAGGCGGAATGCCGGAAATATCCAACCATACGTTCGCATGCCGCCGAAGGATGAAAAAGGCCTCTTTCATGTACAGTGGCCGCCCCCCGTGAGCCATGATGATGCGCAGATCCGGAAAGTCGATCGCGACATCGTCAATCTCCATGGGGTTGCCATACTTGCTTCTGGCTCCGGGAAAAATGCTCGTTCCTGTATGAATCATTACGGGTAAACCACTCGCCTCGCACAGCCGATAGATGTCGCTGAGAGCAGTAAGGCCGTTAGTGTATGCATTGGCGGCAACGCGCATGTGGCACGGATGAATCTTCAGCACCCGCGTACCGATCTCGAGGAGATGCTCCACGGATCGCGTCGCATTCAGTGTTGTCAAAGGATCGACTCCGCCATAGGGCAGCAGCCGCCGGCGGTCTGCCTCTGCATAGCGCGCGGCGAAGTCGTTGGTCGCCTCGGAAAAGCCCATCACATCCGGGCTTGGATAGTTCACCATTCCAACGCGGTCGATGCCGTCTTCGTCCATCACGCTGAGGAGCAGCCTTGGATCATGCATCAGCGCCAGCAAGAACTCGAGCCGGTCACCCGCGCCTTTGCGCATGACTTCAAGCGCCGCAGGCTTGAGCTGGTCGAAGGGTTGAACGTGGATGTGAACGTCGGTGATACTGTACGGAAGATTGCGGAATGCGGACTGCGGATTACGCGAACGGTCGGCCGAATCGCCGCTGGAGATGGCGATCATCAGCGCCCGGGGAAATTTGCGGGCCGCTTCTCCAGAAAAGCGCGGACGCCTTCTGCTTTGTCCTGACTTGCGAAGCAAAGTTGAAAAAGCGCTGTTTCGAGCTTGAGGCCATCGTCCAGGGCGAGGCTCAGTGCTGCGCGCGTGGCTTCCTTGGCTGCGCTTACGGCGACTGGACTCTTTGATGCTATAGTCTCTCCCAGCGATATGGCGCGATCGAGTAACTGATCGGGCGGATGGACTTCCTCCACTAGCCTGAGACGCAATGCTTCGCTCGCATCGATCAGCTCGCCGGTGAGGATCAGCCTTAGCGCCGCGCCCTGCCCAATGATGCGCGGAAGACGCTGCGTCCCGCCGCCGCCCGGAATGATGCCGAGATTCACTTCCGGCTGTCCGAATCGCGCGGACGTGGACGCCAATCGAATGTCGCAAGCCAGTGCCAACTCCATTCCGCCACCGAGACAGTATCCATTGATCGCGGCGATCACCGGCTTGGGGCTCTGCTCAAGCGCGTTGAAGACTGTGGGAAGCTTCATCGCGCGATACTGTTCGACGGGGCCACGTCCTTCGAACTCTCCGATGTCGGCGCCAGCTATGAACGCCTTGTCTCCGGCGCCCGTTACAACGATGGCGCGCACCTCAGGATCGCGATTCAAGCGGTCCATGACTCCAAGGAACGCGCACCGCATCGGGCCGTCGAGCGCGTTACGCTTTTCGGGTCTGTTCATCGTTACAAGCGTTACGCGCCCGCGCATTTCGGTTAGCACAACATCTGATTCACTCATCCGTCGTTCTCCCAGCGGTAGAATCCCTGGCCACTTTTCTTTCCGAGCTTCCCGTCCGCGACCATACGCCTGAGAAGTTCCGGAGCTCTATACGTATCGCCTCCGATCGTCGTGTGAAGATGATCGGCGATCGCGAGGCGTACGTCGAGGCCAACCAGGTCCGTCAGCTTCAACGGTCCCACTGGATGATTGTAGCCCAGCTCCATCGCCCGGTCGATGTCTTCTGCGCTTGCCACACCCTGCTCGAACATGCGCATCGCCTCGAGGCCAAGTACGACGCCCAGCCGGCTCGAAGCAAAACCCGGAGAATCCTTGACGACGATCGGCGTCTTGCCGAGGGAGACAGCGAATCGCTGAGCTGCTCCCACGACCGCATCGGCCGTCTCGGCGCCACTTACGATCTCGACGAGCTTCATCACGGGTACGGGATTGAAGAAATGCATTCCAAGCAGCCGGTCGCGATGCGTCAGGACGCTCGCGATTGCCGAGATCGACAGCGATGAGGTGTTGCTCGCGAAAATGGTTCGAGGGGTTACGACATCCTCGATACTGGCGAACAAGCGCTGCTTGAGCTCGAGCTGCTCGGGGATCGCCTCGATCACGAGATCAGCCTCGATTACCGCTTCAGCTGGCGTGCTGAGACAGGATAGCCGGTTCAATCCCGTTTCCCGCTCTATCGCCGTGCACTTGCCGCGCTCGACCGCCTTGTCGAAGGCAGAACGGATGCGCGATTCGCCGCGTTCCAGAGTGCCGACGTCCGCATCGGTTATCGCCACCGGGTAGCCAGCCAGGCAGGCCGCATATGCGATGCCATGTCCCATCGTGCCGGCTCCGATCACCGCGACGTTACGAATCTCACTCATACAGCCCCTCCAGCACCGTGCGCAGGGCTCGCACGTCATCCGCGCAAATGCCGTCAACGCCAAGCGCGGCGAGTGCTCGAAAGGAACGCTCATTCGGCGGAGTCCACACGATGACGCGACCACCGGCGGAATGGATCGAATCCACAAGCTCTGCATCAGCCCAGGACCACTGAATCCAGTAGTCGCGTGCATCGGCGGCCTTGAGTGCGCCCGCGGGATCCGCAAGCCTGGACGCGAGCAGAATGCCGCCGGGAATAGCGGGGGCGGCACGCCTGGCGGCACGCACTGCAACGTGATCAAAAGAATGAATGGCGCACCGGCGTGGCGCCGGTGATTGCTGCACCACATCAACGACAGCCTGCTCGACGCCCGATCCCTTGAGCTCAACGTAAACGTCAGCGCGGTCGCCAACCAATGAGAGAACTTCTTCCAGAGAAGGCACGCGCGTCATATCGCTAACCGAAAGCGAGTTCAGCTCGCGGATTGAAAGCTCAGCGATCGCGCGCGTTTCGTTCGCGCCCGCCTCCATACCGATACGAATGTCCGCGTCGTGGTGCACGACAACAATGCCATCAGACGTTGAGTGCACATCCAACTCGATCCCATCGGCGCCCAGCTCGAGCGCCGTTTCGAAGGCGGGAAGCGTATTCTCCCTATAGTCCCGCGACGCGCCGCGATGCGCGATTATCGACGGTCGCACGCGGACAGAATCAGTTCGCCATGTGATCTATCTTCCGGTGCTCTATCCAGTCGTTCTCCTTGAAAACGACTCTCAGGAACTCCCGGTCCGCATCAGTGGGAGTGACGGATGCCACGTAAGCCTTGAACTTCTCTCGCTCCATCGGTTCGCCGTCGATCGTGAATGACTGGCCTTTGTAGATACCAATGCGCCGATTGAACTTCACACTGGGAATCGTGAGCTTGGGCTGATCTTCCCCAACGTGGTTGTTAAGCCGGTCGATCAGACCCTGCACTTCCTGGCGATACAGCTCGCGCGCGGCCTCGTTGAGCTTGCCGACTTCCGGCGGCTGAGGATTGGTGCGTTCGTCGAACCGACCCTTGAGTCCCCACGTATAGGCCCACTGTGCCGAAGACGAATGATCGCTGCCAAACAGGTCGAATGCTGTAGACACCCATTTGTTGAAATAACGCTGCATGATCGTTGTGGGGATTTTCCCGGCCTTGATGATGCGCTGCAAGCCGCTGTTACCTGTGCCCAGGTGGTAGGACTCTTCCTTGAGCATCGGCTTCATTGAGCGCGAAAGAGGAGCGAAGCCTGATGTCGAAAGCATTTGCAGTTGATACTTGCCGTCGCGATCTATGAACTCGGTGTAAGCGAAGAAGTCGAGCCAGTTCTCCACGGCCTCGTTGAAGGAGCCCAGGAGCCGTTCGTGCTCGTCGGCGCGCCGCTGGAGTAGCTTCTCCGCTTCGCGCTTGCCCTCATCACCAAAGTGCGTGACCAGCAGATATGACATCTGCCAGCCGTGTCGCATCTCCTCCGCCATTACGCGGTAGATGGAGAGCAGATCATAGTCCGACGGCGCATTCTTCAGGAGAGCACGCTGCTGTTCCACCGATGCAAACTCGGTATCGCCCTGATAAATAATGAGATTTTGAAGCGCATCGCGAATGCGCTGATCGGGGATGTGCATCACCGTCGGCCATTTGCGCTGGCCCTTGTAATGACCGAATTCCACCTCGGCCACGTCAGGATCAGCCAGCTTCACATCGAACTTGTAGTCCTTGAGTTCCTTGACATCGACGCCTATGTCGGTCTGCCAGACTTTGAACAGGTCGACCCAATCATCGAAGTTGGTAATTTTCGTCAATGCCATCTAAAGCTCCTGGTGATACGTGAATCGATAATTGATACGTTATCCGCACGCGATGTTCGGCATTGCAACCGAAATCATCTTCCTACATTGCGCCGGTCGCCGCTCCGAACGATGGCATCCGCTTGTGGATGAAGGCTGCGATCCCTTCTGTCGCATCGCCGCTCTCGAAACAGCGAAGCTGCGCTTCCAGTTCGTAATCCAGCATCGCATCAAGAGAATGGTCCAGTGACTGGTACACCGCGCGCTTCGACAGGGCGAGAGACAAGGCGGGCTTGCCGGCTAGGCTTCTGGCCATCTTCAGCGTTTCCGCCGTAAGCTGTTCGTGCGCCACTACGCGGTTGAACAGTCCGAGCGCCAGGCATTCTTCCGCACCGATCACATCGGCCGTCCAGAATAATTCCAGCGCCTTGGCCGGTCCCACGAGCCGGGGAAGGAAATACGTTCCGCCCCAGTCAGGATGCAGCCCGATGCGGTTGAAGCTCTGCGCCAGCTTGGCGTGATCGCTTGCTATTCTTACGTCACACGCCAAGGCCAGATTAGCACCGCCGCCAGCGGCGACGCCGTTAATACTCCCAATCACGGGCTTTTCCGAGCGGCGAATCATTGTGACAACTCGTCGTCCCGCCTCGACCAGCGCCGCCATCGCTTCCACATCTCGTCGTTCTGCGAGCTCCGCCATATACGAGATATCGGCCCCCGCGCAAAATCCACGTCCGGCGCCGGTGATAACGATTACGCGAACATCCGCACTGCGCTCCAGCTCTTCGAGAGCATCTGCCAGCTCCTGCCGCATCGTTCCGGCAAAGGCGTTGAGCTTCTCCGGACGGTTCAGAGTGAGTGTTCCAACCCCGGCATCGCGATCGATGAGAATATTCTCGTAGCTCACTCGTCCAGCCTCTCGAGGATGGTGGCGATCCCCTGGCCGACGCCGATGCACATCGTCGCGAGTCCATACCGGGCGCCACGCCGGCGCATCTCGTGAACCAGGGATGCGACAATGCGCGACCCCGACGCACCAAGAGGGTGACCGAGCGCGATAGCTCCTCCATTCACATTTACGCGTGCGGGATCGCAACCAATCTCGCGTATACATGCTATTGCCTGAGCCGCGAACGCTTCATTCAATTCTATCAAATCGATGTCGCCGATTGTCAATCCGGCACGCGTCAGTGCCTTTCGCGTCGCGGGAATGGGACCAAGCCCCATCACGTTTGGCGCAACTCCCGCAACCGCCGTTGTTACCACACGGGCCAGCGGCCGAAGGTGCGAAGCTCTAGCGGAGCCGGCTTCCATCACCAGTGTGGCACTCGCACCGTCGTTAATTCCGCTGGCGCTCCCGGCAGTTACGGTTCCGCGCTCTGTTCGAAAGGCGGGGCGCATGCTCGAGAGTGTTTCCATGGTGGTATCGGGTCGAGGATGCTCATCTCGGTCGATCACCGTCGTTTCGCCTTTCTTACCAGGAACTTGAACTGGCACGATCTCATCGTGAAACCTGTCCTCCCCGAGCGCCGCCGCGGTTCTACGTTGACTCTCGTGCGCAAAGGCGTCCTGCTCCTCGCGCGAGATTCCGTACCGATCCGCAACCTCCTCGGCAGTCTCACCGAGCGATACAGTCCATTCGGGTGGAAATCTGGCATTCGTGAATCGCCAGCCAACGGTTGTATCGGCGGTAGTTGGTGGTGTTCTCGGAAATGCTTCCTCCGGCTTGAGCGTCACCCATGGTGCTCTGGACATGCTCTCAACACCGCCGGCAATGAAGCACGAACCTTCGCCACTCCTTATCGCCTGGGCCGCGCTTGCTATCGCTTGAAGCCCTGACCCGCACAGTCGATTTACCGTCTGACCCGGTACTTCAACCGGTAATCCAGCGAGCAGCGCGGCCATTCTCGCGATATTGCGGCTATCTTCGCCCGCCTGATTCGCGCACCCGAAAATGACGTCGTCGATGTCGGCCGGCTGAACCCCCGTACGCGCCATGAGTCCTGCAATCGCAACCGCGGCAAGATCATCGGGCCGCACACGAGCTAGCGCTCCGCCGTGCCGGCCGATTGGCGTCCGCACAGCGTCGACGATAACAGCGTCAAGCATGCTCAGGCACTCGCACTGCGCTGGTCACAAATCCGGCGTCGGCTGATCACGAGAGATTCACCCATACCGACTTCACCTGGGCGTTCAAGGGGTCAGAGTCGTTGAAGAGTGCATCACCAGTTTTCGAGCGGTGCGTCGCGAAAATCGCGTAGAGGCGGTGTTCACGACAGATCTACCCATACCGACTTCACCTGCATGTACCCCTCGAGCGCGTGCGCGCCGAGATCCCGCCCAAAACCTGATTGCTTGTAGCCGCCAAAAGGTGAGGCTGCGTCGTACATGTTATAAGTATTGATCCAGACCGTGCCGGCGCGAACCGCGCGCGCGGCGCGCAACGCTTTCTTTATGTCGCGCGACCATATGCCGGCGGCGAGGCCGTATATCGTCGCGTTCGCCAATTCGGCAGCTTCATCGACGCCGCCTTCAAAGCTCATGATGGCAAGCACGGGCCCGAAGATTTCTTCCCGCGCGATTGTCATATTGCGGTCGACATCCGAGAAGATGGTGGGCTGCACGAAGTAGCCTTTACCGTTCACGGATGCCCGCTCGCCACCCGTGAGCAGTGTTGCTCCCTCTGTTCTTCCACTCGTGATGTGACGCAGCACGCGTTCCATCTGCGTTTTGGATACAAGCGATCCGAGCCGGGTCTTCGGGTTAAGCGGATCGCCGGGCACCATTTTTTTCGCACGTTCGATGATCCGGCCTTGCAGTTCCTCCTGCACGGATCTTTCGACGATCAGCCGCGACCCCGCCGCGCACACTTCTCCCTTGCCGTAGAAGATTCCGCTTAGCGCCCCCCGGGATGCGGCATCGAGATCCGCGTCTGCGAAAACAATGTTGGGCGACTTTCCTCCGAGCTCCAGCGAGACCTTTTTCACCGTGGAGGCAGCCGACTTCATGATCCCAATGCCGACTTCCGTGGAACCTGTGAAAGCAATTTTGTCGACGCCGGGGTGTTCAACCAACGCGGCACCCGCGACTGAACCCACACCCGGCACGCAATTGAAGGCCCCGGGCGGGAAACCAGCCTCCAGTGCAAGCTCAGCCATTCGCAGCGCGGTGAATGGTGTTTGCTCAGCCGGCTTAAGCACGATGGTGTTCCCACAAGCCAGCGCCGGCGCAATCTTCCACGACGCGAGCGACATCGGGAAATTCCAGGGCACGATGGCGCCCACCACGCCAATCGGTTCCCGCAGCGTGTAATTCAGAAATGGTCCATCAACGGGGATCGTCTCGCCGTGTATCTTGTCCGCCCAACCGCCATAGTACTTGAACGTCTGAGCGGTGAGATTCAGATCGATCGCCGACTCGAAGACGGGCTTCCCGTTGTTGAGCGTCTCGAGGCGGGTGAGCTCTTCCTTGTGCTTCAACATGAGGTCGCCGAGCCGATACAATCTTTCACCACGCTGGCGGGCGCTCATTCGCTGCCAGGCATCGGACTCGAAAGTGTCCCGAGCGCTGAGTACGGCTCGGTCCACATCGGCTACCCCAGCCGCTGCCACCACCGCGATCTCCTCTTCCGTCGCCGGATTCACGACTGAGAGTGTGCTACCGGAAGCTGCGTTCCCTGTCTCGCCGCCGATCAAAAGCCCCGTAGGAAAGCGATCGCTCATTACCGCCGTAGCCACGAGCTATCTACCCTTGAAGTCGGGCTGCCGCTTCTCCACGTAGGATGCCATTCCTTCCTTTGCGTCAGAACTTTTGAAGAGAAGGTTCTGCAGCTCCCGCTCCAGTGCGAGCCCGTACTCGAGTGGTATCTCGGCGCCGGACTGCACTGCGCGTTTGATATGACCAACAGCCATTCCCGCCTTGTTTGGCAGACAGAATTGCTGCGCGTACAGCAGCACGTTTTCCCACCATTCGTCCTTGCCCAGAACCTGGTTAACGATCCCCAGCTCGAGCGCCTCCTCAAACGAGAACGTGCGCCCCGTTACCATCAGCTCGATTGCTCTGGATTTTCCCACCAGTCTTGCTAGTCGCTGAGTTCCGCCTGTACCGGGCAGCACGCCAAGATTGACTTCCGGCAGACCAATCTTGCCGGCGTCCGATTTAGCGATGCGGATGTCGGCGGCCATTGCGATTTCAAGTCCACCGCCAACACAATGCCCATTGAGCGCGGCTATCACGAGCTTCGGTGTCTGCTCCAAGCGGCTGAGAGTCTCATTAGCGTGGATGCAGAAGTAGTACTTGAAGGTCGGATCGACCTCGTTGAGCATTTTGATGTTCGCGCCGGCCGAGAAGAACTTGTTTCCTGCGCCACGCAGGATGATCACCTGCACGCTGGTATCGAATCGAGCGCGAAGAATGCAGTCGTCCAGCTGCCGCATCATCTCGTGCGTGTACGTGTTCGCCGGAGGATCATTCAGCTCGATCACCGCGATGTTGCCCTCGGTCCGGTAGTTCACGAGCGTCGCGGTCTCCCGCTCCATCTCCGTTGCCGTTGCCATCGGAACTCCTTTCGTTGGGTTAGAGATTATCCCGCTCTGGCCGCGGGAAGTGTTGTTCGCTGATCACTACTCCTGCTTACTTTTTATCCCGCGGTCGCGCGGGGAAGCGATTCCTCGGAAACCGGAAGTCCAACA